>Ga0302270_10001233_pt1 | contig 26103 bp, 22 predicted proteins | sample III_Bog_E2_3_FD_198773 | JGI IMG/M metagenome (GOLD analysis project Ga0302270, IMG submission 198773) | Peat permafrost microbial communities from Stordalen Mire near Abisko, Sweden - III_Bog_E2_3 | ecosystem: Environmental > Terrestrial > Soil > Wetlands > Peat | place: Sweden: Abisko... | reverse complement strand
CAAATCCGGCAAATGGCTTCCCACCGAGGTCGTCGTGTCCTGGATCCACGAAGCCCAAGGTCAGCCCTGCGGAGCGGTTTTCGTGCTCCAAGCCCCCTCGGTTCCCCTGTTGCGGGAACGTCGCCGCCGCGGAGGAACGCGACCCCTGTAGGGACGCAAAATTTTGCGTCCCTACAGGGGCACCCTACCGGGAGGTGTCCACGAACCGCACGGAAACCTCGCCCGGGAGCACGAGCCCCTGGCTGCGGGCCTGGGAGGCGATGGTGGCGGAATCCGTCCGCAACAGGTGGAGGCTGTCCGCCAATTCGTGCAGTCTCGTGCGCAGGGAATCGTTTCGTCTGCGGAGATCTTCCAGTTCGACGGCGGTGCGTCGCTGCCGGACCACGCCGTAAGGGCCGAACGTCCAGGCGTAGAGGGTGAAAAGGAGGAACACCACTCCCACCCAGCGGCCGATGGGAAGCTTGCGTCGCGGTACCTGCTCTGTACGCGAGGGGAACGACTCCGGACTGTTCAAGCCCGCACCGTGAACCTTCCGCCCGGGCCGCGGCGCACCGCCCCGGACAGCTCCAGCAGGACGAGTTCGCCTTGGAGATTCGAAATCGGGATGGCTAGGCGCAAGGCGATCTCCTCCGCGGTGGCATCCCCGCGGCGCAGCAATTTAACCACCGGCGACGGACTTTGGTCGGCATCCGGGGACGTCTTGGAGATCCAACCCATGGTTTCAAGGAGATCTTCCGGGCCCGCGCACAGCCTCGCCCCCTGCCGCAGGAGATGGAAGCACCCTCCCCAAGTGCTCCCACCTGCCGGGCCGGGACAGGCGAGAAGTTCCCGATCCTGTTCCAGGGCGTGGGCCGCGGTGATCAGGGCGCCGCTGCCGCGGGGGGCTTCCACCACCACCACCGCTTGGGAAAGCCCGGCGATGATCCGGTTGCGACGGGCGAAATTCGGGGGCATCACAGGTGCACCAAAGGGGTGCTCGGTGACCAAAAGACCCTGGCGACTGATCTCCTGGGCCAGCCGACCCCGACCCGTGGTACCCATCTCGTCCAATGGACAGCCGAGCACGGCGATGGTCTCCCCTTGCGCGGCCAGAGCGGAGCGATGGGATTGCTCGTCGATACCCATGGCCAATCCGGATACGATGCGAACACCCCGCGCAACCCAGGCGGTGCAGAGTTGGTGGCAGGTATCGAGACCGATTTCGGTGGGGCGTCGCGTACCCACGACGGCCACCGGCCTGGGGTGGGTCAGCTCCAGCACCCCATGGACGAACAGCACGGGTGGTGGACTCGGGATCCACCGCAATGGCTCGGGGTATTCGGGATGGTCCATGGGGATGACGCTGGCACCGAGTGCCTGGGCCTGTTCGGCCTGATCCAGGGCCCATTCCCGATCGGGACCGTTCAACAGACCTTGGATCGCCGCGCTCCCCAAGGAGGGGATCTCCTCGAGTTCGGCGCGGGTTGCGCAAAACGCCCCTGCCGGGGACCCGAACCTTTCCACGAGCGCCAAGGCCCGAACGGATCCGACCTGTTCCACATGGGAGAGAGCCAGCCAATCCAAAGCACTGGACGTGGAGTCCGGGGTGGAAGTGTGAAATGCGGGGGAATTCATCTTCGTCAAGATACTGCACAAATGTTCCAAAGTCAAGAAGAGAAGGCAATCAGGATATGACACCATTTTACACCGTGAGGGTCGACGGAACGGGTAAAATGTGCCATATGCCCATATCCAGCCGACTGGTCTACCCACGTACCCACCGCTTCCACATCCCCGTGATGGGGACGGGGCACAGCATAGACACGCCCCTGCGCGTGGCGCGTTGGGGCATCTCCTCCGTGATCTCCCTCGTCGACGACATCCTGATCGAGCAGGTCCACCGCCTTCATGCCGAGCGCAGAGGCATTCCCTTCAAGTCGGCGGATCCGCGCGATCCGAAGGCGAGGGCGGAGCGGATCCGCCGCTACCTGGACTTCCTGAACGACCAGGTCCAGGGGCAGATCGCCTCGCTGCGGGCGCAGCCGTTCTCGGAAGGTTCCGAGAAGACCCGATGGTTCGGGATGCTGCCGGAGACCTCTCCGCTGAAAATCGAATGGGTCCGCCTCCTCTCGCTGGCGGAGGGATCGGAGGAACGCGTCCGCGCGGAGCGCGAGCTTTCCGAACGCATGGAACCGGGGTCCATCGACGCCAACATCATGACCAAGCTGGACCGCCGCGCCGTCCGTCCGGACGGAACCACGGTGGAGCCGCGGCTTTCGGACGCGAAGCTCGCGCTGGAGGGTTTCGCGCTCTCCGCGAACTCCGGGAACCTGGTGTTCTCCGCGGGGATCAATCCGACCCTCTACGGCACCATGGAGGAGTTCCCGGGCTTCTACCGCCAAGGCGGAGAGGAAGCCAGACTGGGCGTGGTGATCAAGGTCTCGGACTTCCGCTCGGCCCTGACCCAGGGTCGCTTCCTCGGCAAGAAGGGCTTGGAAGTCCGCGAGTTCCGGATCGAATCTGGACTCAACTGCGGCGGCCACGCCTTCGCCTCCGACGGCGAGCTTCTGGGACCCATCGTGGACGAATTCCGCCACCAGCGCCATCGCCTGCAGGAGGAGTTCTCCGCCCTGGTGGCCGGCTACTACCGCAAGAAGGGCTGGGATGTGCCGGATTCCGTCACCTCCCACGTTCCGGCCATCACCGTCCAGGGCGGATTGGGCAACGCCGCCGAGCACAACCGGATGCTGGAGGATTTCGGGATGGAAGCCACCGGCTGGGGATCCCCCTTCCTGCTGGTGCCGGAGGCCACGCCGGTGGACAGGCACACCAGGGAACTCCTCGCCAGGAGCAAGGCCGACGACATCTACCTGTCGGACAGTTCCCCGCTGGGTGTTCCGTTCAACAACCTGCGCGGTTCGTCCTCCGAGGTGGAGCTCTGGCGCCGGTTCTCCGAGGGGAATCCCGGATCTGCCTGCCCCAAGGGGTTCCTGGTGTCCAACACCGAGTTCACGCCCACGCCCATCTGCACCGCCTCCAAGGAGTACCAGGGGCGCAAGATCGAGCAGATCGGAGGCATGGCCGCGTCGCAAGTCCGGAACGTGGCGGTCAAGGAGTGCATCTGCCACCAGCTCGGAAACGGGGCGATCGAATTCCTGCGCCAGGAGAACGCGTCCCTGTCGGGCGTGGAAAGGCCGGAATCGCGGCAGCCCGTCAGCGTGTGTCCCGGTCCGAACCTCGCCTGGTTCGACCGCGTCTACTCGCTCTCCGAGATGGTGGACAACATCTATGGACGGATTCCGTCTCTGGTGCCCGAGCATCGTCCGCACGCCTTCGCCGCCGAGCTGACCCTCTACCTCGAACATCTGGACAGGCTGCGCGGAGCTTCGCATCCGGAGAACGCGAAGGACCAGGAGAAGCTGCAGACCTTCCGGGTCAACCTGGCCGCGAGCCTCGCGTGGTACCGCCAATGGCTTTCCAGCCGTTCGGCCCTCCCCGGGGAAAACCTCTTCTCGCTGCGGGAAGAGGTGGAACGCGCCGAGGAGCTCCTGCTCGAGGTCGACATCGAGGGCGCGGTCTTGCGGTGAAGTCCGTCCGGGGAGCACCGGAGGAGCCGGTCCGCCAGGCCCTGGTCCGCCACCTGGTGGAGGACCTCGGCGTTCCGCGCCAGTGCCTTCGCCTGGAGATGTCGCTCCATCCCTGGGATCGCAAGATCCGCGACCGGGTCGACATCGCGGTCTTCTCCGCCGCGGAGGGCGCCGCCGTCCCCGTGCTCCTGGCGGAATGCAAGGCCCCGGGGATTCCGCTGGACGGCGAGGTGGCGGCGCAGGTCAGGCGCTACCTCAGGCTTCTTCCGGCCCGATGGGCCGTGGTCTCCAACGGTAGGCAGATCCTGTCCTGGATGGCGGGATCAAGTGGATGGATTCCGCGACCGCTTCCTCCGTGGGAGGAGATGAGGAACCCGGGCCACCCCGCCCCGGAGGAAGGTGGCGAACCGGTCTAGCCGGCCGCCTTGCGCAGGGCGTGGGCGTAGGCTTCCTCGTAGCGGGGCACGGACGCGTCCCAGGAGAAGTCCCTGGATATCACCCGCCGCCGCATGGTCTCGAAGTGGGCGCGCCGGTCGAAGAACGTGCTCACCGCCCAGCCCAGCGTGAAGTAGAGGGCATCCACGCGGTAGTCGTCGAACACGAAACCGTCGCCGCCGCCGTCGGATTCCACGTAGTTCCAGACCGTGTCGGCCAACCCCCCGGTGCGCCGCACCACGGGAAGGGTCCCGTAGCGCATGGCGTACATCTGGGAAAGTCCGCAGGGTTCGAAGAGGCTGGGCATCAGGTAGAGGTCCGATCCCGCGTAGGCCAGGTGGGCGAGGTCCTCCCGGTACCCCACCCAGTTGCCCACGAGCCCCGGGTAACGGCGCTGCAGGTCACCCACCCACCATTCGTAGTGGGGATCGCCGGAGCCCACCAGCACGAACTGCAGATGCATCTGGCGCATGGCCCGCTCGATGGCAGGTTCGACCAGGTCGAGTCCCTTGCCCGGAGCCAGCCGGGACACGAGGGAGACCACGCACCGCGTGTCGTCCTCGCGCATCCCGAGCCGACGCTGGAGTTCGCGCCGGCATTCCCACCGGCTCGACATGTCTGCGGCGGAAAAGCGGTAGGGGAGATGGCGATCCGTGGTGGGGTCGTAGGCGTCGGTGTCGATCCCGTTCAGGATGCCGAACAGGTCGCCCGAGCGCTTCCCGAGGTATTCGTGGAGACCCTGCCCGCCCACCGGCCCCTGGATTTCCCGGGCGTAGGTGGGACTCACCGTGGTGATGGCGTCCGCGAAATGGATTCCCGCCTTGAGGAGGTTGACTCCGCCGTGGTCCTCGAAGACCTCGGGAGTGTAGTGCTCCGGGCCCATTCCCATCCAGGACAGGACTCCGCGCTCGCCTTGTCCCTGGTAGGCGAGATTGTGCAGGGTGAGCACGCAAGCGGTCCGCTCCAGGGGAGAGCCCCAGGCGTCCCAGGTCTTCCGGAACGCCATGGCGGAGGCCCCCTGCCAGTCGTGGGCGTGGAGGATGTCGGGAATCCAACCGGTGTCCTTGCACGCCTGGAGCGCGGCCTTGCAATGGAACGCGAAGCGGCCGTTGTTGTCGTGGTAGGACCGGCCGCCCTCGTCGTAGATGCCCGGACGCCCGAACATCGCGGCGTGGTCGATGAACCATGCCGTCGTGTCGGAGCCGTGGTCGCACTCGTGCAGTCCGCACCACACCTCCGCCCCGCCCATGTGCACGCACAGGGTCTGGCGGAAGGCGATGCCGTACCGGGCGCGGTCGATCCTGGCGTAGAGCGGGATGCACACCTTCACCTCGTGGCCCGCGCGAGCGAGCGCCTTGGGAAGGGAGCCCACGACCCCGGCCAGACCTCCAGTCGAGACGTAAGGATGGGATTCGGAGGCGATAAACAGGATCTTCATGGAAGTCTGACTGGAAACCTAATCTCCCGCCCCCGCGATCCCCGTTTCGGCCTGCGGGTAGCGCGGGGGTTCGGGACTGGCGAAGCGGACCGGAAAATGAGACCATGGGAACATGGCAGAGCGCCCACAAATTCGCCGGGGAGGGACCCGGCTCGGGGGATTCACCCTCCTGGAAATCCTCATCGTGCTGGTGCTGGTGGGGGTGGTGACCTCCTTGGCCGTCGGCGGGGTCGTCAAGATCCAGGCGAGGTCCCAGGCGCGCGCGGCCATCGAGGACATGTTCACGTCCCTCCACCTCGCGCGCAGCGACGCCGTGGCGCGCCAGCGAAACTCCGGGGTGGCCATCGCGCTCGACACCACCAACCGGTTCACGTCCGGAGGCGTGGCCGTGACGGGGCTGAAGTACCTGCGCTTCGTGGATTCGGACGTGGGGGTGCCCGGCGTCTACGATCCGACCGACACCGTCATCCAGGGATGGACCCGGATGCAGGGGCAGGTCTTCGCCTACTCCATCGCCTCCAGCGGACTGTCCGCGGGCACGGTGAGCCTGGTGTTCAACACGGATGGGTCCATCAACAACGACCTCCAGATGAAGCTGGGCATCGCCAACTTCTCGGACACGTTCACCGTCGGGCTGCTGCCCGCCACCGGGCTCGCGACCCTGGACCGGAACTGACATGCGACGCCGGGGGTTCAGCATGATCGAGGTCATGATGGCGCTGGTCATCCTGGGGATCGTCATCTCCATCTTCTACCAGACCTCCAAGTACTCCACCAGGAACCAGGGGAAGACGCGCTCCTGGGAGGGCGAGGCGGCGGTCATGGAGACCACCGTGGAGGGCCTGCGCACCGGCTACAGCATGACCCAGCTCCAGAATCTGTCGTCTTCGTGGACGGATTCCTCCCAGGGCGGGAACAGGTACGCGGTGACCGTGGCGGGATCCGTGGCTCCGGATTCCGTCGCCACCACGTTTCCGGCGAGCATGCTCGCCCAGGTGGTGATCACGGTCAAGAAGCTGGGCGACACGGACAGCCTGAAGGCCTCCACCATCCTGTGGGTGAACTGAGATGCGCCGCGGATTCACCCTGATCGAGATCCTGATCGCCCTCGTGATCATGGCGGCGGTGAGTTCGGGGGTCCTGGCCGTGTTCCAGTACCAGAACCGCGACGCCTCGGTGCAGCGCGACGTCGCCGAGATGAACCTCATGGCCAAGGGCACCATGGAGGAGCTTTCGCGCAACATCCGGATGGCCGGAGGAGCGCTCCCCCCCGGGATCGGGGGGCTGAAGGTGTACGGCTCCGGCTCCGAACGCGTGAAGGTGGCGCTGAACCGCAACGACGGCGTGGACACCATGGCCTCTCCCTCCCAGTTCAACAACGCTCCCCAGACCCTGAGCTGCTGCGGCACCTACCAGAATTTCCTGGTCCTTCCGGTCAAGCATGTCGCGGGCGTCTTCACCGACAGCGGCTACGTCCTAACCGACGTGCGCGTCCCGCCCGTGGGATCCCCGAACGGCACCGCGCCGACCAAGGACACGATGATCGTGCTCAGGATCCTGAAGCTGGTCGCATCGGGCGGCGCGATCGTGGTGAACGGCACGGCCGTCAACCCCCCGTTCGTGATCGCCGACGGAACATGGTTCGGCTCGAATTGGAACTGGACGAATTCCGTCCAAACGAACGTGAGCACGCTGGTGTACGCCATGGATTCCGTCCTCTACTGGATGTCGAACGACACGGTCTACCGGAAGGTCGACCGGAACCTCCAGGGAGCCTACGCCGTCGGGGTCGATTCCCTGCACCTCCAGTACCAGGATCCGACCGGAATCTGGGCCGACAGCCTGACCGCCGCCGGTGCCGGGGTGATCGTCATGGCCAAGGTCCGCCTGCGCGTGCGCACGCGGCACGCCGACCCGGTCCTTTTGCGGAACAATCCCACGAGCCTGGGACGCCACTACCAGACCGTGCAGTCCGTGGTGAGCCTGCGCAACTCCTCCACGCTGGTGAACCAGTGAGGTCCGTCATGAGATCCAAGATCGGTGCCGCCGCCCGTTCCGGCGTGGCGATGATGCTGGTGCTGGCGCTTTCCGTCGTGATCCTCGCCGTGGGGATGTCGATGATCGGATTGACAGGAAACGTCATGTCCGCGTCCGTGGACGCGAAGACCAAGATCAAGGCCCGCTACGCGGCGGAATCCTCCATATCCGCCTCCATCGCGAACGCGGTGTACCAGGCCGGGAACTACTTCGGGGGCAGCATCGCCGCCTCCACCCTGAACCTTTCCGAGGCGGGCGACAACGGGACGGCCAACGTGAGTTCCGGGAACAACATGGGCCAGGAGGAGATCCTCGAGAAGAACAGCCCGATGAACGGGATGCGGGGAAACCAGATCCCCCTGCAGATCAGCGCATCGGGAAAATCGGGCGGAGCGAAGGCGAAGATCGTCGCGGCCGTGGCCCTCTACCAGGTCCCCATCTACCAGTTCGGCGTCTTCTACGACGGCCCCCTGGAGATCACGCCGGGCTCGAACATGACCGTGATGGGGAGGGTGCACACCAACAGCGGCGCCTATTTCCGCGCCGCGACGATCCTGGCCTTCCAGGGACCCATCACCGCCGTGGGGAACATCTACCAATGGCAGAAGTCGAGCACGTCCGGAGTCCTGGACTACCAGCTCACCCCGGACACTTCGGCCCTGTTCGCTCCCTCCCTGACACAGACCTTGGTCGCGATGACGTCCGCATCCAACAGCCAGCCGACGCCGATCGGCGGCGTGAGCAACGCGGAATACATGCAGTCGCCTCTGATCCTGCCCATCGGGGTCGGGACGGCGCACAGCATCTTGGGCATCCGCGACTCCCTCAACGATCCGCCGGCCCTGAAGAGGCAGAAATTCGATTGGCTGGTGGCGACCCGCAGTTCGCCCGCCGCCCGCTGGGTGGTCCTGAATTCGACGATCCCGGCCAAACCCGCATGGATCACGGGCCCGCGCGTCTTCTACGACCGCCGCGAGCAGAGGTGGGTCAAGGTGTGGGATTTCGACGTGTCCGTCCTTGCGGCTTCCGGCAACCTCGACAGCATCTTCTACCTGGACGACACCACGACGACCAAGGTGAAGGCCGTCCCCGCCGACACCCACGCGGTCCTGAACGCCTTCCGGATCAAGAACGCCATCTGGCTTCCGCGGAACATGACCATCGCGAGCGGAAAGCCCATCTACGTCATGGGCGATTTCAACAAGCAGAACAGCACCGGCGACACCACCAAGTACGTGAACGCCCAGATCGCCTCGGATGCCGTGACGGTGCTCTCCAGCCAGTGGATGGGCTGGGACACGGCCAAGCTCGGATCCAACGTCACCCACTCCAACAGTTCCCTGGAGCGTCCCTGGTCGGACGCCAACTGGCTCTCCTGCACCGGCGGCTGCAGCAGCGCGGACTATGCCCGCACGCCCACCGGAGGGGCCCTCACCGCCAACATCCGCATCAACGCGGCGATCATCACCGGGAACAAGCAGAGCTCACCCAACTGCTTCCCTCCGATCAACTCCTCCGACGCGGGGTTCGAGGCCTGCTACGAAGGCGGCTGGCAGAACAGCCTCCGCTTCCTGGAGCAGTGGTCCGGGCACAACGTGACATTCCTGGGGAGCTACGTCTGCATGTGGCAGGCCCAGACGTCGGAGATGGCCGTCGGATCTCCCGTCTACAGCACTTCGTACTACTCGGTGCCCAACCGGCTCTGGGGCTACGACACGCGGTTCAACGACCTGAGCAACATGCCGCCCGGTTCGCCGTTCCTCGCCACCGCGATCCTGACCAACTGGTTGGAACGGAACTGATTCCCGCGAAGGCGCGGTAGAAGGCGTGTCGCGATCCGCGGCGCGCCTTTTTTCGTGGCGCGCGGGAGCGATTCGCCGTTGACGGATCGGGGTCGCGAATGGGACCCTGGAGGGGATGTTCTCGATCATTGGCGTCCTCGTCGTATTCGCCGGCGTCTTCGGCGGCTTCATCCTGGCCGGCGGCAACCTGCTGACCCTGATCCAGCCCTCCGAATTCCTCGTGCTGGGCGGCGCGGCCATCGGGGGCATGCTCATCTGCACGCCCTCGTACGTGCTTTCCTCGCTGGGGAAGAAGGTCGGGAAGATCTTCGCGAACGGCTTCTCCAGCCAGGATTTCATGGACATCCTGGTGATGCAGTACGAGCTCTACAACAAGGTGCGCAAGGAAGGGATCCTTTCCATCGAACAGGACGTCTCCGTGCCGGACGGGAGTTCGGTGTTCAAGAAGTTCCCCAAGTTCCTTTCCAACCACGAGGCCGTCGACTTCTACTGCGACGCGCTCCGGCAACTCGTCAACGGCATCGACGCGGGAGCCATCGACATCTCCATCGAGACCGACATGGAGACCCACGAAAAGGAGATCAAGCAGGTTCCACAGGTGCTCGCGCGCATCGCCGACGCCTTTCCCGGGCTCGGCATCGTGGCCGCCGTGCTGGGCATCATCATCACCATGGGAAAGCTGGACGGTCCCCCGTCGGAGCTGGGCCACCACATCGGCGCGGCGCTGGTGGGCACCATGCTGGGCGTGCTCTCGGCCTACGGATTCGTCAACCCGATGGCCCAGAAGCTCGAATCCGTGAACATGGAGGAGGAGATGTACCTCTCCTGCCTGGCGAGCGGATTTCGGGCGTTCAGCCAGGGGCTGGCACCGATGGTGGCGATCGAAGTCGCGCGCAAGTCGCTGTTCCACCACTTCCGGCCCGACCTCGACGCGCTGAACGCCGCCGCCAAGAAGGGCTGAGATGGCCGACAAGGACGGCGAAAAGGGAGTCCAGCCCGTCAGGAAGAAGAAGAACCACGGGCATCCGCCCCACGGCGGTGCGTGGAAGGTCGCCTTCGCGGATTTCATGACCTCGATGTTCGCGTTGTTCCTCGTGCTGTGGATCATTTCCAGCACGTCGTCCAGCCAGAAGCAGGCCATCGCCCAGTACTTCCGCAGCCCCACCATCTTCCGCGAGGGCTCCTCCTCTCCCATGGACCTGGGCGGGAGTTCCAGCGCATCCCAGAAGGAGTCCCAGGGAGACGCCGGGGGTGCGAAGGACGCGGAGAGCGAGAAGATGGCGGCCTTGGACTCGCTGCTCAATTCGGATTCCCTCCTGGCGTCGCTGGGCAAGCAGTTCAAGACGAAGATGACCGACCAGGGGCTGGAGATCGAAATCTCCGACGCGCAGGGGCTCGGCACCTTCGAATTGGGATCGGCCAAGCTGAATCCGCGCATGATCGATCCCCTCACCCATCTTTCGCGGGCGCTCCGGGAGCTTCCCAACAAGATGGTGATCGGCGGCCACACCGACAGCTACGCCTATTCCGCGGGAGGGTATTCCAACTGGCAGCTTTCCGCCGACCGCGCCAACACGGTGCGCGACCGGATCACCACGGACGGAATCGACGTCGGGCGGTTCAGCGCGGTGGTGGGCTACGGGAACACGGAGCTCGCCAAGCCCGACGATCCCTACGCTCCGGAAAACCGGCGCGTGACCATCCTGGTGCTCAAGCAGGGCACCAAGTTCAAGCCGGGTTCCACCAACTAGAAACCGGATCTCGGGCACGCCACGCGACGGTTTCCGTCCACGGCGAGGAGTTCCGGGCGGACCGCCGAGCATTCCGGCACCGCCATGGGGCACCTGGGGTGGAAGGCGCAGCCCGAGGGAGGCGCGAGCGGGGAGGGAAGCTCTCCGGAGGGGACGGAAAACGACCTGCGCCGGGCACCCAGGGCCGGAACGGAATCGATGAGGAGACGCGTGTAGGGATGCAGCGGCGAACGGCACACGTCCTCCGCGGGACCCTCCTCCACGATGCGACCCAGGTACATCACGGCGATCCGGTCGCAGAAGTGGCGGACCACGCCCATGTCGTGGGCCACGAAGAGGTACCCCATGCCGCGCTCGTCGCGCAGGTCCTCCAGGAGGTTCAGCACCTGGGCCTGCACCGAGACGTCCAGGGCGGAAACAGGTTCGTCCAGCACGAGAAGTCGCGGCTCGACGGCCAGCGCCCGCGCGATCCCGATCCTCTGCCTCTGTCCGCCGGAGAACTCGTGGGGATGCCTGTCCAGGTGTTCGCCGGAGAGTCCCACGCGGCGGAAGATCTCCGCCACGCGGTCGCGCCTCAGGGGGGCTGGACAGATCCCGTGCACTTCCAGCCCTTCCGACACCGCCTGGAACGCGGTGCGGCGCGGGTCCAAGGACGACATTGGATCCTGGAAAACCACCTGCATGTGGCGGCGGAAGCGCCGCAAGGCCGCACCACCCAGGGCGCGGACATCCTGGCCTCCCAGGACCACCGAACCCGCGTCCGGTTCCACCAGCCGCAGGATGGCCCGCGCCGTCGTGCTCTTCCCGCAGCCGGATTCGCCCACCAATCCCAGGGTGCTCCCCGCTTCCACGTCCATGCTGGCTCCGTCCACGGCCTGGAGCCAGGCGCGGCTGCGCGAGAACGCTCCCGTGCGGACGGAAAACCGCACCGAAAGGTTCCGGACCTCCAGCAGGCTCACCGCGCACCCACCGGATGGAAGCATGCGGCTCCGCCTTCGGGACCGGGTGCCGCCGGAACCGTCTCTTCGCAGATCCGGTCGGCATGCGCGCACCGGGGGTGGAAACGGCAGCCGGAGGGCCAATCGCGGGGAGAGGGCACCGCTCCCGGAATGGAGGGCAGCCGCCCCGTGCGCGGCCTGAATCCCGGGACGGAGTCCAGCAATCCGCGGGTGTAGGGGTGTCGCGGGGCGGAGAGGATCGCGGCGGCCGGTCCCTCCTCGGCGACCCTTCCCGCGTACATGACCGCGATGCGGTCCGCGACGCGTTCCACCACGCCCAGGTCGTGGGTGATGAAGATCATGGTCATTCGCAGTTCCTTCCGGAGCGTCGCCAGCAGATCCAGGATCTGGGCCTGGATGGTCACGTCCAGGGCCGTGGTGGGCTCGTCGGCCACCAGGAGGTCGGGTCCGGGGCAGAGGGCGAGGGCGATCATCACCCTCTGCCGCATGCCTCCCGACAGCTCGTGCGGGAAGCTCGCGAGCCGCGCCGCAGGATCGGGGATTCCCACCCGGCGCAACCACTCCGCGGCGGCGGTCCGGGCGGCGGTGCGGGACAGTTCCTGGTGGGTCCGCAGGGTTTCCACCAGATGCTCGCCCACCGAAAGGAGCGGATTCAGAGACGACATGGGGTCCTGGAAGACCATGGAGATCCTCCTGCCGCGCACGGACCGCCAGCTCGGCTCGGATAGCGAAGTCAATTCCTGTCCCAGCAGGTGCGCGGATCCCGTGGTTCGGGCGCCCGGAGGGAGCAGGCCGCAGAGCGCGGAGGCGGTGGCGGACTTGCCGCATCCGGACTCGCCCACCAGGCCCAGGACCGCGCCGCGCTCCAGCGAGAACGAAATCCCGTCCACGGCCCGGAGCGGCCCTTCGGGCGTCGCGAACGACACGCCCAGGTCCTCCACGGACAGCAGCGCGCTCACGAGAGGCTCCGCGGATCGAAGGCGTCGCGAAGGGCGTCGCCCAGGAGGTTCCACGAGAGCACGGCGGCGAAGAGGAAGACGCCGGGCAGGAGGGTCCAGGGATGCAATCGGATCTCGGCGATGGACATGGCCTCTTCGAGGAGATTGCCCCAGCTTGTCTGCGGGTCCTGGATGCCCAGCCCCAGGAGGGACAGACCCGATTCCGCCACGATGTACCCCGGAATGGACAGGGTCGCCTGCACCGAGAGGAACCCGAAGGTCTGGGGGAGGGCGTGCCGCCAGAGGATGCGCCATGGGGAAAGTCCCAGGGCCCGCGACGCGGCGAGGAAGTCGGATTGGCGCAGCGACTGGATCATGCCCCGCAGGATGCGCGCGAGTCCCGCCCATCCCAGGAACGAGAGGATGAGGATGATGTAGAAGTACACCACCCGGGAATCCCAGTCCAAGGGAAGGGCCGCGCGCAGGAGCATCAGGAGGTAGAAGGCCGGAACGAGCATGACCACTTCGCACAGGCGCATGAGGACGCTGTCCGCCCAGCCGCCCGCGAACCCGGCGATGCCGCCCACCACCAGGGCGATCAGGGTGGAGATGGCCACTCCCACCACTCCGATGGTCAGGGAGACGCGGGAACCGAGGAGGATGCGCGACAGCAGGTCGCGGCCCCGGGCGTCGGCGCCCAGCAGGTAGAGTCTTCCCGCGGGGACGGGATCCGACACCCGTTGCCCCGGCGAGGCGATCGCTTCGCCCAGCCCCAGCAGATGCCCGCCGTGGAGGAACCGCAAGGGGAACCTGCAGGTGGAGTCCTCGGTCCAGACGCGAAGGGCGTCGTCGTCGAAGGTGTACGAGACCGCGCGCACGAACGGGACGTGCCAGGATCCGTCCGTCTCTCGCACGTGGAGCGCGGAGGGCGGAGCCCACGAGCACGCTCGGGATTCGTCGTCTCCCGCGTAGGGAGCGAGCCACGGGGCGAAGATCGCCGCGAGGTAGAGGGCCGCGAGCACCCAGAAGGAGATCCTGGCCGGGGCGTTGGCGGCGAGCACCGATCGGAAACGTCGGAAGGCGGGGTTCACGACAGCTTCACCCGCGGATCGTTCCAGGCGTGGAGGATGTCCGAAAGCAGGTTGCCCGCCAGGAGCAGGAACGATCCCATGAGCACCGTGGCCATGACCAGGAACAGGTCCTTGGCGCGCACGGCCTCGAGCGCCACCAGACCGAGGCCCGGCCAGCTGGTGATGATCTCGGTGAAGGCCGCGCCGGAAAGCAGCACCGAGAACTCGAAGCCCAGCAGCGTGATGAGGGGGTTGGCCGCGTTGCGGAAGGCGTGGCGCCAGAGCACGGACCGCTGGGACAATCCGCGGGCGCGGGCGGCGAGCACGTAGGGCTGGCGAAGCGTCTCCAGCATGGAGCCCCTGGACACGCGCTGGAGCCCGGCAACGCCGCCCACGGCGAGCACGAGTCCGGGGATCAGGATGTGCCGCAGGACGTCGCCGATCCTGGCCCAGGGACCGAACTGGTCGAATTCCGGCGACACCAGGCCGCCGATGGGGAATCGGCCGAACCAGGGGAGGGGAGGGGCCACGGAGGCGGCGAAGAGAAGGAGCAGGGCCAGGAAGAAGCTGGGGAGGCTCATCCCGACGAAAGCCGTCAAGGAGACCACCCTGTCGGGCCATTGTCCCCGCCGCAGAGCGGCCCAGACGCCCAGGGGCACTGCCAGGAGCCAGGAGAGGAGGCTGGAGAACACGGCGAGCAGCAGGGTGGCTCCCACGCGCTCCCGGATCACGTCGGCGACGGGTCGCTTGTACTTGAAGGAATATCCCAGGTCGCCCCGCAGGGTCCGCGACAGCCAGAGGAGATACTGTTCCGGCACGGGTTTGTCGAAGCCGTATTCGGTCTCGATGCGGTGGATGAGGGCGTCGGGCACCTGGGGGTTCCCGCGCTGCGCGGACAGGGGATCGCCGGGAGAGAGCTGGAGGAGCAGGAAGGACAGGAGCGAGACCCCCAGGAGCATGGGAATCATGGCCAGGACGCGTCTCAGGACGAAGGACTTCAAAGGTGGCGGCCCGGCGTCACTTCTTGACGTAGATCTCTTCGATGTCGTGCAGCGCCCCGCCCAGGGGCGTCGGGTCCACGTTCCCGAAGCGGTCGCGGACGGCCGTCATGTATTCGGGATGGCCCAGGTACACCATGGGCTGCTCCTCGCGCACCACGGCCTGGAGCCGGTCGTAGGCGCGCTTGCGCACCGTGGTGTCCACGCTCCGGACCCCCGCCGACACCAGGCTGTCGAGCTCGCGTTCCCAGGTGGTGGACGGCGTCCTCTGCCTCGGGTACCACTCGTGGGTGCGGCCCGAACTGATCCAGACGTTGGCTCCGAAATGCGGTTCGGAACCGCCCGTGAGGCCGAGCATGACCACGTCCCAATCGAAGGTCGCGTCCAGGCGGCTCACCAGGGCGTTGAACTCCACCTGGGTGAACACGACGTCGATCCCCAGCGAGGTCAGGTCCTTGCGGACCAGTCCGGCGGTCTCGATCCGCGACTGGTTTTCGGCGTTGGTGAGCAGCGTGAACTTGATGGGATTCCCCTTCGGATCGCGGAGCACGCCGTCCGATCCGAGCACGTACCCGCCCGCGGCGAGCTCCGCGCGCGCGCTGTCGAGGTTTCGCACCAGAGGAGGCAGCGTGGAATTCCACCAGTACCCGGAACTGGGGGAGAACGGACCGTTTGCGTCCGACCCCAGGCCGTTCCAGACGATGTCGCGGACGGCCTTGCGATCGATGGCCCAGCTCACCGCGCGGCGGAAGTGGACGTCGCGGAACCAGGCGAGCTTGACGGGATCCACGTAGGGTTTTCCCGCCGGATCCTTGTCCATGTTCTGGTTGAAGACCAGGAAGAGCTGCGCCAGGGTGGGGCCGAGCTTGCGGACGGTGAACTTCCCCTCCTGCTCCAGCGGCTTGATCACGGGAAAGTCCTGCGGCACGACGTCCAGCTCGTCGATCTCGCCGGCCTTGAACTTCAGCACCTCCGACTTCTGGTCCTGCACCACCGACACCAGGACGGTGTCCAGGTAGGGCAGATTCTGTCCCTTCGCGTCCTTCTTCCAGTAGAAGGGATTGCGGACGAACACGCCGCGGCTTCCTCCTTCGTACCGCGAGAGCTTGAAGGGGCCAGTCCCCACCAGCGAATCGGGAGGGGTGTCGATGCCGTAGGCCGAATTGAAGGCGCGGCCGGTCCTCCCCGAAAGCCGGGCCTTGGAGAGGATGGGAACGCCGCCGACCGCCGAGACGAAGGGACCGAACACGGTGGGCAGGCGGAATTCGACGGTGAGGGGGTCCAGCGCCCGGACATCGGGGACCTTGCCGTCCACGGCCAGGATGTCGCGCATGGCGCACTGGATCGCGGTGTCGAACACGAGCTTGGTCCAGGTGAAGACCACGTCGTCGGCGGTGAGGGGCGATCCGTCGTTGAACTTCAGGCCGGGACGAAGGTGGAAGTCGAAGACCTTGCCCGAGGAATCCACCGTCCAGCTTTCCGCCAAGCCCGGCTTGGGGAGGCCCGTGTGGGCGTCCGCATCGACGAGGCCGGAGAAGATCAGCCCCACGAAGTCGCTGGAGGAGGATTCGTTCTCCACGATGGGATTGAACGTCTTGGGACCGCCCTCGGAGGCGAGGACCAGCTTTCCGCCGGGAGTCCCGATTTCGAGGGAACGGGCCTCCCCGGTGACTCCCGTCTTCCTGTCGGTGGAGTGGCAGGAGGAAAGAAAGGCTGTTGCCAGGAGGGCGAGCGGTGTCTTGCTCATGGGCCCTGAAAGGTAGACGCGCGGCTATCCCGGCGGAGGCAGGAATCCCCTGGAGCGCAGGATGGACACGCCGCGCGGGGATTGCAGGAACTTGAGGAACGCCTTGGTGGCGTCGCCGCGACTGGGGTTGATGGACTTCAACACCACCACCGAGGGGTAGAGCGGAGCGATCAGGGTGGTGTCCACCGGCACCCAGCGACCTGTCCCCGCGATGGGGGTCCCCCACAGCAAGGGCTGGGGCAGGAACGCATCGGTGAGGACATGCGAATTGGCGGCTTTCCTGGATTCGGGCTTGGCGGCCGTCTTGGCGGTGTCCTTGGCCGCGGTCTTGCCCGTGTCCTTGCCCGTGTCCACTGCGGCGACCTCCGGTTCCGGCTGCGAAACGGGCGCTTCCAGGGAATCGCCGACTTCCGCCGCATCGTGGAGCACAAGGAGGCGTCGGCGGATCTGCGGCCATCCCGCCAAGCTGTGCATGGCTTCCACGGCGGCTTTGCCGTCGGGCGATGCGGTGGTGTCGGCCACGGCGATGCGTCCCGAGCCTTCCCGCAGGAGATGGGAGAGGCGCGGATCCGGCTCGAGACCGGTTCCCCGGATCCAGATGCACACCGGCGCCGTGGCCAGGATCAGGGTCGGCCCGATCGACCGGGGGCTGTTGGCCAGGACGTCGGCCCAGGACTTGTCGGAGGAGAGGAAGATGTCGGTTCCGGGAGACTTGGCTTTTTCCGCCAAGGCGCCGGAACTGCCGTAGGTCGCGTGGGTGGGAATGCCGGTCTGGGCGGTGAAGGCATTGCGCAGCACCTCGAGGGCGGGCTGGTACTCGGATGCGGCCAGGATGTTGACCTGCGCGGAAGCGGCCGCTCCCGCGGAGAGAACGACCAGAAGACTCCGGAAACTTGGATTCAGGCGCATTGGGATCTCCTTGGACAATAACCTAGTCTTCCGTCCGGCGATTCGGCACCGGTGTGCATGGATGGCCGCATGGTTTAATTTTCAACGCTCCAAGGTTCCAGCTCGACGGGAGATCTCCACGGCCGCAACCATACATCGGGTCGATTTCCTGGTCGTAGGAAGCGGGATCGCGGGACTCACCTATGCGCTTCGAGTGGCCGAATCGGGCTCCGTTGTCGTCCTGACCAAGGGGAACGCGGACGAGACGGGCACCCGCTGGGCCCAGGGTGGCATCGCCTCGGTCATGTCCGACGACGACGACTTCGCTTCCCACGTCCAGGACACCCTGGTTGCGGGGGACGGCCTGTGCCATCGCGAGGTGGTGGAGACCCTGGTCCAGGAGGGGCCCAGCGCCGTGCGCGAACTCATCGATTGGGGCGTGCGGTTCACCCGACAGGGCGGGCGGGGGGGCGATTTCGACCTGCACCGCGAGGGTGGCCACCGCAAGGCGCGCATCCTGCATGCCGGCGACATCACCGGGGCCGAGATCGAACGCGCCTTGCTGGATGCCGTCCGCGCCCACCCCAACATCCAGATCCTGGAGCGGCGGTTCGCCCTGGAACTGGTGACCCAGCATTTCCTGACCGCGCCCCACGACGACGCCCTCACCTGCCACGGGGCGTACGCCCTGGACCGCGACACCGGCCGCATCGAAACTTGGCTGGCCTCTCGCACGGTGGTCTGCACCGGGGGGGTGGGGCAGGTGTACCAGCACACGACCAACCCCAGCGTCTCCACGGGCGACGGCATCGCCATGGCTTGGCGCGCGGGCGCGCGGGTGGCCAACATGGAGTTCCTGCAGTTCCACCCCACGGCCCTCTTCGACCCCATGCGGGGTGCGTTCCTGATCTCCGAAGCCGTGCGCGGAGCCGGAGCTTTCCTGGTGGACAGCAAGGGCGAGCGGTTCATGGAATCGGAGCACCCCCTGAAGGACCTCGCGCCGCGCGACATCGTGAGCCGAGCCATCGATCGGCGCATGAAGGCCCTGGGAGACCCGTGCGTCTACCTGGACGCGACATCGCTGGGTTCCCACGCCCGGACCAAGTTCCCGAACATCCGGGCGCGGTGCCTGGAGGCGGGCATCCGGATGGAACGGGAACCGATTCCCGTGACCCCCTCCGCCCACTACCTGTGCGGCGGCATCCAGACCGACCTCCACGGGCGCACCAGCATCCGCGGACTCTACGCCTGCGGCGAATGCGCACATACGGGCGTGCATGGCGCCAACCGACTGGCTTCGAATTCCCTTCTGGAGGCCGTCGTATTTTCCCGCCGCGCGGCGGAGCACTCGATGCGAGTGCCGGCCTCGCCGATTCCGGCTTCCCTGGTCCGGCGCTGGGACCGCAAGGGCACCCAAGTCCACCGCGAGGAGGTGGTGATCCGCCATCTCCACGAGACGGTTCGGCGCACCATGTGGGATTTCGTGGGGATCGTGCGCACCACCGACCGCCTCCAGAGGGCCGCGACACATCTTCGCCTGATCCGCGACGAGGTGGAGGACTTCTACAAGCGCACCGTGATCACCCCGAGCCTGCTGGAACTGCGAAACGCCGCCCGCGTGGCCCGCCTGATCACGGAGTGCGCCCTTCGCCGCCGGGAAAGCCGAGGCCTCCACAGCTCCCTGGATTTCCCGAACCACGCCGCCACCGCGCGGGACACGGTCCTCAAGCACCGGGTCTGAGGCTCCGGTACGGTCTCAGCGCCGAGGGGAGTCGACCTGGGTACCCTGGGAGGGATGGGGGGCGACTGGGGGAGCCAAGCCGAACTGGGAGATGATCTTCGTGTCCCTGGGCAGATTGGGGATCAGCAAGCTGATGCCCACCGCAAGGCCGCCGACGAGGACCGCCAGAACGACGCCGACGATCCACCAGGACGTGCGACGGTTTTCGGGGATGGCCCCGGCGGGGGGTGCGACCCCCAAGCGACGACGGATTTCCCTGGTCACCTCTTCGGGCGGGAATTCCCGGACCACCTCCTCCTCCAGGGCCAACAGCTCCGCCATCCGCTCCCGCCCCTTCGGAGTGGAGGCCAGTTCGAGGGCGGTTTGTTCCAGGTGGGGTGGAAGCTCTCCCCGATGGTGGAGCAACAGGAAATCGTCGATCTTGCGGTTGCTGCCCATGGACGCTCCTCCGCGTCCGTGGACGCTCGCGCCAATGGAAGAAATCTCCGGCTCCCGCCCCTCGGCGCCTTCGCGGCGGCACCGGACCGCGGAGACTTCTACCTTCCCTCCACCGCACGTCCGCAGCAGCACGAAAGGGAACCGCACATGGTCGCCGCCTTCGAGGCCCAGCGTGCATTCTTCGAAAGCGGCGCCACGCGGGGACTTCCGTTCCGCGTCCGGGCGCTGAAGGCGCTGCGGGAGGCCATCCTCCGGGAAGAGAAGAAGATCTGCGCGGCCCTGGAGGCCGATCTCGGGAAGTCGGAATTCGAAGGCTGCGCGACGGAAACCGGCCCCGTTCTCGCGGAGATCGACCTGGCCCTGAAGCGATTGGGAGGATGGGCGAAGCCTCGTTCCGTACCGGTTCCCTGGAACCAATTTCCGACGCGGGGAGCCATCCATCCGGCCCCCAAAGGATTGGTCCTGATCGTCTCGCCTTGGAACTACCCCTTCCAACTCGCCGCGAATCCCCTGGTTTCGGCGATGGCCGCGGGGAATTGCGCGATCATCAAGCCCTCGGAGTTGGCTCCCGCCACTTCCTCCATCCTTGCCGGCATGTTCCGCTCCTGCTTTCCCCCCGAGCATGTCGCCGTCGTGGAGGGGGATGCCGGGACCAGCTCGGTTCTCCTCGCGTTGCCCTTCGACCACATCTTCTTCACCGGCTCCTCGCGGGTCGGAAGGATCGTGCTGGAGGCGGCCGCCAGGAATCTCGTGCCCGTCACCCTGGAGTTGGGCGGAAAGTCGCCCTGCATCGTGTGCGCGGGCGCGAATTTGGCCCATGCCGCCAAGCGCATCGCCTGGGGAAAATTCCTGAACGCGGGCCAATCCTGCGTGGCACCCGACCACGTGTACGTCCACGAAACCGCGAAGGATCGCTTCGTGCGGGAATTGGGTGCGGCGCTGCTGGGATTCTACGGCCCCGATCCGCGGCGGAGTCCCGACTACGGCAGGATCGTGGACGACCGGCAGTTCCAGCGGCTCTCGGCGATGCTGGGGGACGGCCGGACGTTGGTGGGAGGTGGCACGGACCCTGCGTCACGCTACATCGCCCCCACCGTTCTCGACGAGGTCCGCGAAGAAAGTCCGTTGCTGACGGAGGAGATCTTCGGACCCATCCTTCCCGTGCTCCCCTTTCGGGAGCTGTCCGAAGTCCTGGGACGGATCCGAGGTCTCCCGCGACCACTCGCCCTCTACGTGTTCTCGGAGGACATCCCTCTGGCGCGACGCGTCATGAGCGAAATTCCCTGCGGCGGGGCCTGCATCAACGACGTCGTGGTCCAGTTCGCGAATCCCCATCTGCCTTTCGGTGGGATCGGCGCCAGCGGCATGGGTGCCTGCCACGGAAAGTCGGGGTTCGACACCTTCTCCCACTTCAAGGCCGTCGCGCGGACACCTGCCGCCATCGACCTTCCCGTGAAATACCCTCCCTACGGAAAAAAGCTCCGCTGGCTCAAGATGTTCCGCTGACTCCCCGTTCGCCCGAAGCAAAGACCGCCGTCGCCTCCGGGGGTCGGGCCTTGCCGATGGCCGCGGGTTCCGGGTCCGCGTGGTGGGCCAGGCGGTTCACGTTGGACATCATGGCCAGTGTCAGCAGCATGGCCGACACCACCACCCAGCCCAGGGCGTGGTAGTGGTCGAGCCGTCCCGACGGGGTCTGCACCACGATCAACCCCGCGACGAACGAGGAGACTCCCCCCGCGAGCTGCTGCATGGAGGAACTGATGGACATGTAGGCTCCCCGGTCGGGGAGCGCGGGTACGGCCGATATCAAGGCCATGGTGCAGACCTGGCGGCCCGAGATGGTCACGAACATGAGGCAGTTCGCGACGATCACCAGCCAGAGCGGACTGCGGCCCAGACCCGTGTACCAGCCCACCATGACGCAGCCCGCGAGCGTCGCCAGCATCAGGGTGCGGTACTTGCCGAACGAATCGGAGAAACGCCCGATGAGCGGGCCGGCGGCCATGGCGGCGAGGCCGGTGACCATGTAGACCATGGGAAGGGTTGCCAAGGGGACGCCCAGGTTGTTGACGGAAAAGGTGCTGGCGAATGGCTGGAGCATGAATCCACCGGTGGCCACCAGCATGGTGGCGCTGAACCCGATCAGGTAGCGGCGGTTGGTGGCGGTGCGCAGGAGGTGCCGCAGGGGATGGCGCCCATGCGCGGCAACCAGGTGGCCTGTCACCGGCTTCAGGCGCAGCGCGATCACGATCCCCACGGTCGTGGCCACCCCGGCGACCATCAGGAACGGCGCATGCCACCCGAAATGGTTGGCCAGGAACAGTCCCACGGGGATGCCCATGACCTGGCTCGCGGAGAAGGCGCTCTGCACGAACCCCATGACCCTGCCGCGGGTCTTCAGGGGGAAGAGGTCGGCGACGATGGCCATGCTGATGGACCCGATCACCCCCCCGAAGAGACCCGTGACGATGCGGGCGCCCAGCAGGAATCCGTAGGAAGTGGCGACGCCGCACAGCACCGTGCCCAGGACGAATCCGGCGTAGAAGAACAGCAGCAGTCGTTTTCTGTCGAAGCGGTCGGCGAAGCCCGCGGCCAGGATGCCGGAGACGCTCGCGCTGAAGGCGTAGGCCGAGACCACGAGACCGAACTGCCGGGCGCTGATCCCCAGCCGAGGCATGAGGAACGCCCCCAGCGGAGACAGCAGCATGAAGTCCAGGATCACGCTGAACTGGAGGAACGCGAGCATGCCCACGACGAACTTCTGGTAGCGCGTGAACGGCGCGATGGCCTTGCCCGAGCGAGCGGATTTCATGGCGACCGTTTTCCTTTCTCCGTGCCTCGGCGGCGAAGCCCCGATGGAAGGGCGGGAAAGGTAGAAGGAGTGCTTTCGCCTCCGCTGCGCGGGCTCGTTTTGCGCCTTGGCAGGCGCCGGGCTTCTCAGGGCCTGCCCGGCCCTGACCCGGCCAGGGGAGAACCGAGGCCTTCTCCCCTGGACCCCGCGCCTTCGTGGTGGACTACCGTCCCCCACCCCCCAGCGGGATTCAACGGCGGACGTGGTTGGGTTTACGGGGCATTACAATCGGCGCACCCGCCTGCACGGCGATGCGCCGTGGCGGCGGGTGGTTTGGTACCGTCTGGTTGGGGGAGTGGTGGCGTTTAGTTTTTGAGGAATTCATGGACCCGAGCCGGAACTTTGGATCCCTTTCCGGTCTGCTCCATCAACTCCACGTATTTCTGGTATTTCTCCTTGGCCTTTGCCTTGTCCCCCGCCTTCGCGTAGGCATCCGCCAAGTTGAGGTAGGCGGGGGTGCGGGAGGGATCAAAGGCAATCACTTTCTCGAGGACAGGTATGGCTTCAGCGGAACGGTTGGCCTGTTCGAGGAAAAAACCAAGGTCGTTGTATGCAACCAAGTTGAAATTTCCAAATGACCACGGCTTGCGTTCGGTTTGTTTTAAAAGGGAATCAATGTATGGATTGGATGCCTTGTCTTTATAAGCTTGCAATGCTCGCTGATGTAATGACTCTAGTTCGGTATCAGCTTCAGTTGGCCGCAACCAGAAAACCTCATCATGAATTTTTATATTATTCTTGATGACCCAAATCTCAAAATAATGGCGATAAAGTCTTTCGTACTGATCCCTTGTACAAATTTTTGAAATAACCATTGCTCTTGAAGGTGAATCTGACTTATCCGCTTCGTAAAACAACCCAACACTTCGTTTAACATCATATAAAAACGCCATTTCTTCGAAACAGCTCTGAAATTTACAGGATTCAAAGATCACAACACTGTCCCCGTATATCGTGTCCATAGAAGGCGGTATAGACATTCGATCAAAAACTTCATCGCTCCAGCCTAGAGGGACATTGGCATTAATCAATTTTCGAGCCCGAGCATCAAAGAACTCTTTACCATTATGGTACTCGAAAATCCAATCGTTATTCGCTGCTGCAAAAACACCTCCAAAAATCATCAGTAGACACCAGAAAATATTAAAAATCACTTAGCACCTCCCCGCTTGCTGCAAACCATACATCTTCTTGTTCTTTTATTAGCACCAGAGCTTTTGTGGCCGCATCGGGGTTTGGAATCCCCCTTTGAAGGTAGCGAGCTTCATAAACGCGCCGAGGCAGATATTGCATCACTTCTTTCACCTCGTTCGTTCCTTTTTTCCTTACAGGAAAAGTCTTTGTTGTGAAGTGAAGCAGGGTATCGACAGCACCAACGAGATCTTCATCAATCAATTTTCCTCGTAAAGTTTTTGCTGTCCCGTACTGGAAGTAGACGGAAACAAAAGAAGTCTGAATTTCTCTTGAAAGAGATTTAAATGTTTTCCCACCCGCTGGCACTTTACCATTATAAAACGACTCGGCTTTTCTGGCGTAATGGGGTTTGACCTTGTGATTGACTTCCCGAACTTCCTCATCGGTTAGGTGGCACGGGTTGGCATCTACAAAATCTTTTGCCGAATTTCCGGACTTGCCTACAAACTTCGAAAGCTTGTCATGAATGCTCAGGGAGAATCCGTAGGCATCAAATTCGACCTGATTTGTCTGGCCCAAATCAAATCCGCTTGCAATAGTTGGTCCACTTTTCCCAAGTACATTGTCATCTTTATCTACTGGAACGTAAACTTTTGTTCTTGTCCCCTCTCTTTTTGCAATAAAATCCCAGTCAATATCAAAATCGTCATTTGATGTAGAGTCTTGGTTCTCAGGCGGCGCCGCCTTCGGTACCGGGTACTCCCGTGCGATGAATTCCGTGGGGTGATAGTGCCAGACGCTTCCGCCCTTCGGGAGGTCGCAGCCCAGGGATTCCGCGTCCTTCCAGAAGTTGTAGAGCTGGAGGCGGGGGGCCAAGTCCTTGACGTCGTAGTCGCTCTTGAGGCGATCGAGCGCGGCGTCCCAGACGACCGCCCATTCGCTCTTGAAGAAGAACGTCCGGCTCCGGATTTGGGCCGCGGTCTTCGGGTCGTTGTACGCCTCGCGGATGTTGTCCTTGTTGAGCGGATGGAAGAACGTGACCGCTTTGCTCTTGTTCATGATCTGCTTGAACTCGACCGCGTCGCAAACGATGTCGTTCTTCAAGGCATCGTCGTCCTTGACTTGGATCCATTGGTCCGAGACGACAGCGTCGGAGAAGACCTCCCAATGCAGGAACGGATTCTTCCCAGCAGGTGCGGGACTGATGAATCCCAGACAGTCGCCGCGCTTCACCGGAGCGGACAACTTCACCACCTTCCCCGCTTTGATGTCCTGCAATCCGGGAATCTCGGACTTCAATTCGAACTTGGATGTTTGCGCCACCCATCCGGTGACTTCGTCCTTTTTCGCCTGGACGAAGAACCATTTCTGGGAGCCGACCGTCTGGTCGTCGAGAACGTCGAAGGTCTCGCCGGGCTCCAATTCGCGGACCACTTCCCCATGTTCCGCATCCGGTGCCTTGCGCAGGTTGGAGATACCTTCACCGACGCGCGTCAAACTTCGCTTCAGGAGCCAGGGAAAGACCGACGACAGGTTCGGGTCGTCGGGCTTCAGCAGGATGGGACGGAGGTGCATGTACAGCGTCCAGAAGGGCTTGCCCAGAGGTGTCTTGTGCTTGACCAGCACGAAGTTCCGGCTGCCGTAGGAAAGCTTGGCGGGATCCTTTTCGGGAAGGCGTGCCGCCACCACGATGCCATCGGTCATCGCGTGTACGGACCCGTCGCTGGACGCGCGGCAGTGGATGCCTCCATGCCAGGTCAGATTCAGTCCGATCGGGAAGTAGCCGGAATCCGACTGGATGGCGTCGTGGGCTTCCTCGACCTCCTCCTCCCGTTTTTTGTTCTGGTACTGCTGCCATTCCTGTTCCAGCCAATCCTTCGAGAACTCCATGCTGGACATCAAGCTCGAGATGGAGGAGGCGGGGATCGGGGCCGAAGACTTTCCAGGGGGCGCGGGAGGTGCTGGTTTGACGGGTTTCGGCGGCTGTGGCTTTTTCGGAACCACCTCGGGCGGCGCAACAGGGACGTTTGCAGAATCCAGGATATGGTCGAGCATGTACTCGAAATGCATGAAATCTTTGTTTTTTGAGTAATACCCTCCCCAATAAAATCCGTTCTTTTGAAATGTATCTACAATCGCCTTTGGCAGATCGCACTTAGCGGTCTTCCCATAGGTATTGTTCGACGTATTGATATCGACAGCCGTCCCAAACGAATGTTCGGATAGCATATCCCTTTTTCGAAGCGCTCCCCTGACAAGATCATCGAATGAATTTTTCTTCTTGTCCCGGATTGCAAACAATTCACGCTT
>Ga0302270_10001229_pt1 | contig 26233 bp, 24 predicted proteins | sample III_Bog_E2_3_FD_198773 | JGI IMG/M metagenome (GOLD analysis project Ga0302270, IMG submission 198773) | Peat permafrost microbial communities from Stordalen Mire near Abisko, Sweden - III_Bog_E2_3 | ecosystem: Environmental > Terrestrial > Soil > Wetlands > Peat | place: Sweden: Abisko... | reverse complement strand
GTCCGGCGGAATCGGGATCTCCCACCATGGTCCCTCGGGCGTCCTGGAGAACCACCACCTTCCGGATCTTTTCCTTCCGCAGGTCGATGTCGAGGACCATCGTCCGACCCGACAGCACCTTCGCGGCCAGGCTCGCGGACGGCGATTCCTCCAGCAGGAGCTTGCTGGTCCGCTCGTCCATGGTGGCCTTCCCGCATGTGGCCACCAGGCTCCCGCGCCGGAGCCTCACCCGGCCGCGGGCCTCGGCGACGGAATCCGCATCGCGCCAGACCAGGGTCTCGCCGCGGATTTCGGTGGTGTCTCGACCCGTGTCGCTCGGGGAACACGCCCCTCCCGGAGGACAGGGAAGTTTCCGGAAGACGGGGGACTGGGAGGCCTCGGCGCGGTGGGCGGCGCGGTCGTACCGGATGGCACCGGCGTCCAGGGTGACCCGCCCCGAGGAGTCCACGAGGTGGGCCGCGCCATCGGCGAAGGCCGACCCCGACGCCCGTTCGTAGCGTCCGGAAAGGGAGGTCAAGGTTCCCGAGGGGTGTTCCAGCCGGAAATCCCCCTGGAACAGGACCTGGTCCGTCGCCCGGTCCCAGGTGGCGGAACGCGACCGGAACCGGACGTCGCCTCGGTGGAATCGGACATTTCCCGTCAACACAACCACGGCCCCGCGCCCCTGGACCACGATGTTGTCGGACCCGTCCAGGATCAGTGGGTCTCCCGGCAAAGCCCGCTTCGCGCTCGCCGACCCGCAAAGGCCCCAGACCGCGAGCATCCCCGCCGCCAACACCTATTTCCCCGCGCCGAAGGGAAGGGAGCCGAGATCGCGGATCTGCCCCCGCACGTCGGAGAGGATCTCCCAGCGGTTGAGGTAGGCATCCGACCGGAAGCCCGTTCCGGTCAGGACATCGCCCGTCTCGGTGCGAACCCGCACCGCCGCCGACGTGAAGATGCGATCGCTTTCCTTGTCGAAGACCAGACTGTCGGTGCGAAGCTCCATGCCGCCGTGATTGGAGCCAACCACATGGCCCCTCGCGCGGAAGAATCGCATCCCGCGGTCCATTGTGCCGGAATCCGCCAGCACATGGGCCACGGGAAGGCGCGTCTTGTCGTAGGCGGTCAAGTCCACGGGCCGAGCCCACACCCGCTGGCTGCCGGGGTCCTGCCGGAGCAGATCCGTGTTCAGCCGCCATGCCAGGGTATCCGACTGCCAGAAATCGACCCTGGAGCCCCCGTGGAAGACCGCGTCGGGCGAACGTGGGGAAGCGGGCGCGGAATCGGTTCCGGTCGGACGCTCCGCGGGGGAGGTCCGAGCGGACCGGCAACCGGTCGCGAAGAGGACCAGTGGAATTAGGAGGATCGGGCGCATCGGCTGAGAACGGAAAGGTACAGCCTTCCCGACCCCGAGGAGACGTCGCGTCGTCCCTCTCCCGCCCTGAACGCGGGCCGGGAGTATCTTCCGGTGGTGCCCTTCGAACGACGCCGATGCGCCCTCGGGATCGCCGCCGCGGCGACGGCGTCCTTCCTCCTGTCGTTCCTCCTCGTCGGGGCGGGGTCTCCCGCCCGGCTTCCGGGGTCCGGCCCGCGCCATTTCCTGGGCCGTGGATGCCTGCCGCTGTCCGGGGATTTCGCGGGGGCCGGGAATGCGTTCCGAGACGGCTTCCTGGCGGGACTCCGATCCTCGCGCGATTCCCTGTTCGACTGGACATGGACCTGGAGCGACAACGAAGGCGATCCCGGCCAAGCCGAAGGGTTCGCGGGGAGCGGCGGCGGAGGACGGAGCGATCTCCTGCTGGTCGGTCTTTCCACGGTCGCGACGGGCCTCCCCGCCTGTCGGGAAGCCTGCCTCGTCCTGGACGACGGGGGAGGGCATGGGCCGGACCCCCTGCGCTGGGATCTTTGGACTCCCCTCCCGGTCCAGCGCCAGCGGCTCCTCGCCCTCCTGCGCGGCGCGGCGACGCCCCGGATGCTGGTGGTCGAGGCGACGGGATCTTGGACAGAACCCGTCTTTCCCGCTCTCGCCGATTCGCTCGGCGACCTCCAGGTGGTCTTCCACGATCCAGGGAATTCCAGATGGGACGAGGCGGTGGCCCAGATCCTGGAACTCCACCCCCGGAGCATCCTCTTCTGGGACTCTCCCGCCGACGCCGCCTCCCTCCTCTCGCGTCGCCTCGCCTGGCCCGCCTTCCGATCCGCCAAGCTGTGGGTTCCCGAGGGGACTTCCCTCCCCGCGGGAATCCCGGCCGACACCTTGCGCCCGATCTGGCAGGTGGTTCCCGGAAAGGGAAACCCCTCCTGGAACCGCTGGGGCTGGCGATGCGGACGCGCCTTGGCGGAGTCCAGCCGATTCCGCGTCCTCGACTCGACCGGGGATTGGCTCCATGCCTTCGCCCGGGTCCCCGTGGATTCGGGCTTGGAGACCGGAACCGCAGGTTGGTACCCGGGACGACTGTGATACCGGGCACAAGCTACGGCGCAATCCATTACTTTGGAGGATGAACGACCCGGGGGAGTGAAATGGACGTCGCGTTTCTGGGAATGGGCATCATGGGGTCGCGCATGGCCGGACGTCTCGCGGCGGGTGGGCATGCGGTGCGTGTCTGGAACCGCACTCCGGAAAAGGCCGCACCCCTGGCCCAGGCGGGTTGTTCCTTGGCCGCCTCTCCCCGCAGGGCCGTGGAAGGGGCGCAGGTGGTCTTCACGATGCTCGCGGATCCGGAAGCTTTGCGCCAAGTGGCGTTCGGCATCCAGGGCTTCCTGGACGCGATGGCGCCGGGGACCATCTGGGTGGACCACTCCACCGTCGATCCCCGCACATCGCGACAGATGGGCTCCAACGCCACCAACCGCGGACTTCGCTTCCTGGACATCCCCGTTTCCGGCTCCAGCGCGGCGGCACGCGACGGGAAGCTCGTCTTCTTCGCCGGTGGCGAGGCGGTCGATCTGGAGACCGTCGCTCCCCTGCTATCGGCCATGGGTTCGAGGATCGTCCACGCCGGACCCGTCGGCGCGGGGGCCTCGCTCAAGCTCGTCAACAACGCCTTCCTCGCGCAGGCCCAGGCGGCCTGGTCCGAGTCGCTGGGTTTGGCCGAATCGCTGGGACTGTCACTCCAGGTCGTGCACGATGCCATCCTCCCGACCCACGTCGCCCCGGCCTTCCTGGGGTTCAAGCGTTCCAAGATCGAAAGCCGGGATTGGACACCGGAATTCCCGCTGAAGCACGCTCTGAAGGACATTCGGCTGGCCCTTGCCTCCGCCAGGGAAGCGGGACTCCATCTTCGCCAACTGGAAGCCTCGGAGGAACTTTTCGCACAGGCCACGAGCCAGGGCTTTGGGGACTCGGACATCAGCGCCGTGCACGAAGTCGCCTCGCGATCGCGGAGGCCGCCCCCGGGAACCGGCACCGCCGCGGATCCCGCGCCCGTCGACCCCTCCGTCATCCACGAGATCAGCTCCCGCGGCTGAGGATGGATCTCCACCAATCCTTCCGGATCCTGACACCCGGGCCGGAAGGACGGATTTCGTTCGGCCTTCCTCCCCTCGCCTTCCACGCCCATCCCCTGTCGGAATTCGATGCGGCCAGTGGATCCCTTCCCGAGGCGTCCTCGATCCTGGATCTGGTCCTGGCTCCCCAGGCCATGGAAGAGATCCCGATTCCCGCCTGGTCGGCCTCCTTCCTCTGGGGACTGGCGGGGTTCTGCCTTTCGGGTACGGACGGCGATGCGCCGGAGGTCCACGCCGGGACGGGATGCCTGTACTTGCGCCGCAACCGGTCGTCCCACCTCGACCTCGTCGCTGGTCCGGACGGCTTCGAAGGCATCCTGTTCCTGGGAGCTGTTCCCGGCGGGCAGGGACGGCGGTGAAAATGGCCGATGATCGGAAAATGGGGTAGATTGGGTCGCATGGAACAGATCTCCCAGACCGTCTTGCCCGACCTCTTCCCCGAGCTTCCGGATTCGTCCCGCGCTTGGCTTTTCGCGTCGGCGAAACCCATCGAAGCGGCCAACCGCGCCGCGATCCTGGCGGACCTGGAGCCCGTGCTTTCCAAGTGGAAGTCCCACGGAAACTTCGTCCCCGCGCGCGGATCGTTCCTCGACGAAGTGACTCTTGTCGTTGCCGCCGACTTCACCGGGGCGGAGATGTCCGGGTGCTCCATCGACCGCATGATCGCCGCCTCGCGCGATGCAGGCAGGAACGTCGGGATCGACCTGGTCGACGTCCCCGCGGGCGTGCACCATTGGGGTCCGGACGGCGTCCGGTTCTCCAGCCGCCGGGAGTTCGGGGACCTTGCGCTCCAAGGTTTCGTGGACCGGGGAACCCTGGTCCTCGACCTGACGGTGATCACCTTGGGCGCCGTGCGCCAAGGGCGGTGGAAACGGCCCGCAGGTCAGGGCTGGCACGCCAAGGCCTTCGCCTTCGAGCCCGCGGTCGCCGCTCCCGCCTGACGTTCCGCCCCGCTCACCCTCCGGTCAGGTATTTGCTCCGGATGGTGTCCATGTGTTGCGCGGTGTGACCCAGCAATGCGAACGCCCAGGCACGCGCGCTGACCGGGAAGCCGCGCACCATCCCCCTGCGCCGCCAAGCTTCATGGTCGAACGTCGAGAACAGCGACAGGCTGGCTTGTCGCACCACGAGAAACTGCTCGGCCAACCGCGAGAGGGGGAGTGCGTCGTGACCGGCGATGGCCGCGTACTCATTCTCCTCGAATCCCGGCAGGTTGCTTTGATCACCCCGCGCCGCTGCCAGGGCTCTCGTGGTCAGGATTCGTTCCGTATCCGAGATGTGTCCCACCACTTGGCGCAGACTCCATTTGCCCGGGGCGTAGCGGAAGGTTTCCCGTTCAGGGGGAACCTCTGCCAAAACGGAGAGGACCACATGCCGTTGGGTTTCCAACGACGAGGCCACGTCGTCCCCGACCGCGAGGCGGGCGTAGGATTTCCGGTGGAAAGGGCTCCATTCGTCGAATGCGGGAACGCCGGAACGGGCGAGATCTTGGGACATGGTCTCATTCCTCCTTCAGGGGTGGAACCTACGAAGTTCGGTTTCTCCTGTACAGGGATTCCTGTTCTACAGGATATGCCCACCATCGCCCTGCACGGGAATCCGATCCGACCATAGCTTTGGGACATGCCTCTCCCTGTGGTGTACGCCTACACGGATTTCCGGAAATTCCTCGGTGAATGGCTGGAAGCCAGACAAACCGTCGAACCCGGTTTCAACCGGAGCGAACTCCATCGCCGACTGGGCCTGCCCAACACCCGCAGCTACCTGCCCGACGTCCTGGGCGGCAAGGAGGTCTCCCCCACCTTCGCCGACCGGTTCGTCGCCGCCCTGGAGCTGGGCTCCGAGGAAGGCCGGTTCTTCCGGGTACTGGTGCGGTTCAACCAGGCGCGCACGGCGGAAGAAAAGGAATTGGCGTTCGATCAACTGGTGGCCCTCAACCGCACCCCGCGGACGATCCTCGATCCGCGGCACTACGAGTACTACCGTCACTGGTGGAACGGTGCGGTGAGGGCCCTTCTTTCGCTGCACGATCTGGCCGACGATTTCCGCCGGATCGGGTCGCTGCTGGCTCCCGCGATCACCGAGGGACAGGCGCGCAACGCGATCGAACTGCTTTCCGAACTCGATCTGATCCGACGCGACGAAAACGGCTTTTGGAGGCCCACCGACCACAGCCTGTCCACCGGAGAAGGCGCCCGGAACGATCTGGTCCGCCAGCTCCAGTCCCAGCAATTGCGGCTGGTGCAGCAGGCCGCCCTCCACCCCACCGGCGATTCCGGGCAGGTGGTGGCCACCAACACGGTTTCCATCTCCGAGCAGGGGCTGGAACTCGTGCGACGCCGGGTGGAACGGTTCCGGTCGGAACTGCGTTCCATCGTCCACAAGGACCAGAATCGCGCGACGCGCGCGCATCTGATCACCATCGCTGTCATACCCGTCACTCGCAAGCCGGGTCTGCGCAAAGGGAAGGTGGACCGGTGAAAACCCGGATCTGCATGCTGACGCTCTTCGCCTCCGTGCTGGCCGGTTGCGGCAGCAGCCAAAGCGTTTCCGGCACCAACGACGAGACGCACACCGAGCTGGCCGCCCGCATCTACAATCCGGGGGGAGGGACGTTCGCCACCGGTGCCGCCGTGAAGGTGGTCCCCGGCGACAGCACCCAAGCGGTGGCGGTGGGAACGGTGGATTCGACGGGACTTCCCCGGACGTCCCAGGTGCCCGACGGCATCTACACCGTGAGCGTGACCCTGGACAGCCTGGTGTCCACCATCGATTCCGTGGTCGCGACGGGTGGGAAGCTCCAGCTGACGGAAAACGACACCCTGGAAGCCTCGGGTACGCTTTCCGGAGTGGTGGCGCTGCAACCGCAGGACGACCCCGCCACCGTGACCGTGCAGGTGCTGGGAACCGAGAACTATTCCAACGTGGCGGAGAACGGAACGTTCACGCTGACGGACCTTCCCACGGAGAAGGTCCGTCTCCGCCTGGTCACGACCCTTCCCGACTACACCCCGACCTTCGACACCACCCACGCCACGACCGCCACGGCCATGCGGATCCGGGACACCATCCACATGATCTACACCGGCATCCCGGTGGCGACGGGACTCGAGGTCGTGAACGACAGCGCCACCGGGCAACTGGTGCTGTCGTGGCATCCCGTCGCCTATTCCGCCCTCCTGGATTACCTGATCTTCCGGGACACGGCGGGTGCGATCTCCTATTCCACCCTTCCCTTCGCCGCGACGACGGACACCGTCTGGCGGGACACGGCATCCGACTCCTTGGCGACGATCCAGGCGTGGAGATACCGGGTGGTGGTCCGCAACCGGTCCGGGACCACGGGAACATGGGCGCAATCCGTCACAGGAGTCTCGGTCCCGCCCGCGCTGCGGCGGGAGGATTCCGCGGCCTGGACGCTGGTCGGGAAGGGCGGATCCGTGCTCGGAACCTTGGGGAGCGGTGCCATGGCGACGGCCTCTCTCGGCACGGGAGGCCCCAGCCGGACCTTTTCCGTCGAGTCGTCTCCCGACGGGTTGCTCTGGGACTCCGTGGGAACATCGGTGCCCACCCTGGATCTGGGCCAGACCATCGAATGGGTTCCCGGCATCGGGGCCGGAAAAGCCTGGTGCCTGGGGAATTCCGACATCGGAGCCTCCATCGAGGCTCGCATCTTCGACGGAACCTCGTGGACCAGCACAACATTGGACGAATCCCTTTGGCCTGGATCCGGAGCGATCCTGTTCGGGAGCGCGGGCCACATCGCCCTGACCCTCCCCGGAAATTCGCCGCCCATGTCCTGGAGCACGGGAGACGGAAATTGGCACATCGTCCAGATCAACGGGCAGGTCCTGGGCGTGTCGGATTCCGGCATCTACGTCGCGAGTGGATCGCACCTGCTCCTGGTTTCCTGGACGAACCCCGGCGCCTCCCCCCCTCTTCGAGACCTGGGCATCCCTCCCGAAACCGCATCCCGGATGTGCGACTGGGACGGCAAGGCCGCCTTCGTCGGCGCCCATGGACTCTGGGTCCTGGACACCGACGGCTGGGCGCTGCGACGCTCTCCAGCGCCCGCCGCCGTCGGGACCGTGAACGCCAACCTCCTCCTTTCCGACCCAACGGGCAGCCTGTGGTCCGGAACCCTGGAATGATCCCCCCAACCTCCGAGGTGCATCCATGAGACATTCCCTCCTTCCTTGGTTCGGCCTCGCCGTCTTGGCCATCGCCAGCACGCCCGCGCATGCCCTGCTGCAGTCCACCAGTTTCGATGGCCATGCCGGAAACGTGGGCATGGTCTACAGCAAGGTGAAGGTCACGGTGGGCCCCCAGTGGCTGGACATCGAAGAGGAGGCCGAACTCACGGCGGAACCGATCAGTGGCGGAACGGGGCCGTGGCTGGTGGACGGGACCTTCAACGTTCCCACGGGCACGGTGGTCACCGGGTGCCTGTTGTGGAACGACGACACATTGCTCATGGGAAAGCTGCGCGGCAAGGCCTCCGCCACCCAGAAATTCGACAGTACGGTTTCCACCAGCCCCTCCGGCTACGCCTACGATCCGCTGCTGGTGGACCAGACGGGTGATTCCCTGTACCACCTGCGCCTCTACCCCATCGCGGACGGTGGCAACAGACGGATCCGGATCCGCTACCTGGTTCCGGTCACATCCACCTCGGGTGTGACCTCGATCCTCCCCGTCCTCTATCAGGCCCTGTCGGGCACGGCCCCGCAGAGTTGGACCCTGGACGTTCGCGGATTCGCGTCCAATCTGAGGATCTACCATGACTCCGCGTGGTTCCCTCTCGATCTGTCCACCGGCGTCTCGAATAGGGTCCTCTCCTTCGCGACTTGCGGACAAGTCCAGCTGGATTGGACCACATTGGCGGCCGACGGTTCGCGCGCCATCCGCGACCACATCGATTCCGGGGCCTGGAAGGGCGACTTCGTGCTGTTCACCGGGAAGGTGCCGGACTCCATCGGGAACATCCTGGGGATCCGGTCGGAAACCGTCTTCCTGTGGCGTTGGATCTCGCCCCAATCCTTCTTCAGCGCGGATTACTACGGAAACCGGTCCATCAATTCCTACGGACAGCAGGCCATCTCCCAGGCGCAGACCATCGTCAGCCTTTCGGGACAGTTGGCGGGCATGGGAAACAAGGTGGGCCTGGTGGCAGATGCCGGTCTGGGAGACACCACCGAGGTCTTCCCGCTCTCGGATACGACGGGAACCAGCTACCGCCAGATGAACACCTGGCTGAACGGCATCGACGTCGACTACCTGGCCTGGCGGATTCCCGCGCCAGCCACCTACGCGGCGAGCCAGGGGAACCTGGACATCGCGAACAACCGGCAGTACTTCCGCACGGACATCCAGTACGCCGGAGCCCTCTACAGCAAGGATTCCGGCGTGGTGCGCCAACTGGTGGTGGTGACCGTGGGCCCGGTTCCCTCCGGAGGCGACCTCCAGGAGGTTCCCGACCTTTCCTCGTTGCCAAATGGCGTTTCCGTCTCCAGCTCGCAACTGCTCCAGGGTACGGCCGGCAATTACGTGTGCAACTACTACTGCAACTATGTCTACTCCACCACGCCACCCTCCCTCTCCCAATGGCCGGGGATCGACCTCCAAGGGGTGGTGGCGGCGAGGCCAACGGGCGGAAACATCGATTCCCTGAACGGTGTGCCGCTCCCCAAGGTCCGAAAGGCGGTGGCGGCCACCCTGACCCTGGCCTCCAGCCAGGGCAGCATCCAGCAGGACGTGGTGATCCAAAGGGGTCCCGACGGATCCTGGACAGCGGGCATCAACGCCCAGGCCGTCGGCATCGGCCAGCAGGTGAACTGGAGCTTCTTCGACGACACCGCCAAGCTGATCGCCTCCTGGAGCGAAACCCCGACTTGGACATCGCTCGTGGGAGATTCCCTGATGCCCAGGCTCTGGGCGGCCTCCAGCAACCACATCTCCCCGAACTTCTCCACCTCCACCTCCCTGGCGCCCATTTTCGGGATCGTGGACCGGCAGTATTCGCTCCTCGCGCTCCCGTCGGATTCCCTCGGCCTGGTCCGTCAGGCAGCCTACGCCGACAGTGGGGTCCCCTTCCTTTCCACGCGGGACATCTTCGCGCAGACCGGGTACGGCGAAAATGTCGGAACGGCCATCCGGGCGGTCGCCAAGGCCAAGACCGGCCTGGCCGTCAGCCTGCTCGCGGGGGCTCGCCAGGTGCGCATCGACTTCACGGGGCTGAATCCGCAGTCCATCGAGGTGCGCGACCTGCGCGGGCACAAGGTGGCCAGTTGGAGCCAGGAAGCCCTGGTGGGCAAGACCTCGGTGGTCTGGATGGGACGGAATTCGTCAGGCGGTGCGGTGCCGGGGGGATTGTACGTGGTCCGGGTGAAGACGTCGTCGCAGATCCTCACCGCTTCCGTAGCCTTGCCATGAAAACGCTGACCGCGCTTTGCCTGGCGGGGTGGTTGCCCCTCCAGGCGCAATCCCTCGTGGATTCCACCGCGGCCACTCCGGCGGCCCCCATCGATTCCACGTCGGTCCAGCACTCCCGGAAGGACTCTTCGGCGTTGCGATCGGCTCCATCCGCCATCGTATCCGTTCCCCTACCCGCTCCAACGTCCGCTCCAGTTCCCCTGGCGGTTCCGAGGGTTGCGGAACCGAAGGACCGGAACATCCCGGGTCCATGGCAGTTGACCCTGGATTTCGCCGACATCACGGATTCGGGATTGATGAACGAACGGCACTTCCACCAGACAGACGACCAGACCAACCTTTGCTGCGTGGATCTCGCCTGGCTTCCGTTGCGCCTCGGATCCGACCACTTCCGGGCCGGAGCATTCGGAAACCTGGGGGGCTGGCATCAGATCCTGTCCGACGGGAGCGCCGCGACCATCGCCGATCTTTCGGTGGGCGGGAGCCTGCTGGGGTCGGTGCCGTTCGATACCACCTGGCTCGGGTGGGCCCGCGCGGATCTGGGGGTCTCCAATCTCCTGGTCCATCGCCACACCACCGGGATGGACTGGGGGATGGCCAGCGCGTTGCGGTTCGGGATCGCCTTTCCCCTCTTGGGTCATCGTGGATTCCTGGGCGGGGGGTTCGATTACCGAGACTACTGGCATCTGGACATGCACGAAGTTCCCGGCCTCACCCTCTTTCTCGGGGAGTGGATCTGATGCGAATCCCAACCATCGCCTGTTCGGTGTTTCTCTTCGCCATGACGGGATGCGACCTCTCCGAAGCCGAGCGCATGGACATCACGCGCCAGAAGGTGGAATCCGTCGCGCCCGATGTGCGGGGCGTGACGTTCAATGGACGGAAGCAGATCTCCATCGATACCCTGCTGGCCCTCGCCCCGGGGTGGCCCTCCGTTTGGTCAGTCGCGGTCGGAGATTCCGGGACCGCCTTTTCCGACGATTCCTATGAATTCTGGACGATTCGCGGAAGTTGGAACGGCACTACCATATTCGTGGAGCAGGGAAACTCGACGTATTGGGATACCCCATGGGAGACGATCCCCGTAGCGGGTGCCTGGATGCGCCACCCGAGCCAGCTTCGCTTGGAATTGTGGCTGCTCGACGGCAGGACATGGACCTACACAAACATTTTCCTCCAGGACTTCAACGAGCTCCACTGGGATTCGACGTTTGCCCGCATCTCCCCGAAGTCCGGTGACACCTTGCGCTTGAAGGTGGGCGTCGACCGCGGCTCTCCGGGAAGATCCGACAGCATGCCGGTCTTCGCCGACTACAAGGGATTGCGAACCTTGGGGAACTACGTGACCTACCTGAGGCCCAACGACACAGCCACCCTCTCCTGGGTGGTCACGGCCGTCGCCGGAGACACCGTTTCCCTGGACCTGGGTTGGGGAACCTTGGGAGAATCCCAGTCCTTCGGATTCCGGGTCAAACGGTGACCCCTGGACATCCGGACCGGACCGACTAGAACGAAACGCCCATCCGGGCTTCCAACGCGGGACCGCGCCCGGCGAGGACCTCCTCGGTGCGCGGGGCGCCCCAGAACCAGTAGCCGGTGAGTTGGGCCGAGAACCGGTGGAAGGTGGTCCAGGAAAGACCCACGGTGGAGAGGCCCGACTTGTCCTGCAGGTTCTCCAGGGCCTGCACGCTCAGAACCAGATCCTGCTGGAGGAACTGCTGCAAGGTGGCCATGCCGGCGATGTAGGCGGAGCTCAACTGGTTGGGAACGTAGGCTCCCTGGGCGAACAGGTAGGTCGCCTCGTCGGTCCGGATCTGGCCGGCGAGCGCGGCGGGGACGGTGGAAGGAGGATTCGCCCATGGGTGCACGGCGGTCTCCTTGAGCACGCCGGATCCGATGGGATCGGACTGCCAGAAGCCCTCGAGATCGATCCGCAGGCGTTGGGGCACCCCCAGGACGGTGACGTCCCGACCGATCCCGCCACCTGCGCGGACCTGCTGCCGGTTCTTGTCGCGTTCCAGCTCCCAACTCGTATCGAGAAGTACGGGCCGCGGTGCGATGTCGCCGGAAAGCCAGAGCACCCCCGCCTGCAGGTCCCATCCCCAAAATCCCGTGGAGCCGTCCGCGCCCAAGGCGGTGGGGGCGTCCATGCGGTTCCAGCCCGACAACGCGACCTCGGCGGGCCCCACTACGGTTTCCGCCCGCCACGCCGCCGAGATGCTGTCGAAGACCGAGGCGTCGGCCAGGTTCACGAAGGCGTAGAGGTTGGTGGCCTCCCCGAGCGGAACCTGCAAGCGCACCCCGGTGGCGCCCTCGCGCGGACCGGCTCGGGGAACCAACGTCTTCCCTTCCACGTTGACGAGATCCGTGGGGGTCCAGAGGATTCCCCGGCCCCATTGCAGGACCTGCTTTCCCGCCCGGATCCAGAGGTGGCCGTCGTCCACGTTCCCGTCCACGAACATCTCGCGGATGTGGAATTCGCTCGAATCCCCGATCGCGTCCTGGTCGGCCTCGAAGATGGCCATGGCCCGGCTTCCCGTGGGCAGGCGCGCCTCCACCGTGGCATCGCCCACGAGCTGGGATCCGGACGCGGTCGCCGAGTCGAACGCCCCTCTTCGCCAGGAGGCCTGTCCCACCGCGTAGAGATCGCCGGAAAACGTCACCTTGGGTCCGATGTCCGCGGAGTTGGACGGCGCGGGGACCGGAGTCGCGACGGAATCCGTTTTGATCCTCCCGCCCTGTCCGGGGATCGCGCCGGCAGGCGCTGCGGAACTGTCCTGGAAGAAGGCCGATTCGTCGATGTCCGCCGCCCACAGGAGCGAAGCCCCGGCCAGGATCGCGGCCCAGACGAGGTTCATTTGGAATGGCTCTCGAGCCAAGCCTTGGTGAAGATGTCCGCATCCAGCTTTCCGACCTTCACGTCGTCCAGGTCCACCAGGGTGCGGTTCCCCTTCTCCACTTCGTCCACCTGCAACTGGCGCATGGGGAACTGGCGGCCCGCGATGGGCTCGTACTTGGTGTAGTAGCCGGTGTGCATCAGGGTTCCGCTGGTGGAGTAGCTCTGGTCCTTGGCGAGGAGCAGGTCGGACTGGCGCACCCAGAAGGTCTTCTTGGGGTAATCCACGTCGGAGATGATGGCCCGCACGTCCAACCTCCAGCAGGGCACGCCCCCGATGGTGTCCGCGCGCAGGAGTTCGCGCCCCTGCGCGTCCTGGGAGGGCGTGTACATCTCGGTGAGGGGTCGGCTCTCGAAGTCGCCTCCATGGGCGTCGGAACCCGCGATGCTCTCGTCGCGGGTGACGTGCTGGAAGGTGCGCGTGTTCTGCCGGTACATCCAGAAATGCTCCCCCTGGCGGATGTATCCGTTGCCGCGGTCCGATTCCGGCGCGGTCATGCTGATCACGAACGACTTGTCGGAATCCCGACGGTAGTACTCGCACTTGATGATCTTGGCGCCCTGGCCCGTGCGGACCTCCGTCAGCGAAACCTCGGCGTGGAGATCGTCGCGGAGGGTTTCGTTCGTCTCCAGCGCCTTGAGGACGGCGTGGCCGTCCGGCGGCGCGGCGAAAACGGAAAACGTCATGGACAGGAGGATGGGGGCGATGGACTTCATTCGTGGTGCCTCAATGCGTCTGCGGGACTCAGCCGGGCGGCGGCGGCCGAAGGGCCCCAGGCCGCGAGCACGGCCATGCCGACGACCAGCAGGATCTGGCCCAGGGTGGAAAGGATCCCCGGCACGAAGACCAGATGTCCTCGCACCATGAGGATGGAGAGGGGATTCCCCATGATCTTGAAGGACGGTTGCGAGAGAGCGAACATGACGACGCCCGCCCCGACCACCCCGGCCAGGGCCGAGAACAGCGCGAGCATGCCGGTCTCCAGGAGGAAGAGCACGCGGACCTGCGAGGCCTGCATGCCCAGGGACCGCAGCGTCCCGATTTCGCGGGTGCGCTCCCGCACCGTCATGCGCAGGGTGTTGACCACCCCGGTGAGCACCACCAGGAAAAGCACCAGCACCGCCACCAGGGTGATGATGTTGAGCGCCGCGGCGAGCTTGAGGATCATCTCGCCCGTCTCGTACATGGTGCGGATCGCCACCACGGGCGATTTCCAATCGCGTTCGCCCACCTGCCGCATCTGTTCGCGCACGTCGTCTGTTGTGGGCGTGCGGGGAAGCAGGGTCCATTCCGGCGACAACAAGGTGTCCAGGGTCTTCGCGGCCGCCTCGACCTGGGGGATTCCGGTGTCCCCGGAGAGGTGGGACCGGAAGGAACGCACGCCCTGGAAGGCGTCCTCGTCCCAGAGGGCCAGACCCGCGGCGCCCGCGGGCGGTGACCAGGTTCCGGCCACTTCCGCCCGTTCCAGGACCGTGTCGCCGGCATGGGAGAATCCGGAGGAGAGCTGCACCGTGTCTCCGGCACGGACCGAGAGGGCTTTGGCGAGAGCCACGGGAAGCAGCACCCGCCCGGGCTTCCACTCGATGTTCGGCTCCAGTTGGCGGTCCACCCGGACGCGGCTGGCGGAATCCGTCTTCAGTCCCGCGGCGAAGCCGTCCTGGAAGGCGGTGCCGGTCGCGATCCGCACCGGCAACGCCGCCAAGCGGGGCGCCAGGAGGCGCCGCACCGAATCGGCGACGGGCAACGCGTTCCGCTGCGGATCGTCCAGGGTGAGGTACAGGTAGGGGAGGTCGGTGGAATCCATGTCCATCAAGGTCTTCAGGCGCTTCATGGACACGAAGAGGGGCGCGTCCATGAAGGAATTGGAAGGTTCGAAGATACCCACCAGGTCCAGGTGCGCGACCTGCTGGCGGCCCCGGCTGTCCTGGAACCGCACCGCGAACTGGTCGCCCGGCTTCACGCCCAGGAACTGCGCCTTGGAACGGGACAGGATGGCGGGAACGTCGATGTCGGGTCGCGACAGGTCGTCGAAGGAACCGGACACCATCGGGAAGTTGTCCCGGTTCGCGGCAAGGTCCTTGGCGGACAGTTTCTGGTTGAGGTCGACCCCGATCAGGATCCCGTTGTCGCCCTTCTTCTCCCCCACCATCCGGCACATGATCCCCATGGTCTCCTGCACCCGCTCCACGTGCGGGAGCCTGGTCAGGCGGTCCCGCAAGGCCACCTCGCCGCGAAGGGCGGGGCGGTACTGGTAGCCGCGGTCGCCCACGATCACGCTCACGTGCCCCGCCACGAAGACCATCACCCGGTCGAACAGGGTCTGGGAGATGCCGGAGACGAAGCTGCCCGCCAGGACCAGGAAGCACGTGCCCAGCGCCATGGCGATGCCCAGCAGGATGGCGCGGCGCTTCTGACGCAGGATGTTCCGAAAGGCGAAGAGGAGCAGGATCTTCACGGGGTCACTCCCTGGTGATGGCGTCGAGAGGAGTGATGGAGACGGCGAGCTTCATGGGGTAGAGGCTCGCCAGGCCCACCACGAGGGCCAACTCCACGAGACACACGAACAGGTCCTGGATCCGGAGCAGGGGATGGAACACTTCCCCGCCGTAGACCATCTGGAGAAGGTCGTTGGCGGTGTGGATGCCCAGGAACGGGGTGAGCGCGACCAGAAGGGTCCCCGCGATCAATCCAGCACCCCCGAAACAGGCGGCGAGCACCGCCGTTTCCGAAAGCATCAGGCGGGCGATGAATCCCTTGCCGGCGCCCACGGCGCGCATCATGCCGATTTCCGTGGTGCGCTCCAGCGCGGACATCGCCAAGGTGTTGGCGATCACGATGCCGGCCACCACGAACAGCAAAGCAGCGAATCCGATCAAGGCTCCGCGGATCAGCATGGCCATGGACCCGATCACCCCCACCGCCTTGTTCCAGGGGATGGCCCGTGCCGGAAGCTTCGCCGTTTTCAGGAGGGTGTCCAGCCTGCGCGCGCCTTCGTCCGCACCCACCCCTTGGATCCTGACCAGAAGCAGGTTCCACAGCGGATCGTTCCCTTCGACCACGGCTTGGGTCAGTGAATCGGAAGCGATCTTGGACTTGGGGGCGTCGGCATTCCCCGACAGGAGGTCGTCCAGATCGTTGGAGGTCAGAACGTCCTTCTGGTCCGGGGTGAGCACCACCTTCTCGTCCTGGCGCAGATAGCCCATGACGCTCCGGTAGGACTCGATGTCCGTGAGCGCGAACTTGCCCCAGATCGTGTTCAGGGATCGGTACCGTCCCAGGGCCGCGACCTTCAATCTCTGGTCGGAGGAGGACATGGTGTTGGAGTAGCCCATGACCACCACTTCGTGGCGGATGTGGCTCGGGTCCACCTTCCTGGCTTCCTCCGGCAACAGCGACGTGTCGTCGATCCCCTCGGGAAGGAACACCTGTCCCATCTGCTGGTAGAGCTGGGTGTTCGCGCCGTTGGGCATGACCATGCCCTGGACGCCCGGACCCGGGATGGAGCCGGCTTGGACCTGGAAGGCATCGGGGAAGAACTTCCGCCAGGCGGCGAAGTCCACGCCCAAAAGGAAGATGTATCCCGGACTTCCCTCGGCGTCGTGGAGGGCCATGACCATGTTCTTGCCCATGGGAAGAGAGGCGCGGACCCACTTCTGGGAATCCACCAAGGCCCGGATCGCGTTGATCCGGTAGATGGGCTCCACCTCCTTGCCCATCATGGACAAGAAGACGGCATCGTCCTCCTGCTTGTCGGAGACGACCACCACGTCGCCGGTGAAGCTCTCCACCACCTGCCGTTCCAGCCCCTGCTCCATGCCGCTGACCACGCCGTTGCCGAAGGTGAGGAGCAGCGCCCCGAGGAACAGGATGCCTCCCACGACCATGCTCAGGCCGCGGTGTCGCCAGAGGTTGCGCCACGCCAGGCGCCAGATCAGCACCTCTAGGCTCCCACGATCCGGCCGTCGTGGATCTCGACCACGGTTCGGGCGTAGCGCAGGACCTGCGCGTCGTGGGTGGAGAAGACGAAGGTGGTGCCGCGTTCGGTGTTCATGGTCTGCATGAGCTGGAGGATGCTCTCCCCGTTCTCGGAGTCCAGGTTCGCCGTGGGCTCGTCGGCCAGGACCAGGGTGGGGTCGGTGACCAGGGCGCGGGCGATGGCCACGCGCTGCCTCTGGCCTCCGGACAGCTCCGCCGGCTTGTGCTTCTCGTGGTCGGCGATCCCGACGGACGCCAGGAACTGACGAGCCTTCTCCCGGACCTTGGAGGCGGACAGCGTCCCCTGGAGGAGGAGGGGGAATTCCACGTTCTCCAGGGCCGTGAGCACCGGCACCAGGTTGAAGGTCTGGAAGATGAACCCGATCGTGTGTAACCGCAGGTCCGTCAGTTTCTTGTCGGGAAGGTTGGACGTCTCCGCCCCGCCCACCTTCACGGAACCGCTGGTGGCGGTGTCGATGCAACCGATGATGTTGAGCAGGGTGGTCTTTCCGGATCCCGAAGGCCCGGTGATGCTCATGAAGCTTCCCTGCGGGATCTCCAGGTCGACCCCGCGCAGTGCGTGGACGATGGTGTCGCCCAGGGGGTAGTCCTTCACGAGGTTGTGGATTTCGACGACATTCATCCACGGCTCTCCGGGTTCAGTTGATTTTCCTTCGGCCCACGCCATTTACAAGAATGGGGCGACGGGAACAAGGTGGACACGACAATCCACAAATCTACTGACGCGGAAAATCGCGGATTATTGCGACTGGACCAGTTGCGGCTTGGGGGGATCGGGATCGGGATTCGTCGCGTCGGCGTAGGCGGGAGCGGTCTCGCCCAGCCGGGTCAGATCCAGCACGACCCCGCCCTGGGGCGAGTTTTCCATCATGTTGGCGAACCTGCGCCCCCAGAGGATCTCCGCGGCGCGCCAGGAGGCCCGGGCGTGGACGGTCTGTCCGTAGGTTTCGTCGTGGGCACGCACCAGGACCATGATCTCGACCTCGGCTTCCTCCAGGTCGCTCCTGGAGAAGCCGTGCATCGGGCTTTCCGGGTCGATGGGATGGACAAGGGTCCAGTTCATGGGGAAGAACCGCACCGAGGAGCGGTCGAAGTGCAGATCGCGGTAGCGGCGGACGCGGCCCGAGACCTCCTGCTGGACCCAGGAGAAGGTGGCCCAAACCTCGGCCTCGAGAAGTGGATGGTCGTGGGCCGGAACCATCCGGAACATCCATGCCGATCCCTCCTGGAAGGGAGCGACCACCGAATGCCGCGCGAACAGGATGCGGGAACGCGGGCGCGAAAGGCGCGCGAACAGGAGCCCGGTCCACATGGCGAATCCCCCCAATCCGGAAAGCGCTTCCAGGGACGACAGGGCCGAGGTCAGGAATCCATCCGGACTGATGCGACCGTAGCCCACCGTGGTCAAGGTCTGGGCGGAGAAGAAGAAGCAGCTCTGGAAGGTATCCCACGAACGGACGGGAGAAAGCCCTGAAAGATGGCCGGGCCCGATCCAGAAGTAGAGAAGGGCGAAAGCGAAATTCGCCACCAGGTAGGTTCCCACCGCGATCGCCAGGAATCCCCACCCGGGAAGGCTCACGAAGACCTGGTAGGCCGAATGGCGCAGCCACCACGGAAGACCGGTGCGACGAATCTGGAACCTGCCGTTGGGCAGGATCATGCGCCCGGTGAAGCTCCCGTTCCCGAAGCCCGGATCGTCGTTTCTGGCGGTCTTGCGGAACATCCGTGTGGAAGATACGAGTCCGAGCCGCATCGCTTCAGACGAAGGCGCGAAACTCCAATCCGCGGTCCAACAGACCTTGGACCACGCGGGGCCAAAGCGACCCGGTGTGGGAATGGTCGTGCAGGACCACGACCTCCGCGCCCGGGACGTGCAATCCACAGCCCGCTTCCCCGTCGTCGCGGTCCATGCGCTGGAAGACCGCCCGGAGCTTGGATTCCGCCTCGGTGGATTCGGGGGAGGGAAGGGTCCAATCCTCGGCATCGTAGGTCCAGAAGAGACTGGCGTCGTTTTCCGTCACGTGTTGGAGGAACCGCGGATCCAGGATCCCCGCCAGCGCGGGAAGGGCGAATCCGCGTTCGCGGAGCATCGCCTGGAGGGCGGCGTGGTGCTCCGGCGTCCCGATCCGGTCCTCGTAGGGGAACCGGAAGACCTTCAACGCGCGGGGTACTCCGGCCTCCCGGTGCAACCGCTCCAGGATCGCTTCGGTGCGGTCGATCTGATCGGCGGCCTGCTCCAGGGTGAGCTTGGAGAAATAAGCGTGGTCGTACGAATGGTTTCCCAGGATCTGCCCCGAGCGCAAAGCCAGGATGGCGGCTTCGGGTCGCGCCTCCAGATAGTCGCCACGGCAGAACCAGAGAGCCAGGATCCCCCGTTCGGCCAGGAATCGGATCCGCTCGGGCATGTGGCGGGAGGGAGAATCGTCGATGGTGAGGAAGGCAGGTTTGGGCATCGGCACGACAAGGTACCCATCGTCGGCCTCCCCTCCGTGGGGAGGCAAAACTTTGCGTCCATAGGGATCGTCCTCGCGGATCGTCCCTACGGGGTCCGGATGTTGCGATGCGGCATTCTGCCGGCCCGTTCGTGCGGACCGCTACCACCCAGGGTCGGGCGACGGGTGCGCGGTCTCCTGCCACCCGCCACCGCCTCCTTCTGGGCGCGGCGGCGCAGGGTGTCGCGTTCCACGTGCACGGGGGCTCCCGTGAAGGGGTCCACGCCGGTGGCGTACATGACCGTGCTCCAGGTGCCGGGCGTGGGCGTGAAGATCTGGACCTGCTCCGGCGTGAGCCCGAAGCGGTCGCGGGCGAAATCGCCCATGGCCTCCATGTCTTCCATGGAACAGCCCGGGTGCGCGGCGATCACGTAGTAGGTCAGGAATTGCTTCTTGCCCGCCTTGGCGCTGGCCTTCTCGAACTTCTCCTTGAAGTCGAGAACGGTGGAGAGGCCGGGCTTTCCCATGAGTCCCAGGATGCGGTCATCAAAGTGCTCCGGAGCCACCTTCAACTGCCCCGAGACGTGGTGGGCCGCGATCTCCTCCACATAGGCCTGTCCGAATTTCTTGTCGTCCATGACCAGGTCCGTGCGGATGCCGGAGGCCACGAAGACCTTGCGCATGCCGGGCATGTTCCGCAGGCGGCGAAGGAGCTTGAGGTGGGGCTCGTGGGTGACGGGCAGGGCGTTGCAGGTCTCGGGGCAGACGCAGCGCTGGTGCTCGCAGGCGCCCTTCTTGAGCTTCTTGGTGCACTCGTAGCCGTACATGTTGGCGGTGGGCCCACCCACGTCCGACAGTATCCCCTTGAACTTGGGATGGCTCTTGAGCCGCTCCACTTCCTGCACGATGTTCTGTTCGGAGCGGCTCTGGATGGTGCGTCCCTGGTGCACCGCGATCGCGCAGAAGTTGCACTCGCCGTAGCAGCCGCGATGGGTCATCACCGAGAACCGCACCGTCTCCCAGGCCTTGACCGGGCCGTGGACCGCCTCGCGCGGGTGGGTCTCCAATTCCCACTCCACGTCAGAGAACCAATCGAGCTCCGCGGTGGAGAGGTTGTGCACGGGAGGGTTCTGCACCAGCCAGCGGTCGCCGTGGCGCTGGGCCAGGCGCTTGCCCAGCACGGGATCCGAGTGGTGGTAGAACTGCTTGAACATGTCCACGTACTTCAGGCGCTCGGCGACGATCTCGTCGTAGGACAGGATCTCGATGGCGTCGGCGGGCTTTTCCTTGGCCAGGTGGCAAGTGCCCTCGATGTCCAGCAGCGACTCGCCCACCGCGAGCTTGCGGGCGATCTCCAGGACGGTCCACTCGCCCATGCCGTAGGCCAACAGGTCGGCCTTGGCGTCGAACAGGAGGGACCGACGGATCTTGTCGTCCCACCAGTCGTAGTGGGCCACGCGCCGGAGCGACGCTTCGATGCCGCCGATCACGATGGGGCGGGTCCCCTTGAAAGCGCGTCGGATCAGTCCCGTGTAGGCGATGCTCGCGCGGTCGGGGCGGCGGGTGTTCTCTCCGCCGGCCGTGAAGTCGTCCATGTGGCGGCGTTTGCCGGAGCTGGTGTAGTTGGCCACCATGCTGTCCACGCATCCCGCGGACACGCCCCAGAACAGGGTGGGTTCGCCCATGGCGGCCACGTCCTCGACGGTGTCCATCCGCGGCTGGGACACGATCCCCACGCGGAAACCCGCCTTGACCAGGACCTTCCCCACCACCGCGGCCCCGTGGTAGGGGCTGTCGATGTAGGTGTCGCCGGTCACCAGGATCACATCCAGCTCGGACCACCCGATTTCGTCCATCTCCTCCCGCGTGGCAGGTAGGAACACATAAACCCCCAATGAGACTGATTTTCAAAGGTAGGTTCGTCCAACCCCGAAAAGGCATATTGCTCCCCCATGGACCTGAAGGAGAAAGCCGCCGCCTACGCCCGAGCGGCCCGCAAGGCGTCTCGGGAATTCGCCCGTTTCGACGGCGCTCGCCGGAGCCAGGCGATCCAAGCCATCGCCGACGCCCTGGAATCGCAGGTGCCCGAGATCGTGGCCCAGAACGCACTGGACCTGGCCCAAGGCCAGGTGGACGGCCTTTCCACCGCCCTGCTCGACCGCCTGAAACTGGACGCCAAGCGCATTGCCGCAATGGCCAAGGGACTGCGCGAAATCGCTGGACAACCGGATCCGGTGGGATTGGAACTTTCCCGGCTCGTCCGTTCCGACGGTCTGGACATCCGGAAGGTTTCCGTTCCCCTGGGCGTCGTCTTCTTCATCTACGAGTCCAGGCCCAACGTCACCACCGATGCCGCCGGACTCTGCCTGCGCTCCGGAAACGCGATCCTGTTGCGCGGCGGCAAGGAAGCCATCCATTCCAACCGGATCCTGGGGAAGATCATCTCCCAAGCCCTGGCGGCGAAGGGGCTTCCAGCCGACGCCGTGCAGTTGGTCCAGGAGACGGATCGCGCCTTGGTCGGTGAACTGTTGCAGCGGGCTTCGGAAATCGACCTGGTGATCCCGCGCGGCGGGGAAGGTCTCATCCGGGCCGTGGCGGAACAGTCCAAGATCCCGGTGCTCAAACACTACAAGGGCGTTTGCCACGTCTACGTGCACCCCACCGCCGATCCCGCCCAGGCCGTGGAGATCGTCCACAACGCCAAGGTCCAGAGGCCTGGCGTGTGCAACGCCGTGGAGACCCTTCTCCTGGACCGGTCGCTGGAAACCGCGGTGGCTGGACGGGTCTTGGACCGGCTCGTGGCTTCCGGGGTGGAGTTGCGCGGGGATGCCGCCACCATCGCCAAGCACCCCGGACTGGCCTGGAAGGCGGCGACGGAATCCGACTGGGACGAGGAGTACATGGACCTGATCCTCGCCGTGCGCGAGGTGGAAGGCGTGGAAGGAGCGGTGGACCACATCGCCGTCCACGGGTCGGGCCACACCGAGGCCATCGTGACCCGCGACACCGCCGCCGCGGACGCCTTCGTGCTGGGCTGCGATTCGAGCTCGGTGATGGTCAACGCCTCCACCCGTTTCGCCGACGGTGGCGAGTACGGCCTGGGCGCCGAGATCGGGATCTCCACGGACAAGCTCCACGCCCGCGGGCCCATGGGTGCTGCGGACCTCTGCACGTACAAGTGGATCGTGCGCGGGAACGGACAGGTGCGGTCGTGAACGCGTTGCGCCTGAACGCCGAGCAGGCCGAGAAGGCCGCGGAACAGGTCAAGTTCGACGACAAGGGTTTGGTGCTGGCCTTGGCTTGCGACCACGCTTCCGGCGAGATCCTGATGGCGGCCTGGATGAACCGGCGCACCCTGGTCCAGACCCTGGAGACCGGACGCATGACCTACTGGTCGCGCTCCCGCCAGGAGATCTGGATCAAGGGCCTCACGTCCGGAAACGTGCAGGACGTCTTGGGGGTGGAGCTGGACTGCGATGGCGACGCGCTGCGGTTCCGGGTGGTGCAGCACGGCCATGCCGCCTGCCACACCGGTCGGCCGAGCTGCTTCTTCCGGACCCTATCGGAGGGAAGATGGGTGGAAGTCTCGGCCCAGCCCGCCGCTTCCTGACGGAAATCCTCCTCGCCTCGCTGGAGTCCCTTCCCCGGAAATTCCGCGGCGCTCCCGTGTCCGTGTGCTTGTCGGGCGGGGCCGACTCCTGCGCCCTGGCCATCGCCACCGCCGACATCTGGAGGGAACGGCCCGAACTCTTCCCAAGTGTTTCCGCCCTCCACGTCCGACACCACCTGCGGGGATCCGAATCGGAAGGCGACGCCGCCTCGGTGCGCGAGCTGTGCGGGCACACCGGACTTCCGCTCCGGGAGCTGGACGCACCCGTCGAGCCCGGTCCCGGATTGGAGGCCCGCGCCCGCGAGGCGCGCTACGGGGCGCTGCTCCGCGAAGCTCCGGGCACCCTCCTGGCCACCGCCCACCACCGCGACGACCAGGCGGAGACCGTCGTGTCGCGCCTTCTGCGCGGCGCCGGTCCACGCGGGCTCGTGGGCATCCGCCCGATCCGGCAGGACGGAATCTGGCGACCGCTCCTCGCCTGCGGGCGCGAGGTCCTCGCTGCGGCGTGCCGGGAAGCCGATTGGATCCCGCGCCAGGATTCCTCCAACGCGGATCGAGCTTTCCAGCGAAACGAGATCCGGTGGGGACTTCTCCCCGGCTGGGAGCGCGACCAGCCGGGGACGGCAGCGGCCCTGGCCGACCTCGCCCGCGCGGCGTGGGAACTCGAGCCGTTCCTGGAACGCGCCCTGGACCGGCTCGAAGGGGAACTCTCCGTTCTCGGAGACGAACGCGGCTTCGCCCTGGATCTATCGCATTGGCCAGAGGATCGGGCCGCCCCCGAAACCGATCCCGAATTCGAAATCGCGCTGGAACGCGCCTGGAACCGTCGCGGTCGCCGCCCTTGGACCGCATCCCATCGGTCTCGGCTGATCGCGGATCTTTGGCAGGGGAAGACAGGACGGCGGCGGGGAGGACAGGGCGAGATCGCCCATTTCGGGGGCCGAAAGCTGCGCGTGGAAAGTTCGATCACGGAAGGAATGGCGGAACATGGACAGTGAGATCAAGAAGGCCTTGGCGAAGGTGCCCGAGGCCACGCTGGTCTTTTGGCTCCTCAAGGTCGCGGCGACCACCCTGGGCGAGACCGGGGGCGATGCGGTCACCATGTCCATGAACCTGGGCTACCTGGTGGGGACGGCGATCTTCGCGGTGCTCTTCCTGGTGTTCGTGGCCCTCCAGATCCGCGCCAAGCGGTTCCATCCGTACCTGTATTGGATCACCATCATCGCCACCACCACCGTGGGGACGACCCTCGCGGATTTCGCGGATCGCTCCTTGGGAATCGGGTACGCGGGCGGATCCTCCATCCTGCTGGCCTTGCTATTGGCTTCCCTTTTCCTCTGGTACAGGTCGATGGGCTCCATCTCCATCCAATCCGTGAATTCCAAACGAGCCGAACTCTTCTACTGGGTGACCATCCTGTTCTCCCAGACCCTGGGCACCGCGTTGGGCGATTGGACCGCCGACTCGGCGGGATTCGGCTACACCCGAGCGGCGATCCTGTTCGGTTCCCTGCTCCTGGTCGTGCTCGTTCTCAACTACGCCACGAAGATCTCCAAGCCCATCCTGTTCTGGGCCGCCTTCATCCTGACCCGACCCCTGGGCGCCGTGGTGGGCGACTTCCTGGACAAGCCGCTGGCCGATGGTGGTCTGAACCTCAGCCGGTACGTGGCGACGGCGGTCTTGGTGGGGTTCATCGCGCTGGGGATCTGGATCTTTCCGCAGAGGGCCGCGAGGAGCGGGGCGGGGCACTGAGGGGGCTTCAGTCTCTTTGATTGGCCTGCGGCCGGCTCATCGTTTTTATGGGCTGCGCCCGGCGGGTTGGCCTGCGGCCCGCAGTTTACAGGGGCCTGCCGCGGCCCCTGTACCCGGCGGCCCAAGGGTCCTTGCACGAGGACCCTTGGGGATCCCGCGTGCCAGGGGGCCCGGACGCTGTCGCCTAGCCGGGCCCCCTTGGATCCCCACCGCTTCGCCGCACTTGGGCGGGACTGCGCTGGGTGATGGGAGCAGCAGAGCGACTGGGGATGGGGGGATGAGAGGGTTTGAGGGGACGGTTCGGGACGGAGGGGATGGCTGTAGGCGTACGTTAGGTGAACTTCAGGTGGGTTGCTGCTTGCTTGCCTTGGGCGAAGGCGGCACGGGCGGTGGGGATGCGGGCCGCAAGATCCATCAGGTTCGTGCCCATGGCGGCACGGGAATCGGCATCCGGCGTGAGCACTTCGACGCGGCTGCCCTGCGCCCGCAGGTATTCGACCTGGCTACCCAGGTCCGTACGCCAATCGGGATCCCGGCGCAGGCCCTCGAACTGTCCCGGTTCCGTTCTGGTCCGTCCGCCCAACGGAGAGATCACCACGACATTCGCATAGCCCGAGGCGAGGTCGGCGTTTTCTGTGGAACGCACGCCACCGTCGATGTAGCGAGACCCGTTGATGCCATGCGTGGGGACCAGGCCGGGCAGGGCGGTGCTCGCCGTGACCGCGTCCACCAGGTCGACCCCGGAATTTCGGTCGAACGCAGCCAACTCGCCGGAGTGCGCATCGACGGCCACCACGATCATCGGCCTCTCGGGCCATTCCACGCGAGGCAATCGGGAGGCGACCTGGGCGCGTCGCTGCGCTTCCGCCGGTCCGAGGATGGCGTCGCTCTCCAACCCGAACGCGCCCATTGCCCGCTGCAGATCCAATGCCGAGGTGGCGGCGGCACCGATGGCGCGCATCCGCTCGAACACCGTGCCGATGGGGAGAGACGGAAGGCGTACCTGGTTCTGTCCGACCGGTCGAGCCACCTCCGACAGCACCGAGGCGAACAATTCGGCGGGAGGTGTCCCGCTGCGCACATGCGCCGCCGCGGTGGCACCGGCCGAGGTGCCGATGACAAGATCTGCGGCCTGGGTCAGATCGAGACCAACTTCGGCCAAGCCGGCGATGATCCCGATCAACCAGGCGTGACCGGTAGAACCTCCACCACCAAGGACCAGGGCAATGTTTTTATTCGGCATATGCCCAGTAATTAAGCCGGTGGGACTGTTTCTGTCCAACTGGGCTGCGCCCCACGGTCATTGGCCTGCGGCCTGCGGCGCGGTTTTGGGCTGCGTCCGGCGTTCATTGGCCTGCGGCCCGCAGTTTACAGGGGCCTGCCGCGGCCCCTGTACCCGGCGGCCCAAGGGTCCTTGCACGAGGACCCTTGGGAATCCCGCGTGCCAGGGGGCCCGGACGCTGTCGCCTAGCCGGGCCCCCTTGGATCCCCACCGCTTCGCCGCACTATGGCGGGACTGCGTTGGGCGAAGGGAGCAGCGGAGCGACAGGGCCCCCCGTCTCAGGCAAGATGACGCCTTCATACCCACTGAATCTAGGGGCAAGAAGGCAGAACAGACATGC
>Ga0302270_10001223_pt1 | contig 26326 bp, 19 predicted proteins | sample III_Bog_E2_3_FD_198773 | JGI IMG/M metagenome (GOLD analysis project Ga0302270, IMG submission 198773) | Peat permafrost microbial communities from Stordalen Mire near Abisko, Sweden - III_Bog_E2_3 | ecosystem: Environmental > Terrestrial > Soil > Wetlands > Peat | place: Sweden: Abisko... | reverse complement strand
ATCGTTCATCACAATGCCGGGCTGCAACTCGCGGATCATCATATACAGTTTCTCCGGTTCCCACAGCGGTTTGCCGGAGTAATGCTTCTGCTGCGGCCACTTCGGATCGCGCGAGCGCCATCCGATGTATGTTGGAGCGCTGCTCATGATCGTAAGCTGGCCGCTACTGCTGGCGTCAATCTTGAGCTACATATCGATGGCCGTGCTGGAGTAAAGAATTCACCGCTCCATGTGGAATTCCAGCGAAACCTGCCGCAGCCGAGCGCGGATCTTCTCGAATGTGCCCCAGGCTGTGAGATCTTCGGGGCGCATGTTTAAAGTCAGGTCACGCAACGGAGCATAATCCATCAATATGCTTTGCATCGCAGTCTTATAGCCTGGAACCCGGACGCGCAGGCGCGCCGTGCCAGGCGCATCGAGCGAGAGTTTGCCGGCGTGGAAATGGCTTCGAGATTCGACAACCGCTTCCTGCCCCACCATGCGGATTACCTCGCAGTCTCCATCGAGCGGCTTCCCGCTGTTGTCGACCACGGTGACGTCAACCCGCGCGCGTGAAGGTTGGGGCATTTGCCAGCCACGCGGTTCGAACCACACCGGGTTGGTGAACGCGACCTGCATTTCATCGCTACCGTAGCAGCGCGCGATATACCAGGCCGGCCCGTCTTCGCTGATGTCGAAATCGGCTGTGAACTCGGTCTTTCCGGCGGCTGCGTCGAAGACGCGTACGACCACTCCGTTGCGGATCAACTCGACACGAGTCACGCGATCGGCCCATGCGCGAATTCTGCCCTTCTGTGCGAGCGCAGGCAGCGTCACTACGGAACCGCTGCCGCGGCCGCCGATCTCCAGAACCAGCAGCGGTCCGCTCGTGACAAAACTGCGGCCGGCCCTGATAGCTTCGGCTACGCGCGGCATTTCGACGTCGCCATCGAGATGCGTATACATCCGCACCTTTCCGGGGACGCCGCCACCGGGCCGGTCGAAGGTCGCGTCGGAGGATCCGCTGGCGGCGATGTGATAGCCGTGGTTGAGCAGCAGGAACCACAGCTTCAGAGCTTCCTCGTTGGCCTTGACCTCCTGCGGCGGCATCAGGATATCGATCGCATCGTACGTGGGACCGCAGACGGTATCGAAAGGCAACTCCGTCGCCGTGTTGGAAATGAACTTGTTCTCTTCCACGGGATAGATGCCGCGGCCGCCCCATTGCCCCATCCACCACCGGGCCGGATGGCTGTAGGCGGAAACCCCGCCCAGCGAGTGGATGAGCGCCTGGATCTCGAAATTCGGGACCGTCGGCTTTTCACTCTCGTAATCCATCGCGCTCAGCGCGAGCAACTCGGCGATGGCGTCGCGCCCGTCGGACGTACGCCCTCGCATTCCCACCGTCCAGCCGTGGCCGAGGGTATGGGAAGCATCACCGCGCCAGTAGTTCTTGGGAGCTTCCAGATTCCACGTGAGCTTGAAGCCCGGCAGGCTGAGCGCATGCGTGGCGCGCTCCAATTCTTCCGGCGAGACCTTCGAGATATTCCAGTACTGGGCGACCGCGAGGTAATCGAGACCCTCGGCACGCGCCGCCAGGGCGACGTACGGGAAATCCACCAGGATGCTGCGTTCGCCGTGGATCATGTGGTCGTGGTTGTCTCCGCAATACCAGCCCTCGCGCCGGAGGGGGGAGCGGCGGCGTAACTCAAAGATCTCGGTACGGCGTTCGTCTCCGGCGAGCATGAGCCGGCGCTGGACGGCGAGGTAGTCGAAGCCGCGGCTGACCTCTATTGTCGTCTCGCCTGCCGGGACCTGCTTTTCGAAGGTGCCCGAAGATCGGAAGCCCGCCTGGAAACTGGGATGATCGGTGACGATGGCGCCATCGCTCGCACGGATCGTGATCGTGGCGGGAATGGTCGCGCCGGTTTCTGCGTCGATCACGCGTCCGGCGATGGTGGCCGGGCGGGCCGTGGCGGCCGCGAGGAGAAGGACGAAGGAGGGGACGGCGGACTTGAGTGTGAGTGCCATCAGATCCCGGCCAATATACAGTCTATCCCGCGCCTGAAACAACACTCAGCAGCGCCCCGCATCGGCCGCCCGGGTGAGACGTCAGCACCATTTGAGCTTGGCGAGCGCGCGACTGCGCACACGGCGTTGCCGGACTTTGTAGGTCAGATGCAGAATTCGGGCTCGCACGATTGCTACCGATAACAAGAAATCACGGTGGCGCCGGGGGAGCGAAACGCCAGACATCGCTCAATCGGACATACCAGAGCCTCAAGCGTAAGCTTCCGCGTGGGGTGGCGCAGACGTCCGCACTGTTCGATATCCTCATTAAAGTGGCTTCAGCCACGAAGGGAGACAGATAGTGGACTACAGATTCCTGGGCGCCAGTGGCCTTCAAGTTTCGACACTCAGCTTCGGCACGATGACCCTCGGTGGCGAAGGGCGCTTCGCGGCGATGGGCAACGTCCAGGTTGAGGAGGCTCGCCGACTGGTGGGCATCTGTATTGACGCGGGTGTGAATCTCTTCGACACGGCCGACATTTACTCCAACGGAAAGTCGGAGGAGGTCCTCGGTCAGGCGCTCGGTGCACACCGGAAAGAGATCGTTCTGGCCACAAAGGTTTTTAATCGCCTCGAAGCGGGCACGAACAAGGCAGGACTCTCTCGCCGACACATCATCGAAGGCTGCGAGGACAGCCTCCGCCGCCTCGGAACGGATTACATCGACCTTTACCAGTCGCACAGTTTTGACTCGTACACCCCGCTGGAAGAAACGCTGCGCGCTTACGACGACCTGGTCCGCGCCGGCAAGGTCCGCTATATCGGCTGCTCCAACTACGCCGGCTGGCAGCTCATGAAGGCACTGGCCACGTCTGAACGCCTTGGAATCCCGCGCTACATTTCGCAGCAGATCAACTACTCGCTTCTCGCACGTGAATCCGAGCACGAACTCGTCCCGCTGGGTCTCGACCAGAATGTCGGGATCATGGTGTGGAGCCCTTTGCAGGCCGGGCTGCTGTCGGGCAAGTTCCGCCGCGGAGCCGCCAAGCCCGCCGAATCGCGTTTGAATGCCCTTGATGCACCGGGTAACATTGACCAGGAGCGCCTTTACAATATCGTTGACGCCCTCGGGGAAATTGCCCAGGGCCGGGGCGTTTCCATCGCGCAAGTAGCTCTGAACTGGGTGACCAGGAAGCCTGGCGTCGATACCGTCATCATAGGTGCACGCGACGAGGCGCAGTTGCAAGACAACCTGGCTGCGGCCACCTGGAAGATGAGCGACGAAGAGGTGGAGAAGCTGGACCAGGTCAGCGTAATCGCTCTACCCTATCCGCATTGGCACCAGCAGAAATTCGCCGCCGAACGGAACCCGCCCGCAAACCGCGTACGCTGATCGTCGCGGCGGAAGGCGCAGTCGAAGCATGGGAGGGCAAGCGGAACTCGATTCAGTGCCCTGGGATTCAACGAAGGCCGGGGTAACGGCTTTGACAGTGACGCCTGCGTGGCGGACTAGACGATAAGGCGCCGGGTGCGTATGCCATGCACCGATCCTCGCTCGATCAGGCCATGTGATCGAGCGCCTGGATCAACGCTTGGATGTAGCCATAGCAGAATGCGAACGACTGCAGGCCGTTCGCATCGCCGGGCGCCTGCGGTACGTGGTCCGGCATGAGCAAATACGGATAACCGACGTCGCGATACGTCTTGATCGCGCGCACAAGATCGACGTCGCCCTCGTCCGGATAGACCTCCTGAAAGTCGTCGCGCTTGCCGCGAATGTTTCGGAAGTGCACGTTGAAGATCTTTCCCCGCGACCCAAAGTAGCGGATCACGTCGTAGATCTCTTTGCCTGGATCCTGCAACATCTCAGACACCGTACCCTGACAGAAATTCAATCCGTGATAGGGGCTTTCCTGAATAGTGACGAACTTCTTCAGCCCATCCACCGTGCCCAGCACGCGGTTGACGCCCTGATACCCTTCTGGCGAAACACCTGGATCGTGAGGGTGGCACGCCATGCGGACCTTGTATTGGTTGGCGACCGGAATGACTCGATCGAGGAAGTATGCAATGCGCTCCCAGAACTGATCGGCATTTACGATTCCGGCACGGGTCAGCGGCGTCTCCGGTTTCGCATCCTTTAACTTCCAGGTGCTGTACGTTGCGTCGCCGCGGCCTCTCGTCCGGCTGGTGCGCAACACGCCCAGCAGGCTCATGTTGTACTTGATGGCGGGAATCCCCGCAGCCGCGCAGTTCTTGATTAGTGTCTGCATGGATTCGATGTCGCGGTCCCGCTCCGGGCTCTGCGCCAGCATGATGGCGCCGTGCTTCTCTGTGTCGATGTGGCTCGAGGAAAGGAAAGGGGGAGCCACACAATCGATGCTGATGCCATGCCGGTCCCCGAGGTCACGCAGTTTATTCAGTTCCTCGTTCGTCGCATATAGGTGCTTCCCATCAGTTTCCGGATATCCGCATACGTTGCGGACCCCATAGCGAGCGAGGTACGCGAAATGAACTTCGTTGCTCGGCGCGCTCTGGCAACCCAGCCTCATCTTCGCCGGCAAAGGCCTCTTTGCCGCGTCGGCGGTCGGGCCAGCGGTCAGCGCTGCCGCCGCGGCAGAGGCCGATAAGAAAGTCCTGCGTCTCATTGTCCGTCACCTCGCCAAAGCGCGCCTGCTAGACATAGGGATCCCAATTCTAGTCCTTATCCCGGCATCTCAGCCGCTCGATATCGTCGTTTTTGAATTCAGTCCCGATCGCGTCCTGTTTGGATCGGCCCGGCAATCTCTGAGCACTATCATTGAGTAGTCTAGCCGCCGGATCAAGCTGAGAATCGGGCCGACAAGGTCACAGACTCATGTTGAACGCGGACTCGAATGAGCCGGGCGATGAGTCGCAGACCTATAATCGTCGCATGCAATCGCTCCCGGGAGTGTCGATCGTCGATCGTCTCGAATCGATGAAAGGCGAATTTGGTGCACAGGCAGCCCGCCAGGTCGAGGCTTTGCTCGACGAGGCTGTCACCGCGCAGGTCAGCGGCGCGGGCGCGATCGGCAGATTGCATGAGGTGCTGCTGTTCCTGCGTGCCTACCCCGCAAGCCGGAGAGTCCTGCGCAAAGCCGACCGTTTGCTGCACGCTTTCGCGCAGCGCATCGAGGACCCCGACGCATACGCTGGCGGGGCGATCTCGGGCATCGCGGGGACCCGCATTTCGGCCATCTTCAGTTACCACGTTGCGCGACGGTTGGCTGCCCGGCATCGGAGGCGCCTGGTGCTGAATTGGAAAGGCTACGAGGCGCCGGCGAGCCTTCCTCCCTTGCTGCTGCGCAAACTGAGCCTGCTTGGCGAAGACTGGCCCGTCGAGGCCAACGTTCCATTCGAGCAGTGGTTCGATCTGCGCGGTCTCGATTGGCTGTTGAACGAGTTGGATGCCGACGCTTACGACCCGTTGCGGATCGCGTTGACATGGTCATTCGGCTCGGCGGCGACCACTCGCTCCCGCGGTCGGTGGCTGGCACGGCGGGTCTACTATCACGATGCTCCACTGCTGCGCCGGCAGGAAGTTTCGCTGGCTGAGCATCTCGCCGGGCCGCCGCTGCCAGTGCGCAGACTCGATGCACAAGCAAGTTCGCGGCTGCTCGACTTCATCCTCGAGACCTCGGCGGTGCGCTACCGCGAGCTGCACGGATTCACATGGCCCGACCGGAAACACGTCTGGTGGGCCGACGGGGGGCGCGGCGTGGAGATGTGCCTGTTCGGCGTACCGCCCGAGCGCCGACTCCCGCTGCGCGCCTATCACGCGGGCATGTTCTTCAAGAATGGTGTTCCCGTCGGCTACTTTGAGACATTGTCGTTGTTCGAACGCGCCGAGGTTGGTTTCAACTTGTATCCCGGGTTCCGCGATGGCGAGACGGCCTACCTGTATGCGCGTCTGTTGAGGCTATTGCGGCAAATGCTGCACGTGACTGCCTTTGCCGTCGATCCGTATCAGATCGGACTGCACAACGAAGAAGCGATCGAATCGGGAGCCTATTGGTTCTATCGTAAGCTCGGATTCCGGCCTGTCGATTCGGGCATCCTGAAGCTGACGGAGCGCGAGGAGTCGAAGCTGGCCAAAGCTCCGGGATACCGCACGCCGCCGGCCACACTGAGGCGGTTGGCGGCCGGTGGACTCATTTATGCCGGCGCGCCGGATTGGGACAGTTTCTCCGTGCGTCGACTTGGAATGCGTGTGGCGCGCAGTTCAGGCGATGCGGCTCCGTGGCCAACTGTGCTCGGGGCGATTCCGGGATTCTCGAAATGGAGCAAAGCCGAACGTCTGGCCGTCGAGCAAATCGTGTCGGCCAAAACGGGCACTGCCGAACAGCGTTACCTGGGTTTGATGCAGCGTCACTCGAAGTTGCGTGAAGCCGTGCTGCGGCTGGGCTCAGTCTCGGAGGCCTAGGAAGTCTCGCCATCGCGCAATCTGCAAGGCAACACGCAGTCTGGGGCCGTTGCGGCGAGAGGAAGCTTCAACGCCATGGAGAACCGGTCCCCTGCACACCATTTACTGTGATCCCGAGGCCGAACTGCTGGCTGAAGCTGAACTGACGAAGGAAGGGCCGGACTTGCGCCCGGCCCTTTTCCACGAAACAAACAGAGCGAGTTCGCTCGACGGAAACTATGCGGTGCGGTTTTCTTCCGAGGACTCCTCGCCCTTCTTGATGGCAGCCTGAGCGGCGGCCAGACGGGCGATCGGCACACGGTATGGGGAGCACGAAACGTAGTTCATGCCCACGTTGTAGCAGAACTCGACCGACGCCGGATCGCCGCCGTGTTCGCCGCAGATCCCGATCTCGAGCTTGGGGTTGGTGCTGCGGCCGAGGTCGACGGCCATCTTGATGAGCTTGCCGACGCCTTCCTGATCCAGGGTGCCAAACGGATCGGCCTTGAAGATCTTCTTGTCTTCGTATTCCTTTGAGAACTTCGTATAATCGTCGCGGGAAAGGCCCATGGTGGTCTGGGTCAGGTCGTTGGTACCGAAGCTGAAGAAGTCAGCCTCCGTAGCAACGCGATCGGCCGTCAAAGCGGCGCGCGGGATCTCGATCATGGTGCCGACCATGTACTTCTGCTTACCTGTCAAGCCGGCCTTCGCGAGAACTTCTTCCGCCACGCGGACGACGATGTCCTTCTGGTTCTTGAGTTCTTCGACGCCGCCGATGAGCGGAATCATGACTTCGGGGATGACCGTCTTGCCCTTCTTGGCAACCTGGACGACCGCCTCGAAAATGGCGCGCGCCTGCATTTCAGTGATCTCGGGATAGGTGATGCCGAGACGGCAGCCACGATGGCCGAGCATGGGGTTGAACTCGTGGAGCTGTTCGATGCGGGCGAGGAGCTGCGGCAGAACCGTCTTCAAGCTCTTAACGTCCGGAACGAAGTTCTTGTAGCGGGCCACCATCTCCTTCTTGGTCTTGAGATCGGCGGCGGGGAGCTTCGCCAGGTCGACCATCAGCTCTTCGCGCTTCGGCACGAACTCGTGCAGCGGCGGATCGAGAGTGCGGATGACGACAGGGAATCCGGCCATAGATTCGAACAGGCCGGCGAAGTCTTTCTTCTGCATGGGCAGGAGCTTCGCGAGGGCCTTGGTGCGGTCCTTCACGTTGTCGGTGAGGATCATCTGCTGCACGAACGGTAGCCGATCCTCGGCGAAGAACATGTGCTCGGTGCGGCACAGGCCGATGCCTTCAGCGCCGAAAGCGCGGGCGGCTTTGGCGTCGCGCGGGATGTCGGCATTGGCGCGAACTCCGAAGGAGCCGCGGAACTTGTCGGCCATCTTCATGAACTTGGCGAACGCCGGCGAATTCGGATCGGCATCCTGCGTCTCAGCCTGGCCCAGGTACACGCCGCCGGTGGTGCCGTCGATGGAAACCCAGTCGCCTGCCTTGATGGTGACGGTCTTGTCGCCAGCCTTTACGGTGGCGTACTTGGCTCGCTCGTTGATGGCGATCGCGCCGCAGCCGACCACGCAGGGAACGCCCATGCCGCGGGCCACGACGGCCGCGTGCGAGCTCTTGCCGCCGACCGCGGTCAGAATGCCCTTGGCGGCGTCCATGCCATGGATGTCGTCCGGGGTGGTCTCTTTGCGGATCAGGATGACGGGAGCCGTTTCAGAAAGAGTGATGGCGTCTTCAGAAGTGAAAGCCAGACGGCCGACAGCGGCGCCGGGGCTGGCGTCAATACCAGTGGCGAGCTTGGTGAGCGTCTTCAGGCTGGCCGGGTTGAATACGGGGTGCAGCAACTGGTCGAGCTGGTTCGGCGCGACGCGCATCACGGCGGTCTTCTCGTCGATCAGGCCCTCTTCCACGAGCTGCACGGCAACCTTCACGGCCGCGGGGCCGGTGCGCTTGCCATTGCGGGTCTGCAGCATGTAGAGCACGCCGTCCTGGACGGTGAACTCGAAATCCTGCATGTCCTTGTAACCGAGCTCGAGCTTGGAGGTGATGTCAACGAGCTGGTTGTAGACGTCCTTGTTCCAGTCCTTCAGTTCGCTGATCGGGGACGGGGTGCGGACACCGGACACGACGTCTTCGCCCTGGGCGTTGACCAGGAACTCGCCGTAGAAAACCTTCGCGCCGCTACCGGGGTCACGCGTGAAACCGACGCCCGTGCAGGAGGTGTCGCCCATGTTGCCGAACACCATCGCCTGGATGTTGCAAGCCGTGCCGAGACGGTCGGAGATCTTCTCCATCTTGCGGTAATAGCTCGCCTTGGGCGCCCACCAGCTCATGAACACCGCGTTGCGGCTGAGGATGAGTTGTTCCTTGACGTCCTGCGGGAATTCGCGCTTGGTGAACTTGCTGAAGACCTTCTTGAAGTCTTCGATGATCACCTTCAGGTCATCGGCGGTCAGGTCGGTATCGAGCTTGACCTTCGCCTTCTTCTTGCGGGCGTCGAACACTTCGTCGAAGTGGCCCATATCGACGCCGAAAGCGACCTCGCCGAACATGCTGATGAAGCGGCGGTAGCAGTCGTAGGCGAAGCGCGGGTTGTTGGTCAGCTTGGCCAGGCCCTCGGTGGTCTTGTCGTTCAGACCGAGGTTGAGAATCGTGTTCATCATGCCGGGCATGGAGAACTTCGCGCCTGACCGCACACTGAGCAGCAGCGGATCGGAGGCGTCGCCCAGCTTCTTGCCGACGACCTTCTCGACGACGCCGAGCGCCTTCCAGATCTGGTCGTCAACTTCCTTCGGGACCTTCTGGTCGTTGTCGAAAAAGACGTTACAAACGTCGGTGACGATGGTGAATCCGGGAGGTACCGGAACGCCAGTCAGCGACATCTGGGCGAGCCCGGCGCCCTTGCCGCCAAGCTGGTCCTTCATGTCCCCTTTGCCTTCGGTGATGTCCTTACCGAAGGTGTAGACATATTTGCTCATATGGAATACTCTCCTGAAGCGATCAGTGATCGATTAGTTCATTCGGACGTGGATGATGTTACGATCTCCGACAATTCGGCGATCGAAGAAACTTGGACAAGAAGCCAGTTCAAAAGATCAAGCCGGTTAGAGCGCACCTCTTGAAGCGGCGCATTCACTAAGACTTGGTCGAAAAATGCGTCGACTGCAGGACGCAGCGTGGAAACGGCAAAAAGGGCGCGGATGTAGTCTCCGTCTACCCGCAGCTTTTGGAAGTGCGGCAAGACCTTAGACAACTGCAGGTGCAATTCGCGTTCGGCAGGGGCTTCGAAGAGGCTTTCGTTGACCCCGATGCCCGGCGCGTTCGTTTGACGCAAGATGTTGCGAATGCGCTTAAAGCTCGACGCGAGCGCCTCGAAGTTCTCGGTCTGGCGCACCTGCTTGAGCGCGATCAGTCGCGCTTCCACGTCGACCAGATCGGAACTCTGCGCGGCGAGCACGGCGTTGAGCTCGTCGTAAGCGAAGCCGCGAACGTCCTTGAAGTAATAGCGGGCGCGGTCGAGCAGGAACTCGTACAGATCCGGGCGGAGATCCTTCACGGCCAGCCGCAAACGGCCCTCGACCAGGATCTTCACCACACCTTGCGCCGCGCGGCGCAGAGCGAACGGATCCCTGGAACCGCTGGGGATCATGCCGATGGAGAAACAGCTCTCCAGCGTATCGAGCTTGTCGGCGAGCGAGAGCAGTTGGCCCGACTTGGACGCGGGAATTGGCGCCTCCATCGAGACCGGCTGGTACTGCTCGTAGACGGCCTGCCAGACTTCGTCGGGCTCACCCTGCTTGCGGGCATAGAGCCCGCCCATCACGCCCTGCAGTTCCGTAAGCTCCTTCACCATCTCGGTGGTGAGGTCGGTCTTGGCAATTCGCGCCGCGCGCACGGCGAACGAAGCGTCGATGCCGAGCGCAGTGCCAATCTCGGAGACGCGCCTTTCGACGCGGGTTGTCTTTTCGAGGTATGAGCCGAGGCGGGCCTGGAACGTGACGCTGGCGAGATCCGCCACGCGCTGTTCGAGCGTCCGCTGCAGATCCTGTTCCCAGAAGAAGCGCGCGTCGTTGAAGCGGGCTTCGAGCACGCGCTCGTTGCCCTTCTTGACGAGGCCCTTGCGGTCGGCCTTCATGTTCATCGTGGCGATGAAGCGCGGGGCCATCTTGCCCTCGGCATCGTTCAGCGTGAAGTAGCGCTGATGGTGGCGCATGACCGTGGACAGCACCTCGGCCGGCAGTTCGAGGAACTCTTCCCGGAACTCGCCGAGGATGGGCGTCGGGAACTCGGTCAGGTAAACGAGGTCGCTCAGCAGAGCGTCGTCGGCCACCAGCTTCAGACCGGTGCCCCGCAACAGCTTCTTGATGCCGTCCTGAATGCGCTTGCGGCGCTTGGCCGCCGAAAGGATGACGCCGTTCTTCTCCAGGCGCTCCTCATAGTTCGTGTGATCGAAGGCGATCTCGTCCGCGCCCATTCGGCGATGGCCGCGGCTCAGCGCGCCGGACTTCACGTCGGCGATTCCGAACTCGACGACCTGGTCGCCCAGCAGCGCGACGATCCAGCGGATGGGACGAATGAACGTGAGCTGGCCCTTGCCGGTCCAGTACATGGCCTTCGGCCAGGGCAGCTTGGTGATGATGGCCGGCAGCGCGTCGGCGAGCAACTCGCGCGTGTCGCGACCGGTCACCGTGCGATGCAGCGCGTAGTATTCGCCCTTGGGCGTGGTCTCCACTGCGAGGGATTCCACGGCGATGTTGTTGCGCCGCGCAAAGCCCTGAGCCGCACCTGGCCCCGCCTTCTGCGGCGGTCCCATGACGACCTCTCTGCGGTCTTCCTGCCGTTCGGGCAGTTCGGTGCGCAGCACCAGCCGGCGCGGCGTACCATCCAGACGGACCGCGCCTGCCTGGAAGCCGTTCTGGTTGAGGAACTGTTGGAACAGCCGGTCGAGATCGGCCAGCGCCGGCTCGATCATCCAATGCGGAATCTCTTCGACGCCCAACTCGAACAGGAAAGGAAGTGTGTCGCTCATTGCGCCACCTCCACCGGAGCGGCGTTGAGCAAAGCCTGCTGCTCCATCCACGCCGTGGCCACACCAACGGCCAGCTTGCGCACGCGGCCGATGACGCCGACACGCTCGGTGACGCTGATCGCGCCGCGCGCGTCCAGCAGGTTAAACGTGTGCGAGCAGTTCAGCACGTGGTCGTAAGCGGCCAGCAGCGGGAACCTGCGCTTGTCATGTTCCTGCCCGTCGCCCAATCCCTTGAACTCGTCAATCAGGCGTTGCGCCTCGGCCTCATGCAGGTCGAGCAGAGTCCACAGCATCTTCACGTCGGCTTTCTCGAAGTTGTAGACCGAGAACTGCTGCTCTTCGAGCAACCGCACGTCGCCGTAGCTCCGGCCTTCCACCCACTCGATGTCGTAGACGCTCTTGCGGTCCTGCAGGAACGCGATCAGCCGCTCCAGGCCGTAGGTCAGTTCGGCCGGAACCAGATCGAGATCGACGCCGCCGCACTGCTGGAAGTAGGTGAACTGCGTAACTTCAATTCCGTCGAGCATCACCTGCCAGCCGATGCCCCAGGCGCCGAGCGTGGGCGATTCCCAGTTGTCTTCCTCGAACTTCAGGTCGTGCTGGTCGAGGTTGATGCCGACCGCGGCGAGCGATTCGAGATACAGATCCATGACGTTGGCCGGAGCCGGCTTCAGGATCACCTGGAGTTGGGAGTGTTTGTAGAGGCGGTTGGGATTCTCGCCGTAACGTCCATCCGCCGGGCGGCGGCTGGGTTGCACGTAGGCGACGCTGTATGGCTTGGGTCCGAGTACGCGAAGGAAGGTCTCCGGACACATCGTGCCCGCGCCGACTTCCACGTCATAGGGTTCTTGAATCACACAGCCGTGCTTCGCCCAAAACTGTTTTAGCTTGAAGATCGTCTGCTGGAAGGTATCCATTGTTTCTCGAATGGTGTTTCTCGAAGGGGCAATCTCTCTACAGGCTCTCCAAAAGCGGGAGAGTGATGAGTCTGCGCTCGATATGAAGCTCAATCTCGCGGCAAAGTTGGCGTCGCAAGTCCGCGCCGGTTTCTTTCGTCCACTCGACCGATGCCAGTTCCGAAATCGGCGCCACGGCGATGACGCGCGCCAGATCGCGGGAAGCCGGGCTGACCTTCAACTCCGGGAGGAAGCCCGAGAGGCGTACGGCCCAGAACGTGAAGTAGGTAACAGTTCGCCACACGCCGGTGACCGGCTCGCGCCGCAATTCGGCCAAAACGGCTGCCAATAGCCGGTAAAACCGGTCATTCGGCTCGTTCGGCGGCAACAACTGGTCCGACACCTCCGCGATATAATCGAGCGCCACGCTCGCGTCCCAGGAGTTCAGCACGCCGAACTGCGATTCGATCAACTCGCAGCCCTCCAACCTCACCAGTTCCGAAGACTCCTTCTGGTAGTAAGAGACTCGCACCTGAGTAAGTCGTTCGAGCGAACTGCCGAAGGGACTCTTCAGCCGTCGCGCCCGCTTCGCGGCCCCGCGCAGCCTGCCCTGATCGCGCGTGAAGAAGCTAACAATCAGGTCCCCTTCCTGGAAGGGATAAGTGCGGAGGACAAATGCCTCACTGACCCGTACCGGCATCGATGGCGCGGAAGACCAAACCTCAGGTTATCACACAGAGAGGTCTGAATTACTGTCTGCGGCCGGCGCATGTAAACACGCCATGCGCAGAGCCGTGCGGACACGGCCGTTCGTGCTATTTGTGCGCCGCTGAGCCGCCTGGGACGCCCGCCCGATCGTACAGCTTCTCGATCCGGACAAGCTCCTCGTCGAACTCGTCGAGTCCCATCGCCTGGAGCATCTTGCGAATCGGGAGCTGCGGGTCGTTGGACCAGAAGATGCCCTGGTCTTCGTCCTCGTAGTAGCGGAAGCCGACCTTGTCGCCGTACTTTTCCTTGAGGGCGGCGCCGTTCTGCAACTTCGTGCTCCAGGGTACGATGGCATAGCTCAGATCGAGTTCCTGCACCAGGGTCTCTACGGGAGGCCTTATCTGCGCGACGATCTTGCCGGTAGGCTCCGCGATCGAAGCGTTGTTCCGCCACGTGCTGGAGACTATGTAGTAGTGTTCTTGTATCGCGCGCGAGGCCGGATGGGCGATGCCCGGCGACTGGGTCGGCCACACGACCAGATCCGCGCCCTTGCGCGCCAGTTCCTTCCAGCCGTAGTCAAACTGCATGTCGAAGCAGATCTGGATGCCGAGCTTGCCGAAGTCGCACTGGAAGACCGGCACGTCCGTGCCCGGCGTGACGCCGCCTTCCATGGAGTCGCTGCCCACCGGGACCGCCAGATGCAGCTTGCGGTACATCCCCACCACCTCGCCCTTGCGGCCGATGAGGATTGCCACGTTAGAGCACAGCCGCTTCGCCCGGTTCTCGAGCAGGAACATCGGCACGACGATGTAGCAGTGGCACTCGCGCGCCTTGCGCACGAAGGCCTCCTTGACGGGACCCTCGAACTCGGCGGATTGGGCCACGACATCGCGCGTAATCTCGCCGGTCACAGCCGATTCCGGCAGCACCGCGAGATCCAGGCCGCGGCCATACTTTTTCCGTGACTCTTCCGTCAGACGATCGATGAGACCGGTCAGCTCTTCCAGCCGTTTGGGAAGCCCTGGATACTCGCCCCAGAAGCTCTTCATCACCGTACCGACGATCACCTTGCGCGGCGGCAGGTCCGAACTGCTCTTGTGGCTTGCTTGCCCGGCCGCGCCGGAGACGCAGAACGCGACCGCCAACAGCGTGGAAATAGAGTGCGCTGAGAATCGCATATGAGCCGCCTACCGGATGTGACCTTGCAGGTAGGTCAGTACGTTGCTCGTGAGATCGTCCGCGACCTGCTCAGTGAATGGGTTCGTGACCGTCTCGTATCCGCCCTCATGATAAGCCTGCCTGGTCGGGAGGTATCCCAGCCAGCCGTTGGCGTATCCAAAATAGAACGTGTGCGGATACGGTGACCGGTCCCGGATGCCCATGGAGATCTCGCAGAACAATTCGACGGGGGCCGACCAGAGGACGATGTCGTCGTTGATGAACAGGAAGCGCACCGGCAGCCGGATGGTGCCGGCCTCGCCTTTGGCTGCCCGCAGGTAGTCGCCCAGGCTCGCGTCCCACCCGAAGCCGGCCCGGCGCGGCGTCTCCACGCTCTGCTCGCCCGGTCGCAGATGCACCTCTGCTGTGGCGGCCGTGATGGAACGGTTGGCGGCCAGAATCCTGTCGCCGAGCAGCACGTTGAACTCGGTGATGTGTGCCGCGGCGAAGTCCTCCTGGACCGTGTAGATGGGCGCCATGTTGCCGGCGGCCCCGTTGATGTACAGCATGGGAGCGCCCAGCTTCTCTTCGACATACGCCGCGACAATGCCGGGCGCGTCGCCGCTGATCAACTTGTTCTGCGGGCCGAGCGCCGTGCCATGCATCGCGTAGTTCGCGATCAACGCGATGGGCGAGCCGTCCGGACGCTCCAGGCGAATCAGGTTGATGCGCCGGTCCGCCGGGCCGTCCGGGTTCAGGCCCAGCGAGATGTGGCCGTCCACGTCGCGCGCGCGCCGGTTGATGTTCGCCGCCGAATAGCCGGTGCCCACAGCCAGCCGCGCCGGTGCGAGCTTTGCCCGCGCCTGCTTGATGCCGTCGATCAGGGCCTGCTGCACGAATGCTGTGTACTCCACGTCCGGCTCGTGAGAGTAGCGCTCGGGCATCATCACCTTCAGGAGGCCGTGCGGGCCAACTTCCGGCGCGGAATGCGTGTGAGTCACGGTCCACCACACTTGAACCGGCGCGATGTTCTCTTCCTTCTTCAACCGCGCCGTGACTTCGTCATACACGCCGGGGGCAAAGAGGCAGAGATCCGAGGCCACGAAGAAGAACTGAGTGTGACCGTCGTCGAGCGCGACGATGCGATGGAACAGGCGATCGTGCACGCCGTTGGACTGGCGCGCCGGATAGCCCGCCAGCCACTTGCTGCTCGTGGGCGTGATGTCCACTTTCACCGCGGCGGCGCGGAAGTTCGCGGCTTGGGCGTTAACCTGAGCCGGCGCAATAAAACTCCCGGCGGCAAACAGCGCGGGAAGCAGGGATCGAAATGCGTACATCCGCTTCTCTCCTTTGGGATCAACCTGGACAGGCATCTCAGGATAATCCTATTCCCATCGCAATGGCCGGCCTCACGAAAATGAGTAGTGGGCCAGTCTGCACATCTGACACGACCCCGGTACTCCACGGCTGCAAGGCGCAAGTGACCCAAGTCAGGATGGCCGCGACACCGGAAATGGACCCCGGGCTAAAATGCGAAACCGTAAAATCTTACGGTTTCCGATTTTCCTTCGTCAGGAGATCGAGAGTAGGAAATCCCGGGTTTTCGATTCGGTCGCGCGCAGCCGCGAAACAGGCAGATCAGCGTTCGCAGCGCGACCGGTTCCTTTCTTGTGGCCTGTCGCGGGGCGGACGATTTCGGAAACTGACCCACTACCCGAAAATGCGAAGCGATCGGCTCCACGAGAGTTGGTCCGTGGCAGGCGAGTGGCCATCGCGTGGATGTGCTGGCGCTTAGGTGGACGCGGGCATTCCCCTGCGATTGTTTCTGCAGATTGTTTCCCATTTTCCGCTCAAGTTCTGGAAACTCCGGACGATATGCCTGAGTACAGCTTTACTATCCGTGCGTTAAGGCCCCGGAAGGGGCGAGACGGGAGGTGTGTTTGATGAAGATCGTGATGCTGGTGCTTGGGGTGATGGTCGCTCAAGTCGCGGTAGCTTTGTTCATTGCCCAGTGGATTCGCGCCGGAAAAGGACCGCGCATCGTGCACGCCGTCGCAGGCTCCAGTGAACCGCCGCATACCGTCCCCGGAACTGGTCCCGCGCACGCGGCTATCGACAACTATGCCGATTTAGCGGCGCTATTGATCGCACTGGACCCTCAGCCCGAAAGGGCCGCCGCCAGAGATGAGAGAGAAGCGGCCGCGCCGTCCGTCACGCGCCCATCCAACCAGCTCGGACCATGGCCGGGGGCGATTACACGTTAGCTTTCCGTGGGACCGGGGTCCGCTTCAGAGCGATCTGTTCACCAGATCCTGAGCTTCCGCCACCAGCCGGTTGAGATGATCCTGGCCGAGGAAGCTCTCGGCATAGAGCTTGTAGATGTTCTCGGTCCCGGAAGGCCGGGCGGCGAACCATCCGTTTTGCGTGGTGACCTTCAAGCCGCCGATCGACGCGCCGTTCCCGGGCGCCTCGGTCATCTTGGCGGTAATCGGCTCGCCCGCGAGTTCGGAAGCCGTGACGTCGTGCGGCGAGAGCTTCTTCAGCTTGCTCTTCTGCTCGGGCGTTGCGGGTGCATCGATGCGGGTGTAGTAGGACTCGCCAAATTGTCCGGTGATCTCGCGATAGTGCTCGCCGGGGTCCTTGCCCGTGACCGCGGTGATCTCCGCCGCCAGGAGACCCATGATCGGCCCGTCCTTGTCGGTCGTCCAGACCGTTCCGTCGCGGCGCAGGAAACTCGCGCCCGCGCTCTCTTCCCCGCCGAAGGCGACCGTGCCGTCAAACAGTCCTGGCGCAAACCACTTGAATCCGACCGGCACTTCATAGACTTCGCGTTTGAGCGAGGCGCCGACGCGGTCGATCAACGCGCTCGAAACCAGCGTTTTACCGATCTTCAGCGAGTCCTTCCACCGCTTGCGATGCGTTACAAGGTAGCGGATGGCGACGCAGAGATAATGATTCGGGTTCAGTAGGCCCGAACTCGGCGTCACGATGCCGTGGCGATCCGCATCGGGATCGTTGCCGAAGGCGATGTCGAACTTGTCCTTCAGGCGTACCAGGCTGGCCATGGCGTAGGGGCTGGAGCAGTCCATGCGGATCTTGCCGTCGTGATCGACGGTCATAAACGCGAAACGCGGGTCCACGGCAGGGTTGACCACGGTCAGATTCAAACCATAGATCTCCGCGACCGGCGCCCAGTAATGGACCGCCGCTCCGCCGAGCGGATCGACGCCGATGCGGAGCCCGGCGGCTTTGATCGCCTCAATGTCGATGACGTGCACGAGATCTCGGACGTAGTCGCGCACATAGTCCCGCTGATGTGTAGTGGAGGCTTGAAGCGCACGCTCGTACGGGATCCGCTTCACGCCCGCGTTGTCCTCCCGCAGCAGTTCGTTCGCCCGCTGCTGGACGGCATCGGTGATGTCGGTATCGGCCGGTCCGCCGTTGGGCGGGTTGTACTTGAAACCTCCGTCGGAAGGAGGATTGTGCGACGGCGTGATGACAATGCCGTCGGCCAACCCGCTTTCCCGGCCCCGGTTGTAGACCAGAATCGCACGCGAGATCACGGGCGTGGGCGTAAAGCCGCCGCCCGGCTGGATGATCGTCTCCACGCCGTTGGCGGCGAGAACTTCCAGCGCCACGCGCTGGGCCGCGGCCGACAGAGCGTGCGTATCCATGCCCATGAAAAGCGGGCCGTCTATGCTCTTGGAGGCGCGGAATTCGCAGATCGCCTGCGTGATCGCCAGAATGTGCGCTTCCGTGAAACTGCCGTTCGTGGAAGTCCCGCGGTGGCCGCTGGTGCCAAAGCTGACAAGCTGGTTCGGATCGTCCAGGTTGGGCGACTTTTCGTAGAAGTCACGTTCCAGAGCGGCGACGTCGATGAGCAGTTCCGCGGGAGCCGGCTTGCCGGCCAGGGGGCTTAGCATGTAAACCTCAGAAATCTCATATCATTTCGCGCAGCAATTCCGGCCGGGGGTTCGGGATGAGCACTTTATTGACCAGCAGCCCTTTGCGGGCCACGGCCTGTGCTCCCGCCTCCAGCGCGCTGCGGACGGAGGAGACGCTTCCGGTAATGGTGGCAAAGGCCTTGCCGCCCAGGGCCATCGCCAACCGCACCTCGATCAACTGCACGCTCGCGGCCTTGGCCATCGCGTCGGCGCCTTCGATCAGGCTCGCGACGGAGAAGGCTTCGAGGATACCCAGGGACTCGAGTTGCGTCACGTGCGAGATGCCGCTCAAGGCGGGGAAGAGATCCTCATGCACGTTGGGAATGATGAACGTGTCCACAAGAGAAAAGTCGCCCGTGGACTTGCCGGCTTCGACCGCCGCCTCGACGTCGGCGACGTTGCCGCGCACCAGGACCATGTACTTGCCGCTGCAAATTGTGCGCGCGAGCACAAGTTCCACATCGGCCGCTTTCAGCATGGCGTCGGTCACGGCGAAGCCCGCCGCAATGCTCGACAACTCGATCAGCCCGATTGAATTCCTCGCCAAGGCGCCAGCTCCTCTTACGCTTCGATCTCGATCTGCTCGGCCGTCACGCTCGTCACGCGTCCGTCAATGCTTGCGTGGACCCAGGCGCCGAGCGCGCCCGCTTCCATTTTCGCGATCGCGTCGCCGGTGTGTACTTTGTCGCCCTCGGCGACCACCGGTTTAGCGGCTACACCCGCATGCTGTTTGGTCAGCAGCCTCACGCGCCCCGGTTGCGGGCCACGCTCCGTGAAAGGCGTGTGCGTGTCGTACTGCTCGACGCCCAGGCGCTGCCGCAGCATCGACTGCGGGACGCGCCGGTATTCCTTCATGGGGTGGACGCGCACCGGCCGGTCCTGCTCGAAGCGGATACCGGCGGCGCGCAGGTCGAGTTTGGCGGCGTCGCAGGCCTCTTTGGGATACAGATCCTCCGGGCAGGCGTAAAGCGTGCAAAGCCCGCAGGCGCAGCACAGCGAACCCCACTGGTTCCAGTTGTCCTTGCCGGCGAGCGTAAAGCCGAGGCTGCGCATCACCTTGTGGGGCTGCACGTCGTAGCCCAGCAGATAGCGCGGGCAGAACTCCGTGCAATAGCTGCACTGGTCGCAGGCCGAGCGGCCGATACGTTCCATCGCAGCCACGGGACGGCTCTTGCGCTCGACCAAAGGATGTTGCTTCGGCAGCACAATCAGCCCGCAGGTGGTCTTGGTCGTCGCGCCGGAGAGGTCGAACGTGAGGGTGCCCATCATCATCCCGCTGATGAAGACACCGTACTCCGCAACGCTCGCTCCGCCCGCGACCGCCAGTAGGTCGGCGAAGCTCGTTCCGATCGGAGCCCAAAAACTGACGGGCTCTTTCACCGCGCCGGAGATGCTGACGAACTTCCGCGTTACTGGCTCCCCTTGCGCGGCCTGCTCCACGTTGTAAAGGGTCTCGACGTTGTTCACGACGCAGCCGACATGCAACGGGATGCCGCCGGCCGGGATCAGCCGCCCGGTTGCGGCATAAACGAGCTCATATTCGTCGCCTGAAGGATAGAAGTCGCCGAGCAGGCAGAAGCCGCAGCCTTCGCGCTCGGCGTGCGGGCGCAGGGCCTCGATCGCTTCCTGGTTCTTTTCCTTGATGCCAATCACCGCGTGCTTCGCGCCCGTCGCCGCGGCCATCCGCTTCAGGCCGGCGACAACCTGCGCCGGGTGATGGCGCATCAGCTCGAAGTCCTTGTGCAGCAGAGGCTCGCACTCCGCGCCATTGGCGAGCAGGAATTCGGCCTGCGATGCGGCCTTCACGGAGGTGGGAAAGCCAGCGCCTCCCGCGCCGACCACGCCCATCTCGCGCAACGTTTCAACGAGTTTCTGGTCGCCTGGCATCCTCAACGGCCCAGCATAGCGCACGAGCGCGCCCATAATCATGCTTGGGGTATCGTGGACGGCTCCTCCGGCAAGGTTCTAGAGCAGTTTCATAGCTTCTGTAGTCCGCTGAGACTGCGCCCGGAGCGCCGCCACTAGCAAAGAGCCGCGAACGTAAGAGAGCGGCCAACCGTCGCATTGCGCAAAGGGCCGCTCTGTGACCTTCGCGGCTCTGTGCTGGCTGTGGGTGAGCACGAGCCGGCCCCGGTTCACAGAAACTGTGAAGCAGCTTTAGCCCTCGCGGCGCAGCAAGCGAGGCGAACGCGGGAGCCACTTGGCGAGTGCCTGGCGCAGCAATTCGACGTTCAGGGGCTTGCTCAGGTAATCGTCCATGCCACCGTTGAGGCACGTCTCGCGGTCTCCCGGTATGGCATGGGCCGTCACGGCGATAATGGGGATCCGGCAGAGCGGCTCCTGGAGTCCCCGGATTGCCGCCGTCGCTTCGAGTCCGTCCATGATGGGCATCTCCCAGTCCATCAAAACCGCATCGTGCGGGCGTTTCCGCAAGGCCACCAGGGCCTCCAGCCCATTTGAGGCCAGATCCACCTCATAACCGAGCCGGATGAGTATTCTCTGGATGATCCGCTGGTTCACCGGGTTGTCTTCCACCGAGAGAATTCTCACCGCGTTCGAGGCATTGCATGCCTGGGGCTCCCACTCCGCCGGATCGCGGCTTGGGTTCAGCGAAGCGATCGCATCCAACAGGTCCTCTTCCGAGGCTGGATGCTCTATGAACGTCCGGCACCATTCCCGGATCGGAGCGAGGGCGCTGCGAAGGCCCAATACCGGCACGCCGCCCAGGAAATCGGGCAATTCAGCGCAAACCGAAAGATCCAGGATGGCGACATCGGGCTGCACGCCGCTGCATGCTCCCCGTGCTTCCGACAGCGCCGAGGCGTGAAGGAATCTCGCCTGCTGGCGTTCTATCCATTTGGAAAAGACTGCCTTCTGACTTAAGCTTGGCCCGACAAACAGAACCCGAAGCCCCTGCAGATCCCGATCAGAGGCTTTGGCGGCATTGGGTTCAGAGGCGGCCGGCACTCTCATTCGAAGCACATACTTCAGGCAGTCTGGTGACTCAAGCGCCACCGAGACGATGCCCTCCGCCGTTGCTGCGAGCGTTTTGGACAGTTCAATCTGGCGGCTGCACTGTTCGTCCAAAGCGGGTCGCGCGTCCACCGGCCAGGCGAGGATCTCTATGTCGAGGAAGCACGCGTCCTCAAAGGCCAGTCGAGCGATGATCTCTCTCGGTTTCCCGGCGATGGACACCGCGCCCAGCAGCAGGTTCAGGCAAGTCCGCAAGCGGTTCTGGTCGGTGGTCACCGAACGGGGGAACGACGGGTTTGCATCGAAAATGAGATTCACTCCGGCGCCATCCAGAATCCGTCCGGAGGTGCGGCAGAGTTCCGCGATGGAGGCCCATGCGTCGAAAGCCCGCGGGGTAAACGGCGCGTTCAGAGCGAGTATCGCTTCAAGTCTCGGCAGCCCCACCATGTACATTCGGACCAGGGAACTCAGACTGGCCGCGGCGTCGCGCTCCTCGCCGAAAGGGAATTGGAGCAAGAGCATCTCCAATTGAGACTGCATTTGGGCGCGTATGCCGTCCAGAAGCTCCGAATCGATGCCGGTGGACGGGGGAGAAGGTCGCTCCTCCGCGAAGGGAAGTGTGAGACAACCAGTCCACCCTCCGGGAACCAGTTCGTTCCCGCCGTCCGCGCGCGCCGAGAGAAGCGCCGCCGTCCAGGTTCCGTCCGCTGGAGCCAGCAGCCGGACCGGAATGTCTCGAATCTCGCCCTTCTCGCGGAGTTCCTGGCAGATAGACGAGCCGGGGGCCACAGCAGGGATGTAAGCGCCTATGGCATGTCCCCGCAAATCCATGGGGTGACCAGCGCCGAGCGTTTCAGCCAGGGCTCGGCTGACCTTGAGAATTGCTCCATCCGGCGCAACTTGAAAGAGCAGCCCTGGCAGATCTTCAACACACAGCGCGTCAGGCCCGACAGACGGGTGAATAGAGGACTCAATCGGTCCGAGAACCTGTCTCAGCCGGCCGATGAGTCCTGTCGCTTCCTGTGGTTGCCCGGTGGTCAGCAATGCTCCGCAGTCTCCTTCAATGAGATTCCTAGATGCGATACTCTCCTCGCAAGTCAGACTATCAGCAATCCGTAGGGTTCGCTGCGCTTTGAGGACGGAATTCCCGATACCGGCGACGGGTTGCGGCGGCGTCTCAGGCGGGAATTGGCCTTGTCCTGAGCGCATATCGAGGGATGGTATCCTCAGAATTAGTTTATCCCTCACTGTCTTAATGAGTTCCGCTCCAGATACAATTCTCCTGCCGCAATCCCGCCAGACGACCGTGCAGAGCGGCGCACTGACGCTGCTGCTATTCTCCATCGGGCATTTTCTGGTCGACCTCTATAGTGGCTCGATGGGCATTTTCCAGCCGCTGCTCATCAACCGGCTGGGGATCACCCTGACGCAGGCGGGCGTGCTGGGCGGGCTGCTTGCATTCTCCTCGTCCATCACTCAGCCGCTGTACGGTTATCTCTCGGACCGCTTTCACTCGCGACTGTTCTCCGCACTGGCTCCGGCCGTGGCGGGCGTCTTCATCGCATCGCTCGGCGGAGCGGCCAACTTCCGGTGGGCTCTGATCTTCGCTGTGCTGGGCGGAGCCGGCATCGCCAGCTTTCATCCCCAAGCCTCCGTCTGGGCCGCCGCAGGAATGCAGGTCCACCGTGCGCGCTGGATGAGCGTTTTCATTACTGCCGGCACGCTCGGCATCGCTTTATCGCCCGCGTTCTATTCGATCTTCGTGGGGCTGTTCGGATACCAGCGGATTCTCTGGACCGCCGTTCCGGGCGTTCTCCTCTCGCTCGCCCTGCTGTTGCTGGTCCGGCCGCCCCAGGGCGCGGCCCACAGGCGGCAAAGCTTCGACGGCAACGCGCTGAGGGCGGTATGGCGGCCGCTGACCATTCTCTATTGCGGCGTGTTCTTCCGCTCCGCCGTGCAGGTGACCTATGCGCAGTTCCTGGCGCTTTACCTGAACCGCGAGCGGGGCTATCCGCTCTCCACCGCCGCCTGGGCGCTCACGCTCTATCTGACGGCCGGGGCGGTAGGAGGATTTGCGGGAGGCTACCTCTCGGACCGCTATGGAGCGCGCCGCGTGATCCTGCTGTCGTTTGCCCTCTCGATCCCGTTCATGCTCTTCTTTTTCCTGAGCACCGGCTGGTTGGCGATCGTTTCTCTCGCGCTGGGCGGATTGATCCTGCTGTTCACCATCCCGGTCAACGTCGTTGTGGCGCAGCAACTCGCGCCGTCGCAGGCCGGCACCGTTTCGGCGCTGCTGATGGGCTTTGCCTGGGGCGCCGCGGGCCTGATATTCATCCCACTCACCGGATTCGTGGCGCAGCGGACCTCGCTCCACGCGGCGCTTTTTTCCTTACTCGTGTTCCCGGTGCTCGGATGGATTCTAGCGCACTGGCTGCCGCACGACCTGGGCCGTAGAAAGGTGGAACATTACTCATGAAGCGAGCTGTCTGCTTGCTCTCCGGCGGACTCGATTCCGCCACCGCTCTGGCGTTCGCCCGGCGCGAAGGCTTTGCCTGTCACGCGCTCAGCTTCGACTACGGCCAGCGCCATCGCATCGAGTTGGCGGCGGCGGCGCGAGTGGCTCGCTCGCTCGGCGCCGTGGAACAGAAAACGGCGGTCATCGATCTGCGCCTGTTCGGGGGCTCTGCCCTTACCTCCGCGATCGACGTGCCCAAGGACAGGCTGCCTGCCGAGATGGCACACGGCATTCCCGTCACCTATGTCCCCGCGCGCAACACGATCTTTCTCTCTTTCGCCCTGGCGTGGGCCGAAGTGCTCGGTTCCTCGGACATCTTTATCGGCGTGAACGCGGTGGATTACTCGGGTTATCCCGATTGCCGGCCGGAGTATATTGAAGCTTTCGAGCGCATGGCGAACCTGGCGACCAAAGCCGGCGTTGAGGGCTCGCAGAGATTGAGGATCCACACGCCGCTGATCGACCTTTCCAAAGCGGAAATCATCCGTGCCGGGCTCGAACTAGGCGTGGATTACTCGCTGACGCACAGTTGCTACGACCCCGATGCGAAGGGGCGCGCCTGCGGCCATTGCGACTCCTGCCAGCTCCGCCTGGCGGGCTTTGCGGCGGCCGGAACAGCGGACCCCGTAGCGTATCGGTCTTGACGGGCGTATGGCGGAAATGCCAAAACCGCTAGCTTTAGCGGTTTTGTTTTGCAAGTTATTGAATTATAATGGGTTATTCTTGGAAACTGCTAATTTTAGCGGTTTTGACTTCTGCCGCAGGCTGTCAATACATGAGGATTGCCGAAGTCTTTCCGACTATTCAGGGAGAAGGTTTGCTGACGGGCGTGCCGAGCCTGTTCATCCGGGTCTCCGGCTGCAATCTGCGCTGCCGCTGGTGTGACACCCCCTATACGTCCTGGTCGCCGGAAGGCGAGGAATGGACGGTCACGCGCCTGATGGAGTGGGTCAGAGGCTACCCGTCGTACCGCCACGTCGTACTCACGGGTGGCGAGCCGCTGCTGTTCCCGGAGACCGTTTCGCTGTCCAAAGAACTGAGGCAGGCCGGCCTGCACATCACGGTTGAGACGGCGGGCACAATCTATCAGGGGGTCGAGTGCGATCTGATGAGCATTTCGCCAAAGCTCGCCAATTCGACACCGGACGACCCGGTGTGGAGCATCCGGCATGAGGAGCGCCGCCTGCAGCCCGTCGTCCTGCGCCGTCTCACTCGCGAGTTTGCCCACCAGTTGAAATTCGTCGTCCAATCGCCGGAGGACCTTCCGGAGATCCAGAAGATCCAGGCGACATGCGGCACGCCGAACGACCGTGTGCTGCTGATGCCGGAAGGCGTGGACGTGGAGACGCTGCAGGAACGGTCCACCTGGCTGGTGGAACTCTGCAAGGATTTCGGTTATCGCTTCACCCCCCGGTTGCACGTCCTGCTGTATGGCCACCGGCGCGGCGTCTGATCGGTGTGGGGCGGCTCTCCGGAGCCGCGCGGGGCCTCCTGGCCCCGCAACTAGCCGGGCGGGCTCTCCAGAGCCGCCCCACCATTCACTGGCGCAGGACACCGGCGTACACTTGAGAAGAGTCGGTATGCCTGCCAAACCTGAGATCAAGGATAGGGAACTGGAACGCATCGGCGTCGCCATTGATCGGAGTCTGCTCGAAAAGTTCGATGAGCTGATTGCGCGCCGGGGCTATGCGAATCGGTCTGAGGCGTTTCGCGATCTGATCCGGGCGGAACTCGTCGGCGATACCGCGGGGCAGCCCCATGGCCTGGTGACCGGCACCATTACACTGCTCTACGATCACCACGTCCGGCTGGTCAGCGAGAAGCTGACCGCCCTGCAGCACGAGTTCCACCATCAGATACTATCCACCTTGCACGTTCACCTGGACCACGACAACTGCCTGGAAGTCATCGTCGTGAAGGGCGAGGCGGCGGATGTCCGCCAGTTGGCCGACCGGCTGATTGCAGCGCGGGGTGTCAAGCACGGGCGGCTGGTTCTCTCGGGCACCGGTCCGGAGTTCTGAGGCTCAGCAAGCACCGGCCGTTCTTTTTCGGTGTCTTCCCGACAATCTTTGCAATGAGTGTGTGGAAAGCTGGCACCGCGGGTCCGGCCCGGAGTAGAATCTGCGTATTCGTTTTCCAGGAGCCGACAATTGTTCTGTGCGAAATGTGGTAATTCCATTCGTGAAGGGGCGGCGTTCTGCGCCGCCTGCGGAGCCCCGGTCGCAGGAGCGGGACCGGCAGCGGCCGCGCCTCCTCCATCTGCCCCCATTTATACTCAGCCTCCCCCTTACGTGCCGCCCGCGCCGCAGGTTGCCTTCGGCGGCTACGCGAGCTGGGGAGACCGGGTGCTCGGGTACATCATCGATAGTCTGTTCGTCGGCGCTGCGATGCTTGTGCTCTTCTTGATTCTCGGCGGCGTCTTTGGTTCGCTGGCCGCGCTAGGCGGGGAGAACTCGGGGGCTGCCGGAGGCCTGTGCTGCATGATGATTATCATTTTCCCCTTCGCCACGCTTCTGGTCGGGCTGTACAACCGCGTCTATCTGGTCAGCCTGCGCGGCTACTCCATCGGCCAGGGCGTGATGAAGCTGAAGACGATCGATGCCAACGGCCAGCTACTGACGCAAGGCAACGCGCTGATCCGGCTGCTCGCGCAGGCTGCGCTGGGTTTCATCCCCTTC
>Ga0302270_10001210_pt1 | contig 26485 bp, 25 predicted proteins | sample III_Bog_E2_3_FD_198773 | JGI IMG/M metagenome (GOLD analysis project Ga0302270, IMG submission 198773) | Peat permafrost microbial communities from Stordalen Mire near Abisko, Sweden - III_Bog_E2_3 | ecosystem: Environmental > Terrestrial > Soil > Wetlands > Peat | place: Sweden: Abisko... | reverse complement strand
TGGCGCACCGTCCAGGACGTGCTGGACTTCCTGGAGGCGCGGGAAGAGAAACTGTTTGGAGATCTGCCCGCCGGAGCATAGATTCATTCCATCGCGATCCGTTGCAGCCGGGTCGCCAACGTCAAGTAACGGCCCTCCGGCCCCTGGACTGATTCCGCGAGGATGACGGCTGCACCAGGACTCTCCGGAGGGCTTTTTGTTTGGAGACAGAAAATGACGAAGCAAATCAAGACAGACGCGAACAGCCCCTATGAGGACTCCCTCGACCTGAGGGGATGCGACCTCAAGGGCATCACGCTCCCCACCAGCGTGGGAGGCTCCCTCGACCTGAGGCGATGCGACCTCAAGGGCATCACGCTCCCCACCAGCGTGGGAGGCTACCTCGACCTGAGGCGATGCGACCTCAAGGGCATCACGCTCCCCACCAGCGTGGGAGGCTCCCTCGACCTGAGGCGATGCGACCTCAAGGGCATCACGCTCCCCACCAGCGTGGGAGGCTTCCTCGACCTGAGGGGATGCGACCTCAAGGGCATCACCCTCCCCACCAGCGTGGGATGCTCCCTCTACCTGAGCGGATGCGACCTCAAGGGCATCACCCTCCCCACCAGCGTGGGAGGCTTCCTCGACCTGAGCGGATACGACCTCAAGGGCATCACCCTCCCCACCAGCGTGGGAGGCTCCCTCGACCTGAGGCGATGCGACCTCAAGGGCATCACGCTCCCCACCAGCGTGGGAGGCTTCCTCGACCTGAGCGGGGAACAGTGGGCGTCTCTGGCGTTCGATCTCATCCAAAGATTTGCCGCGCCGTGGTTCGCGGACACACTGGTGGTAGACGACATCCATAGTGCAACAGGCTGGTGTGAAAGTGGGATCCGCGAGGCGATGGGCGCTTTGGGCTTGGAATGTGGCGACGACGTGACAGAGTATTCCAGCTCCAAAGTTCATGCCGCGCTCCGTCGCGCTGCTGGCGCTGTTCACGACGACGAGCGGACTTCCATCGCCCTCGTCATCCTGGATCGCGTGGAGGCCGGAAAGTGAATGCTCTGATGCAGATTTTGGCATACCGGGTCAACGGCGGATGGAGCTTCGACGACGATGCCATGGGGCTGGTCGCAGAGCCGTTCGTCGCGGGAATTCCCGAGATGATCGACATCCTCGCGGAGCAGGTAGGCGCGACGGATCGGATCATTCTCACGTTCGCGCCCACGGAATTCCCGGGTGCGATGATCCGGCTGGACCGCACCAAAGAGGAGCACGGCGGAAACTGGTATGCATGGATTGGTCGCCACATGCAGGGGTGGCTCTGTCCAGCGCTTCTCCGCTACTTCCCGCAGGCTCCGGAGGTGATCCACATCGCGGCGCAGGCTCCGTGAGCACCCCTGAGGACATCGACGCCGCCCTGGCCCAGATCCGGGGCGAGCGGAAGCGGCCGAAGATGGGGAACCGCAAGCGCGTCCAGGACGGCGAGGTGTTCGACAGCGGGCTCGAACTTTCCCGCTGGAACACCCTGCGCGTTCTTCAGCGGATCGGCGAGATTTCGGATCTTCGGCACCACGTCAAGTTCCCGCTCCTGGTCCAGGGGGTCGAGATCGGCACCTACACGGCGGATTTCGTGTACCTCAATGGCGGCGTGGAGGTCCGGGAGGACGCCAAGGGTCACCAGACCAAGGAGTTCCGGCGCACGGCTCGCCACATGGCCGCGATGGGTCTTCCGGTGACGTTGTGGCCGGATCCGATGCACAAGCCGGTTGTGGGGATCGTGGGGCGGAAGTAGATTGAGGGAACGCAAACCGTGCGGGCTGGGCGTTGTAGCTCTTCGCAGGCCATCGGTGACAAGCGGGGAGAGACCCGTACAATTGACGCCGGGCGCACCGGCTGGCACCTCGGGAAGACGGGGAACAACTATCGGTCTGAGTGACGCCAGGAACCGACGGAACCGAATGAGCCCCAAGGCTCCTCCTGCCCAAAGCGGAAACGTGATGGGGCGTCATCAGGAGGCCCTTGGGGCGTTCATATTTGGAGACCAGAATGACCAAGGCAGACGAATACAAGCACCCTAAATGGCAGGCGATGCGGCTTAAGACGCTTGAACGATTTGAATTCAAGTGCTTCGTTTGCGATGACACAGAGAAAACGCTTCATGTCCACCACAAACGGTACCCTAAAGGAAAGAAGATCTGGGAATGCGGTGATAATGACTTGATTGTGCTTTGTGAGGAGTGTCACAAAGACACCGAGAGTCTCGTCTCTTTCGTTCGTGAACATGGACCCGAGCTTCATTTTTGCTTCAAAAGAAGCTCTGTGAAATTCTGCAAGCCAGAGGATTTACTCCAGATGTTCATTGAGCACGCATCAGGACAGATGAGCACAGCGGCTTCGGAAGTTTTTGAGATCGCAATTCATGCGATTTACACGACAGAGACGCTTGACGGAGCCGGAAAGGAATGAAATCTGAGCAGAAGAAAGACGGATCCTCCTTCATTCATTCCAGTCTCGATGAGGCTGGCTTGACGGTGCAGGAATTCCGCGTCTTCTGCCACATTTCCCGCCGCGCCAATGGTGGCGAATGCTACGCTAGCGCCGAATCCATGGCCGCGATCTGCCGAATAAAACGAGACACCTTATTCGCTGCAATTCGCGCCCTGGAATCTCGTGGAATGCTTGAGCGGGAATCAAAGATAGGGTGCCCGACGGTGTACCGAATCACCCTGGAAAAGCACTGGCACCCGTCCCCCCAAACGGGACAGGTTGAGGCGGGGACCCGTCCCCCCAAACGGGACAGGTTAGGACCCATCCCAAATGGGGACCCGTCCCCCCAAACGGGACAGGAGGTGTCCCCCCAAACGGGACACCCACCCGTCCCCCCAAACGGGACAGTAAGGTACTCCCCTAAAGGTTCTCCTTCTAAGGTTCTCCAAGAAACAAAAGGGAAACAGCAGCGAAGGCCATCATTCCAGGCTGACGAACTCGACGACATGATCCCGCTTCACTTTCAAACTCCAGAATTCATCTGCGCATGGCATTCCTGGACCTCAGACCGGCACGAGAGGAAGGAGCGTGTAACGAAAGCGTCGGCGACAATCTCTTTCAATAAACTTGAACGAGAAGCAAAGACTCCAGAAATGGCGATACTTTGGATAGAGTCGTCGATTGAAAAGCATTATCGCGGAATATTCCCACCACCAAAACAAAGAGACCAGCGCCCACAAAAGAAAGGAGTGCAATTCAATGGATTTGCCACAACGGATTACACCGCAGGACTTGACGAATACAATAAATAGTCCGCGTGCGCCAATGGAATTTCCAGTCCATCCAGCCAACATATTCGAGGCGGGAACATACGAATGGACGGAATTCGAGATACGAGAGCTTCGTAGGAGCCAAAGAGAATTCGATTTCGATCCAGAAAAGGTTGCAAGGCTTCAATGCAGGATTGAAGAGCTTTGCGCAACCGAACACGGACGCAAGTTTTTGGCTCGGGAAGAGGCTATCGAAATTTCGTGCGCATGGGATCGCGCCAAGAGGGAAGGAGGGGTAAAATCCCGGTACATCGGGAAGGGGCTCAAGGAATTCGAGGCCCCCACGAAAGAACACCAGCGAGCCAAAAATGCAATCGAGCGCATGGCGATGGATCGAAAAAGCTCCGCGATGGTTCTCCTTTTTGGCCCCCCTGGCACCGGCAAGACGCATCTGGCAATCGCAGCCCTGCATCACCGCTTCCGGATCGACCAGAACCGATTCGCCGGGGAATACATCACCGCCGCAGAGATCGCCCAGGAGGTCCGAGAAAGCTACAACGACGAGGACCATGGCGCGACGGAGAAAGGGATCTTGGGGCGACTCATGGGGCGCGGGCTATTGGTTGTGGACGAGGTTGGTGCTGGCCTGGGCAGCGACCACGAGCGGGCCATGCTGAACGCGGTCGTCTGCGGACGGTACAACAACCTCCTCCCAACGATCCTGATCTCCAACCTGGGGCTCGACGCGATCAAGTTGGCGGCGGGCGACCGCATCATGGACCGACTCAAGGAGGATCAGGGCAGCGCGGCGATCCCGATGGCCTGGGCATCTTGGAGAGGCAGGAAGACGACATGAACAGCGCACCAACCTCCCCGACGCCTCCTAGGCCATCCGTAGAGCCAAGGAGAGGCATCGAGGAATTGAGGCCGCGGGTCCTCTGGGTGGAGGACGGGGTAGACCTGGACCGCCTGCTGAAAATCCTTGACTTCCCCGAGCCGCAGGCGGTAAGTTCAATCCACACCGACGACGCGAACCGCCGGAAATCAAGTCATCCTAAGCCGTCTGGACTCGCTTCCGCAAGGAATGGTTCGCACCTCAGAGTCCAGGCGGCGAGGGAGTAAATCAGGAGAATCAACATGGACAACGCAAGCAATGAATAACTGCGCGACGTGCAGGTGGTGGGTGAAGCGGGAAATAGACCCAGACGCGCCGCAGAAGATCCGCGAGAATTGCGGTGCACTCCAATATACTCCAGCGAACCGCGCCTTCGTCCAGGACTGCGTGGAGCTGGCTGAATACAACCTGAAGCATGGAATCGGGGACTGCCACGGGGTGCCGCAGATCATTGAAAAGAGCGGGCCAGACTTCTGCGGGCAGTGGAAGGGGAGGGGGGAGACGCGATACTTTGACGAAGATGGATTGATTATATCTGAGGAGGAAGCAAAAAAGCGTTCTCCAGAGCGCTTCCCTCAGTCCGATCCATACGACGGAAGAAAGGCCCGGATCGACTACCTATGTGGACGTGGTGGGCCAATGTGGGCGGATGAGGTAAAGCCGTGATCTCCACCAACAACTTCTCTACCCCTATCCCAGAGCAAGAAAAGCTCCGCGTCCTGGACATCGACAGCCCGCGCGCAAAGGCAGAGCTTGCCCTGGAAGGCCGCAAGGGACCGATCCACGCATCCGTGGAGGTCTTGGAGGTCCAAGCGCCATGGAAGGCCCCGCATCCACTGGATCACTGGCAGGATCACGTCCTGGCCAACCTGGACGCGCTGGTCGGGAACTTTGCGGGAGACCCACTGGAAGCGCAGACGAGCATCCACGCATTCGGGAACCAGTGGGATTCGAGCCCGACGGCACAGCATCCGGCGCGATGCTACTTGTTCCGGCTGGTGGTCCAATTGCCATCGAAGGTCGAGGACGTGGACACAGAGGCGCTGGTTCGGGAATTCAAGCGGAGGGGGAAGAGGTGATGATTTTCGCATCGGAAATCCTGGAAAGTCTTGCTCTCAAATGGATGCCTAGGATGGGGATTGGGCCAAGCGATACAACGAATCGCGACCCAAAGCAATTCCAGATTCGCGTTGAGTCTTGGACGGAGCGTCATCTAGGCCCCGCATTTGCCTCGCTCGGGATGGAGGTGAGATCACTCGATCCCGGATACACTTACCTCCGAATGGATTTAAGGGGATTCCGAGAGCCAGATACTGCCTTCGCGATTGAGGTGCCTGGAATATTCGCTGTGGCCTTCCAAGCGTATGATGTGACCAAGGTTGACGAGCTGCCGATTCTGATGCTTTCATGCTTCCTGGCAAAGGCTCGCGACTAGGTTCCGTCCAATTCTGTCCATGAGTGGACAAAACGACGTATATTCTGTCCGTGGCAAGATCACCGACCGAATATGACCCAGAGGCCATGAAGTCCGCTATCACGGACTGGCGTGCTGGCGTCCTGACTCAGCCACAGATTTCCAAGCGGTACGGGATCCCCTACAAGACGTTGACGCGCCGACTCAGGGGAATCGGACAGGACGGGCTTGAGACGACCCGCTCGCTCGTCTCCGGGCAGATGGCAGGCATCCCCAACCCGGAAGTGGATGAGGCGGTCAAGGCTACCGTGGGCAAAGGCGTTGCTTTGGCTGTTGACGCCATGGTCACGGCGGACGAGGTATTCCGGCTCGGCCTCAAGGCAGCAAAGACTGCCCTGGAAGCAGGGGGACTCAGCTCGAAGGAGCTGCGGGACAACATCTCAGCCGCCAAGGACGCGATGGAGGGTGTACGGAGGGTCCGGGAGCTGGATGACCCTGATTCCCACAAATTCGACCCCTTCGCATTCATCAAAGTGAATCGCGAGAATGAGCTAGGCGCATGACCGAGCAATACACGAAAGAGGAATTGAAAAAATGCCTTGGTTCGTGGCGCTGGCGATTGGAACACCTATACCATATTGTCGATAAGTCTGGAAAAGATGTCCAATTCATTCCGAATCGAGCGCAAAGGAAATTCCTTGACAATCTGGGGCATCGGAATATCGTTCTCAAAGGTCGGCAAATCGGCCTCACTACCTGTTGGGCATTGATCCAGCTCGATCAAGCGATATTCCGGGATAACACGCGCACCGTGATTCAGGCTCAGGACAAGGTGACCGCCTCCGCCCTTTTCCGGAATACCATCGTCTACGCCTGGGAGCACATGCCGCCCGTGGTCCTCAAGGGGCGGCACACGATCTCAGATTCCAAGACCATGCTGGAGTTCAACAACGGGTCCAGCATTGAGGTCACATCCTCTGCGCGCGGCCAGACGCCGTTCATGCTCCATATCTCGGAGCTTGGCAAGACGGCAGCTCGCTACCCTGGCAAGGCCCGTGAGGTGATGACAGGATCGATCACTGGCCTCCCGAAAGACGGTTGGGGCTGCATCGAGAGCACAGCCGAAGGGAGGGATGGGGTATTCGCGGATCTCGTCCTGGAGGCCATCAAGCGGTTGGAAGCTGGACACATTGCTGGGCCACTGGATTGGAGGTTCCACTTCTTCTCCTGGTTCGACATGGACGAGTACTCCCTGGAGGATTCTTCCGAGGTTGTGTCACCCGCCGATGACGAGTACTTCGCCACCATCGAAGCCCGGAACGGGATCACACTTTCCCAGGGCCAGCGGCAATGGTACTGCTCGATCCGGCGCAACAACTACGGCGGCGACCCCCAGCAGATGCACCAGGAGTTCCCGAGCTTCGCGGAGGAGGCGTTCGACCAGTCCACGGAAGGGTGCTGGTTCACGGAACAGATGAAGTCCCTCCGGCGAAATGGGCGCATCACCGACGTTCCCTGGCAGCGCGGGTACCCCGTCCATACCTTCTGGGACATCGGGCGATCCGATGGGACGGGCATTTGGTTCTTCCAGCATCGCGACGGGCAGGACAACTTCATCCGGTACTACGAGGACTGGGAGCAGGAGTGGGACGTCTACGTCGCCGCCATGCAGCGGTTCGGCTACGTCTTCGGAACGCACTTTCTTCCGCACGACGCAGACCACCGGAGGCAGGTCAAGACCAGTGGACAGGCGAACACCGCCAAGAAGATCCTGGAAGACCTGGGCTTGACGAACATTGTCATAGTGCCGCGCACTCCGGACAAGATGGTGTCCATCAACAAGGCGCGGACAAAGCTCCCGAACGTCTGGTTCGACAAGACGAACTGTGCCGACGGGATCAAGCATCTCGACTGCTATGGGAAGACCTGGGACACCCGCCATTCATGCTGGCTGGACATCCCCGACAAGTCCAAAGGCCATTCCGAATGCGCGGATGCATGGATGCAGTTTTCCGACGGCTACAGCGTGGCGAAGACCACAAATCTGGTGGACATTTCCAACATGGTGACGATACAACAGACGAGCCCTTTCATGGGCGGGGGGTGGAGATGAGCGAAACAGCGGCGGCGGAGATCCCGCTCGAAGTCACGACCGAGGCAATCCTCGACGCCGTCCCCGGTGGCTTGATCGCCATCGAACAGCTCGGGATGTACGGCTTCGACCAGGAGATCATGGACGGCATGATCCGGTACGAGATCTTCCCGCCTGTGTTCACGATCAACGGGGCGGATTACGTCAGCGGGGCCGAGGTATTCCAGGTGGTCCGCCAGCTCCTCCGCAACTCCATCCGCCTGTACGAGGCCGTGGACGAGTCCGAGAAGCGCACCGCAGAGGCGAAGGAACTTCTGGAGTCTGGAGCCGTCAAGCTCAAGGAGAGCGACTTCCAGCGGATGGAGGCGGGCGAGATCACCCTGACCGAACTGATCCAGGAAAAGAAGGCGGCGCAAGATGCTCAAGTCTAAGAAGACAGAAACCGACGAAGAAAAGTTCGAGCGGTTCGCCAAGCGCATCCGAATCCACGAAGAGGCGTGGGCCGATGTCATGGCAGCGACCGTGGATGATCAGCGCTTCGCGGCGGGAAATCAGTGGGACGAGGCGGTCAAGCAGAAGCGCACGGCGGCGGGCCTGAACAGCGTCACCTACAACCCGATCCCTGGGAACGTCCGCTTCATCGTGAATCGCGAACGTGCCGAGATGCCACAGTTCCACATCGACCCCGTGTCGGAAGGTGCGGACAAGAATACCGCCAAGGTGCGGAATGGCATCGCGCTCCACATCCAGAACAGCGACGACGCCAAAGCCGCTTTCCTCAAGGGCTTGCGGGACATCGCCATCGGTGGGATCGGAGCATGGAAGGTGCTCGCCACCAAGACGCCCAAGGCTGACGGGACGGCAGAGTACAACATCGAGATCCATCGCATCCTGAATGCGACCAAGGTCCGCTTCGATCCGAACGCCACGAAGAAGAACTACTCCGACGCGGTGGATTGCTCGCTGGAATCCTGGCTCCCGAAAGAGGACGTGGAAGAGCTGTACCCGGACGCCGATTTCACCGCGCCAAAGGATGGCAAGAACGCCTCTTCCTTCACAGATGATGCGGTCCAGGTCATGGAGTACTGGTGCCTCAACAAGACGACGGGGTACTGGGAGCAGTACATCCTTTCCGGCAATGAGGTCTTGGAGAGCAACACGGCCTATCGCGGCCACTACTGCCCCATCGTCTTCCTGACCGGCGAAGAGGATTACATCGAAGAGGACCGCGCCTTTAAGGGCATCGTGCGCGACGTGCGGGAAATGTGTATGCTGCACAACCTCGCCAAGTCCCGGCTGGCTGACTACATCTCGCGGTCCTCCGTGCAGCAGTGGATGTACACGCAAGCACAGATCGCGGGTTACGAGAAGATTTGGTCATCCTCGAACCTCAATGGCCTTCCAGGTCTCCCCTACAACAAGACGGATGACGGCGCTCCGATCCGCCTTGATCCACCCGCCGCGCCTCAAGGCTCCCTCGAAGTCGCGCAGGACGTGGGGAACGACATCCGGAACACCATCGGCATTCGCGACCCGATGGCTGATCTCCCGTCGAACGTGTCGAATGACACGATGCGCCTCCACCTCGCACAGTCCAACATCGGCACGCTGGAATTCGTGGACAACTGGAGAGAGGCGATCCGCTGGACCGGACAGATTGTGGACGATCTGATCCCATCCTACTACGCCTACGCGCACATCCGGCAGATTCAGGGTCTCGACGGGCAAGTGACGACGATCCCGATCCAGCAACAGTATGAGGAAAATGGCAAGCGAGTCTTCCACGATCTCACGGTCGGAAAGTACGCCGTCTCGATCTCCACTGGACCGAGCTACGAAAGCAGCCGGCAGGAAGCGGCAACCAAGATCTCCGAACTCCTCCAGGCCGATCCAGCGCTCATGCAGATGTACGGCGACATCTTCTTCCGCCTCCAGAATTGGGATGGTGCTGAGGAGATGGCCGCACGCGCGCGGACGATGATCCCGCCCGCTGCTCTGGCTGCGAGCAATGCGACCAACGGAGATGACCAGGACGTGCAGGCCCAGATGTCGCAGCTTCTCCAGAAGCTCCAGCAGCTCACCCAGCAGAATCAACAGCTCCAGCAGGCGAACCAGAAGCTGGAATTCGAAAAGGCCGCGAAGGTGGCGGAGATCCAGGAACGGGCACACGCGGACATCTTCAAACAGCAGAAGGACCACGAATTCGAGGCGAGCCAGAACGCGGCAAAGCTCGGAGCGGCATCCAAACAGATCGCAGAGAAGGGCGTGGTGGACACGGACCTCCTCCAGACCCAGGGAGAGATCGATTTGGCCCTGGAGACACACAAGGGGCACACCAGCGTGTTCCACAAGCAGCTCGATCACGACTTCGCAGAGTCCCACCAATCGCCACCCAGCCAGGAGAAGTAAGTCATGAGCACAGAAACCGAAATCCAGGAAGTCGAACCGGTCGAGACGCCGGAAGTCAAAACCCCTGAGGTTGAAACTCCGGTCGAGAAGCCGTTCCGGGCATCCGCCGCATTCAAGGCCGAGACGCCGAAGCTGAACACGATCCCCTACGCCCGATTCAAGGAGATCGAGGAGGAGCGGGATTCCCATGCGACTCAGGCCCGCGAACTGGCCGCAAAGCTCGCCAAGTACGAGGCCCAGGAAGCGGAGCTCGCCAAGATCAAGGATCCGGACGAGATCAATCCGGCTGACTTCGATGATGCTGTGAAGTTCCTCAAGGCTCGGGACGCGGCGATCCTGGCGAAGGCTGAAGCTCGTTTCGAGGAAAGGAAGATCGAGGAGCGGCGGGCCGCTGCGATCCAGGTCGAGAGAGACCACATCACCAGCACCTATTCCAAGAACATCACGGCGGCAATCCAGCGAGATCCCGAGATCGCATCCTCGAAGGAATTCTTCGATTCCGTGGCCCACGACATCCACCCCGAAATCCTCCGTGAATTGGCTCTGGACGAATACGTCGGGGAATTGATGCGCGACATCGACGGGGATCGCGAACTGCTCCAGCAATTGGCCCAAATCGGGAAGAACGGCGATCCCCGCGCATTCATCCGCACCATGCACAAGATGAGCGCCAAGATCAATCTGGAAGAGCGGTACAAGAAGGGAGAAGAGGATGATTCCCAGCCCTCCGGAGCCCTTGCGAAGGCGATTGCCGAGCGTCCGGACGATGGTATCCCCCGGCAGGTGCGGGCCTCTTCTGGCCCGGTCAGCGGGAAGCGGAGCCTACGGACCATGAGTGACGCCCAAATTGCCAAGCTCTCGCAGTCCGAATACGAGAAGTTGCGCCACACTTTGTAGTCGGTTGCGAATTCCCCGCGATTGTTGTATTCTTTGTGTGTCGTCCGCGAGGACGTTAAACATCGTGCCACTGCGGTGGCTTCTTCCACGGACAAGCTCGGTCGGTGGATGTATCGAGAGCCTGGAGTCCTTCGGGGCTTCCTGCAAACGATCCATCCATCTATCCGCCCCACTGAGGGCAGAAACCGAGTCCAAGCATGTCCATTCTGATCACCTCGGCAATCGTTGCCAAGGAAACGCTGACGATGATGCGCAACAACCTCATTGTCGCAGGCCACGTCGATTTCCAGTACAACGACGAGTTCTCCAAGACCAACGGCAAGATCGGCAACTCGTTCTCCCTCCCCAAGCCCGTGGGTTACACCGGCACGCGCAACAACATGGCGTGGAACGGCGGCAACTCCAGCGTGGTCGAGAACTACGTCAAGCTGGTCATCGACCGGACCTACACCATCCCGCTGTCCTTCACGGAAGGCGACCTGTCCCTCAAGCTGGTCCGCTTCTCGGATCGGTACATCAAGCCCGCTACCGCCAACATCGCATCCAACCTGGACGCCGATCTGGTGGCCTCCATCGTGAACAGCGTGCCCGGCGCTCTTTCGGCCACCTCGGGCCAAGGAACAGGCGGCCTCGACGCGAACGCTCTGGGCGTCGCCAACAGCGCGGGATACGCCATCGGCGCTTATGGCACCCCGATCACCCCCACGCTGATCACCCAGGCCAAGCAGATCTTGCTTGACCAGTCGGTGCCGGACGACGGCGAGATCTACGGATTCCTCTCCACCACCGCGCAGCAGCAGCTCACCATCGCGAACACCACGATTTTCCACCCCCTCACCAACGTGGATGAGCTCTTCCGCAAGGGCGAGATCGGGACCTTTGCCGGGATTCGCTTCTACACGACCCAGAGCATGGTCCAGCACATCAACGGCGTGCAGCCCACCCTGGTGGTTTCGGCGGGCGGCAACGGCAGCGCATGGGCGGAGACGGCTACCCTGACCGTCACGGCCACGGCTGGCGCGATCAATGCTGGCGACGTGTTCCAGGCCCCGGCGCAGTACATCGTCAACTACCAGACCAAGCAGGTCACGGCGACCCCGTTCCAGGTGCAGGTCCTCGCGACCTACACCCTCGGCGTCACCTCCGTCCTGGTCAGCCCGGCCCCGATCATCTCGGGACCCTACCAGAACGTGTCGGCTTCGCTGAACGGCGTCACGCTCCAGCTCACGGGTGCCCAGCTTCCCGGCATCTCAGTGGTCGGGACGGCGGCTCAGGGTCTCTCTGGCGTCGAATCGCTGATCTTCCACAAGTCCGCCGTGGTCGCCGCGTCTCCCGGTCTGTACACGCCGAAGGCCAGCGCCTTCGATCTGTCGCAGATCATCTCGGACGAAGACGCTCCTGACTTCCGGATTCGGTTGCTCCAGGGCTTCGACATCCTGGGTGTCTCGGGTGTGGCTGGTGCGGGTGGTGTCGGATCCTCGGGTCCTGCCCAGGTGACCCGCTTCGACATCCAGTACGGGTACAAGACGGCTCAGACCGCTTGGATCATTCGTCTGCGGAACTAGGCACTCGGGAGGGCTGGAAACGGCCCTCCCTTCTTTGCGTTGGGGGTGCTTGTGATCGGAACCGAGACAGCGTACGACCTCCTCTACTCAGCCCTTCGGCGCGTTGGCGTCGTGGCGCTTGGAGACACGGTTGACTCGGCGGTCGCCATGGAAGCACTCCTCGAATTGAATACCATTCGTGCCGAGTGGTCGCTCAACAACAAGAACTACAACATCTACGACCAGACGTTCACGGCCATCGCGCCAATGATGAACGTCACGCTCGGGACCAGTGTCGGAGGCCCTGGGAACATTTCCCAGCGACCCACGAACGTGGACCAGATCACGGTGATCTCCGGAACGCCGGGACTCGGGATCAACTACCCCGTGCAGATCTTGCCCTACGAGGCATACCAGCGCGAGGCGATCCAGAACATCGTTTCGATTCCGGACAAAGCCTACATCAATACCAGCTTCCCGCTCATGACCATCTATTTCCTTCCTGGGCTTGCTCAGGGATGGTCAGTGCGGGTCATGGGATCGGCCTACATGACGGAGTACGAGACGGTTTCCGACCAGTTCATGGACCCTCCGGAGTACTGGTCTCCTCTCGACCTCGTCCTGACCCTTCGCCTCGCCGTCAAGTGGGGTGTGGACCTTCCGCAGGGCGTGGTGATCCAGGCGAACTCGGCATTGAAACATATCCAGGCTGCGAACTTCGTCTCCACCATGGAGCAGATGGAGAACGGGCTCATCTCGGGACATTCTGGCTTCAACTTCTTCGCGGGGATGTAGTGAGCAACGCGGGCGGAATCATGACCACGATCCCGCTAGGTGACAAGCCGTACGCGACCGCGTACTACGCGCTCGGTTCCGAGATCTGCCAGAATCTGTTCCTGGAGAATTCCCAGAGCGAGAACTCCAAGGCGCAATACTACCTCCTCAAGATCCCTGGACTTCGCCGGTTCGGATCGGTTCCGACGATCAACTACAGTGCGTGCCGGTGCAACTTCACCAGCACCGGATACCGGACATTCGTCGTCAATGGGAACCGCCTCTCGGAAATCCTCTTCGATGGATCACAGATCCTTCGAGGGCTCCTGAACACCGCCGGAGGCGTTGTCTCCGCAGTCGAGAACGGGAACCTTCTCCTCTTGGTGGACGGTACCAACGGCTACATCCTGCGGTACTCGGACAACAATTTCACGGTGATTTCCGATCCGTACTTTCCGGGCGTCGCCGCAGGGACAGTGCCCCCGACCTGCTGCACCTACCTGGACACCTACTTCATCGTCAACGTCCCTGGAACCAACACCTACTACTACTCCAGCTCGTACTACATGAGCGAGGAGAACAATTCCGCAACCCCATACGACCCGGTGAATCAACAGGGATACTGGAATCCGCTGTACTCGGGTGCGAAGATCGGAAAAGCCGACAACATCGCATGGTTGATCAACTGCAACAATTACCTATGGCTATTCGGAGAAGACAACTCCTGCGAAGTCCATTACGACACCGGCAACTACAACGGCCAACTCTTTGCCCGGTACCAGGGAGCGATCATCAACGTTGGGTGCCGAGCGAAGAACTCGGTCGCGACCTACCAGAACAACGTCTTCTTCCTTGGCACCGACCTCGCCGGTACCATTGGGGTCTTCTCGAACGATGGAATGGCCCCGATCCGCATTTCGACGCGAGGGATTGAACAACTTATCGAGAGTATGGGGAGCTGGTCTGATTGCCAAGCATTTTGTTACGCGCAATCCGGACATGCTTTCTATGTCATGCAATTTCCGACAGCCAACCGGACGCTGGTCTACGATATGGTCACGAACGCATGGCATGAGCGGACCTCTCTGGTCCAGGCGACTGGCCTTCTCGCACGCTGGCGGGGGATGTACGTCTCTACCAACTACGACCAGATCATCATGGGGGACACCAACTCCTCGGCCATCTATTCGCTGGATCCGACCTACTACCAGAATGACAATCCAACCGATTCCGGCATCAACTACATCCGATGCGTCAAGACGTCGCCGATCAACTGGTCCAACGGCGTCAATGTGATCTACAACTGGATCCAAGTCATTTGCAACCAGGGATCCGGAACCACAGTGGATAACGTGGACGGAGTGGGCACCAATCCGATGATCCAACTGGCCTGGTCGGATGACACAGGCCAAACCTGGTCCAACGAGCGATCCGCCCCGATCGGTGCCCAGGGCCAGTATGCGAAGCGTACCCGCGTCCTGGGCTGTGGCATGGGCCGAAACCGGGTTTTCCGGATCGCCATCTCTGATCCCGTTCCCTTCATCCTGGTGTCGTTGCTGATCAACGGCAACCCGTGCAGGTTCTGATGGAGGCGCAGGACTTCATCAATGCCTTGTTCCCCCGGACAGTCGCGGCTACCCAACAGGGAGGCGGCTTCCCTCGCCGCTCGCTGGCTGGAGTCCTCGATGCGGCCTCAATGCCTGGGCGAGCGTGGTCAGCATTGGCGAACTACGATCCAAACCAGCCGACCCTCCAGGACATCATCAACAATCCGTCGCGGCCAGCGAATTCCGGGAACTTCCTCTCGTCCATGGCTCGCACGCAAGCCGCTGGCGGTGATGGCCTTGCCTCAAACATCGCAGAAAACATCATACGCGACCCAACCTCGATCCTGGGTGCCGGACTTGGTGAAGCGGTAGGCGCGGGGGCTGCGAAACTGGGCGGAGGAGTGCTTGGACGCCTTCTCAGCGGAGGGGCTGACGTGGCCTCTCAGACGGGGCTCCAGGCGGCGAACCAATACGGGACAGGCGGAAGCGTGGACCCCGCTTCGATGGGCCTATCCGCCGCCCTGATGGGTGCAGGGCATGGGATCGGAGCTGGAGTAGCGCAAGTGGCACCGAAAATCGCAAAAGCAATCCCTTGGGCAAACAATCAAGATGCTGCGATGCTGGAAAGGTACGGAAGTGAGGCGGACGCAAAAGCGATAAAAGATCGCCTGCAATCATGGGTTGATAAAGGGGAACAATATGGAAAATTATCAAATGACGAATTAAATAGTATGCCTATAGATGAAATGGACGCACTATTACCTCCGATCCATTCGGTAGAAGAAAAATTTTGGCTCTCCGGAAAGAACGGCACGCAACCTCCAATCCTTGCCAGGGGGTGGAGATACGGATCTCCTGAGAATCCTAATACTTCATGGAACTTCCAGGATCAAAAAGCAGAGCCAGGAGTCTCTGCTATGCAGGCATTTACAGAGGAAAATCCAAATGTTTTAGGCGGTAGTTATCAAACATTTAATGCAAAAAACAACAAAAGGACAATAGAGGGCTGGCTTGACCAATCACGTACTGGTTCGGACGGCGAACCGCTATTTACTGGAGTACGAGACCTTGGTCCCTATCCGCACCCAGATCCAGGCTTCCAATATCTAATTGGCGGCGGCACGCAGCTCCCGACAGCACAGCAGGGCGGCTTCGCGAAAGCGCTGGCCGGGAAGTACCTTAGACAGTACGCAAACGCTCAACAAGGGGATCAGAAATGAGCGCCAACCTTTTCCCGGCCCCGGTCGGAACGCCCATCATCAACCAGGCCGTATCGAAGACGGGTTTCGCCCCTGCCTGGGATCGGTACTTCAAGGTGATCGGGGATGATCTTCTCGAAGCGAACAATGTCCGGAATCTGACGGGGAATTCCGCCTTCAAGTACACGCTCAACGGCAACCACTGCGACTGTACCTATTGGATCCCTGCGGACGCTTCCGTAGACGCGGCGATCTCCCTCCCGTTCACGGCGCTTCTCGCGTTCGATGTCAACGGCACGATCTATCCAGCCGGAACGAAGTCCATCACCATCCCGAAGACGACGCACTACGCGCACTTCTGGTTCACCGTCCTTCCCGCTAAGTCATAGGAGAAACGATGCCAGCACCAATTTTAGGAGCCGCAGCATCTGGAGTGGGATCCCTCGTTGGCGGGATCATGAACTCCAATGACATCTCGCAGGGGATGCAGGATTTCCAGAACAACGTCAACCAGGGAACAAGCGTCCTCCAGCAAGGGCAGGCCGGATCGAATGCCGCTTTCAGCCCCTACACGACCGCAGGCGCGACAGGTGCGAGCGGAATGGAATCCGCGATCCAAGGCCGCACGCAAGCCCCCAACGCGGCGGTCACAGACAACAGCGCCGGGAACGCCATCGCGAACTACCTGGATCCGTCGTCCGCCTATTCGATCGATCAAGCCAACAAAGAGATCCAGGCCGCAGGGATCGCGGGCGGTGCAGTCGGGGGAGGCATGGAGAAGGCTCTCTCGAATAACGCCAACCAGATGGCCCAGACAAACTACAACAACGCCTACTCGCAGATGCTCGCTGGAAACAACCTGACGAACACCCAGCAGAACACGAACGCGCAGAACACGAACAACTTTACCCAGCAGCAGGTCGGGAACTTCGGACAGCTCGCCGGGCTGGGACTCAACGCGACCAGCTCGAACCAAGGGCTTCAGGCTGGATACAATTCTGGCATCAACTCCAACTTCGGAGACATCGCCGTCGACCAGCAAAGCGGATACAATGCCCTCGGCAAGAACGCCAACAACACCGCCACGAACGCCGGGAATAGTGCCGGTGGCATCCTTTCCACCTTTTAAGGAGAGATGATGGCACAAGTGACAAACTGGTACGACAGCCCGACTCCCGCCCCTTTGGGGATGCGGGACATGCTGGCGATCAAGGATGCAGCCCAGGCGCGGAAGCTGAAGGACATCTTCGCGGCGAACATCGCGACAGCTCCCGTCTATGGAACGGACCCGAATACAGGGGCGCAGATTGTCGTTACGAGGCCGGGTGACTTGGATGAATCTGGATTCTACAAAGCTGCCGCTGCCGCTGGCATGGGCAACGATGAGATGGAAGCGGCGATGCAGTATAACGCCGCGCAAAAGGGCGCTCAGGTCAACACACAATATGCAAACGCCCAACTCCGGAACATGGGAGCGGATCCGACCGCAGCAGGGCGCAACAATGCGCAGATCGGGGAACCAGGGATTGGATCCGCTCCGAATCCGTCCGCAGGCCAGCCCACGGCGGCATCCCAGACGGATGCACCGATGTCTGCCGAGCCCTCCAACCGGCTGGTGACCGCTGCCCCCCCTCCTCCGCCTGCGCCTGCGCCGCAGCAAATCGCGCCATCGTCATTCACGGACTACTTCCAGCAACTCAAAGCATCTGCCCAGGCTGCGCGTGCTCAACTCGGACTTCCGCAGCAGGCCGAGCCTACCGCGCCCGCTCTTCAGCCTTCGCTCAACTCGCAGGCGCTTGCCAAACTCTTCGGGATGCAGCCAAGGCCGGCAGCGAATGGGGATCTCCAATCCCCGGCTCCAGCGCCCGAACAAGGCTCACAGGACATCCAGGGCCAAGTCGAGATCAACCCAGGCCAGCAGACCGCGCCGCCTTCTCCGACCATGCAGCTACCGCCGCCAGTGGTCGCGCAGTCGGATACCGTGCCGGTCCAACTTCCGGATAACAGATCCGCGCAGCAGGCCGTGGAGGACAGCTACGACCCATCCAAAACAATGATGGGCAGGATGGTGGCCTCCGCTTCTTCTGGCCCTCTCGCTTTCACGAAGGATACCCCGAATTCAATCCTCCAGAGTGGAGCGACCACGCTTGCCCGGCTCCATTACGACAACGACGGAACGCTCTCTTCGGTGAACGGGGCGCTCCAGCAGTACGTCCAGGACAAGATCTCCGCAATCGGCCCACCTCCTTTCGTCGCCCCGATGAAGGATGGCCAGCCGGACTACGCCGCGCTCATGAACCAGCAGCGCGAATGGCAGGGGAAAGTCCAGGGCGTCTCCTTGGCCGTCCACAACGATCTGGGGGAAGCCTACGGGAAGCAGTTCGATCAAGCCTTGGCCGCGTCGTCCAACGACATGGGCGTCAAGAAGATGGTCAACGAGGTCGCGGAGAAAAACGCCGAACTTGGAGGGGCATCGAAGCTCGCAGCCGGAATCGATGCCGTGGTCACGAAGGGCGATCCGATCCTTGGGAATGCCCATCTGAACCCGATGACCTTCACGTCCACCAAGGATCTGGACGCCTTCGGGGATCGTGCGACCGCCTACGCCAAGCTCGGGGAGAAGGTTCCGACGGACGTTCCTGGCCTCCTGGCGTGGTCAAAGAACTTCGGCCAAGCGGAAGGGCTTCCGGGCACCGAAGGAACGCAAAGCCTACTCATGATGATCGGCGCACCGAACGCCGCCGCACGGCTCCAGACGGCGCTTGCCTCGGGCGCAAAGATGGATGGCGCGACAGTCGCAAGCATCCTTGCCCAGGGCTTCCTTGAGGGCAATCCGGATATGTCCCAGCTCAAGGGGCAGATGAAGTTCACGAAGGACTATCTCCGCCATTCCGGAGCGAACTCCACGCCGACGATGCAGGCTGGCGGGCAGTCGGTCCAGCCGTACACGCAGACACCCTCCCAAACGCTGGGGAGCCAGCTCGGGACGCTTGGATCCTCTCCAAAGGTTCCGTACCCCGTAGGCCAAGAGCCGCCTGTGGGAGCCTATTACACGCATCCTGACGGGACGATCCGTCTGAGGGTCCGGTAATGGATTGGAATCCTGACGACGGCGTTGTGGTGGATCCATCCATTGCCGCAGCACTGGCCGCGCCAATCGTGGCGACATCATCGGGACAACTGCAGGTTTCGGCCTCGGGGCGGCGCGGACAGGTGGACACCACAACGCGAGCCCAGGTTCCTGCATGGAATCCAGACGATGGCGTTGTCGTGCAGGCCGCCCAGGCCGCACCCAGCACGCTTGCCCAGGTGGTGGGGGTGAAGACTCCCGCGCCGGTCGCTCCGGTCGCGCAGGAACAGCAGACACCAGAAACGCAAGCCGCCGCGCAAGTTCCGCAATCTGTTGATCAGATCGAAAGCGTCCCAGCAGGGCAAATGATCTTCCCTCGGCTCTCAGCTCTTGCCCAGGGCGAAGGCGCTTCGGCGCTTCCCGCCGCCTACGCAGCTGGGAAGGACCTCCTTTCCCTTCCTGGGAGAACGGTAGCCGGGGCAATCTCGGGGCTCGGTACGCTCTCAGATAGTGGCCCAGGAATACTCCAAAGGGCTGCGCTTGCAGCTGAACAAGGCATGACTGATCCGGGCACATCTGCGGATCCTGCGTGGGGCGGAGTCGCTGGGCAGATTCTCAAGGACCCAACTACCATCCCGCTCGCATTGGCTACGGGCGGCGAGGGCATGCTTTTGCAGGCGCTCAAAGGGGCGAATATCATTGGTGGACGGCAGGTCGCCGATTACCTCGCTACGCCGACCGCAGAAGTCGGCAAGCAGATCACTCCGGGGGCAAACCTCGCTGGATCCGCCATCGGTACTTTCGTCCCAGGCGTCATCGGCAACGGGCTTAGGCGCTACACAGAGCCGAACGTGGCGCAATGGAACATCGTTCCCAGGGACGCCGCCGCCGAAGGACTCCATGACTTCGCGGAAGCTGGACATTGGCCGAAGGTGGTCCCGTCATGGAATTCCAGCCGTCGGGAGATTGGAGAGGAGTTCTTGAAGGAATTCCCGAAGCAGATGAAGGAGGTTGAGACATGGAAGGCGGCGGCGGATCGCACGGCCACGAAAGATCCCACGTTCAAATATCCGCAGGATCGGGTAATCGACGCGATGGATCAAGCTTTCAAAAAGGCCCAAAAATTCAGCGAAGGAAAGTTCACTCCTGCGGACCAGAATCGAGCAATGACCCTTGTCCTGAATCGAATGTCTGGCAGTGAGCCGGAACTACTCCCATCCCAGGTCCAGCACTACAAGAGCACATTCGGCACCGAAGGGTATGACCAGACCTCAACAAAAGGTTTGAGCGCCGCAAAAGAGATCGCATTCAAGGGGGCTGCAGCAGATATGCGCAACTTCCTGGCGACCAAGTTCCCAGATTACCAGCCCATCATGGATCGCGCGCAGCCCTGGGTGGCTGCGAAGCCCGCTTTCGAGATCGCCGCAAAGAAGGGCGGAAACCTAAAGCCAGGGGGATTGATGGAGGTTGAGGGGGCGAATGTTGGAGCGAATGTCGCAGGAATGCCTGGAGCAATCGCCGCCGCTTTGCTTACAGCCGCACGCGGAGGACCGAAAGGATATCTAGCCGGGCGATATGCTGCACCGGCATTGGAAGGAGCGAGTAAAATCCTTCCTTCGCTCTATCCGGCAATCCAGCGACAAGATGCAGCAAAGGGCCGAAAGCATCCATGAACGCGATGAATACCCACAGAGCCGCGACAAGCGCGACTGCAGACCAGATCACAAGGATTGACATCTCGATCATCTCCCGAACCTACACTCTTTCCAGCCGAGAAGGGCAAAAATGAACCTCTCTTTGATGCCCGACTACATCTATCAGCAGTTCGCAGCCAACGGGAAAATGCTCTCCGGGGGTACGATCTACTTCTACCAGTCCGGCACGCTGACCCCGCAGACGGTCTTTGCGGACGCGGCGGGAACTACTCCGCTGGGTACCTCGGTCACCCTCTCGGCCTCCGGCACGGCGGTGATCTTTCTGGGGCCTGGAGCCTACCGCATCTGGATCAAGGACGCGAACGGCGTCCAGGTCGCGCCTTGGGTGGACGGCATCTCCAGCGGCGGCTTTTCGGGCGTCCCGGGCACCAACGCCAGCGTGGCGTTCGTACAGAACTACGGGGACGTGCGTGCGTTGACCTCCAACCCCGACTTGGTCTACGTCGCCGGGACGCTCGCGGAAGGGGATGGAGGCCAAGGATGGTTCCAGATGATCCCCGGATCCAGTCTCTCGGACGACAACGGGATTGTCCTGGTCGCCTCGGCCAGTTCTGGCCCCTACAAGCGGATCTTTGACGGGGTGATTGATCCGGAGTGGTACGGCTACCAGTACAACACCACGACGGACCAGACAGCAGCGTTTGTCCTGGCTATTGCTGCCTCGGTGCGGTGGGGGATGGATCTGGAATTCAGCCAACCCTCCACGCTGAACCAGAATACCACGGTTTCAGCAGGTGCCGGAATTCGTTGCACCACGGCAGCGTACTTCCACGGAACCACCCCAGTCACCATGACTTTCTCCACGGGCTCGAAGTTCATCGCCAACGGGACGAGCTTCGGGGACAACGTGCAGCCGATCTTCGGGGCCGGAGTCTGTCCGCAGATCCTCCTCTCATGGATGGGCGGGTCCACGGATGACGTGCGAATGTCCAAGCTCGCCGGATGCACCACGCAGTATTACAAGGCTCTCCTGGACGTTTCCACCAGCCTGACGCTGGACCCATCCTTCCCGGTCAACCTGGCCGTGGATGCCAGTGCAGGAGCTGTGGGCACCTACACTGCGACATCGAATCTGACCATCCGCAACCTGGCTTATTCGGGGATGGGGGCGATCTTCTCATTCCCGTCGCTCGCCAACGTGGGGACCGTCACCATTCCCAACCAGGTGAAACCGGAATGGTTCGGGGCGAAGGGCGATGGCACCACGGACGATTCGATCGCCCTCAAGGCCGCTTGCAGCACCGGGAATGTCTGGTTGACCAACAAGTACCGCAACAGCGTAGCCTGGTCCATCACCACTGGGGTCACGCTGAACGGTTCGCTTCCCAATCCTCTCCAGGTCGCGCCGACAGAATCGACCGCTCTTCTCAGCGTAGCGTCTGGGATCACGATTTCCATGGGGTCGGGATCTTTGACGGCCAATGGCGTCGAGATCAGCGGCGTATCCACGGGCGCGGCGATCGCTTGCGGCCTGTTCAATGCGACGGGGGCCGCAGTCTCCAATGTGGCGATCACCTCCACGGGAGGTATCGTCCGGAACAGCCTTTTCCCCGGATCCGGAAATTTCCCCGTCTCCCTCCTCGACATCGTAGATGGCTGCACAACCGCGACGAATTCCACCATCAACCTGTCCCAGTACGGGAAAGCCAGGTGGAACACGCTCGGGGGATCCGGACCAGCCTTCTGGCATTTCACGGCGACGTCGGCAAACTCGATCTTGACCTTCGCGAACAACTCAACGACCTGGCACTTGGTCCACCTGAACAGCACCAGTACGGCCAACGTGGATGCGTTCGCCGGAGACGTGGTGAACTCCAGCGCCTCGACCCCCGCCGCCGCGCAGAGCGTCCTTCTGTCCAACGGGATTGGGACAGTGAATCTTCTCCAGCTTCCAGCGCAGACCGGGCAACTCTGGAACTCGGTCGGGGGCATGCCTACGGCGGGCGTGGCTCTCATGGCTGTCACCCCGATCCTGACGGCCGCGTGGCCTGGGAGCAACTGGTCACTGGTTTCCGGTGCCGCGCCTACCAGCGACGGAACGAGTCTTCTGCCTGCAAATGGGAGCGCCTTCCACTGGGCCTATTTGGAAAGCCCGGTCAGCACGACCTACTACCTGTCCCCGCTGGCTCTTCTGGCCGGGGTAATCAAGCTCGCCGTCACGACACCCGTCGGAGCGGCGAGCGGGGGCGTGCTACAACTCAAACTCGATTTGACAGGATCCAGCGGAGGAGCCTGGCAGGCAAACAAGCAAATCGAGATTCCGGCGTCTTCCTCTTCCGAAACATTTGTCGTCACGCTTCCGCTTCTCGGCGGCTTCTGGGGATCCACCCTCTATACAGGAACGAACCAAGAGTATTCGGCCCAACTCGACCTGATTGGATCCGGACTCAACGGATACAAAATCGAGATTCAAACCATTCAGGAGATCCCCCAGGATCAAGCACAAGCGAAGCTCTGGAGTTCGACTACCGGAGGCGTGATTTCCGGAACCTATACCCGCTGCCTCACCATTATGGACGCACAAGCGGGATGCCTCACGGTGGATGGGAATTTCACTCTAGCTCAAATTGGAACGAATTGTCCAAGTCTTCCAGGCGTTCCCTGGACCACGACGAACGCCGGGGTTCCAAATGGATCTTGGTTTCCGAATGTGAATTTCATGATTGATTTGAATTGCAAGGCATGGCAACCGAACGCCGGAGGAGGGGGGCGAACCACAAAGAATTACATCACCAATTACAGTTCCGGGAATGCGGTTTCCTACTTTGAATTCTGCGCAATCACTTTCACTGGTTTGGTATTTTACTAATGTCCGGCTCAACACCTCCATTCTTCATCGAGCGATTCCAACTTCCCAATGGCGCGGCCATGTCGGGCGGGAAGATGTACTTCTTCGTCGCCGGTAGTACGACGGTGCCGAAGAACGTCTTTGCCGACTACGCACTGACGATCCCGCTCACGCAACCTCTGGTGCTCGATGCGGCGGGGAATACCCCACAGTACTTCATGGAGTCCGGGCTCTACAAGATCCTCCTCAATGACTCGACGGACGTCCTCCAATACACGCGGGATCAGATCGAGGGAGCGACCAGTGGGAGTGGAACCTCGGCGCTTTTCCAGGACTCCGACACAATCCACTGGACCACGGTCACCTCGGGGGGGCTGACCTACAACGTCGGAACGGTCCAGGCCAGTGCGATCCTGGACCACAAGGTCCTCACGGATGCCACGACAGGCGATGTCCCTGGCTACCTCGTCGCCAAGTTCGTAGACGCCGCTGGGAATCCGCTCCTCGCCAACGGGTCGCACCAGCTCGTCCTTCCGTTCCTGCGCACGGACACAGGCGGCACTGTCCTCGGAAACGTTCTACTCGCGGGCCAACTTTCTGTAGCCGGAAATGTCGCTCTCGCTACTGCTCCAGGATCCACCCTCCTGGTACCAGGAGCCTCTACGCTCGGGCAGACGCTCATCGACTCCCTCAGTCTCGCCGGGATCGCATCCCAGATGCTCGCGGTGGACGGGGCGGGCCATGTCTACGGGATGGCGGTCCCGACCTCTGACCACAAGGTCCTGTACGACATCTCGGACGCCATTCCGGGCTTCCTGGGCGTCAAGGTGGTCGCTGGATCTGGGATCCAGATCAACGTCACGACCGATGGGACCAACGGAAAGGTGATGCATTTTAATTTGAATCCTGCTAATATCGGCACTAGCTTAATAAGGTCATATCTCCAGAGCATAGTACTAAGCTCGACCGCGACAACGATAATAAATAAAATCGGCGGAATAGGCAATACTATTTCAGCTAACTCTTTATCTGTTGGAGATATGATAAAGATTAGGGTTTCTTCATATGCTGCATCTGGTGTAACTAGTGGGTTTGGTGTCGCATTCGCACTAAATGGAACACTAATTGTAGGTACTAACTATGTATCAAATATTTCTTTTGTTCAGGAATACGATATAATCATTACATCAATTGGCCCATCTGGAACATATGTAGCAAACGCTGCCGTATTTTCTCAGGGCTTAATGGGCGTAAATAATAGCGGCACCTCATCTATAGATACTACTGTGGCTAATACTTTTGATGTAATTGCATCAACTTCAGGTACAGCGACGCTTAATCAGGTCATAATCACGATGGAGAAGAATTAAATGAAACCCTGGATCCTCGCCCTCGCGGGCCTTGCCTGCGCCTCCGGAATGCGGATCAACCCTGACCCGATCCAGTCGATCAATCAGTCCCTGACGGACGTGGGCGGCGATTGGCTCTGGTCCTCAGATCCCGTGTACGACAACACCTACTCCCAGGTCCTGACCCAGCCGATCAGCCTGGACGTGGTGACCCTCTCGGACATCCGCTGGTTCACGCCGTCGCCGGTCCTGACGATCCGCCAGACCTCGGATTCGAACTCCCGCGTGGACTGGTCTGGCATCGCGTACCTCCTGCCGGATCCATCGGGTGGTGGTTCGGCTGGCGTCTCCTCGTTTGCTGGGCGCACGGGGCCTGTGGTGCCTCAGCGGAGCGACTACGCTGGGTACTACCTGGACTCCGCCCAGGCATCCTCCCTCATCGGAGACAGCCTCGCCGCGAACTCCCAGGGCTGGCAGACGGCGGGGCAGGTCGATGTACTGATCTCCGACACCGCAACCACGCTCCGGACCCTCCAGGCTGATTCCATGGCCCTCGCGCGCATCCTGCTGGCGGACACCTCCTCGGCCCTGCGGACGCTTATCGGGCGCTACCTACCATTGACGGGGGGAACACTCACTGGACCGCTTGGAGGGACTTCAGCGACGTTCTCCAATTCGGTCACCGGTATCGTGCTGACCGCCAATCGCACGGCGTCTGATGCCATTGGCGCGGGTCCCGACTTGAACATTCAGGACCCTGCTCCGACTGGATCAGCCTGGACATTCCAGCTCATGGCCACCGGCAGCAATCTTTCCCTGACGAGCTTGGTTGGTGGGACCCAACGGACGCCGATTTCGATTACCCCGACAGGGATGATTTCCGCACAGGCTTACGCGACCACTGGCGGCACGTCCTCTCAGCTCGTGTCGGGAACCGGATCTCTCGTTTCGCCGTCCGCCTTCGATGTCGATTCCGCCCGCGCCTCCCGAATCTCCGATTCCTCCAAGACGCAGACCAAGAGCGTCCACGACTCCCTTGGAGTGCTGACCCCAGCGCGGATTGGGGCTGCTCCCGCTTTCACCAGCGGGGCCGCGAACCTCTTCTGGGCCACCCCCAACGGGGCCAGCGGGGTCCCGAGCCTCCGGGCCATCGTGGCGGCCGACGTGCCCACCCTGAACCAGAACACCACCGGCACAGCCGCGAACATCACGGCCACGTCGAACTCGACACTGACGACGCTCTCCGTGCTCTCCCTCCCCATCGGGCAGGTGACGGGCACGATCAATGCCACGCAGGTCAACGGCGCGGCAGTACCGGCCTCCAAGACCGTCGTGGGGACCAACGCCTCCTCCCAGATCGTGGACGCCTCAGCCGCGACCCTAGCGAACAACACCACGGGCAGCGCGGCCAAGTGGACGACGGCCCGCAACCTGATCATCGGCTCATCCACCCAGGCCTTGGACGGATCCGCGGCGCTGACGTACTCGCTCTCGGCAATCGGGGCGGCCTCAGTTGCTTCTCCGACATTCACCGGGACCGTGACGACACCGGC
>Ga0302270_10001209_pt1 | contig 26492 bp, 32 predicted proteins | sample III_Bog_E2_3_FD_198773 | JGI IMG/M metagenome (GOLD analysis project Ga0302270, IMG submission 198773) | Peat permafrost microbial communities from Stordalen Mire near Abisko, Sweden - III_Bog_E2_3 | ecosystem: Environmental > Terrestrial > Soil > Wetlands > Peat | place: Sweden: Abisko... | reverse complement strand
TATGATACCGGCGAGCTATAACAATGACACACTGCCGGTATCGGGCCGCGACGACGGCCCCGCGCGCCCATGCGCGCGAAGCCAAGGGCGCGGATGCGCCCGCCCGGCGTCTGAGGGCAGCCTTGATGAGTCACCATCAAGGCTCGATGGTATGAGTGAACTGTTGACGGCGATGACCGACGCGGTTTAACTGCGCATTGCGCTCTTGGAAGTGTTTCCTTCGCGCCTTTCGTTTGTTCTTGCCTCGGTTGTCTCCCATGGATCAGTTCGATGCCGCTTTAAAACGCCTCGACCGGGCCGTCGACCGGCTAGAGGCCGCGCTGGATCAGCGCGAACAGCGTTCGGAGAAGGAGGGCGCCGGGCTGGTCCAGGCGCTGCAAGCGGCTCGCGCCGATCAGGCGCACACCCAGGCTGTGGCCGATGGGGTGGCGTCTCGGCTCGATGGAGCGATTGAGCAGCTCAATTCGGTTCTGGAGCGGTAATCACCATGCCTCTCGTCGATATCTATCTCAGCGGTCGCAAATACACCGTCTCGTGCGAGGCCGGCCACGAGCCCCGGCTGCGCGAGCTGGCCGACCATGTGGGCGGTCGTCTACGGGAGCTGAATGACAGCGGCGTCACCGGCAGCGATGCTCATATGCTGGTGTTGGCCTGTCTGGTGATTACCGATCAGCTCTTTGATGCCGTTGAGGGAGCCGATCGGCCTCGGTTGCTGACCACCGCAGCCCAGAGAGACGCGGCCCAAAGGGAGGCCGTTCAAAGGGAAGCGGCCCAGAAAGAGGCCGCCCAGAAAGACGTAGAACGAGCGACCGCCGTTGATAATGTCACGCGTCGCATCGAAGACCTTGCGGCACGGCTGGAACAGGCGTAGGCTTCTGCGTTGGGAAGAGGCTGTCCGGTGCGTCAGGCATTTCATCCCCGGGGCCGATAATCACACCTCTCGGGAGCTGTCTCTGTCGGAGCCCTTGGTTCCGGTACATGGCGCCCACCTGCAAACGCAGGTCGCGGAGGATCATCAATGCCAACGGCCAGGGCGGCTTCTTCCTTTTCCCTCGAAAGCCCTTCCGTCGACCAAGAATGTGGCGCCCCTGATATCAAGGCGGCGTTGCGTTGCTGCGCCCGCCGTCGGCGGCGCGTGCTTTGGGATCAGGGCGGCGAGCAGGCCGCGCGGGCGATGGTGACGGTGGTCGCCAAGGCTGGTGTCTTGCAGAGGGTGCCTGATGGCCGTGGTGGTGGTGCGGTCGTGGCCGGTTACTGGCCGATTGGTGCCGAGTTGGATTGCCGGCCCTTGTTGCAGGGGCTTGGCGCGGCGGGGTGGGGTTGCGCCTTGCCCGTGATCGACGGCGTTTCGGCGTCTTTGCGTTTTCGGCGGTGGCGAGTCGGCGAGTCGTTGGTGGCTGGCCGTCATGGCGTCCAGGAGCCGCTGGCTGGATCCCCGGAAGTGACGCCCGCCGTGATTCTGGTGCCAATGCTGGCCTTTGATCGGGCTGGCCATCGGTTGGGACAGGGCGGCGGCTATTATGATCGGACGCTGGAGCGGTTGCGGTCGCACGGCTCGGTGTTGGCGGTGGGGCTGGCCTTTGCCGGTCAGGAGCAGGCTGCCGTTCCGGTGGAGCCCCATGACCAACCACTCGACTGGATTGTGACCGAAACCGAAGCCCATCGGATTCGGCCTGGTTGAGTCGGCATCGCGTTGCGGCTCTCATGGGTTTGTCTTTATCATTTTTGTCCTGGGGCCGGATGATCCGCCCCTCTAACGTTGAGGGCCGGCATGCGGCTGCTTTTTCTAGGCGATGTGATGGGTCGAAGTGGTCGGGAAGCGGTCTTGCGCCATCTAGGCTGGCTGCGGGAGCAGTTGACTCCCGATGTTATCATCGTTAATGGCGAGAACGCGGCAGGGGGCTACGGGATTACCGTCAAGATCGCCGCTGAATTCTATGAAGCCGGCGTCGATGGCGTGACCACTGGCAATCACGTTTGGGACCAGCGCGAGCTGATTGCCGCCATTGATCGGGATCCTCGCTTGCTGCGTCCGCTGAACTATCCCGAAGGGACACCGGGCCGAGGCGCTACGTTGTTGACGACTCGGAATGGGCGCAGGGTTCTGGTGGTCTGCCTGATGGCGCGGTTGTTTATGGAAAATCTGGATAATCCCTTCGTCGCCATGGATCGCCTGTTGCGCCAACACCGCCTGGGTGCCGGCGGCGTCGATGCCATTTTGGTCGATTTCCACGGCGAAGCGACCAGTGAAAAGATGGCCATGGGGCATCATCTGGATGGTCGGGTTTCAGCGGTGATCGGCAGTCACAGCCACATCCCTACCGCCGACGCCATGGTTTTGGCCGGCGGGACCGCTTATCAGAGCGATGCCGGCATGTGCGGCGATTATGACAGCGTCATTGGCATGCGTAAGGAATTATCGGTGGCTCGTTTTGTCCGGCAACTGCCAACCGAGCGGCTGACCCCGGCTGAGGGCGAGGCCACGCTGTGCGGTGCGTTGGTCGAGACCGACGACCGGACGGGGCTGGCCCGCTGGATCGAGCCTGTGCGGCTGGGAGGGCGACTGAGTCGCCAGATTCCTGATCTGTCGGTGTTGGCGGGGCGCTAAAAACTCGAATCGGTCTGGCTTGGGCCACTGTGGCTCTGCGCGCCCACCTCTGCGGCGAAGCTTCCCACGGGACGAAGCTTCCTGAGAAAACAGACAAGCCCCACGGATGAAGACCATCCGTGGGGCTTGAGTTCAGGATGCCACTCTTAGCGCGAGTAGTATTCGACCACCAGATTCGGCTCCATCTGGACCGGATAGGGGACATCGGCTAGGGCCGGGGCGCGCACAAAGGTGCCTTTGAGCTGCTGCCGGTCGACGGTCAGGTAGTCGGGGACATCGCGCTCGCCGGAAGAAACGGCTTCCAAGATTACGCCGATCTTCTTGGCCTTTTGGCGGACTTCAATGGTGTCGCCGTCACGGACCTGGAAGGACGGGATGTTGACTCGACGACCATTGACCAAAATATGGCCGTGATTGACGAACTGGCGCGCTGCAAACGGGGTCGGTGCGAACTTCATCCGGTAGACCACGGCGTCAAGTCGGCGCTCTAGCAATTGGATCAGGTTCTCGCCGGTATCACCCCGCCGCCGCACCGCTTCGGCATACAGCCGTCGGAACTGGCGCTCGCCGATGTTGCCGTAATACCCCTTGAGCTTCTGCTTGGCCATCAATTGCAAGCCGAAATCGGACGGCTTCTTGCGGCGCTGGCCATGCTGGCCGGGGCCATAGGCGCGGCGATTGATCGGGCTCTTGGGGCGGCCCCACAAATTGACGTTGAGGCGGCGATCGATTTTATACTTGGATTCTTGACGCTTGCTCATGATCGGTAACGGCCCTTTAGAGTAGGGTTGGTTTTGTCCCGATAGGTCGATCCGCCAAAGCGCGGCGACGGGGCATGCGACACATCGACATGCCCACATTCTCGGGATGAGGCGCGCACTATACGCACGCCCCGCCGAGAGTCAAACCCGGCGGTTGAATCCCGGCGTTTTTGTTGGAGACGATCCGCCACCGGGGCGGTGATGCTACAGGCTTGTTGGAACGTCGCGCTTGCGGCTCAGGGTGGTGTCGAGGCGGATATAGAGCCGGTTGGTCTCTTCGAAACTCAGGCGCATCCGGCTGGGGGGCCGGATTTCCCGGAAGAAAATCGCGATGGCGCTGTTCAGGGATGAGATGCAGTAGCCGAGAACGTAGTAGACTTGGCGGGCCGAGCGCAGAAAGTTGGTCAACTCGCTCGGGTTTCCGTCGATGAAGGATTCAAAGCAGTTTTCATAGCGGGTCAAAATAGTCCGCATATCGGCAACGTTCTGATTGATCAAACTGATAATTTTAACATTAAACATCTGAAGTTGTGGCATATACATTTTATTCATGGTGGCATCGACAGGAACTGAATCCTTCGACTTCATCCAAGCCAAAACCTCACGAATTCTAGGCCCAATGACCCGTACCTGCATTTGATAGAAGGTCACGCCCTTCCATGCGGTGAACACCGCGACGGCTTCGGAGTCGGCGATGCCGAAGGCGCGCACGAAGTTCCGGGCTTCGGGCATGGTTGGATTCCACAGCGCTGCCAACAGCCGCTCGCGGCTCGAGGTGGTCCGTTCGGAGTCGAAGGCTTTCTGGACGATCGGAGACAGTTTCTCCGAGATCATCCGTTTGATGTCTTCTTCTTCCCGAGGATCAAGGCGGAGAACCGACGAATCATAGGATATCCCATTGGCGTCAAAGCATTCCTTGAGCAGGAACGGATCCAAAGACGGAATGGTATCCATCAACGACAGAAGCTTAATATCTTGGCTCAGATTATTGGTGTCAGGAGTGCCCTCGGCAGGGAGTCCGACATAATCTCCCAGAAGTTGCTGATAGTTTTTCTGCCTCATATAGATGGCACATCCGCCATCCTGGGGGGCTTCGGTCGAGTATGGCAGATAAACGCCGGTTTCGATCGGATGATACTCTCCACCCCCCGGTCCTCCAAAGGCGCCCATCAGCTCTTTGTTAACGTCATCAACAAAGTTGGGGAACTTGAAGATCACCACGGCGTTCATGGCCGTGGACCTGAAAAGGAGCTTTTCTTTCGGGAAGTTCCGCGCCATCTCGATGACATTCATGGAGACGCTGGACCCTCCATGCAAGATGGCGTCCAATACGGGCGAAAATCCTTTGACGGGTGTTGTCGCCATGAGATGGTCCTAATTGCTCCCTTTAAGGATGGGCACGGCAAGCCGAGGGCGAATTGATTCTGAAAGAGACTTCGCCCGAAACCCATCTGATCGCTACCTGACGGAGGCGATCATTGCACGAGGCTCGGCTCCCGTCTAGTCCTCGAAGGGATAGCGGGGGGCGTCGGTTTCGTGGCGGCATGATGGCGAGGCTACAGGGGAAGGTCAAGCCACAGGGTGGCAATAGCAAATCGTGATGAGCACGAACTCATACCGGCGAGCTAACAATGACACACTATCGGGCCGCGACGGCGGCCCCGCGCGCCCATGCGCGCGAAGCCAAGGGCGCGGATGCGCCCGCCCGGCGTCTGAGGGCAGCCTTGATGAGTCACCATCAAGGGTCGATGGTATCATACCGGCGAGCTATAACGGTATCGGGCCGCGACGGCGGCCCCGCGCGCCCATGCGCGCGAAGCCAAGGGCGCGGATGCGCCCGCCCGGCGTCTGAGGGCAGACTTGATGTGTCAGCATCAGGGCTCGCCGGTGTGATACCGGCGAGCTATAACGATGACACACTGCCGGTATCGGGCCGCGACGACGGCCCCGCGCGCCCATGCGCGCGAAGCCAAGGGCGCGGATGCGCCCGCCCGGCGTCTGAGGGCAGCCTTGATGAGTCGCCATCAAGGCTCGATGGTATCACCGGGATTGGGTATCGTCGGCGCCTGAAGCCGGATGCACGGACATCGGGCGGTCGGCGTAGCCGGTCACGAGACCCGCCTCGGTGAAGCAGGAAACCAGCCTCAAAGCGGCCTATGCGTAGGTTTGAGCAAGTCTGGAAGAACGGACAATGGTGGAATCCCATCAGTGTGCACAGGTATAAGCCGAAAGGGCACCAAGGGACTCCGCGCCGATCTGGCCGAGCGACCGGGCCAAGGTCAGAACGCTTTCCTGGTCGCCATCATCCACGGCGTGCTCGATATGACGGCAGACCGTGGCCAAGCGTAGAGCCCCGAAGGTTTCTGAGCATCCTGACAAAGCATGGCTTTCAAAGGCGACGACGCGGAGATTGGCGGAAGCCGCCGCCGTGGCGATGCGCTCGAGCCGCTCCTGAATATCTTCGACAAAGCTAACCAAAATGGCCGCTAGGATCTCGGGATCGAGATCGGCGCAAAGCTCGGTCAGGGTGCTGGCGTCAAAGAGCGGAACGGTTTCGTCGTCAGGACTGGGCATTCGGGCCGCGACCGCAGGCCAACCACTCCAGGAGTCGTTGGGCCAGGATCCGCCGGGCCAGGGCTCATCAAGGTGACGGGCGGCAAAAACATCCTGAGTGGGGGGAATTAACTGCGCCATGGCTTGGCCATCCTTTCCCGTCGGCACGACGAACGGCACCAACGGTTCCTATCTTCGGTCCCGATTTCGAAGGAGGACGCAGCAAGGACCATGCCACCATACGGCTGGCCATCAAAAAAGATGGATGGACAATGAGTTGAGCGTGTCGCATGCGGCCAAGCATCCTGAATTTAGGCAAAACGAGGGCAGAAGCCGAAGCGGAATGCTTCGCATTTTGCGAAGGATGGTCGCAGCGTCACTGCTTAAGCGTCACCGCTTATTCGATCAAATCATCAAGCATGGCCTTGACGGTCTGAACGATGGCGGCACCGTAAGGGCCGACGTCGGTGCCGTGAGCGGCGACGATGGTAGACAACTCCCGCTCGGTGGTCGGCGCGTAGCGGGCAATATCGGTGATCAATTCGTCGGAAACGATGGCTTCACGGTTCACTCCGCTTCGCTCCGCCTCGCGCTCGCGCCAAGTAAGCAGGGCGCCTCGAATGGCGCTTCCGATCTGCTCTGACTCCTCTTTGCGTCGGGCGTCTTGATACAGCACCAACATACGCCAAGCACCGTTTGCATAGGCGGTATCGATGCGGTCCACCACCACGGATCGTAGAAAATTGGCGATGTCATTCCGCATTGGGTCGGGGGTGACATCGGGAATGACAAAAGTCCGAACTTCGCTGCTCATGGGGCGAGTCTCTGTGGCAGACGGGGAAAGAAAGGGGGCGAGGGAAAGTCGCAGGGCCGGTTTTAGGGGGTCGCCGAAGTCGGTGGATCAGAGGTCAGCGCGGCGGTGATCAGCGGACAGCCGCAGAAGGGGCATTTTAAGGCCGCTAAGGCTTGGGCCCTTTGTTCTTTGGTCAGCGTCACCCCAAGCCGGGCTGCGGCCTCGTCTAAAAGGCGTTGGTGATAGCTGTTGACGCCGCAACTATGCTCAACCATGTCTGCGTAGTCGTCGGTGGGAACGACCTGGAAGGCGGTCGCGGGGCGGGCCGCCACGACTGAAGAGGCGCACAGCGCCCCAAGTCCAAACAGGAATTGCCGTCGAGGCGAGGGGTAGCTTGGGCTCATGAGTTCCGATCCTGTGCCGTCATCGTCCGGGCCGGGCGGCGGGAGCGTTGGGATTGGGGCTGCGGCCAAATATACCGCGATTCGGGTGATAATCATACCATCGAGCTTTAATGTTGACCCGTTAAAGCGGCCCCGCGTCCTCGTGGACGCGAAGCCCTAGTGTGTGGACTCTCGGGGGCGCGGAGGCGCCCGCCCGGCGTCTGAGGGCAGCCTTGATGAGTCACCATCAAGACCCGATGGTATCACAACGTGCATTGTTCCAAATGTCTATGGGAGCGAGCGCCCCTCTGGGTTCGCTAGCGTTACAAGGGGCGGCTTGAGCGGCAAGGCCAGCCCGGCGGCGACGAACAGCACCCGATCCGCGCGGGCGGCAACGGCTTGGTTTACGCGGCCAGCATGATCCCGGAAGGTCCGGGCCAGGGCATTGTCGGGAACAATGCCCAGCCCGACCTCGTTGGACACCAGAATTAGGGTTCCGCATACATGGTCACAGGCCGAAACCAAGGCGGCGGTGGCCTCGTCAACCGGCTGGCCGGCTTCCATTACATTGGCAAGCCACAGGGTCAGGCAGTCGACCAGCAGTGTCGCATCAGGCGATCCCGCATAGCGGCGCACCGCGTCGGGCAGCGCTAGGGGTTCCTCCACGGTGGTCCATTGGTCGGTGCGTCGGGCTTGGTGGTCGCGAATCCGCCGAGCCATTTCGTCATCCCGACTCTCGGCGGTGGCCAGATACAGGCGGGGCGGCGGTCGGCTGAGGGCCAGGGCTTCGGCATAAGCACTCTTGCCCGAGCGGGCACCGCCCAGAATCAGCGTGATTTCAGCGGTCATTGGGCGTGAGCTTCGGGTGGGAGGCCAGGGGCCGGGTGGGATTTGTCGGCGTGGGCGATTTCGCTTAACAGGTCAATGGCCGATGCGTTGCCGTGGGCGGCGGCGCGTTTGACCATCTCCAGACCTGCTGCCGGGTTGGCTTCAAGGCCGATTCCCCGCAACTGCATCACTCCAAAATTCATTTCAGCAGGCGGGTATCCGGCTCGAGCTGCTTCGCCATACCAAAAGGCCGCTAAGGCTGGATTGGCCGGAACTCCAGCCCCCAGCCGGTACATTTGCCCAACGGCAAAGGCGGCTTCCGGGCTGCCAGCGTCGGCCGCCTGACGATACAATCCGAAGGCGCCGACGTCGTCCGCGCTATCCTGAGCGTGTCGGGCTTGGGTGAGCCAATGTTGAATCTGAGCCGACTCGGCGGCGTTGGGTGCGGGCCGGTTGGGATGGGGCGGCAAGGGCGCAAAGGTCGGAGGGCGGGCTTCTTCAGGAACCTCCAAGGGGTGCTCCGGGTGTGTTCCCGCCGAGGCGGGCGAGGGAGCCGCAACCGGGGACGCCAGAGCAGGAGGAAGGGCGAGCGGCGGGGCTGAAACTGGGGCCGGAGCCGGACTCGGAGGCGAAACCGGAGTCAAAGGCGGGAGTAGGGCCAGGGCTGGGGCCAGGAGAGAGGTCGATGCCGGAGTGAGGGCTGAAGTCGAAGCTGAAGCTGAAGCTGAAGCTGAAGGCGTCGGAGGCGAGACCGCCGCGACAAAATCGATGGCGATCCGGTGGTGAGCGTGGGTTTCGGCGGGAAGGGCCTGGATCGACACCACCCGAACCGGACTATTGGCCTGAAAGTGAATTTCGGCGGTGGTGGGAGGGATCCCGGAGGCCATATCGACCGCCACCAACGGCGCAAGGTTCACAAGCGCGCGGTGGCTGCTGTTGGACGCCAAGCCGGTATCCGCCAAGCCGATGGTCACGGTTCGACCATCGGCAGAGAGAGCCTGGGTAAAGGGGCCGGCGCTGTCCAGGTCCAGCACCGCCCGTATCTGGTCCTGGTGACGCCCGAATCGGACGTCAAGCAACTGCCGGGCTTGTGTCGATGCCAATGGCGGTGCAATCAAAATCAGCTCTGCGAGTCCCAGAACCAGAGCGCCCCGAATCGAGCAGCGCCACGGGCGGATCGGGAACGGCCGGAAGGCTTTGGGAAAGCAAAAGAAAGGGCCGGGCATGAAACACCCCGTCGGTGGTCGGTTCCATGGCCGGGCACGCCCCTAAAGCGGTGCCCGCCCATGCAGTGCATCCAGGATACCGTCAGTATCAGAGGCAACCCGGAACAGCCGACGATGGCCGCCGGAAACGAAGCCTTCAGCCGTGATGTGTTCGAACAGCGTCACCAACGGCGCCCAATATCCGGCAATGTCGGCAATGACGATGGGCTTATCATGCAGCCGAAGCTGCTTCCACGTCACCACCTCGAAGGTCTCATCGAGTGTGCCGAATCCTCCGGGCAGAACCACGAAGCCATCCGAGTGTTCGATCATTAACCGCTTGCGTTCGTGCATGCTGTCAACCACCAGCAATTCCGAAAGGGCGTTATGTCCAACCTCCAAGGCTCGGATATGGTCCGGGATGATCCCGATGACGTGGCCGCCTGCCGCCAAGGCAGCGTCAGCCACCAACCCCATCAGGCCAACCCGTCCCCCGCCATAGACCAAGCGAATGCCGGCTTCGGCTAAACGGGTTCCCAACTGGCGGGCGGCGTCCTTGTAGACGTCGTTGACGAGACCGGATGAGCCGCAGTACACACATACGGAGCTTAACGATACCATCGATATACCTACGCAACCGAGGATTGGGCCGAAGAGTGGGTCGAGGATCGGGCCGAGGATTGGGTACGGCGGGAGTGGATGGAGGCGGTGCCGGGGCCTTGTCCTGGGCATCGCCCAATGGCCGCTTACACCAAGGACCGGCAAATCACAAGCCCGGTTCTGTGAACAGTCGCAGCAGCGGTCGGAGTGGGCAGGGCCGTAGAGTCGTTCCTGTGGCGTTGGGATTGGCGCTGGCATTGGTGGTGGCTTTGGGGATTGGGCTGTGGCCCGGATCGCTCAAGGCCGATGATCGGGCGCAGGTGGTGGCGCAGCGGCAGGCGGACATGACTCGGATGGCGGCAGCGATGCGGGTGATCGGGCGCTTTCTCAAGAATGAGGGGGCGACAGTGGCCGAAGTTGGCGCCAGTGCCGTCGTGATTCGCACCGTGGCCACCAAGATGACCACCACTCTGTTTCCCGAGGGAACCGCCGTTGGGGTTGGTGACAGCGCGGCCAAGCCGGAAATCTGGAGTCAATGGGACGTGTTCAGCCAATATGCCGCCGATTTGACGGCAGCGGCGAGTCGGCTGTCTGCCGTCACCGGGGCCGGGAATCCTGGCGCGCTTCGGGCGCCAATTGTTGTGGTGGTTCGGTCTTGTAGTGCCTGTCACGAATCCTTTCGGCAGGGCAAGCCATGACCGGAGGCGCCGGACGAACTCCCCTCGGTCTTGGGAGATGGCGGGCGGTTTCGGCGCTGGCGGTATCGCTGTTTCTGTCTTTGGCGATGATGAGTGGGGCAGGAAAACTGCTGGCCGGATCCCGAGTCCCTTCCCAGGCCGAGCGCGTTGCCCGAGGCCAATATCTGTTCGATGCCGCCGGTTGCTTCGGTTGCCACACCGACGAGGCACGGGGCGGGCAGCGGCTGGCCGGTGGTCGGGCGTTGACCACGCCGTTCGGCATTTTCTATCCTCCCAACATCACCCCAGACCCCATTTATGGGATCGGCAGTTGGAGCGACGCCGCCTTTATTCGGGCGCTGCGTCATGGGGTTCGTGCCGATGGCTCGTCGCTGTTTCCGGCCTTTCCCTACACCTCTTATACTCTGATGGATGACGGCGACATTCTCGACCTCAAAGCCTACCTGATGACTCAAAAGCCGGTAGCGCAGCCCAACCGGCCTCACGAACTCAAGGATCCGTTCGGGTGGCGGGTGCTGATGCCGGCCTGGAATCTGATGTATCTCGATGTTGGCCCGCTCGATACCAATCCGCACCAGTCTGCCCAGTGGAACCGTGGGCAATATCTGGTCCGGGCGCTTGGCCATTGCGGCGAATGCCACACCCCTCGGGATTGGGCCGGAGGGTTGGATAAACGGCGGATGTTGGCGGGCAATCCCGGTGGCGACGGCGTCGATGCCTCTCCAAACCTGACCCCGGACATCGAGACCGGACTCGGCCGTTGGTCGGAAGCCGATCTATCCTTGTTCTTGGAAATGGGTCTGAAGCCCAATGGCGATGTGGTTGGCGGAACCATGGCTGAAGTGGTGCGGAACACCACCTCCCAACTTACGCTGGCCGACCGCAAGGCGATCGTCGCCTATCTGCGTTCGCTGCCGCCCCTCATTTCCACTCTGCCCATAGCCTCGAGGGGAAACGCTCACCGATAGCGAAAACCCTGCACGGCTCGCCGGTATGGGTTCAGCCCGGCACCATAGCAAACATAAACATTCCGGGCGAGATATCCTCACCCAGACGACACAGGCCACTCTCGGCGCCGATCCGGCGACGCCGAGCCCCAAACCGAATCCCGTCGCCGGGACTAGAAGCCCTCCCGCTCCATGCGCTTGCGCAGCAGCTTGCGGGTCCGCCGAACCGCTTCGGCTTTCTCGCGTGCGCGCTTCTCGGATGGCTTCTCGTAATTCCGGCGAAGCTTCATTTCCCGGAAAATGCCCTCGCGCTGCATCTTCTTCTTCAGGGCGCGCAGGGCTTGATCGACGTTGTTGTCTCTAACCAGAACTTGCACGGTTTGTCGTTACCCCTCTGGCTGTGTGTCGGCACAGGCAACCGCCACCATGGCGACCCCTAGGCGGAAAGTCTGTCTAACACAGTTGGTCCTGGGATGAAAGGGTCAAAGTCACGAAAATGGGCCCGGACAATGGTTGCCAGGACGATGGTTTTGGCTCATCTAAGGCTGGCTATGGCCATTCTCAAGATTGCCCGCATCGGGCATCCGGTGTTGCGTCAGGACGCTCAGCCGGTTTCAGACCTTGCGCTTTCGGAGCTGGATCGCTTGATCGGCGATATGAGCGAGACCATGCATGCTGCTCCTGGCGTTGGATTGGCGGCCCCCCAGGTTTTGGCCGGGGTGCGCGTGGTTGTGTTCCGAGTCCCGGCGGATCGGGCGGGCTCCGATGGAGAGGCCGTCCCCGATACCGTTTTGATCAACCCCGAACTGACGGCTCTTGATGACCGTGTGGTGTTGGGCTGGGAGGGGTGTTTGTCGGTACCGGGGTTGCGCGGCTTGGTTCCGCGCCACACCCGAATCGGCTATCGGGGATTGGCACCGGATGGCTCCCGAGTCGAGGGCGAAGCCACCGGCTTTTTGGCGCGGGTGCTTCAACATGAAGTCGATCACCTGGACGGCATTCTTTACATTGACCGCATGCATGACTTGAGGCTGCTGGTGCATGAGGATGAGGTCGACAGCTTCCGTTTTGAGGACTATATCGAGTCGGATAAGAATGCTTAGAACAGGCGGGACGAGCCATGGACAGTATCGAACTCAGGGATAGGCTGCTGGCGGAAATGTTATCCAACGTCCTTTTTGACGGTTGGACCGACCACGCCGTGCGAAATGCCGCCAGTGCTGTCGGCATTGGGCCGGAAGTGGTGCTGCATCTCTTTCCTGAGGGTGTGGTGGACGTGGCCGCTCATTTTTCGGATTGGGCTGATCGGGCGATGGTTGCGGCCTATGCCGCCGAGGACACGGTGTTATTGGGTACCGCTGCGCGGGTCGGACTGGCGGTGCGGTTGCGCCTAGCGGCGCTGGAGGCGCATCGAGAGGCTCTGCGGAGTTGGTTGGCTTGGTTGGCGCTTCCTAATCACGCTGTGCTGGGGGCCCGCTTGCTGTACCGGACGGTGGACGAGATTTGGCATACGGTGGGAGATCGTTCCACCGATATCAGTTACTACACCAAGCGGGCGACTTTGGCGGCGGTGTTGAGCGCCACCGTGTTGCATTGGTTGGGAGACGAGTCGGAGGACCACGCTGCCTCCTGGGATTTTCTCGCTCGTTCGCTTCAAACCACCACCGGCGTTGGCCGGTCCGTGGCGAAGGCAGGGGAGTTGGGTCGGATGTTGGATTTGGCGCCGTCGCCAGCACGGTTCGCCCGCCAATTGCGCCGCCGTTTCGCGGGTCTCTGACCAACCCGCTCCGAGGCCCTGGGGGAGCGGGTCTTTTGCCCGCTCGCTCCTTGCCGGTTTTGTTCCGGCGTCCCTATAGCTTCGGAGGCTCCCGGAGCACGGTGATCGGCCATTCGCTCGTGTCGATCAGTTGGTGACGGAACCATGTGACTTGGCGTTTGGCGTAGTTGCGTGTGGCCTGTTGGGCCAGGGCAACGGCTTGGGTGAGGGCCAGCTCTCCCGTGAGGTGGCGGCGTAGCTCGGGCACGCCCAGGGCCTTGAGGGCCGGCCGGTCAGGCGCAAGCCCAAGGGCGTCAAGGCGTCGGACCTCGTCGAGGGCGCCGGCTTCGATCATCGCCAGGAACCGACCGTTGCAGGCTTCGTAAAGAGCGGGGCGGGGCGGGTCGAGCACGACCACAGTAAAATCTAGGTCAGGAGGGGGACGGGCCGGGGCTTCAGCCAGCCAATCGGTTAGGGATCGGCCCGTGGCGGTCAGGACTTCCCAGGCACGGATCAGGCGTTGGCGGTCGCTGGGGTTCAGGCGCCCAGCGGTGGCTGGGTCTTGGCGGGCCAGTTCAGCGTGGAGGCCCGCGCCGCCCAACGCCAGGAAGCGGGCTTGGGCAGCGGCCCGGATTTCGGGAGGGATTTCGGGAATTTCGGCCAGTCCGGCCATCAGCGCCCGCAGATACAGGCCGGTGCCGCCCACCACGATTGGGACTCGACCGGCGGCCTGGGTTTCGGCGATCGCGATCAGGGCTTGGTCGCGCCAGCGGGCCACCGAATATCGCTCCGAGGCCGATGAAACGCCATAGAGCCGGTGTGGTACGGCGGCCAGGGCGGCACGGCCAGGGCGGGCGGTCAGCACCGATAGTTCGTGATAGAGCTGCATGCTGTCGGCATTGATCACCTCGCCGTTCAGCCGCTCGGCCAGCGCCAAGGCCAAGCCGGATTTGCCCGAAGCGGTGGGGCCGGCGATGATGACGACGGTCCTGGAAATCATGGACAAATCGAGTCCCAGTCCCTCATAACGGCGTGCCGTTTCCGCCGAGTCCCATGTTTTCGGATGCCGTCCCATGGATGCTGTTCTGACCTTGGTTGCCGCGCCTGATGTTCATCTCGAGTCTAGCACGGTCGATCGGGTGCGCGACGCGCTGTCGACATTGGGAGCGGATAGCGGTGCCGTGGACTGGCTGGCCCCAGCTCGGGCGTGTGATCTGCCGTTTCAGGGCGTTGTGCCGGACCAGGCCGATGCGGCGGCCCGACTGGCGCTGGGCGGCGCGCGGGTAGACGTGATTGCCCAGAATGGTGCCGACCGAAAGAAGCGCCTGCTGGTCGCCGATATGGAATCCACCATCATCCACCAAGAAATGCTTGATGAATTGGGTGAGATGGTCGGATTGGGGGGGCGGATTGCCGAGATTACCCGGCGGGCCATGAATGGTGAGATCGATTTCAAGGGCGCCTTGCGGGAGCGGGTCGGCTTGTTGGCCGGTTTGCCCGAGTCAGCCTTAGACGAAGCCTACCAGCGAGTCGAGTTCATGCCAGGGGCTCGGGCGCTGGTGCAGACCATGCGGGCCTCTGGGGCTCGGTGTGTTCTGGTGTCCGGTGGTTTCCGGGCCTTCACCCGGCGGGTGGCGGCTACCGCTGGTTTTCACGAAGAATACGGCAACGACCTGGAAATCGTCGACGGCACGGTTTCCGGTCGGACCCTAGAGCCGATTTTGGATCGCGAAAGCAAGGCCGCACTCCTGATCCAGACGGCCACGGCTCACCAAATCCCGATTCAAGCCGTTTTGGCGGTGGGAGATGGTGCCAATGATTTGCCGATGCTGATGATGGCCGGCTTGGGGGTGGCCTTTCGCGCCAAACCCAGCGTGGCGGCGGCGGCCCGCACCCGCCTGGATCATGCCGATCTTACGGGCCTGCTGTATGCTCAAGGCTACCGTCTGGCTGACATTCTCAATCCCGCCTGACCGACGATGAGCCATGGTCACGGCTGGCCGGTATCGTTTTCATGAAAATGTCATTTCGTCATATGGCGAAATAGCATATCATGGCGTCATGTTGGAACAGTTCGAACAGATTGGCCGGGCGATTGCCGACCCTTCACGCCTCCGCATTTTGAAGCTGTTGGAGCCGGAAGAGCTGTGCGTGTGCCAAGTGACCGCCGTGCTTGGCCTTGCGCCGGCAACGGTCTCAAAGCACCTCTCGCTGCTGCGACAGGCCGGGTTGGTAACGCAGCGCAAGGCTGGGCGGTGGGTGTTCTATCGCCTGTCCGAGCGTTCGCATAATCCTTACGCTGCGGCGGTGCGCGCACTGGTGCGCGGGGCGCTGGCTGATGACGACGTTATTATAGCCGACCGACAAAAGCTTCTTAAGGTAAAAGAAATTTCTGTTGAGGTGCTGTGCCGATCGGACTCATTGTGATGTTGATTTCATAGAAATAAATAACTTTTTGTCGATTGTCGATTGTAAAGCTAGACTTTAACCAATGGAGTCGCTGCGTATGTCGATCACGATCTATCATAATCCCAAATGCGGGACGTCGCGCAATGTCCTGGCGATGATTCGTAACAGCGGTGAAGAGCCGGTTGTTATCGAATATCTGAAAGCCCCTCCGAGTCGCGCCGAGCTGGTTTCATTGCTGGAACGTATGGATATGAGGCCTCGCGACCTGATGCGCCGCAAGGGGACTCCCTACGACGCCTTGGGTTTGGATGATCCGGCTTTGACCGATGACCAATTGATCGATGCCATATTGGCCGATCCCATTCTGATGGAGCGCCCGGTCGTGGTGTCTCCGCTAGGGGTGCGGCTCTGTCGGCCTTCAGAGGTTGTGTTGTCCATAATGCCCAATCCGCAGTTGACGCCGTTCGTCAAGGAAGATGGAAGCCCGGTTATACCGGCCTGATAATCGTTCCGGATGAGAAACCCTGGTGGAGAGGCTTATCCCGCCAGGGGGCTTTTTAAGGCCTATGCGCGCGAAGCCAAGGGCGCGGATGCGCCCGCCCGGCGTCTGATACCGGCGAGCCCTGATACTGACACATCGCCGGTATCGGGCCGCGACGGCGGCCCCGCGCGCCCATGCGCGCGAAGCCAAGGGCGCGGATGCGCCCGCCCGGCGTCTGAGGGCAGCCTTGATGAGTCACCATCAAGGCTCGATGGTATGAGGGCAGCCTTGATGAGTCAACATCAAGGCTCGAGGGTATGAAGGGCACTTTAATATATCAACATGAAAGGTCAGAATGATGAATGAGACACCGACGATGGGGTGGTTTGAACGCTTTCTGACGATATGGGTCTTGCTTTGTATCGTGGTTGGCATTGTTCTTGGTCATTTGGCACCAAGTGTCTTTCAAGGGATTGCGGCAGCGGAGGTCAGCCACGTCAACATGCCCGTTGCCGTTCTGGTCTGGTTCATGATCATTCCGATGCTGATTAAAATTGATTTTAGTGCTTTACATACGGTTTCTGAACATTGGCGAGGGATTGGCGTTACACTCTTCATCAATTGGGCGGTGAAGCCGTTTTCCATGGCCGCATTAGCGGGATTGTTTATCGGGATATTGTTTCGTCCTTTATTGCCAGCAGATCAGATTAATAGTTATATCGCAGGGTTGATTTTATTGGCGGCGGCACCCTGTACAGCCATGGTTTTTGTTTGGTCAAATCTATGTCGTGGAGAGCCTCATTTTACCTTAAGTCAAGTGGCTCTTAACGATATTATTATGGTCTTTGCTTTTGCCCCGATCGTCGGTTTGTTGCTGGGGCTGTCTTCGATTACCGTACCCTGGGATACTTTGGTGCTGTCGGTCGTGCTCTATATCCTGGTGCCGGTGATTTTGGCCCAGGCGTGGCGGTTTGCGACGTTGCGTCACGGGGGCGAGTCGGCACTGGTGCGGGTTCTGGCGAGGGTTCAGCCTTTGTCTTTATGGGCCTTGTTGGCAACGCTGGTTTTGTTGTTCGGTTTCCAGGGGGAGCGCATTATCGAGCAGCCCGCAGTCATTGCCCTGCTGGCGGTGCCGATTGTGATTCAAGTCTATTTCAATGCGGGGCTGGCCTATTGGCTGAATCGCCGGCTGGGAGTCGCTCATTGTGTTGCCGGGCCATCGGCGCTGATCGGTGCCAGCAATTTTTTCGAATTGGCTGTGGCGGCGGCGATCAGCCTGTTTGGTCTTCAATCGGGGGCGGCCTTGGCAACGGTGGTGGGAGTTCTCATTGAGGTGCCGGTCATGCTGTCGGTGGTTCGGATCGTGAATGCCAGTCGCGGTTGGTATGTGGCGCGGGCCTGATACCAATGGCCTTGGACGTTGACACGTCCGCAGCGCCCTCATACCACCGAGCCTTGATGTTGACTTATCAAGGCTGCCCTCAGACGCCGGGCGGGCGCATCCGCGCCCTTGGCTTCGCGCCATGGGGCGCGCGCCGGCGGTCGCCGCCGATACCAACGGCACGGATCATTATCTAGGGCCGTTGGTATGAGGTTGGAATGGGCTTATACCATCGGGCCTTGATGGTGACTCATCAAGGGTGCCCTCAGACGCCGGGCGGGCGCATCCGCGCCCTTGGCTTCGCGTCCACGAGGACGCGGGGCCGTCGTCGCGGCCCGATACCGGCAGTGTGTCATCGTTATAGCTCGCCGGTATTAAAGGCTGCGGCATTTTGTCCGGCAATAAAAAATTAACCGTGCGTCTTCATCGCCTGTCATCACGGATGGGCTACGGGGTCTCTCATCTTCGAGCGCGACCGTCGATGACGGTTCGGCGTCGATCTAGGTGGGGGGTTGAATGGACGGGGTATTCGACGGTTCGCTGACCATGGTCAGCATGATCTTCATCGTTCTGGCGCTGGCGCTGGCGTTCGGTTTTGAATTCGTAAACGGCTTTCACGACACCGCCAACGCCGTTGCGACGGTGATCTACACCAACACCCTTAAACCAACCACGGCAGTCGTGTGGTCGGGCTTTTGGAATTTCCTGGGCGTGTTGACCTCGACCGGGGCGGTGGCGTTTGGGATCATCGCCCTGTTGCCGGTCGAGTTGATCGTCAATGTCGGCTCCGGCGCCGGTTTCGCCATGGTCTTCGCCCTGCTGGTATCGGCGATCATCTGGAACCTGGGCACATGGTACTTGGGCTTGCCGGCCTCCAGCTCTCATACCTTGATTGGCTCTATCGTCGGCGTTGGGCTGGCGAACTCCGCCCTATCCGGCGGCCATGCCTTCGGCGAAGGTGTCAATTGGGGTAAGGTTCAGGACGTTGGCATGTCGCTGGCGATCTCGCCGTTGGTTGGCTTTTTCTGTGCGGCGCTGCTGTTGCTGTTGGCTAAGGCGCTGATCCGCAAGCCAGAGCTGTATACGGCGCCCGAGCCCGGCAAGGCTCCGCCGGTATGGATTCGCGGCTTGTTGGTGTTGACCTGCACTGGGGTCAGTTTTGCTCATGGGTCGAATGACGGGCAGAAGGGCATGGGCCTGATCATGCTGATTCTGATCGGCATCATCCCAGCGACCTACGCTCTGAATCCCAATACCGGAAGCGATCAGATGGCGGTGATCGCCGCCACTTCGGACAAGGTCGGCGTGATTTTGGAGCATTCCGGTAAGACCACGGTTCCGGTGGCTGACCCGGACAGCACGCTTTCGGCCACTCTGCGCACTGGGCTGGTGCCGGATGAGAGCTATGCGGCAATCGCCATCAAAAACAAGGCGATTCGGAACGGGATCGCGGGCGCCAAGAGCTTTACCGATGTGCCGCCCGAAGCCCGCCGCACACTGCGTACCGACATTTATCTGGTCACGGAAGCTCTGGGTAAGCTGTTGAAGGCCCCCAACCCGTTCTCGGCGGAGGAAAAAGCCACCCTCACCAGCTATAAGGACGAGCTGAAGGCGACCACCCAATTCATCCCGACCTGGGTCAAGGTGGCTGTAGCGCTGGCCTTGGGGTTGGGAACGATGGTCGGCTGGAAGCGCATCGTGGTGACGGTTGGTGAAAAAATCGGTAAGGCCCACCTGACCTACGCCCAGGGCGGTGCGGCGGAATTGGTGGCCATGACCACCATCGGCGCCGCCGATGTGTTGGGGCTGCCGGTCAGTACCACCCACGTCCTGTCCTCGGGCGTTGCCGGCACCATGGCCGCCAACCAGTCCGGGCTTCAGATGGGAACCTTGCGAAACCTGTTGTTGGCCTGGGTTCTGACTCTGCCGGCATGCGTGCTGTTGGGGGCAACTTTGTTCTCCTCGGCCCTTTATCTGGTGCTTAACGTCTTCGGGCTTTAAGGATTTTGTGAGGGGGGAGACGTGTTTGCGCGTCTCCCACCGAGAATTTCCTTGACCGCGACGGGATTGAGCCTCAGTTATGGCGCTGAATTTCACGGAAGAATAAGGGCCTCATGGCGAAGGAAGATCTGATTGAATTCTCGGGTACCGTGATGGAGCTGCTGCCCAACGCCATGTTCCGGGTTAAGCTCGATAACGATCACGAGGTTCTGGCGCACACTTCGGGAAAGATGCGCAAGAATCGCATCCGAGTGCTGGCTGGGGATCGCGTCAATGTTGAAATGACGCCATACGACCTGACCAAAGGCCGCATCACGTTCCGCTTCAAATAGTCCGGCGGACTTAATGATAGAACGCACGTCACCGCTGCGGTTGGTGCTCGCTTCGGCATCGCCGCGGCGGGTGGACTTGTTGCGTCAAATCGGCATTGAGCCGGCGGTGATCGACCCCGCCGATATCGATGAAACGCCGATCCGGCGCGAGTTACCGGCCCAGCACGCGGCTCGTTTGGCCGAAGAGAAAGCGCTGGTGGTGGCGGCCCGTCATCCGGGGGCGGTGGTTTTGGCTGCCGATACGGTGGTGGCCTGCGGACGCCGGGTCTTGCCCAAAGCCGAGGACGCCGAAACGGCTCGAGGGTGCCTCGAGCTGTTGTCGGGGCGGCGCCATCGGGTTTATGGCGGAGTCGCTGTTCATGGTCCCGATGGTCGGTTGCTCCGGCGGTTGATCCAGAGCGTGGTGGTGTTTAAGGTTCTGAGCCCGCCCGAGATCGACGCCTATCTGGCCTCCGGAGAGTGGCACGGCAAAGCGGGCGGCTATGCTATCCAAGGGCGGGCGGCGGCGTTCGTGCGCCAAATTGGCGGCTCGTACAGCAACATCGTGGGACTGCCGTTGTTCGAAGTCGCCGGACTGTTGGGCGGCTTTGGGATTCGGGCGCCGTGATCGGGGGCGGTTGTGGTCCCTGAACCGGGCACGGACTCGGAACTGCTGATTGATCGTCGGGGAACCCTGCTGCGGGCAGCGGTGGTGACCGATGGGCTCCTGACCGACTTGCATGTGGACCGTTGCGACCTCACGCCGCCTCAAACGGGTTCGGTGTGGCGTGGCCGGGTCGAACGCATCTCGGCGGGGCTGAATGCTGCTTTTATCGACTTGGGAATCGGGCCATCGGGACTGCTGGGAGCGGTCGAGGTGCGCTTGGCCGGCGGTCGGCGCCCCGAGTCGGGGGCGGCCATCGGCTCTTTGTTGCGGAGCGGCCAGACGGTGCTGGTTCAGGTCAAGGCCGAAGCGGTGGGGGCCAAGGGACCGACCCTCGCCATGGATGTCAGCCTGCCTGGGCGGGTTTTGGTCCATGCGCCGTTCCGGCGCGGGGTGACGGTGTCGCGGCGTATTGGACAGGGGGCCGTGCGAGGGGCGCTGACCCGGCGTCTTCAGGCTTTGACCACGGGGGATGGCTGGATTGCTCGTGCCGGTGCCGAGGGGGCCACAGACCCCCTGATTGCGGCCGAATCCGAAGCCTTGGCGTGTGCCTGGCGCGACCTGGAACGAGCGGCGGTCGCGGGGACAGCGCCAGCCCTGTTGGCAGCGGCACCCGACGCTGGTCGTCGGGCGGTGATTGGTCATGGGCTTCGTCCCTTATCCCGGATTGTGGTGGCCTCCGACAGCGACCTTCAAGCCGGGTGGGCGGGGGACTTCATGGCTTGGTGTCGTGACGCCGCCCCTGATCTGGCTCCTCGGCTGGAGACTCACGGCGGCGCGAGGCCGTTGTTTGATCGCTATGACCTCGAATCGCAATTCTTGGCCCTGGCCGGGCCGCGCGTCCCGTTAACCGGAGGCGCCGGCTTGGTGATCGAGCGTACCGAGGCACTGTCGGTGGTCGATGTGAATGGCGGTGAACGGGGGAACCCACTGTCGGTTAACCTTGAAGCCGCGCGGGAGGTTGCCCGGCAATTGCGGCTCCGCAATCTGTGCGGAATCATCATTGTCGATTTCGTTTCGATGCCCCGTCGGGGGGATGGCGAGCGCGTCCTGGATGCCTTGGCGGCGGCAGTGGCCGATGATCCGATTCAAACCGAGGTCCACGGCATGTCAAAGCTAGGGCTGGTCGAACTGACACGGGCGCGGCGCGGGCCGATGCTGATCGATCTGCTGTCGGGGTGTTCGGGAGGCGAACCATGAGCGATCCCAAGCCGCCGGAAGCCACGAAGGCTTCACTGTGCGTCTTGTGCCGTCGCGGGCCAGCCACACCGGCCTTTCATCCCTTCTGCTCGCGCCGCTGTGCGGACCTCGATTTGGCCCGCTGGTTGGGGGATGGCTATCGGATCCCTGGCCGTGCCGATGATCCTGACGAAGACGCAGAATACGCAGCTTCCGGTGAACGGACGGGTTAGGCTATGACCGTGTCATACCATCGAGCCTTGATGTTGACTTATCAAGGCTGCCCTCAGACGCCGGGCGGGCGCATCCGCGCCCTTGGCTTCGCGCGCATGGGCGCGCGGGGCCGTCGTCGCGGCCCGATACCGGCAGTGTGTCATTGTTATAGCTCGCCGGTATCATCGGCGGGTTCAAAAAATCTCAAAAAATAACGTCATGACCGTTCAGTGACGCTGGACAGACCCAATAAAATTTCCTATAAGCCACGCCACCAACGCCGCTGGTCACACGGACCGGACCGGCGGCTCTGGATGCCCAGGTAGCTCAGTTGGTAGAGCAGGGGACTGAAAATCCCCGTGTCGGCGGTTCAATTCCGTCCCTGGGCACCATTTCCCACCTTTCAAGACGCTATCGCTTGTGCCAGGCGCTTTAATGCTGATAGATCGGAGCTGCCCTCAGCCTGCGGTTTGTCGTCGTCTGAACATTATGGAAAATGCCAGCCGAGTCGGCACGATCAGGGCGGTTCGGCCAACAGGCGCTCGATTGTTGGCATCAGTGGGTGTTCAAGTCCGGCTTTGCGGAACTGTGCGAAATCATCCAGGATCGCTTGGCGCCAAGTTTGGCCTCGGCTATTGACGCTTTCAGCGCGATAACGGCGGTGCAGCGTGAGCGCCGCTTCGGTATTGCCCAAGAACATCTCAGCGTGGGCGGCGTTGGTTAGCACCCAGAGTTGAGATTGATCGAGGGCGAACGCCTCTTCGGCGGTCGCCTTGGCCTCCGTGAATTGGCGGGCCAACAGGTGGTACCAAGAGGCTTCGCCCAGCACCTCTGCAAGTTTCGTCCGGTAGGCGTCGGGGTCATGGGCGGCGAGGTCGCGGAAGATCGAGAGTGCCTCGGTGTCGGCCTTCTCGGCATCGGCGAAGCGGCCGGTCTCGCTATAGAGGATGCCGAGAGTGTTCAGCGTCATGGCGAGATCGGGCCGATAGGCGCCGAGGTCATGGGCGGCGAGGTCGCGCCCGATCGAGAGTGCCTCGGTGTCGGCCTTTTCGGCGTCGGCAAGGCGGCCAGTGTTGCGATAGAGGCTGCCGAGAGTGTTTAGCGTCGTGGCGACCTTGGGCCGATAGGCGCCGGGGCTATGGGCGGCGAGGTCGCGGAAGATCGAGAGCGTCTCGGTGTCGGCCTGCTCGGCGTCGGCAAGGCGGCCGGTGGCGTCATAGAGGCTGCCGAGAGTGTTCAGCGCCGTGGCGATATCAGGCCGATAGGCGCCGGGGTTATGGGCGGCGAGGTCGCAGAAGATCAAGACCGCCTCGGTGTCGGCCTGCTCGGCGTCGGCAAGGCGGCCGGTCTCGCGATAGAGGATGCCGAGAGTGTTCAGCGTCATGGCGAGATCGGGCCGATAGGCGCCGGAATTCTGGGCGGCGAGGTCGCGGAAGATCGAGAGTGCCTCGGTGTCGGCCTTTTCGGCGTCGGCGAGGCGGCCGGTCTCGCGATAGAGGATGCCGAGAGTGTTCAGCGTCATGGCGAGATCGGGCCGATAGGCGTCGGGGTCATGGGCGGCGAGGTCGCGGAAGATCAAGAGTGCCTCGGTGTCGGCCTTTTCGGCGTCGGCAAGGCGGCCAGTGTTGCGATAGAGGCTGCCGAGAGTGTTCAGCGTCGTGGCGACCTTGGGCCGATAGGCGCCGGGGTCATGGGCGGCGAGGTCGCGGAAGATCGAGAGCGCCTCGGTGTCGGCCTTTTCGGCGTCGGCAAGGCGGCCAGTGTTGCGATAGAGGCTGCCGAGAGTGTTCAGCGTCGTGGCGACCTTGGGCCGATAGGCGCCGGGGTCATGGGCGGCGAGGTCGCGTTGGCGTTGCAGGGCCGTTGTCCACCCCTTCTCTGCCTCTGCGTAATTTCGCTCGCCATAGGCTGCTGTTGCGTAGCCATCGGCATAGAGCGGATTGTCCGGCTCGTAGCGGAATGCCTTGTCATAATGAAGCAACGCAGCCGTCGGAGCGAACCGCAGCATAGCGAGATCACCCAGATCATATTGGGTTGCCGCCGCCCGCGCAACCTGGGCCTCTTGCTTGGTCGCCAGTTCTTGCAGGATTGCTTCAGCCTTGTCGAACTCGCCTTGTCGAATCAGCGCGTGCGCCTGCGTGGCCTTCTCGCTGTCATCCGGGCTGTCCGCCAGTCGTGCTGACAGCTCACTATACCGCTGTTCCCAGTCATGGGCCTGTTTCCGCAAGATGTCGATAAGATCATTTTGATTTCGAACCGTCCGACTGGAATCATCAATGCTATGGAGTTTCTCATTCAATAGGCGGAACTGCTGGGAAAGCTGATTTTCGAGATACAGCAAGGCTTCTTTATCGAATCCCGGACACTTGATCGACACCTGCCCCGCGTTGTTGACGATCGGCGGGCTGCACGGGCTCTCCGAACGCTTCTCGATGCGGGTATCCGCGCTGGCGCAGGCCGACCACGTCAGCAACGCGCCGCAGAGTAGAAGATTGATGGCAAGGGCAATCCGTGCTTGCATTAGCAGCTCTCTCCACTGGAGCCGTTTCCGATCACGTCAGGCGCCGTCGCGAGCATGAGCGTCTCCCTTCGCATAGCGCCAAGTGCCGCACCTGATTGGAAATAATTCTATGGAAAAATTCAACCCATTTTACCCCCACGGTGGGGAAGTCAGGTTAACGGCGATAATTGCCTTGACGGGGCGGATGTGATTTGTTCGACGGACCGATTCGCATTGGAGCGTCCCGATGACCGATCCCGCCGACCTGCTTGCCGACAACGAGATGCCCCGGATGCGGGTGGCGCTGCTACTGGAGCATTTTTCCCGGCTTGATGATAATCGTGAGCCTTGGCGGGTTATGTATCCGCTCTCGGAGGTGCTACTCCTTCTGACCTGTGCCACGATTTGTGGATGTGACGACTTTGATGACATTGCCGCTTGGGGCAAATACCACCTTGATTTTCTTCGACAATTTTCGCCCTTTCATTTTGATGTTCCGTGCGAGCGTTGGCTGCGCGCTCTAGTCAATCGGGTTGATCCGATTCTTTTCGGCCGCTGTTTCGAAGATTGGATCAAGGCGCTGTGGCCCGGCCGACATGATTTGATCGCCATTGATGGCAAGACCTCGCGCCGTACCCACGACAAGGCCAAAGGACTGAAGGCTCTTCATACACTCAGCGCCTACGCAACCAATGCCCGGTTGACGCTGGCGCAACTCAGCGTTCCCGAAAAAACCAATGAAATCACCGCTATTCCTGAACTGCTCGACCACTTGGCCGAAACCGGCCAGCTTGAAGGTGCGCTGGTGACGATCGACGCCATGGGGTGCCAGGTCGAGATCGCCGACAGGATTGTCGCCCACAAGGCCGATTTTCTGCTGGCTGTGAAAGGGAACCAATCGATACTAGAAACTGAGATCACGGAATATTTCCGCACGGCTCCGAACGATGAGGTTATCAGAAAAGAGACCGTCGAAAAAGGCCATGGTCGCATAGAGACGCGCATCTTTACAGCATCATGTGTTATTGATTGGATGGAATCAGAGAAAAACTATCCAGGACAGCCGAAGTTTAAGCACATCAAAACGATCCTCAAGGTCGTCAATAGAACTGAGTTCAAAGATAGATGCACCTGCGAAGAACGGCTCTACATCTCATCGGCCCCTCTTGATATCGAGCGGCTCGCCCACGCCTCCAGGGGGCATTGGGGCGTGGAAAGCATGCACTGGCTCCTCGATGTCGATTTCAACGACGACTTGTCCCGTTATCGAGCTGGATCCGGGGCTAAGAACATGGCCGTCGTGCGCCGCTTCGCCCTCGGCCTCGTACGTGCCGACAAGTCCAAGGGCAGCGTCAAAACAAAAAGAAAATCAGCCGGTTGGAGCACAGCTTTCCTGCTCACGCTCCTCCAGTTAAGATGAGCGTTAACCTCGATTCCGAGCCGTGGCCCTAATACTGACACATCGCCGGTATTGGGCCGCGACGGCGGCCCCGCGCGCCCATGCGCGCGAAGCCAAGGGCGCGGATGCGCCCGCCCGGCGTCTGAGGGCAGCCTTGGTGAGTCACTATCAAGGCCCGATGGTATCATTGATCAGGGAAACTCAAAGCCTACAATTATTCAGTCTTCGACAGGGCCACTGAGCCCTCAGATCACAAATAATTCAGGGGTCATTAATATTCAGGGCGATGGTATGGGGAATGACCTAGCGATAGTCTTGTATGAGGTCTATTTTTATCGTTTGGTACATGCTATCCGTGCGCTTATGTGGGGGCAATCGGTCTTCTGTGGTCAAAATGGGATCGGGTAACTGTAGTGCCGTGCCGAACGGCTTCTTCTGCTCCCGTTCCCGCTGTTTGACCTTGGCGTCAGTGCGTTCGGTCAAGAGGGATGATCTCGTTCAGAGGAATGCCGTCGACGAGCCGTTCAGCCCACTCCTCGAGCTGGTCACTTTGAGCGGTGCGGATGCGATGCTCGATTTCGGAGGACAGAGGGCCAAAGCGCCGTCTTAATTGCCGAAGGAGTATATTGGCTTTTCCTTCGGTTTCACCCTCGGCCTTCCCTTCAGCCTTCCCTTCGGCCTTCCCCTCAGCCTTTCCTTCAGCCAGCCCTTCGGCTCTGGCTTCGGCCTTCCACCGCTCGACCCATTCTTGGACTCGTGTCTGCAACATGGTTTTAACTCCCCCTATATTTTCGGGAATAGCGAGTGTTGCGCCTTGATCTC
>Ga0302270_10001206_pt1 | contig 26528 bp, 18 predicted proteins | sample III_Bog_E2_3_FD_198773 | JGI IMG/M metagenome (GOLD analysis project Ga0302270, IMG submission 198773) | Peat permafrost microbial communities from Stordalen Mire near Abisko, Sweden - III_Bog_E2_3 | ecosystem: Environmental > Terrestrial > Soil > Wetlands > Peat | place: Sweden: Abisko... | reverse complement strand
TCCCTTCTCCTCGATGAACAGGGTGTCGATCCCGCCGCTGGCGGAGTGGTGGCGCGCCACCCCATCCACCAGGTATTCCGCCAGCACGATTTCGCAGGAGGCGAACACCTCGGCGTCGACCAGGTGCCCGCCCACCACTTCCCCGCTGGACTTGGAGGCGATGATGTACAGTTGCGCATCCAGTTCCCGCTCGCCATTGAGGGCGATGTTCCCTTCCAGGCCCATCAGTTCCAGCGGCCCCTCCAGGCGATGGCTCTTCAACCTCGGCTCGGTCATGGGCAGATGGGCGCCTGCCTGGATTCCGGTGAATTCCACTTCCTTGACCGAACCCACCGCCGAGACCAGGGAGGCGAAGTGGAGGTTTTCGGCCCGGGCCATTGCCAGCAGGGCATCGGTGATCCTGGCTCCGGGTTCGATCTTGATGATGAAGCGCCGCCCGGTGCGGCATTCTCGGTACCAGAGTTTTTCCATGAACTAAACCTCAGAGGCTCGAAGGACGGCGGTTTCGATGCGGGCGGCGATGGCGTAATCCAGGGCGCCCCGGTCCGATACCTGGATATGCCCGGCGGTGACCTGCAACTGCTCCAAGGTCGCCAGGATCCGTTCCCGGATCAGCTGCTCGAACTGTTTCTTGACCGTCGAGTCGATCTGGACTTGAAGGGTTTCGGCGGGTTCCACCACCACCATCAGGTCGCTGGACTGCATGGTCCCGGCGCTGGCCCTTCGGCAAATTTTCATGACCAAGTATTCCTCCATCCCAAGGTGATTCCACTAGCAGCCGTAAGGCCGCTTGCGACCTCACGGCTGCCTGTGCCCAGCACGGGCGTCTAATGCAACCAGGATCTAGCGGTGCTAGGCCGTGGCCAACTGCCGCCTTTGTTCGACGCTTTTGCGCCGATAGAGCGCCAGGGTTCCGACCAAACCGCAGACCGCTGCGAACATCATCCAGAACCCGGGAGCGGCCTTGTCTCCGGTGGCCTTGATCAGCCAGGTGCAGGCGGCAGGAGTGAAGCCGCCGAACAGGGCCGTCGCCAGGCTATAGGCCAGGGAAAACCCCACGGTCCGGACTTCCACCGGCATGACCTCGGTCAAAGCCACCACCATGGCGCCGTTGTAGCTGCCGTAGAGACACGACAGCCAGAGTTCCACCACCAGCATCCTCATGAAGGTCGGGGCGGACACCAGCCAGAACAAGGCCGGATAGGCGGTCAGGATGGTCAGGACGGTGAAGGTGATCAGGATCGGCCGGCGACCGATGCGATCCGACCAGGAACCCATGACCGGCAGCCAGATGAAGTTGGAGATCCCCACACAGAGGGTGACCACCAGGCTGTCGGTGGTGGTGAGCTTCAGGACCTTGGTGCCGAAGGTCGGGGTGTAGACCGTGATGAGGTAGAACGACACGGTGGTCATGACCACCAGCATCATGCCGGCGATGACGATTCCCCAGTTCTTGATCATGGACTGGAAGATCTCCCGGACCGCCGGGCGATGCTTGCGCTTGGTGAACTCCTCAGTCTCCTGGAGCGTGCGGCTGATGAAGAAGATCAGGGGCACGATCATGCAGCCGATGAAGAAGGGAATCCGCCAGCCCCAGGCGGCGACGGTGGCGGGCGCCATCCACAGATTGATGCCGTAGCCGAGCGCCGCGGCGACGATGATCGAAAGCTGCTGGCTGGCGGACTGCCAGCTCACATAGAAGCCCTTGTGTCCTGGGGTCGCCATTTCCGACAGATAGACCGACACGCCGCCCAGTTCCACTCCGGCCGAAAAGCCTTGGCAGAGCCGTCCCACCAGCACCAGCAGGGGGGCGATGATCCCGATGGTGGCGTAGCCGGGGACAAAGGCGATCAGGACCGTGCCGACCGCCATGAAGCCAAGGGTCACGATCAGGCCTTTGCGCCGGCCGACCCGGTCGATGTAGGCGCCCATAAGGATGGCCCCCAGCGGACGCATGAGGAAACCCACCCCGAAGGTGCCGAAGGTGAGCATGAGCGAGGCATATTCGTTGCTGACCGGGAAAAAGGTCTTGGAGATGTAGCTGGCATAGAAGCCGAACAAGAAGAAGTCGAACATCTCCAGGAAATTTCCGCTGGTGACCCGCAGTACGGCCCCCAGTTTGGAGTGTCTTGCTGGTGTTTCTGACATGGTTGCTCCCGCTGAATGAAAATCAGCCGTCCGTGGGTGTCAAACAGTCCACGACACCCGGCGGGCGCCGTGGACCAGAGAGGAGAGGAACAGGACCGTCGGCTCAGAACTTGAAGCGGCAGCCGGTGGCGATTTCGGTTTCGCTGTTGTACTTCTGGCCAGCGCCGTAGGGACCTAGTTGTCCTGGGCGCGCAGGGGGCTCACGGCAGCGGGCATGAGTGCTACCATGCCGAGGATTGGCAGTTTTTTCATGGATGGCTCCGTACAGGAAAAGCGCCCGAAGTCGTGGAGGACTTCGGAGCGGCGAAAGGAGGATGAATAGAAGAACGGGTTGGGGTGCACAGGTAATTTACGAAACCAAGCTTTCAGTCCCCTTTCAGTCACAGGCTTGTGACTTGGATCACAGGGATTGTCGGGAAGTATTGTCCCGGTGCATCCTTATCGCAGGCTGATGCCTGGGATCCGGCACGCCGATGAACGCCACAATGCTTAAAGGGGAGCGCCGTGAATGGCCTGATGCAATGGGCGGTTGTGCTTTTGGCCCTGACCCTGGCCCCCAGCGCTGGCGCCACCGAAAAGATCACGCTCATGGCGGGTGGGGTGGAGAAGATCATCTACCTGCCGCTGACCATCGCCGAGCGGATGGGCTACTTCCAGCAGGAGGGGCTGGAAGTGGAGACCCGCAGCGACCTGACCGGAATCCGGGGCACGGACATGCTGCTGGTGGGTGCGGTCCAGGGTGTGGTGGGCTTCTACGACCACACCATCTACCTGCAATCCCAGGGCAAGGCCGTGGTGTGCGTAGTGCAGTTCGCCCAGGCTCCGGGCGAGGTGGAACTGGTCTCGGCCAGGCGGGCCCCGGCGCGCACCATGGCCGACCTGAAGGGATGCACCCTGGGCGTGACCGGGCTGGGCTCCTCCACCCATTTCCTGTCGCGCTACCTGGCCATTTCCGCGGGTCTCAGGCTGAACCAGATAGCCTTCCTGCCGGTGGGTACAGGAGACTCCTTCATCAAGGCCATGAACCAGGGCGCCATCACGGCCGGCATGACCACCGAACCCACCGCCTCCCAGCTCCTGAACGACGGCCAGGCCCGGGTGCTGGTGGATCTGCGCACGCCGGAAAGCACGGCCCAGGCGCTGGGCGGGTCCTACCCCGCCTCTTGTCTCTACATGGAAACCGCCTGGGTGAACCGGCACAAACCCGAGGTCCAGAAGGTGGTCAACGCCCTGGCCAGGGCCCTGAGCTACATCCAGAACCATACCGCCGCGGATCTGGCGGAAAAGGTTCCCGCCGAGTTCTATGCGGGGGACAAGGCCGGCTACATCAAGGCCCTGGCCAAGAGCAAGGCGATCTTCATCCCGGATGGACGCATGCCTGATGCCGGCCCCGGCAATGTCCTGAGGGTGCTTGCTCGGGCGGAGAAATCCATCCAGCCCCAGAGGATCGACCTGGCCAGCACGTTCACCCTTGAATTCATCCGCGCCGCGAAGTGACCGGGAAGAAGCCCCATGCGCATTCTGCTGGTTGAGGACAACCGAACGCTCTCCCAGTGGCTTGGGCGAACCCTGGAAGCGGAACGCTATTCCATGGATTACGCCTACGATGGCGATGAGGCAAACCACCTGTTGCGAGGGGAACATTTCGATCTGGTGATCCTGGACCTGGCCCTGCCGGGCATGGATGGCCGGGAGGTGCTCAAGCGGCTCCGGGCGCGCAACAATCCGGTACCGGTGCTCATCCTCACCGCCTTCGACGCCATGCGGGACCGGCTCGAGGGGCTCGATTTCGGAGCGGACGACTACATGGTGAAACCGTTCGATGTCCCGGAACTGGAGGCCCGCATCCGCGCCCTCCTGCGCCGGAGCAACCAGCAGAAGAACCCCCTCCTGGCCTGCGGCTCCCTGCAGTTCGACAGCAATGCCCGCACCTTCACCCTGGGCGGGGAAAGCCTGCCGCTGACCCCGAGGGAGCATACGGTGCTTGAGACGCTGATGGTTCGCCTGGGCAAGACGGTGAGCAAGAAATCCCTGGCGGAAAGCATGTTCACCCTGCAGGAGGAGGTGAACCCCGAAGCCGTCGAGATCTACGTCCACCGCATCCGCAAGAAGCTCGAAGGCAGCGACGTGGTCATCGCCACCTTGCGGGGCCTGGGCTATCTGCTGAAGCTCCGTTATGAAGCATAGGAGCCTGCTGGCCAATCTGCTGCTGTGGCTGCTGATCCCGCTTGCGGTCGCGGCCGCGCTCGGCGCCTTCCTGGCCCGGGGGGAGGCCGCCCGCACGGCCACCGTGGCCCAGGACCGCCTCCTGCTGGGTTCGGCCCGGATCATCGCCCAGCAGATCCAGTTCGAGGACGGCGTGCTGGACGTGATGATTCCGCCGGCGGCGCTGGAGCTGTTCCGGTCGGACGGACAGGATCAGGTCTTCTACCGCATCACCTCCCCGAAGGGCGTGCTCCTTTCGGGCTACGCGGAGCTGCGGCAGCCCGCCGGCGCCCTGCGGCCGGAGGAATCCGTCGCCTTCGCGGGCGTGGTCCGGGGCGAACCGGTCCGGGTCGTGGCCTACGCCCAACCGGTGTTCACGGCATCCGGCGAAGGACCTGCAGTCATCGAGGTCGCCCAGACCCTCCACTCCCGGGCCCATATGATCAAGCAGATCTGGTTCACCAACCTCGGGCAGGAAGCCCTCATGCTGATCCTGGTCATTCCCCTGGTGTGGGTAGCCCTTCGCCAGGGCATGCGCAGCACCCTGAGGCTGCGCGACACCGTGCAGGGGCGGGCCGCCGGGACCTTGGAGGCCCTGGATCCGGCCCCGGTGCCGGCGGAAATCCGGCCGCTGGTGATCGCCATCAACGACTATGTGCGGGACCTGGAAGCCCAGGTGGCCGCCCGCAGCCGCTTCATCGCCAATGCCTCCCACCAGCTCCGGACGCCGCTGACGGTGCTGCAGACCCAGGTGAGCTTTGGCCTCAAGACCGCGGATCCGGCCCAGAAAGAGGAGGTCATGAAGGCCATCCTCAGCGGCATCCAGGTGGCGACCCGGCTGGTGAACCAGCTGCTCAGCCTGTCCGCCGCCGAGTCCAGCGGACGCCAACACGGTCGAGCAGAAGTGGACCTGGGCGGCCTGGCCAAGCATGTGCTGGAAGAGTATGCCTCCCTGGCCCAGGCCAAGGAGATCGATCTCGGCCTGGAACGCAAGCGCGCCGAGCCGATCCTGGTCAACGCCTCGCCGCTCATGCTCCATGAAATGGTGTCGAACCTTGTGGACAATGCCCTGCGCTATACCCCCGCCGGCGGCGTGGTGACGGTCGCGGTGGAGTGGACCGACGGGTTCCCGGTCCTGCGAATCGAGGACAACGGTCCCGGAATTCCGCCGGCAGAGCGGGAGCGGGTGTTCGAACGTTTCTATCGTCTGCAGGAAATGGATTCCCTGGGTTGCGGCCTGGGCCTGGCCATCGTCCGGGAAGTGGCGTCCGCGATGGACGCCACCGTGATCCTGGCAGCCCCGCCTTCAGGCACCGGCCTGGTCGTCACCGTGGGATTTCCACCCGCCGGACCGGCTTGCCGGGAGGACGCAAGGTCGTAGGCCTTGATCGACTGGATGGGCTCCAGGCATCCTCGACCCGATCCGCTTCCGGGCCGAGCTGTGACCAAAATCACACTCCGCTTGACTGAAAGCAGATCGAAAGGTTCGCCCTTCTAGGGTGCATATAAAGCGATCTTTCTTCCCCAAAACCCAGGACCCATGGTTTCGACCATCGGGTCCATTTTTCAATATAATAGAAGGAGCCCTATGAAATTGTCAATTCTTGCCGGCCTCTCGGCCCTGCTGGTGGCCGGTTGTGTCCAGGCCCAGGCCCAGGATGCCGACGTGCAGACTGAACTCGCAAGCCAGCGGGCCCGGATCGCCGAACTGGAAAAGCAGTTCGCTGCCAAGCCGGCCAATGCCCCGTTCCAGTTCCCCCAGGAACTGACGCCCTATGTCCTGATCGATGCGACCCTGGTGAACACCTCCAACAACACTGCCACCGGCAAGAGCAAGCTCGACTTCAGCAACTCGCCCTGGTTCAGCGCCGACCGCTGGGGCCTGAGGGGCAAGCTGGATTCGAACGTCGCTGGGCTCAGCCTGATCTACAAACTGGAAAGCCAGTTCGGGATCGGCGACGGCGGCCTGGGCACCACCAACGTCGTAACCGCGGCGACCCCCGCCGGCACCACCCCCACCAACGGCGGCACCGAGGCCGTCCTGTTCAACCGGGACGCCTGGGTCGGCCTCGGCAGCAGCAGCCTCGGCCAGATCACCATCGGCCGCCAGAACACCTTGGCCCGGGATTTCTCCGCGATCTACGGCGATCCCTTCGGCCCCGCCCCGTTTGGCTACGAAGAGTCGGGCTGGACCAATTCCAACAACTTCAAGGATCTCGTCAACTTCGCCGGCAGCGTGGACGGTTCCAGGATGAACAAGGGAATGGTCTGGAAGAAGATCATGACGAACGGGGTCACCATGGGGCTCGCCTACAACCTCAGCGACGACACCCTGGTCACCCCCTACGCCAACAATGTCACCCAGGCCAATACCACAACCCGGGACACCACCGCCTGCGTGGCCCTGGGCTATAACGCCAAGGCCTACAACCTCTCCGCCTACTATACCCAGGCCAACAACGCCGGCTTCACCCAGAAGTCCTACTCGGTGGGCGGCAATGCCGAAGTCACCCGCAAGCTCCGGCTGAACGCGGGCCTGTTCCGCTACAGCGCCGACCAGGGCCCGACCAACGGCCAACGCACCGACAACGCCTTCAGCCTGTCGGCCTCCTACGCCGCCACATACATCTGGAGCTACTACCTGGGCTACCAGGGCTGGAAGGCCAACAAGGCAGGCTTGTCCTCCGCCACCAACGGCAACATGACCATGCCCTTCGCCAACGGCAACACCGCCAAGGCCGTCGGCTCCGGCGCGCGCAACACCACCTACGGGGCGATCATGCGCAGCCTGAGCAAGCGGGCGGAAGTGTATGTCTGCGCGGACTACGAGCAGCTCACGGAGGACTTCCGGCTTGCGGCGGCCAATGGCTATCGCAACCAGACCGAGTTGGGGATCGGGATCCGGATCCGGGCGCTCTAACCCGGTCGGCAACCTCCGTCCCCAAAGGTTGCCGAAAGGCCCCGGGCCGGGAAGGCCCGGGGCCGGCAGCTTGGTTTGGCCGAATAGTCATGCAAACGGAGAGATCATTGTGATTAGTAAATTCCTAGCGGCCATGACCATTAGCCGGAAGTTCGTCCTGATCCTCTCTTTGCAGTCGACCCTGCTGATCCTCATCACGGCCCTGGGCTGGTTCGGAATCCATGCGGCCAACAGGGTGGTCGACCGGCTCGACCAGAACGTGGCCAAATCCAGGGTGATCAGCCGGGTGGTCAATGAATCCAACGTGATAAGGGCCATCCAGGTTTCGATGGTGGCCGGGGCCAAGGATGACGCGTACATCCAGAAGCGCGCCGAGCGCATGCAGCAGTATGTGACCCCGACCCTGGCGGATCTGCAGAAGTTCCCCGAACTCCCCTGGACCGCCGAGGAACGCCCCCTGGCCCTGCAGACCACCACTGGAATCAAGGCCTTGATTGCCACCTTCCCTGACATCCTGGCCGCCGCCAAGGCGCGCCAGGAGAACGATGCCTCGAAGGAATTGATGGAGGGCAATGTTCAGGTCCAGCGGGAGGCCCGGGCCGGTCTGGACAAGCTGCAGGCATCGATCATGAAAGCCTCGGACATCGCGGTGCAGGACAATGCCGTCCATGGCCAGCGCTTCATGGTCTGGATTCTGGCCATGGCCCTCGGCGGCCTGCTGCTGGGTTTCGGGTTGGTGCATCTGGTCGCCCGGCAGATCACCGCCGGCGTGAATGGCCTGGAGGGTGCCATGAGCGCCCTCCACCATGGCGACCTAACCGTCCAGAGCCGGGTGGAAGGCCGGGACGAGCTCAACCACATCCGCCGGATCCTCAACCAGGCCACGGTCCAGTTGCGGGGGGACATCCAGGCCATGGCGCAGATCGCCGAGCAGAACGCCTCCAGCGCCACGGAATTGGCCGCGACCGCGAACCAGATCAACGCCGCCACGGAGGAGATCAGCAGGGGGGCCGACCAGCAGCGGCAGGCCGTGGAAAGGTCCACCACCGCGCTGGCGGAAATGGCCCAAGCGATTCAAGCCGCCAGGCAGAGCGCCGAATGCGCGGAACGTTATGCCCAGGGATCCCTCGGCGCCAGCAGAGAAGGCCTGCGCAGCGCCGGGGAATCGACCCAGGCCATGGGCGGCATCCGGGAAAGTGCCGGAAAGGTCTCCCGGATCACCTCCCTCATCGCCGAAATCGCCCAGCAGACCAACCTGCTCAGCCTCAACGCCGCCATCGAGGCGGCCAAGGCTGGTGAGCAGGGCAAGGGGTTCGCCGTCGTGGCGGACGAGATCAGAAAGCTTGCCGAACGAAGTGGGGCCGCTGCCAAGGAGATCTTCACCCTCATCCAGGAGAGCGACCAAAGGGTCCAGCTCGGTGGAAAGGCGGTCGCCGCGGTGGCCTTGAGCCTGGAATCCATCGAAAAGGATGTGCGGCTCAACAACGAGCAGAACCATGCCATCATCCGGGCGATGGAAGTCCAGGCCCGGACCGGCGAAGAGGTGGCCCAGGCCATGGCCTCCACCCGGAACCTCACCGAGCGCAATGCGTCCGCCACCACCCAGCTGGCCTCCTCCATCATCGAAACCGCCCGCACCATCGAGGAACTGGCAAAGCTCGCCGGGGATTTGCGCCTTCGGATTGCCCGATTCAAGACCGCTTGATCACCCGCAGGAATTCATCACTAAACAACCAGCCATTGGGAGGTCCCATGAACCGTAGGGTCCATCGCGTCCATCTGGCGCTTCTGCTGGCCGCAGGCGCGCCTTTCCCCGGCCACCTGGAGGCCCAGACGGTCCATGTGCGCGCCGAGGTCCCCGAGGCCCTGCCCCATTACCAGCCAAGCGTCATGGTACGGGGCCCGCTGGAGATCCCGTGCGCGGACGCCTTGTCGGACCTGGGCGACGAGTGGGACCGGAGCTTCCGGACCTTCCAGCCAGGGGCATCCCTCGCCTGCCGCTACATGCTCAGCAAGGAGGCGGTGAAAGCCTTTGCCGACGGCACGACCCCCCTGATCATCATCTCCCGGGACCTCCTTCCCGAGGAGCTGAAGGGCTTCCAGGGGAAACACGGCTACCCGCCCACGCGCATCCCCATCTGCATGGACGCCAACATTGTGTTCGTGAACAAGGCCAACCCCCTTTCGGCCATCAGCATGGAACAGTTGGACGCGATCTACTCGTCGCGACGGCTGGGGGGAGCCCGGGCGACCGCATGGGTCTGGGGGGACCTCGGAGTCAAAGGGGAACTGGCCCAACAGACCATTCATGCCTACTCCTGGCCCGAGGGGGCCGCCATCCGCGGTTCCTTCTCCACCCTGGCCCTGCTGGGTGGCGAGTTCCGGACCGGTATCCTCGACCGGGTGGATTCCACAGCCCTGGCGGAGGCGGTCAGCCTTGATGCGGCCGGCATCGCCTACGGCTCCATCGCCTCCTGGTTTGCCATCAACAAGACGCTGCCCCTGGTGCCCTATCAAGGCACCCAACCCTACTCGGCCAATGACGAACGGTACCCCATGCGCCGGCTGTTCCATGCATTCCTGAACCGGCCCCCCGGCAAGCCGGTGGACCCGTCCATCTTCGAGGCCTTGCACTTCCTGCTGTCCAAGGAAGGCCAGACGGAAGTGGCGGCAGTGGGTCTCCTGCCCGGCCCCGTTGAGTTCCTTCTCGCCGCCGGCAGGCGCCTGAACCAGGCGGCAGTCAAGGATTGAAACCGGTACCGGGAACGGCCGGACCGGATTACCGGGACGACTCCAGGCCGTAGGCCTTGATCTTCTGGTAGAGGGTGCTGCGGGGGATGTTCAGGCGCTTGGCGGTGCGCTCCACGTGGCCGCCTTCCTCCCGCAGCACCAGGCTGATGTGGTTCCGCTCCACTTCCCGCAGGGTCAGGTGCGAACTTGCCGGGGTTTCAACGGCGCCCCCGGACCGGGGACTGCTGGCGAAATCCAGGTCGGCATCCTGGATGCTGGGACCGGTGGCCCCCAGCAGGGCCCGCTCCAGCACGTTGCGCAGTTCCCGGATGTTGCCGGGCCAGCCATGCTTCTGCAGCTGCAGCAGAGCCGCCTTGGTGAACAGCACCGGATCCCGGCCCCATTCGTCGGTCAGGCGGTTCATGAGGTTCTGGGCCAGGGCCGGAATATCCTCGACCCGCTCGGTCAGGGGCGGCATCACCAGCTGGATCGCGCTCACCCGGTAGAACAGGTCGGCCCGGAACAGCCGCTCCTGGACCAGCACCTCCAGATTCTGATGGGTGGCGGCGATGAGCCGAAAATCCACCTTTCGGTCATGGATGTCGCCGAGGCGGCGGAACCGCTTCTCCTCCAACGCCTTGAGCAGCTTGGGCTGAATCTGGAGATCCATGTCTCCGATCTCGTCCAGGAACACCGTGCCCCGGTGGGCCGCCTCCAGCAATCCCACCTTGGCGGTGACCGCGCCGGTGAAGGCGCCCTTCTCATGGCCGAACAGCTCGGTTTCCAGGAACTCCCGGGTGAAGCCGCCGCAATTCAGCTCCAGCATCGACTCCGAGGCCCGGGAACTGTGGCGGTGCAGCCAACGGGCCAGTTCGCTCTTGCCGGTGCCGGTCTCCCCCTGGATCAGGATCGGGCTCTCGGCGCTGGCGGCCCGGTGGGCCTGTTCTTCCATCCTCCGGATGGCCGGGCTGAGCCCCAGGAACAGGTCCAGGCTGCGCCTGGGCTGATCCCGGGTGGCGTTGGCCAGCTCCTTGCGCCGGTTGCGCTGGTTCTCCACGGTCCGGTCCAGCACCACCAGCAGGGCCGGCAGGTTCAAGGGCTTGACCAGGAACTGCTCGGCCCCGAGCTGGATGCTGCGGACCGCCAGTTCGATGCTGCCATGGGCCGTGAGCAGCAGAATGGGCACCCCGGCGTCGATGGCCTTGAGCCGCGGCAGCAGGTCCAGGGCATTGCCGTCCTGGAGCGAATAGTCCAGGGTGACCAGATCATAGACGTCGCGCCGGTACTTGGCCTCGGCCTCGACGCAGGTTTCGGCTTCATCCACGTCATAGCCGTTGAGTTCCAGGAAGTCCCTGATGGCGAAACGAATGGCCGCTTCGTCATCCACCACCAGGATTTTCGGTTTCGCCATGTCAGCCTCGAAGGTCGTCGAGCAACGCCGGAATGGTGAATGCCATCCGGATCCGGCCTCCGGGGCCAAGAGCCGCCGTGAGGCTCCCGCCATGGTTTTCAAAGATGCGCCTGGCCACCGGCAGGGCCAGCCGGCCAAAGCCCGAAGCCCGGTAGTAGAAGGGCTCGAACAGGCGGGCCAGATCCACTTCCGGCAGTTTCAGATGGGAGCTTTCCACATAGCCGCGAATCACGGGCTTGCTCCCCGACCGGACGGCCATGGCCTGGACCGTCACCTGCCCCCCCGAACCCCGCTGCCCCAGGGCCAGGTCGATCAGCCGGATGAAGGCCATGACCAGGCTTTGCTCATCCGCCTGGACGGGCGGCAGGGGGCCCTCCAGGTCCAGCCGGATCGCCAATCCTTCCGCCGCCGCCCTTGGTTTTTCGTACTCGATGGCCTCCTTCAGCAGGAATCCCAGGTCCCGATCGGTCCAGGTGGGCGGTTTGGGATCCCCATAATCGGCCAGCTCGTCCATGAACAGATTCAGCCGGCCAAGGCTGGTGCGCATGACGGTTTCGTACTTGGCCACCTCCTCCTGGGCGGCAAAGCGGGCGTGGAAGGCATCCAGGCTCCCGGAAATGCCGAAGATGAAGTTGCGCAGTTCATGCACCAGTCCCGGCACAAAGGAGCTCCCGGACGGTCCCCTGGGTCGGGTCCTCTGCTCCGCCTGCTCCCGCTTCATCCCGACCACAAGCTGGATCTGGCCGGCCACCAGGGCCAGGGCCGGATGGCTCGGACCGGACGCCCAGAGCCGGCCGATGCACCGGCCGCGGCCATCGGTCAGGTCCTGGGGGACCAGGGCGCCAAGACCGGGGTCCATGGGCCCCTGCACCCGGGCCAAATCCGGCTCCAGGACCGCCCACTGCCCGGGGGAGAATCCCGCTCCGGCCCGGAACCAGACCCCCTGCTCGTCCCTCAGGGCCAAGGCAGCCTGGCCCTGCACAAGGGCGGCGGCGAGTTGCACCAGATCCTCCAGGGCGCGCTCCGAACCGGGCTCCGGAAACCCATGGGAGCACAGCACTTCGGACTGGAGGGGAACAGGATGGGGGTCGGAGGATGGCAAGGGGGGCCTCGGGCCGAATAGCATAGCGCGACCTATGTATCTGCAAGCAAAGGACCAAGGGTCCGTCCAGGCACAAATGGCGTCCACTCCCATGCATTCCCCAATGCCAAAACGCCCGGGAGCCGATAACCTGATCAGATGTCTGTTCTTTGGGTAACCGACCACGAACTCGATCAGCTCCCCCCCCTGTCCGAGGCGCTCCTCATGGCCATGGGCGCCATCGGCCAACCCTCGGCCAGGAGCCACTTGGCCCAGACCCTGGTGCGATCCGCGGTCGCCCCCCAGGCGGAGCCTTGGATCCGGAACCCGGCGGGCATGACCACCCTGCTGCACGGGCTGCGGGACGCCGGACTGACCCAGGAGGTCAACAACGGTTTCTGGACCCTCACTCCCGGCGCCCTGGAGCCGGTATGCAGGCGGGCCCACCGCAAGGGCCTCCTGAAGGGTCTGGCCTTGGCCGGCCAGACCACCTACGACGGCGGCAAGGTGGTCCTGGACGGCCTGGGCCGCGATCTGGCGGCCTTCCGGCTGTCCTTCATGGACGGCCGCACCGAGGAGTGGCTGATCAATCAGGAGCGGCTGCGCCAGAACCACCGGGCCGCCCTGGGCCAGCGCGACCCCCTTGCCATCATCTGCGGCAGGCCGTTCGAACCCACCTGGTTCGAGCATCTGCCCCCCGCCCAGCAAAGCCACGCCGCCTGGGCCCTGCTCTACGATCAGGTGGTCCTGGGCCAACCCAATGAAACCTTCCGCGCCTGGCTCGAGACCCGCAGCCGCACCAAGCCCAGCCCGCTGGGCCCGATGCTGGAATTCCTGATCCTCGAGGGGCGGCTGGAGGAAGCCGACACCCTGCTGAACCGGCTCACCGCCGCCCAGCGCGGCCTCACCCCCATCGCCCTGCTGCAAGCCACCCTGAATCTGGCCCTCTGCAAACCGGCCGAGGCCGCGGCGGGCTTCGAGGCGGTCCTGGCCGACCTGCTCAGGGGCCCACGGCGCAAGGCGGTGCACCTCCCCGGCCTCATGGACCTGTTCTGCATCCTCGCCTTCATCGGCCTGGACAGCGCCGAGGGCCTCCAGGCCGCGACCGAGCGCCTGGAACTGCTGGAGCGGAGACAGCTCTCCGACCCCATGTCGGCCCTGCACGAACCCCTGAGGCGGCTCCTGCTGCATCGCCAGGGCCTGCCCAGGGGCGGCGAGCCCGGCACCATGCACGCCGAAACCCCCGCGGTCATTGCCCCTGCCCACGGGCTGGCCCGGTTCGTGGAACTGCTTTGCGCCTATCTTTGCGAAGAACGGCTGGACCTGGAGGCCCTCGCCGCCGCCCAGGCGGAGCTGGCCGGGTTCCCCATGGGGCTGTTCCAGGCCGAGCTTACCGAACTCCTGCGCCGGGCCAAGGGCGGCATCTCCGGCTCACCGTTCCCCTTCCTGGACCTGGTGCCGCACAGCGAGACCTGGGAGAAGGCCCTGGCCGACATGCATGGCCTGACCCGGCCCGTGACCAGCCAGCGCCCCGCCCGCCTGGCCTGGTGGGTCTGGCGCGACCCCGAGGCGAGGACCCCCTATGCCATCGAACCCAGAGAACAGCGCCGGGACGCCAAGGGCCAGTGGACCCGGGGCAAGGCCGTCTCCCTCAAGCGGGTCAAGGAAGAGGGCCGCGCCTGGCCCTTCCTGCTGCCCCAGGACCAGGCCCTCATCAGCTGCATCCGGGAGAACTGGCGTGGCCACGAACTCAACTTCGACGCCGCGCTCCAGGCCCTGGTGGGGCATCCCCTGGTGTTCTGGAGCGAAGGGGAAGTGGACCTGGCCCAGCGCATGGAAGTGGTCGCCGGCCAGCCGGAGCTGCACGTGACCCGCAACGGCAAGGTGCTGGAACTCAGACTGAACCCCCCGCTCCAGGAGGGCGACGTCATGGTCCAGGTCGAAGGCCTGTTCCGGGTGCGGATCATCACCATCACCCCGGCCCACCGCAAGCTTGCGGAAATCCTGGGCGAGGGCCTGTGCGTTCCGGCCGGGGCCGAGGCCCAGGTGCTCAAGGCCCTGCGCGCCGTCGCGCCCATGGTCACGGTCCATTCCGACGTGGCCGTGAAGGAGGAGGCCGCCCGCAAGGCGGGGTTGGGCCGGGTCGCCGGCGACCCGGGCATCTTCCTGCTGCTCATGCCCTTCCATCAGGGGCTGAAGGCCCAGCTGCGGGTCGAGCCGCTGGCCGGCTGCGGCTATCACGTTCCCGGAGAAGGCGGAGCCAACCTCATCCTCGAGCGCCAGGGAGAGATGCGCCTGGTGGCCAGGGACCTCAAGGCGGAAACGGCCGCCGCAGAGGCGCTCCTGGCCGCCCTGCCCACCCTGCCCCTGGACGAGGGGCGCAGCGAGTGGATGATCGACGACCCGGAACGCTGCATGAACCTGCTGCTGGAACTGGAGGCGGCCAAGGGCCTGGCCACGGTGCAGTGGCCCGAAGGCGGCCGGCTGAGCCCGCCCAGGACCCTGGCCATGGATGCCATGAGCCTGACCGTGAAGCGCAACGGCAACTGGTTCGAGGCCGAGGGCGAGCTCAAGCTAGACCAGGGCCAGGTGGCCACCCTCCAGGAAGTCCTGACCGCCTCGGCCCAGACCGGCAGCCGGTTCGTGAAGCTGGGCGACGGGCGGGTCTACGCCCTGGCCGAGACCTTCCGCCGCCGCCTGGACGACCTGCGGGCGCTGGGCGAGGAACAGGGCAAGGGCCTGCGCCTGCACGCCCTCAGCGCCCTGGCCCTGGAAGGCCTGGCCGAGGAACTGGGCGCGTTCAAGGCCGACACCGCCTGGAAGGACATGCTGTCCAAGCTGCACGGCGCCCTGGGCCCGGAGGCTCAGCTTCCCGAAGGCTTCACCGCCCAGTTGCGGCACTATCAGCTGGAAGGCTACCAGTGGCTGCGGCGCCTGGCCGGCGCGGGCCTGGGGGCCTGCCTGGCCGACGACATGGGCCTGGGCAAGACCGTGCAGACCCTCGCCCTGCTGCTGGCCCGCGCCGGAGAAGGCCCGGCCCTGGTCATCGCGCCCACCAGCGTCTGTTCCAACTGGGAAGCGGAGGCGGCCCTGTTCGCGCCGCAGCTGAACATCAAGCGCTTCGGCGAAGGCAACCGGGAGGCCGCGTTGCAATCCGCCGGGGCCAACGACGTGGTAATCTGCACCTATGGCCTGCTGCCAATGGAAGCCGAGCGGCTGCAGCGGGTCCAGTGGGCCACGGTGGTGCTGGACGAGGGCCAGAACATCAAGAACGCCCTGACCAAGCGCAGCCAGGCGGTGATGGACCTCCAGGCCGGATTCCGGGTGGTGCTTTCGGGCACGCCGGTGGAGAACCATCTGGCCGAGCTGTGGAACCTGTTCCGGTTCCTCAACCCGGGCCTGCTGGGCACCATGGAGCAGTTCCGCAAGCGCTTCCAGGAGCCCATCGAGCGGGACCAGGACACCGTGGCGCTGGGACGGTTGCGGCGCATGGTTTCCCCGTTCCTGCTCCGGCGGACCAAGGGCCAGGTGCTGAGCGAACTGCCACCCCGCACCGAAATCGTGCTCGAGCTGGAGCCCAGCGAGGCCGAAGGGGCCTTCCTGGAGGCGCTCAGGCGCCAGAGCCTGGACGCCCTGGACGGCGGCCCGGGCCAGACCCTGCAGGTGCTGGCCGCGCTCATGCGGCTGCGCCGGGCCTGCTGCAATCCCGCCCTGGTCCAGCCCGAGCTGGACATTCCCTCCAGCAAGCTGGAGGCCTTCCTGGAACTGGTGGATGAGCTGCGGGAGAGCGATCACCGGGCGCTGGTGTTCAGCCAGTTCGTGGATCACCTCGGCCTCCTGCGCAAGGCCCTGGACGCCCGCGGCGTGACCTACCAGTACCTCGACGGCAGCACCCCGGTGCGCAAGCGCACCGCGGCGGTGAAGGCGTTCCAGGCCGGGGAGGGCGAGCTGTTCCTCATCAGCCTGAAGGCCGGCGGCACTGGCCTCAACCTGACCGCCGCCGACTACATCATCCACATGGATCCCTGGTGGAACCCCGCCGTGGAAGACCAGGCCAGCGACCGTGCCCACCGCATCGGTCAGACCCGCCCGGTCACGGTCTACCGCCTGGTCCTCAAGGGCACGGTCGAGCAGAAGATCCTCGGCCTGCACCGGCACAAACGCCAGCTGGCCGACGACATCCTCAGCGAAAGCGCCATGGCCGCCAGCCTCGACGCCCAGACCCTGCTCGATCTGCTGAAGGAGGCCTAGCTGGGGACGCGTTCGGGTCCCCCGGCACCCGGAACGGTCGGCCCAGGCGCATCAATAAGCCATTCAATTCCTACCTGGTTCGTTTCCAGGTACTCGGATAGCTGAACCAAGCCCTCCGGCTTCAAGACGTCGCTTAACGGCAGGACCGGATAGACCCCGAGCCTGGCTTCAAAGTTGAACCTGCAGATCCGCTTGCAATCCTCATCCAGCACCGCGAAGATCGCGCTCTGGGCAGGAACCTGGGCGCAGACCGACCGGGCGAAATGGAACTTGTAGATGGTTTTTGCCTTGAGGCTGATCGTCTGCCCCACTTTCAGCGCCCGGGTGCGCAAAAGCCCGTTCCAGGCTCGATCCACCACCTCTACCACCACGGCCCGATCATCGCCATCGACCAGCTTCAATTTGAGTTCCCCGCCCCGGCAGGGTCCGCCCGCCCAGGCCAGCCCGACGGCAATGACCGCTGAAGGGATCCATTTTGTTTTTTGCCACATGATCATCCTCAAACAGACGCCGGGCGGATTCTCCCACAACCCGGCCTTTCATTTGTTACAATTTATTTATGCCGCCCAGGCCCGGTTAGTTCCCTTCTTCATCTCGCCCGTTCCAGGGTCGCAGGATCCAACGGCCGCTCCGGTAACCTGGAGTTTGCCCCGGAGCCAACCATGCCCCCAATCCAGGAACCGTTGCCGATGCCCATGGTCCTGACCCTGCAACGGGGCCGGATCGCCCTCACCATGACCGGCGTGGCCATGGGCAAGGATCTCGCCGTCACCCTGGCCGGGGGCGATCAGGCCCACATCGGCGCGGTGGCGGTGAGCCAGGCCCGCCCCAGCCACCTGCGCGGCGGCGGGACCAGCGCCACCACGTCGGTCATCACCGTGCCGGGACACAAGGAGGATGACCTGGCCCGGGCTATCGGCGCACGCCTTGCCGCACGTTTGGACGCCGTCGTCTGCGTCGCCTGCGGCATCCACATGGACAACCTCGCCCAGGGCGAGTTGGCGGACATCCAGGCCATGGCCGAAGCGCTCACCGCTGAACTGGCCGCCCGGCTCGGGGTCGAACCTATTTGAGCTTTTCCAGCACCAGGGCGCTCTGTTTGGAAACCTCGATGATGTTCTGGTTCACCTGGTTGATCTCCAGGGTAAGGTTTCGCACTGAATCCACCGACTTGCCCAGGTGCTCCGCCACCACCGAGAAACCCCGGCCGTGGATGCCGGCCTTGGCCGCCTCGATGCTGGCGTTCAGGGCCAGCATCTGCATGTTGGACATGACCGAGTTGATCCGGCTCACCACGCTGGTGCTGGTGTCCAGGCTCCGGCCAAGGTCGTTCTGGATGCTGCCGACGATCTCGGCCACGTCATCCCGGACCGCCTGGGCGTTCATCTGCAGGACATCCACCATCATCCGGCTGGTGATGGGAGTGATGAGCATCGTCGCCGTTCCCCGCAGACGCTCACGGATCCTGGTTTCCAGAGCCTGATCCCCGGTGGTGTCGAACAGGAAATCCGGCAGCGGGCCCCGGATTGCCGCATCGGCATCGTTGAAGGTGGCGATCCCCTGGACCTGGGCCTGCTGGATCCCGGGGGCGGAGGCATTGGCATCCACCATGAAGCTCACCTTGGTCGCCTTGTTGTTGCCGAAGAATTTCAGCAGCCCAAGGCCGCCCCGGCCGCCGCCGATGATGCCGATGGAAAACGCACGATCCCCGAACCATTCGCTCATTTTTTCACCTGGTTTAATTAAATCATCATACAACAGTCCCTCGCTTGGACTTCTGAAGTTTTTCCTACCGGTATTCGTCTAGGCTCACCAGCCGCATCACCGGTTGGCCCGCCGCCCGGGAAGCCTGCAGGTCCACTTCCAGTTCCAGGGCCCAATCGTTGTCATCCGCATCGTCCACCAGCATCTGCTGAACGACCAGGAACCCCGGATCCTCAGCCTTGGCCTGGACGTAGGTATGGCGTTGGTTCCGGCCTTCGGGATCGAGGCGGGGGCCCTGGTGGGTGGAACCATACCGCTCCATGAGGGACTTCAAGCCATCGGCGGTCCAGGGTCCGTCCCTGCCCTCCATGGGCCCGGATCCCGCAGCCAGCGCCAGAACCGCCAGGGCCTCCTCCCAGTCCGCCACCTTCAACGCCTGGAGCAGGGTGAACAACCGCGCCCGGATCCCGGCGGTGAAGGTTTTGCGATCGCGGGTGACGTCCCTGGCCGCCTCCTCGGCGCCAGGCATCTGCAGGCTCTGTTCCGGACGCAGGAAGTTCGGGTCCTGCATCTTCTCCCACGCGTCCAGCAGACTCGAATCCACCTGCCGCAGCATCGCCGAAAGGTAGGCCTCGATTTCCCTGACCTCATCGGTCTTGGCCCCATCCGGAACGGTCTGGGCCAGGACCTTGAAGGTGCTGCTGATGTGCCGCAGGAGCAGCCCCTCGGACCGTTGCAGATCATAGGTCCTGACGTAATCCGCGAAACTGAGGTAGCTTTCGAACATCTCCCTCACGATGGATTTGGGGCGGATGTTCTCTTCGCCCACCCAGGGATGCTTCTCGGCGAAGGCGTTGAAAGTGCCATAGATGAAATCCCGCTGGGGCTTGGGGTATTCCATCTTCTCCAGCTCATTGATGCGCTGGTCGAATTCGATCCCGGCCATCTTCATCTCGGCCATCTTTTCCGTCTTCAGGCGGTCCAGCTGCTTGCGCAGGATGATCTCCGGGTTCTCCAGGATGGATTCCACCAGGGTGATGAGGTCCAGGGCGTACTCCGGGCTTTCGGGATCCAGCAGCTGCAGGGTGTCCATGAGATACAGGGAAAGGGTCTGGTTCATGGAGAAGTCATCCTGCAGTTCAACGTTCACCCTCAGCTTGCCGGTCTGGCCCGAAGACCCGGTGAACTCCACGATCTTGCGTTCCACCAGGGCCCGGAACAACTGCCAGCCACGCCTGAAATGTCCGGCCCGGGCCCGGTCGTTGTCATGGCAGTCATGGATCAGGCGGCGCATGGCCAGACAGCCGTCGCCCTTGCGGCTGAGCACGTTCAGGAGCATGCCGTGGGTCACCTGGAACCGGGACACCAGACGCTCGGGTTGGGCGACGATGAGCCGTTCGAAGGTCTGCTTGTCCCAGTTGGAGAAGTTCCGTTCCGGAGGCTGTCGCTTGGTGAACTTCCGGCCCCCGGCGGCGGCCTTGGCGGCCAGCCGCATGTTGTCGATCCAGTGCTCCGGGGCCTGGGCCACCACCCAACCCACATCGTCGAAGCCCTTCCGGCCGGCCCGGCCGGAAATCTGGTGGAAGTCCCTCGCGCTCAGGATGCCGGTCTTCTGCCCGTCATATTTGCAGAGCTTGGTGAACAGTACGGTGCGGATCGGGACATTGATGCCCACGCCCAGGGTATCGGTGCCGCAGATGACCTTCAGCAGTCCCTTCTGGGCCAGCTGTTCCACCAGGATCCGGTATTTGGGCAGCAGGCCCGCGTGGTGCAGGCCGACCCCGTGGCGCAGCCAGCGCTTCAGGTCGGGGCCATAGGGGCTGTTGAACTTGAACCCTTCCAGGACCTTCTGGATGGCGGCCTTCTCGTCCCGGCTGCAAAGATTGATGCTGGTCAGGTCCTGGGCGCTGGTGGCCGCCTCCAGCTGGGTGAAGTGCACCAGGTAGATGGGCGCCTTGCCCTCCTCCACCAGGCGCTCCAGGGTCAGGGACAGGGGCGATTCGGCGTAGGTGAACCCCAGGGGCACCGGCCGGTCCACGGACTTCACCGAAGCCGTGGGCCGCCCGTTGAGCCCGGTCAGCGCCTGTTCGAAAAAGGTCGTGTCGCCCAGGGTGGCGGACATGAGCAGGAAGCGGGTGTTGGGCAGGGTCAGCAAGGGCACCTGCCAGGCCACCCCCCGGTCCCGGTCGGCGTAGTAGTGGAATTCGTCCATGACCACATCCTGAACATCGGTCAGTTCCCCCTCCCGGAGGGCGATGTTGGCCAGGATCTCCGCGGTGCAGCAGAGAATGGGCGCGTCCCGGTTCACGGTGGCGTCACCGGTGGAGAGGCCGACGTTCTGGGGCCCGAATTCATGACACAAGGCCAGCCATTTTTCGTTCACCAGGGCCTTGATGGGACAGGTGTAGACCGAGCGCCGGCCCGCCATCAGCGCCTGGAAGTGCAAGGCGGAGGCCACCAGGGACTTCCCCGAGCCGGTGGGGGTGTTGAGGATCACATTCTTGCCGGCAAAGACTTCAAGGATGGCCTCCTCCTGGGCCGGGTAGAGATTCATCCCCTTGCTCTCCACGTATTCCAGAAAGCGCCCCAGCAGATCGTCAGGGGAGTGGTTGCCGTCTGGGGAAAGCCCATCAAGGAGGGATAAGGACATGCGTGGACTCCAATCCCTCATCTTCCCATCTTTGCGGTGCCGCGCCACGGCCGTGGCCGCCCCCCCTGACAGGCCAGAGCCCGGGAACCTATCCCTATATTGAATAACTTATATATCAAATGGAGAGCGAATGGCCTGGAGCGCTTCCCATTCCGGGGTCGGGCCCTCGCCGGGAGGGTTCCCCACGTCTTCCTGCCCGGGCAAACAGGATCTTCGGATGTTGGGAATCGAGCGCAGGCAGTGCGGACTGAACGATCTCCTCATGGGCGTCTATGTCCTCGGGGCGGGAGTGCAGAGGCTGTGGCAGCCGTTCTGGGTATTGCAGGTGCTGTACCTTTTCCTGGTTTTCCCCTGCCTGTGGTTCCGGTTCGAAACCCGCCTGCACCAGATGGGGCTCGGCTGGGAACCGCTCAAGCTTGACTGGCCGCGGTGGCTGGGCTATTCGCTGCTCCTGGGCCTGGGCCAGTTCCGGGGTCCGTTCGGGGTTCCCATGGCAGGCCCGTTGATCGCCATCGGGGTCCTCATGATCGGCACCGGCGCCCTGTTGATGGGGCGCTTCCTCCGGCAGCACCCTGGAATCTAGGTTCCGGCCGGTATGATGGAAGGTGATGGCAAATACTTACCTTCCGGGTCAGCGATGGATCAGTGACGGCGAACCCGATCTGGGATTGGGTTCGGTGCAGCGGGTCAGCGCCAGGACCGTCACGGTGGCCTTCCCCGCCAGCGGCGAAACCCGGGAATACGGCCTGGACCAGACGCCGCTTCGGCGGGCGCGGTTCCGGGAGGGCGATACCGTCCGGACCCGGGAGGGCGCCAGCCTCCTGGTGCTTGCCGTCGCCGAACGGGACGGCCTGCTGGTCTACCTAGGCAAGGACGGTGAGCTGCCCGAAACCGGCCTGGGCGACCGGCTCGGCTTCAGCGGCCCCCGCCAGCGCCTGCTGGCCGGCGACGGACAGCCGCCGGCGGCCTTCAACCTCCGCTGCGCGGCCCTGGCGCACCAGCACCGGCGCCGGAAATCCCGGGTGCGCGGGTTCATTGGCGGGCGGATCGAACTCCACCCCCACCAGCTTTATGTGGCCGCCCAGGTGACCTCCCGGCTGCTGCCGCGGGTGCTGCTGGCGGATGAGGTGGGCCTGGGCAAGACCATCGAGGCCGGTCTGATCCTGCACCGGCTCCTGCTCACCGGCCGGGCCCGGCGGGTGCTGGTCCTGCTGCCGGATTCCCTGGTCCACCAGTGGTTCCTGGAACTCTACCGGCGCTTCAACCTCTGGTTCCACATCTTCGACGAGGACCGGTGCCGGGCCCTGGCCTTGGAAACGCCCGGCGCCAATCCGTTCCTGGAGGCCCAGCTGGTGATCTGCACCTTCAGCCTGTTCGCCGGGAATCCGGAGCGATCGGGCCAGGCCCTGGCGGCGGGATGGGACATGCTGGTGGTGGACGAGGCCCACCATCTGGGCTGGACCGCCGCGGCTGCGAGCCCGGAATACGCCTTGGTGGAGCGATTGGGCCGGACCGCCGAAGGTCTGCTCCTGCTCACGGCCACGCCCGAACAGCTGGGCCTCGCCAGCCATTTCGGCCGGTTGCGGCTGCTGGATCCGGACCGGTTCCAGGATCTCGTGACCTTCACCCGCCAGGCGGAACGGTTCCGGTCCGTGGCCAGCCTCGCCGAAAGGCTCCTGGACCAGCAACCCCTCTCCCGGGCCGAACGGGACGGGCTGGCGGACATCCTCCAGGAGGATCCGGCCAGCGTAAGCGCCCGGCAGGGCGATCCGGACGTTCGCGGGCAGTGGCTGGGTGAACTCCTGGACCGGCACGGCACCGGCCGGGTCATGTTCCGCAACACCCGGGCCACCGTGGCCGGGTTCCCTGCCCGCAAAGTCCGCATGGCCGCCCTCCCCGCGGCCCCCGAGGTGCTGAAGGCCCTGGCCAGGGAGTTCGCCGCCGACCTGGACCCAGGGGCAGAAGCGGCGTTCCGCCCGGAATTCGCCAAGGATCCGCGGCTGGATTGGCTTGGCGATCTGCTCCGGGTGCCGGGCGGCGACAAGATCCTGCTCATCTGCCGAACCCGGGCCAAGGCCGAAGCCATCGCCAAGGCGCTTCAGCCAAGGATCAAAGCGAAGCTGGCCCTTTTCCACGAGGGGCTCACCCTGGTGCAGCGGGACCGCAACGCGGCGTGGTTCGCCGAGGAGAACGGCGCGCGGCTCCTGCTCTGCTCCGAGATCGGCAGCGAGGGCAGGAATTTCCAGTTCGCGCACCAGCTGGTCCTGTTCGATCTTCCGCTGGATCCGGATCTCCTGGAACAGCGCATCGGCCGGCTGGACCGCATCGGCCAGTCCGCGGACATCCTGGTGCACGTGCCGTTCGTCACCGGCAGCGGCCAGGAGGTGCTGGCGCGCTGGTACCACGAGGGACTGGACGCCTTCCGGGAAAACCTCAGCGGCGGGCGGGAACTGATGGAGCAGTTCCAGCCGGCCATCCTGGCCACGGCCAGGACTGGACCGGCCATCGCCGAACTCATCCGGGCCGCCCGCGCCGCCCGGGAGGCCCTCAAGGCCAAGCTGGAACAGGGCCGCGACCGGCTGCTGGAGCTGAACTCCTTCCGGCCCCGGGATTCCGCCGGGCTGGTCCAGGAAATCGGCGGCCAGGATGCCGACCCGGTCCTGGAAAGCTTTATGCTATCCGTGTTCGAGCACTTCTTCGTCGAGGTGGAGGAACTGGCCCACCGAACCTACCAGCTGGGCTCCATGGGAGTGCTGGTGGAAACCTTCCCGGGCCTGCCGTCGGAGGGGCTGACGGTGACCTTCGAGCGCCGGCGCGCCCTGGCCCGGGAGGACCTGCAATTCCTCACCTGGGACCATCCCCTGGTGACCGGAGCCCTGGATCTCCTGCTGGGCGCAACGGCGGGCACCACCTGCTTCAGCCGCTGGCCCGACCCGAACACCCCAAGCCTGATGCTGGAGGCGGTGTTCCTGCTCGAGTGCGTGGCGCCCCCCAAGCTCCATCTGGACCGCTTCCTGCCGCCCACCCCCCTGCGGGTGCTGCTGGATCACCAGGGCAACGACCTGACCCGCAGCCTCTCCCGGACCCAGTTGGCCCGCCAGGTAGAGCCGGGCGATGGCCTTGCTCTTTTGGCCCGGCCCGGGGTCCGTCAGGATCTGCTGCCGCGGCTGTTGGCCCAGGCCCAGGCCATCGCCGAACGGCGGCAGCCCCGGATCGTGGCCCTGGCCCGGGAGGAGATGGCCGGGCAGCTGGACCGCGAACTGGACCGCCTGCGCGCCCTGGCCAGGGTGGACGGCGGCGCGGGGGAGGCCGAACTGGGGCCGATGCTGGAGCACAAGCAGGCCCTGGACCGGCATCTGCTGGAGGCCCGGCTGCGCCTGGACGCCCTCCATCTGATCCAGCGCGGGTGAGCTTCTGAAAATTGTGACCTTTCCCCCGAAGGCTCGAGGACAGCCAGGTTTGGCGTCTGCACTTTGGTTTCCTGTAAACATCCAACTTGCCAAAGGCGTCATCATGAATGGCACGATGATCCAAACCAGGACACTCAAGGCGGAGGAAACACCGTGAGCCTTCCAAATTTGAAACAGCCCGGGTACACCATCGAAGACTGGCAGACCTGGGAAGGTCGTTGGGAACTCATCAATGGTGTCGCGTACGACATGACCCCTTCACCCTCGACCGATCACCAGGGAATTTCATCAAATCTCCATATCGCCATTGGGAACGCCCTAATCGAAGCAAAGCACAAAGCAGGAGGCGGCGACTGCAAGGTGTTCGCTGCCCCGACCGATGTCTTTTTTCATTCGGGAGTTGTCATCCCTGACCTGCTGGTGGTCTGCGATCCCGCCAAGATTTCCAAGCGAGGGATCGAAGGCGCGCCAGATCTGGTGGTCGAGATCCTGAGCCCCAGCACGGCCAGCAAAGACACGGTCCGCAAGCGATGGGTGTATGAAGCTGCTGGAGTCCCTGAATACCTGATCGTCGATCCTGAGGAGCGGGTGGGACTGCTGCTGCGGCTTGAGGGCGGCCGGTATGAAGAAGCTGCCCGGATCGAATGGGGCTCCGTGGTGGCTCTCCTGGGCGGCAAGCTGAACGTGGCTTTGAGATAGGATTACTCGGACCAGGAACCTGACTCGGGAATCGACCGTGTCCCCCGTGCAACGCATGCGTTGCACGGGGGACACGAACGTTTACATAGCCAGGCTGCTAGATTTTGAACCGGGAGACCAGGCCATTGAGGGTTTCGGCCAGATGGCTCAGTTCGTCGACGGTGCGGGTGGTTTCCCTCAGGGTCGCGGCCATCTCCTCGGTGGAGGCGGCGTTGCCTTCGGCAATGCTGGCCAGGCTGGTCATGGCGCCCACCACCTTGCCGGTGTCCTGGCTCTGGGTCTGGCTCTGACTGCCGATGGAATTCATCCGCCCGGCACTGGCCCGGATCGCTTCGGAAATGCTCTTGAGGGCCCCGCCGGCGGTGTTGACCATGGCGGTGCCGTCGGCGATGCTCTTGCCGCTGGTCTGGATCAGGGCCGTGATCTCCTTTACCGCCTGGGCGCTGCGTTCCGCCAGTTTGCGCACTTCCTCGGCCACCACGGCGAAACCCTTGCCGTGCTCGCCGGCCTTGGCGGCCTCGATGGCGGCATTCAGGGACAGCAGGTTGGTCTGGTTGGCGATTTCGGTGATGACGTTGAGGATGTTGCCGATCTGCTTGGCGTTCTGATTGATGACCTGCATCCCGGCGACCGCGGCGTCCACGGCGGATCCGCCCTTGGCCGCCGCGTCCTTGGCGTTCTCGAACACCTGCAGGGCGTCGGCCACGTTGGAGTAGATCACCTTCGAGGAGGCGGCGATGGTGCCCACGCCCTCATTGGCCTGGTTGACGCTGGTCTTCTGGTTTTCGGCGGTCTGGGCGATGGCGTCGGCGGTGGAGGCCATTTCCGACATGCCCGCGTTCATCTGCAGCGATCCCGAGGCGATATTGGCGGAGATGGCCACCGTCTGCTGGACGATGCTCTGGATGTTGGCCACGAACCGGTTGAAGTGGCCGGAAACCTGGGCGATCTCGTCGGTGCCGTCCACCACCAGCCGGGCGGTGAGGTCGCCCTCCCCTTCGGAGATGTCCCGCATGTGCTTCTGGATGCTTTCCAACGGCTGGACGATGGCGTTGCCCAGGAACCGGGAGGCGACGAAGCCCAGGCCGAGGACGATGATCCCCTGGAGCAGGGTGACCAGGAAGTTCTTCCGGTTCTGCCGGCTGATGCCAATGCTGTTCAGGACCACCATCTGGTAATTGACCTTGGTGGCGTCGGCCTGGGCGTCCGTGCTGAGCGGCGCGGCGACCACCATGAAGCCGGACTTCCGGTACTGCAGGGAGCCCTTGATCAGGGGACCCGCCAGGGCGACGGCATCAAGCTGGGGATCGTCGCCGATC
>Ga0302270_10001204_pt1 | contig 26562 bp, 22 predicted proteins | sample III_Bog_E2_3_FD_198773 | JGI IMG/M metagenome (GOLD analysis project Ga0302270, IMG submission 198773) | Peat permafrost microbial communities from Stordalen Mire near Abisko, Sweden - III_Bog_E2_3 | ecosystem: Environmental > Terrestrial > Soil > Wetlands > Peat | place: Sweden: Abisko... | reverse complement strand
AAATTGGTACGGCGGCGCTGCGCTGGCCGCTCCAATTCCGGCACTTGCCGGGGAAGAAAACCCAAACTGGGGGTGCTCAGAACTTATGACGCCTGTCTGCTCAATACTTTTGACGGTTGACATACCCCAACCATTTCGGTCATGGCGTCCTGGATATAGTTGCGCCGGTCCTCCGGGATGAATCTCGCCAGAGCCTGCGGAAGGTTATGGTCCAGGAGCACCTTCTCAACCAGGTTGCGGTCGAACATCGTCCAGCCAGCCGGAGCGTCCGGTTCCCTGGACTGCAACAGCCCAGCCAGCCGGATCGCGATCTCATGGGCGCCGGATCCGGACTGATGGGAAATCGTGATCGCCGGCCCGGGGGCATGGGGAATGAGGGCTGCGGCGTGAAATTCCAGAAAATCCAGCTGGGCATGCACATAGGCATCGCATTGTTCCAGCGGAAGGTTGTCTGCATTGGCACCAGTTGCCCTCTCGATATTCATAGTCGCTTCCTTCGACAAGATTTGGCAGAACTGGCTGCTTTTGATCGAGGATTCGGTACGCACCCAGTTTGATGAGATCATTGAGGATTAACCAGGTCAGCGCAAACCCGGGGTCCGGCGAACGATGAAATAATTATTGAATGAATGTCTGACTGTAGAGATCATCTCCGGAGCCACGCTCACTTTAAATGCAGGGTCTCCAGGTACTTCATGAACGCGGGCTTTGCCTTGCTCACCGGATCCGCGCCACCAACCAATTTGAGAAACCAGGTATCGCCATCACTGGTGGCAAGGATACCCGCCACCATGCGGACTTGATCTTTCCCGGTGAAGTCGTATACCGCCACCGTACCGGCCACGGATGTCACGGTCTCTCTGGCTGTTCCCAAAGCCCCCAGATCCAAGGGCGGAAGTTTGATCTGACCGCGCCAACGGTTCACATTGGCCAGTTCGGTCCCGGCCGCACCCGGAAGCATCACCACCGAAAGTACGGCATTCCCTGGACCCGGAGGCGTGAGAGTGGCGAAACGCATGCCGCTCCCTGCTGTCCTGGTCCATCCCCTTGGCAGGGTCCATTTGAGCGCGTTCTTCGCCATGGGGCCGGGGGGCTCCGGAAGGTGTCCGTCAGGCATCGCGCCCTGGGGCATGCCTGTCGGACCGCCCAAGGGGGCACCCATGGGCATGCCCCCGGGAACCCCTCCCGCAGGGAGTGGGGCTGGAGCAATGGGAACCGCGCTGGTTCGGTTGCCCTGATCCCGGCTGCAGCAAAGTGTGAACAGCATTCCGGCTGGAACGATGACGGCTGGAAGGAACCGTGGAATGGTGGACCAGCGCATATGGAGAGTTCCCTGTTTGTGCTTGATCATTTCTAAAACTCCTTTATCGACTTGAAAAGCAGGCAAGACCTTTCACTTGGTATCGGCTCCCGCGTGGTGCGGCGACTCCTCCTCAACCGGAAGTTGGCCAAGGGACCAGTACATCGGACGTCCATAATAACTATAGAGATTTGTCTCATATTCACGATCGATGTTTTCGGCCGGAATCCACTGGGGACTCTCTCTGATCGATTGCCGAGACATGTCCATATAGACAGTCCTTTCCACCCAGCTGATTTCATCGGCCCAGAATGGAGAAACCAGCACCCTCCTGCCGAACCACCAGTTGCTGGTGTCGACCACCAGATACCGCACGGTCCATGTTTCATCGTCGATGACGAGATCTTCGACGTGTCCAATCGCAGCGTCCCTCCCTTGAATATGGTACCCATGGATTTCCGCTGCACTACGCAAATGAATATCGTCGAAGGCTGGAGCGGAATACTTTTCCATTTTTCCCTCAAACCCTGCAGCCGCGAGCAGGCTTGGATAGGCGGCCATGCCCCAGATTCCTGAGTTACCCCAATAATAGGGATAGCCATAATGGCTGTGTATTTGCTGCTCCTGCTGCCGGGAGACGGGTTTGTCCGTATCAATATCAGGGCTGTTCTTGATCTTTTCCTTCGTCAAGGCCAAAGGAAACCGTTTCGCTGACCAATCCGGCTCACCGAAGAAAATGGGCGAGATTAGCACCCGGCGGTTATCGAAGAATCCACCAGTCTCCACGATAAGGTAGCGGACAGTCCAATCCTTGTCGTCAAAAAGGAAATTTGCCACTGTGCCGATATCGCCATTGGTGGCATTTACTTCATATCCTTGAATATCTTTGAGCCTTCGCAACATGGTCTCTTTCCTATCCGCCTCGCGGCTTTATTGGCATACGCCTAGCAGAGTCCGATGCCTCATTCGCGCCATCCCTGCCTCACTGAGCCAGCCGATCCCTGCCCGCTCTCACGATGCAAATACGGAGCCAATTCTCCAGGCGTGGGGGCTCTCCCCTTGTCCTGGGTAAGTCCGGTATCAGTCGAAATGAAACACTTTGCAATCAAAAGAACCAGGAAATCGTCCACCGGATCGGAGTCTGCAAGAAATCGGTCCACAATTACCTCAAGCGCATGGGTTGGGGGTCGGCTCGCGCGGATCCCAACCTGGATTCTGATCCAGCCAGGACTCGCTAGCTTTCCGGGGCTAGGCCCATGTTCTGAGGCGAGCGCCACAGGCTGGACAGGATGAGCTGCCGCATGTGTAAGAACTCCTTGGGCAGGCGATCATACAGCTTCTCGAACAGCTCCTCCTGGAGCAGGAGTTCGTGGCGCCATTCATCCCGCTGGATGTCCATGGCGGCGGCGAAGCCCTCGGAGCCGAAATCCTTCAGACCGGTCAGATCCAGGTCCTCTTCCCGGGGCACCCAGCCCAGCGGGGTCTCGGCGGCGTAAGCCTTGCCGTGGACCCGGTCCACGATCCACTTCAGTACGCGCATGTTCTCGCTGTAGCCGGGCCAGAGGAACTTGCCGTCCGGGCCCTTGCGGAACCAGTTGACGCAGAAGATGCGGGGCGGGTTCTTGATCTCGCGGCCCACCTGCAGCCAGTGGTTGAAGTAGTCGCCCATGTGGTAGCCGCAGAAGGGCAGCATGGCGAAGGGGTCCCGGCGCACTTCGCCGATGGTGCCGGCGGCGGCGGCGGTCATCTCGCTGCCGATGGTGGCGGCGGTGTAGACGCCGAAGTTCCAGTTCACCGACTGCATGACCAGGGGCACGGTGGTGGCGCGGCGGCCGCCGAAGATCAGGGCGCTGATGGGCACGCCCGCGGGGTTCTCCCAGTTCTCGTCGATGACCGGGCACTGGCTGGCCGGGGCGGTGAAGCGGCTGTTGGGGTGCGCCGCCTTGCGGCCGCAGTCGGGGGTCCAGGCCTTGCCCTGCCAGTCGGTCAGGTGGGCCGGAACCTCGTCGGTCATGCCTTCCCACCACACATCGCCTTCGGGCGTGAGGGCCACGTTGGTGAAGATGGTGTTCTTGGTCATGGACAGCATGGCGTTCAGGTTGGACTTCATGCCGGTGCCCGGGGCCACGCCGAAGAACCCGGCTTCGGGGTTGATGGCGTAGAGCTTGCCGTCCTTGCCCGGCTTGATCCAGGCGATGTCATCGCCCACTGTGGTGACCTTGTAGCCCTTGAACTCTTCGGGAGCCTGGAGCATGGCGAAGTTGGTCTTGCCGCAGGCGCTGGGGAAGGCGGCGGCCACGTAGGTCTTTTGGCCGTCCGGAGCCTCCAGGCCCAGGATCAGCATGTGCTCGGCCAGCCAGCCCTCGTCGCGGGCCATGCAGCTGGCGATGCGCAGGGCGAAGCACTTCTTGCCGAGCAGTGCGTTGCCGCCGTAGCCGGAGCCGTAGGACCAGATGGCGCGCTCCTCGGGGAAGTGCACGATGTACTTCTCCTGGCCGTTGCAGGGCCAGGCCACGTCCTTCTCGCCGGCCGCCAGGGGCTTGCCGACCGAGTGCAGGCAGGGCACGAACTCGCCGGTGCCCAGCACCTCCCAGACCTTGCGGCCCATGCGGGTCATGATCTTCATGTTCACGGCCACGTAGGGCGAATCGCTCAGCTCGATGCCGATGTGGGCGATGGGTGAGCCCAGGGGGCCCATGCTGAAGGGGATCACATAGAGGGTGCGGCCCTTCATGCTGCCCTGGAACAGGCCCGTGAGCTTGGTCTTCATCTCGATGGGGTCCATCCAGTTGTTGTTCGGACCGGCATCGCCCTTGCGCTTGCTACAGATGAAGGTGCGATCCTCCACCCGGGCCACGTCGCTGGGGTCGGACAGGGCCAGGTAGCTGTTGGGCCGCAGCTCCGGGTTCAGTCGGCGGAAGGTGCCCGCGTCCACCATCGCCTGGCAGAGCCGGTCATACTCCTCCTCCGAGCCGTCGCACCAGTAGACCCGGTCCGGCTGGCATAACGCGACAACCTCCTGGATCCAGGCCACCGCCTTGGGATTATTGATGTATGCAGGAACGTTCAACGGGACGCTCATTAGAAAGATCTCCCTTTGGGCTGCTAGAGGCAAGGCACCCACAGTTCAGGCTTCGGACACGCTAACACCAGTCCAGATCCAATTGAATCGAGACATGAATCAGGGTCCGCGCAGCAAGAGGGGGACGGCCCTCCCGACAGCAAATTGGGTCTTACAAGAGACGGCACCGGCCCGCCATCGTCCATCATATAACTCCTGAGATGTGGATGGATATCAAAAATTTCACACCCGTTTTAAAAAGTTATTCCGGGCTTTCGCCCTTGCTATTTTCCAGGATGGCCCCATGAAGGACCGGCCGCGCAGCCCTGTGCTCGGCCGGCCGGCGGGGGGTGGGGGGGCCGGATGACACGGAAGGGAGCCCGGCCGCTACACTGGAAGGCGTCCCCATCCGGCCCTCCGGAGCCCGCCGGAGTCCCCATAGCCACCGCACCGCAACGCACAGGAAGCCCATGTCCACGCCCATGCTCACCCAGGTTGCCGCCCTCAAGCGCGAAGCCGGGGAGGCGATCCTGTTCACCCGCATGGGCGATTTCTTCGAGCTGCACGGCGAAGACGCGGTCAGGGCCGCGCCGGTGCTGGAGATCGCCCTCACCGTCCGCGGCCGGGGCACCGAATTCGAAACGCCCATGTGCGGCGTGCCCCATTTCGCCCTGGAAAGCTACCTGCCCAAGCTCCTGGCCGCCGGCTTTTCCGCCGCCATCGCCGAGCCCACCGCCAAGCCCGAGGACGTGAAGGGGCTGCTGCCCCGGGCCATCACCCGGATCATCACCCCCGGCACCTGGCTGGACGACGACGCCCGCTGGCTGGCTTCCCTGCACCGCCTGGGCGAGCACTGGGGCATCGCCCTGCTGCAGCTGGCCTCGGGGCAGCTGCGGGTGATCCCCGGCGAGGGCCAGGAGCTGCTCGCCGCCACCCTGGAACGGCTGGCCCCCCAGGAGCTGATCCTGGCCGAAGGCAGCCCGGATCCGTTCGGCCTGGATGCCGCCCGCACGCCTCTGCCCGCCTGGCGGTTCGAAGCGGAGCGGGCCCGGGGGCAGATCCTGGCCTTCTTCGGCTGGACCCACCTGGAAGGCGTCGGGCTGGACCCCTACCCGGCCGCCATCGGCGCCCTGGGTGCCCTGCTGGACCAGGTGGAGACCACCCAGAGAGGCAAGCCGGCCCACATCCAGGGGGTGGCCCTGGAGCTGGGCGCGGCCGGACCGCTGCTGGACGCCACCTCCGCCCGGCACCTGGAGGTCCTGGCCAACACCCTGGACGGGACCCGGACCGGCAGCCTGCTGGCCCTGCTGGACCAGGGTCGCACCCGGCAGGGCACCCGCCTGCTCAAATCCTGGCTGGACCAGCCGCTCCGGGACCGGACCACCCTGGAGCAGCGCTGGCGCCAGGTGGCCTGGCTCACCGAGGACGGCCACCGGAGCCCGCTGCAGAAGCAGCTCACCGGCGTGCCGGACCTGGACCGGATCCTGGGCCGGGTGGCCCTGGGCCTGGCCCAGCCGCCGGAACTGGGCCAGCTGCGGGACGGCCTGGCGCGCATCCAGGAACTGCCCGGCCTGCTCCAGCAGGGCGGCTGGTTCCGGGAGGCCCAGGAGCTGGATCTGTGGCCCGCGGCCACGCCCCTGTGCCCGGAGCTGCTTGCCGAGCTGCAGCGCCGGCTGGAGGCCACCCTGCCCCTGGACCTGGAGCGCGGCTCGGTGATCCGCGACGGGGTGGACCCGGAACTGGATGCCGTGCGCCGCCTGGCCCGGGACGCCAAGCAGGTGATGCTGGAACTGGAGGAGGAGGAGCGTGCCGCCAGCGCCATCGCCTCCCTGAAGATCAAGTACAACCGGGTCTTCGGCTACTACTTCGAGATCACCAAGGCCAACCTGGCCGCCGCCCCGGCCCATTTCATCCGCAAGCAGACCCTGGCCAACGCCGAGCGCTTCACCACGGAAAAGCTCATGGCCTTCGAGCAGCGCCTGCTGAGCGCCGAATCGGACCTGCTGCGCCTGGAGGAGGCCCAGTTCCGGGCCCTCCTGGCCCGGGTGCTGGAGGACCGGGCCGAACTCATGCGCCTGTCCCAGGCGGTGGCCAAGCTGGACGTGCTGTGCGCCCTGGCCGAGCGGGCCCGGCTGTCCGGATGGACCCGGCCCGAGCTGAGCGACGACCGGGAGCTGGTGCTGGCCGGGGCCCGCCACCCCATGCTGGAGGCCCGCATGGGCCGGGAATGCATCCCCAACGATCTGGCCCTGCCCGCCGCCCGGGCCATGGCGGTGGTGACCGGGCCGAACATGGGCGGCAAGTCCACCTTCCTGCGCACCGCGGCGCTGCTGGTGGTGCTGGCCCAGGTGGGCTCGTTCGTGCCGGCCGAGCTCATGCGGTTCGGCCTGGTGGACCGCATCTTCACCCGGATCGGCGCCTCGGACTTCCTGGCCAAGGGCCAGTCCACCTTCATGGTGGAGATGACCGAAACCGCCCGGATCCTCAACCAGGTCACCCCGGCCAGCCTGGTGATTCTGGACGAGATCGGCCGGGGCACCAGCACCCGCGACGGCCTGTCCCTGGCCGAGGCCATCGCCCTGCACCTGCGCGACCTCAAGGGGGGCGAGCCGCGCACCCTGTTCGCCACCCACTACTTCGAGCTGACCCGGCTGGCCGAGGACCCGCGCATCCAGAACCTGCACGTGGAAGTGCAGGAATGGGAGGAGCAGCTGCTGTTCCTCCACCGCATCAACGAAGGCCCCGCCGACCGCAGCTACGGCATCCAGGTGGCCCGCCTGGCCGGCCTGCCCCGCACGGTCATCGCCGCCGCCCAGCGGATCCTGGCCGAGACCCCCGAGGCGCCCCTGGCCCAGGCCCGCAAGGGCCGCCGGGCACCGGAGCCCCAGCAGCCGCTGCTGCCCATGTTCGAGCCCGACCCGGACCCCCTGCGCGGGGAACTGGACCGCCTGGAGCTGAACCGCATGACCCCGCTGGAGGTCATGAACTGGGTGGCCGAACGGCAGGGACAATCCCAGGAGCGCCCATGACCGGCATCGGCCACTTCAACGATCTCAACGTCCTGGCCGTGTCGGCCAAGGGGGCCCGCCTGGACGGGGGGCCTCTGGGCGAACTGCGACTGCCCGCCGCGGAGCTTCCAGTCGGCTGCGCGCCCGGATCCACCCTGCGGGTGTTCCTGTACCTGGACGCCGAGCAGCGGCCCGCCGCCACCACCGCCACGCCCGCCGCCCAGGTGGGCGAGGTGGGCTTCCTGAAGGTGGTCTCCACCAACGACGCCGGCGCCTTCCTGGCCTGGGGCCTGCCCAAGGACCTGCTGCTGCCCTGGAACGAGGTCAAGCGGGAGCAGAAGCGGCTGGTGGCGGCCGGGCGCAAGCTCCTGGTGGCCGTGTTCCTGGCCGAGGACGGACGGATCGCCGCCTCCTCGCGCCTGGACGAGTTCCTGGTGGACGCGGCCGAAGGCCTGCGGGAAGGCGATCCGGTGGACATCCTGGTGGCCGAAAGCACCGACCTGGGCCTGCGGGTGGTGGTGAACCACCGCTTCTGGGGTCTGGTGCACCAGAACGAGGTGTTCGGCACCCTGGCGCGCGGGCACCGGCAGACCGGCTACGTGAAGGCCCTGCGCCCGGACGGCAAGCTCAACATCGCCCTGAGCGCCCCGGGCTACGCCAAGGTGGACGCGGTGGCCCAGGGCATTCTGCAGGTGCTGGCCCGCAAGGGCGGCTTCCTGGCGGTAAGCGACCAGACCCCGCCCGAGCAGATTCACCAGCTGTTCGGAATCAGCAAGCGGGTGTTCAAGCAAACCATCGGTGCCCTGTACCGGGACCGGAAGATCCAGATCGAGCCGAGCGGCATCCGCCTGGTGCCGCCCGCCTAGTCCTTGGCCAAGTAGGCCTCGGCGCCCTTCATGGTCCCGGTCGGCCCGTGGGCCGCCTTCCAGTGCCGGGCCGGGGCCCGCGGACCCCATTCCCGGGCCAGCTCCGTGGCCTCGGGGTTGCCGGGGGCCAGGGCCAGCACCTCCGCCAGATCGGCCCGGGCCGGGCCGGCCTGGCCCTGGCGCCGGCGCAGCAGGGCCCGCTTCATGAAGCCCCAGGGGTTGCCCGGTTCCTGGCGGATCACCTCGGCGTACTCCGCGTCCGCTTCCAGGGGCCGTCCGGACGCCTCGGCCGCCTCGCCGCACAGCAGGTTGGTGACCGCGCAGAAGCCCAGCCAGCGTTTCTGTTCGGCGAACTCGGCGGGGCTGTAGACGGCCCGGGCGCGGGTGCGCTGGCCCACCTCCTCCAGGTGGCGCAGGGCCCGTTCCGTGTGGCTGTCCACCCGGGCGAAGATCTCCGCGTCCCCGCTGCCCCGGAAGAAATCGGGGCTGATCCGCCCTTCGGCCCGATAGCGGTCGTACAGCCGGGTGCCGGGGTAAAGGGCCAGGGGCGACACCTGCACATCGTGGGGCCGGGTGTCGCGGATCAGGCTCGCGGTGGCCTCCACATCCTCCCATTCCTCCCCGGGGATGCCGGTGATGAGGTAGATGCCCAGGTTCATGCCCACCTTGCGCACCATGGCCAGGGCCCGGCGGGCGTGGGCCATGCTGGTGCCCTTGTCCAGCAGCTGCAGCACCCGCTCGCTGCCATGCTCCACCCCGAACTGCATGAATTCGCAGCCGGCGCGCTTCATGGCCACCAGCCGGTCCTCGTCCACCAGGTTCACCCGGCTCTGGCAGTTCCACAGGGGATGCTGGCCGGACTGGCGGATCAGGTCCATGAGGGTCAGGATCCGAGTGCGGTTGGCGGTGAAGGTGTCGTCCCGGAAGCTGAAGTAGGTGAGCCCGTGCCGGGCGCGCAGCAGCTCCATCTCGCGCAGCACCGCCGCCGGGCTGCGGAAGCGCACGCTGCTGCCCCAGAATTCGGGGGTGTTGCAGAAATTGCAGGTGGCCGGGCAGCCGCGGCTGGTGCTCAGGTAGGCCAGCTGGCCGGGGTCGTCCAGGAAGTCCGCGGCGAAGTGCTCCACCGGCGCGCCCATGCAGTCCAGGTCCTCCAGGGGCGGCACCGAGGCGGTTTCGCCCTCGCGCAGGATCAGGCCCGGGGCCTGCCGCCAGGCGTCCGGCCCACCCGAATCCAGCCGCTCCAGCAGCCCCAGCAGGGGCAGCTCTCCCTCGCCCTTGACGATGGCGTCCAGGGCCGGACAGTCCTCGAACACCTCCCCGGCCAGGTGGGTGGGGTGCGGGCCGCCGGCCAGGAGCAGCGCACCCGGGCAGGCCTCCCGGGCCAGCTGCAGCAGATCGCTGCTGCGCTTGCGGTTGAAGGTGAACATGGACACCCCGATCACCGCCGGGTCGGCCCGCTTCAGGTAGTCCAGCACCTCCCGGCGGCCCTTCCCGCTCAGGTTGGCCAGCCGGCAGGGGAACCCCCGGGAGCCCAGCATGGCCTGCAGGTAGCCCAGGCCGATCGGCAGGAAGGTCATCCATTCATCCCCGTATCCGCTCCTGGGGGCACTGTAGAGCAGAAGCGTTCGGGGGCGTGGCATGATTCAGTCCATTCTGGTCAGGCATCCATCCTAAACTAGTCGGGCCTCACGGCACGACATGATTGCACCGGAGACCCCGTGGCCACCCTCCTCAAACGACCGGAAGCGATCCAGGAAATCCTGGCGGTGGCCTGTGCCCGCAACGAGCTCCTCATCCTGGTGACCCCGTTCCTGCGCTTCGAATCGCACTTCGTGGCCCTGGGTCCGGGCGAGCTGCAGGTGGCCGCGACCATGGACTGGGACGACGCCGCCTTCGGCCTGCGTTCCCCGGAGCTCAAGATCCGCTTCCCCATGGCCCTGGGCTTCATGGAGGCGCCGGTGAAGCTGCTGGGGCTGGGACTCCATGCCGGCCGCCGCACGCTCCGCCTGGAACTGCCCCGGCAGATCCAGGAGAACGACCACCGGGCCGCTTACCGGGTGGAGCGGGTGGGCCGGGTGCAGGTCACCTACGGCACCGACCGGGGCGACCTGCTCCAGGGGGCACTGGTGGACCTGAGCAGCAGCGGCGCCCGCATCCATACCCAGCAGGACCTGGAGGGCGGCTCCCTGCAGGTGGGGGCCCGGCTCGCCCTCAGCATCCCCCTGGACAACGGCATCCACATCGAGGCCAAGGGCGAGATCCGCCACGTGGCCGCCCGGAACCTGGGCCTGGAGTTCGTGCCCGAGCTGCCCGAACCGGTGCAGGTGCCCCTCACCCGCTGGATCTTCGAGCGCCGGGAGGAGGACCGGGAGCGTCTGGCCCTGCGCATCGAGCAGAGGGATCGCCACCTGATGGCCGACGTGGCCGTGCCGTCCGGCCCCGGCGCGCCGGGGATCCTGCTGGTCAGCGGCGACGCCGCGCTGGAGGAGGCCCTCCGGCCGGTGTTCCAGCCCCTTGTGCCCGATCGTTCCTTCGTCCGCATTCCCCTGTCGCTCCAGGCCCTGAAGGACGCCCTGCGCGCCGATCCGCCGCTGGCGGTGTTCCACGTGGCCGGCACCCGGCCCGAGGAGCGCCGGCGCCTCAAGGCCCTGGTGGAACTGGCCGGCGCCCGGGTGCCAGTTCTGCTGCTGGGGACCGATCTGGAGGCCGCGCCCCTGTTCGAGCTGTCCGGCGCCTGGAAGACCGCCAGCGCCCTGGTGTGGAATCCGGCCCGGGGCCCCTTCCTGCAGCGCCTGGCCCAGGGCATCATCAGGCGCAGCCACCAGGGCGGCGACGCCCCCATGGCGCCGGCGGAACCCTAGCGGGCACGGAGGAACGGAGGCACGGTGATCGCAGGCGACGGGCGCTATTCGAGACTGGAGACCCTGCAGGGAACGGGCCTGGACGCCGCCCTCACCGAGCTGTGCGAGCGCCGGCAGGGCCTGTTCCTGGCCACGCCCTACCTGAGCTTCGAATCGCGCTTCCTGGAGCGGGCCGGCGCGGCCATCCGGATCCGGGCCACCATGAGCCACAACGTGGTGCGCTCGACCCTGTCCCAACCCCCGCTGCGGCTGCGCGTCCTGTGGAACCTGGCCCGCTACGGCGGCGCCACCCGGATCCTGGAGTACGAGACGGCCGGGGACACCAAGACCCTGCTGCTGGCCGCGCCCCCGGTCCTGGCGCCGGATGAGCAGCGGCGCGCCTACCGCCTGGAGCAGGTGGGGCGCTCCACCGGGACCCTGGGCAGCCAGGAACTGGCCCTGGTGCGGGTCACCCTGGAGACCGTCCACCAGTGGGGGATCGGGGTGTTCTGCGTGGACCCGCTGCCCCCCAGCGGGTTCCAGGCCGGGCGCATGGTGCGCGTGGCCCTGGCCCTGGAGCAGGGACCGGCGGTCCAGGCCACGGCGCGGGTCTGCCACGCCAGCGGCCCGTACCTGGGCCTGGTGTTCACGCCGCCCCTGGAGGGGGCCGCACTGGACGCGCTGAGCCCCTGGCTGCTGCCACGCCTGGCGGAGGCCCAGCGGCTGTGGAAGGACCGGGCCAACCTGCGGGTGCTCATGGAACTGGCCGCCCGCCCCAAGGCCGCCCCGGATGGCGTCCTGCTGGTGTGCGGCGACGGCTCCTTCCCGCCAAAGGTGGCCGCCGCCCTGGGCCCACAGCCGGCCCTGCGCTTCGTCTATCCGGCCATGGCGCCGTTCCGGGAGGCCATGACCTGCCAACCGCCGCAGGTGCTGCTGCTGGTGCTGACCGGCGGCCTGGAGGAGAGCCATCGGCTCCGGACCATGCTGGAGAACGTCCCGATCCGCTGCCCGGTGGTGGCCCTGGGCGCCGGCCCGGACCAGGAGCAGACCCGGGCCCTGGCCGCCGAGCTGCGGGCCACCCTGTTCCTGGAGCAGAGCACCGTGCTGACGCCGTTCTTCCCCCGGCTGATCCTCGGCCTCATCCGCAAGCACTGGCCCGCCGCGGCCGGACCGGCGCCCGATCCGGCAGGCTAGACGGGCAGGGGCGCCGGCCCCTGGGCTCCGGCCGCAGGGCGGTTCCGGTTGCCGCCATACAGGATCCAGGTCCCGGCCAGGCCGCAAAGTGCCGCGAACATCATCCACAGGCTGGGGGCGCCCTTGTCGCCGGAGGCCTGGATCAGCCAGGTGCAGGCGACGGGGGTGAAGCCGCCGAACAGGGCGGTGGCCAGGCTGTAGGCCAGGGAGAACCCGGAGGTGCGCACCGCCTCGGGCATGACCTCGGTGAGCGCCACCACCATGGCGCCGTTGTAGCTGCCGTAGAGGAAGGACAGCCAGAGCTCCACCGCCAGCATCTTCGGGAAGGTGGGCGCGGCCACCAGCCAGTGCAGCGCCGGGTAGGCGGTGAGCAGGGTGAGCACGCTGAAGGCGACCAGGATCGGCCGGCGGCCGATCCGGTCGGACCACGCGCCCATGACCGGTAGCCAGAAGAAATTGGACAGCCCGACGCAGAAGGTGACCAGTAGGCTGTCCCGGGTGGTGAGCTTGAGCACCTTGCTGCCGAAGGTGGGCGTGTAGACGGTGATCAGGTAGAAGGACACGGTGGTCATGATCACCAGCAGCATGCCGGCCAGGACGATGCCCCAGTTCCTGGCCATGGAGCGCAGGATCTCCCGGGCGTCGGGGCGGTGCCGGCGGGCCAGGAACGCCTCCGTTTCCTGGAGCGAGCGCCGGACGAAAAAGATGAGGGGCACGATCAGGCATCCGACGAAGAAGGGGATCCGCCAGCCCCAGGCCGCGATGGCGGCGGGCGCCATCCAAACGCTCAGCCCGTAGCCCAGGGCGGCGGCCACGACGATCGCGACTTGCTGGCTGGCCGATTGCCAGCTCACATAGAACCCCTTGTGCCCGGGGGTGGCCATTTCCGCCAGGTAGACCGAAACCCCGCCCAGTTCCACCCCGGCGGAAAACCCCTGGACCAGGCGCCCGACCAGGACCAGCAGCGGTGCCAGCAGGCCGATGGTCCCGTAGCCGGGCGTGAAGGCGATGAGCACGGTGCCGAGCGCCATGAGCGCCAGGGTCAGGATCAGCCCCTGGCGCCGGCCCACCCGGTCGATGTAGGCGCCCAGCAGGATCGCCCCCAGCGGGCGCATGAGGAACCCGGCCCCGAAGGTGCCGAAGGTGAACATCAACGACAGGTATTCGCTGTGGGCCGGGAAGAAGGTGCTGGCGATGTGCGCGGCGTAGAAGCCGAACAAGAAGAAGTCAAACATCTCCAGGAAATTACCGCTGGTCACCCGCAGCACCGCACCCAGCTTCGAAGGCTTCGATGGCACGCTCGGCATAGGGGCTCCTGGTCTGACACAATTATTAGCTAATCATGCTATCCAGCAATGGGCAATGCATGGCGTCGACAGCCGCCCGGCCTTGAGCCCCCCGGGGCGCGGGCGGCGGCTACTGCAGCAGCTTGTGCGGCAGGCTTTCCACCCGGGCCGCGGGCGAAACCAGGATGTAGTTGAGCTTGCGCTGCAGTTCCCGGATGGTGTTGGAACCGGCGTAGGTCAGCCCCGAGCGCAGCCCGCCGATGATATCGGCGATGATCTCATCCTCGTCTTCCCGGTACGGCACGGTGGTGGCCACCCCTTCGGCGGTCTTCCAGCCAGTGAGCCCGCCCAGGAACTCGTCCGCGGCCTCCTTGCTGGCCATGCCCCGGTAGACCTTGTGGCTGGGCTGGCCCTGGGCATCCAGGACCGGCGCGCCGGGGGTTGGCCGGGTGCCCGCCAGCATGCCGCCCACCATGACGAAGTCCGCCCCGAAGGCCAGGGCCTTGACGATATCGCCGGCGTAGCGGATGCCACCGTCCGCCACGATGGAACGGTCCGCCCGGGCGCATTCCTGGATGGCCGTGAGCTGGGGCACGCCGAAGCCGGTCTTGATCCGGGTGGTGCAGACGCTGCCCGGACCGATGCCCACCTTGATGATGTCGGCCCGCACCGAGGCCAGGTAGTCGGCGCCGGCGTAGGTGGCCACGTTGCCCGCCATGATGCACTCATTGGGCAGCATCTCGCGCATGCGCTTGATCATCTTGCCCACGTACTTGGCGTGGCCGTGCGCCACGTCCACACAGAAGTACTGGGCCCCGGCCCCCTTGAGCGCCTCCACCCGCTCCATCTCCTTCTCCGATGTGCCCACCGAAACGAACACCGGCGCGGTGCAGCGCTTGAACATCGCCACGTTCTCCGCCACCGAGCAGAACCGGTGCAGGGTGCCGATGCCGCCCTTGCCGGCGATGAAATCGGCCATGGCGTCCTCGGTGATGGTGTCCATATTGGCGGTCATGATCGGCAGCTGGAGCGTTAGCTTGCCCGTCTTGTCGGTCATGCCGATATCGACGATGCGCCTGGATTCATGGTGATTGTACGCCGGGACCAGCAGGACGTCGTCGAAGGTGATGGCGGTTTCGGGCATGGGACAGCCTTTCAGGACAGACCCCAGTCTACATCCACACGACCTGGGCTGCGCCCGGCCTGCTTCCGGGCTGCCGCCCGGCGGTCCGGCTTAATTTTTCTTGAATTGCCGATCGTAGGCTTCCTGCGCGTACTTGCTGGGCGGCACACTGAACCGCCGCTTGAAGGCCCGGGTGAAAGCCGAAGCGTCGTAGAAACCAAGGGACTCGGCCACGTCCAGCGGCCGCTCGCCGTCGGACAGCAGCTGCACCGCCCGCTGCAGCCGACGCTCGATCAGGTACTGGTGCGGCGTGGTGCTGGTGGCTTCCCGGAACAGGCGGATGAAGTGGTCCGGCGTGCAGCGGGCCAGCTTGGCCATCTCGGGCACGCTGTTGGGGGAGCCCAGGTGGGCCTCCATGTGGTCCAGCACCACCTGCAGGGTGGAACGGCTCAGGCGGTACGGGAAGCGGGCCCGGTCCTCCTTCTCGCACAGGCGGCTCAGTTCGGCGCCCAGCAGGATCAGGAACAGTTCCCGGGTCATCAGCTGCAGGCCGTCGGGGTTGGCGATCTCCTGGACGAAGATCCCGAACAGCTGCTTCAGGCTCTGGCTGCGCAGGACCGCGTAGCTGGCCTCCTGCCACTTGCGGGGCGGATGCTGCAGCACCGAGACCAGGGGCTCGGGGAACGGCCCGTCCATCTGCAGCGCGGTGAAGCCGAACGGGGTGTCCGGGTGGTGGCGCTTGAAGGTGTGCCCGAATCCAGGCATCAGCAGCGCCAGGCTGCCCCGCGGCACGACGCCCTCTTCGGTGTCCTCGCCGGTGCAGATCCGGATGGGACTGCCAGGCAGCAGCAGCGTCCACGACTCGTTGGAAGGCATCACCTTGGCCGGAACGGGGTCGCGCTTGCAGATCACCAGCCGCAGAGGCCCACTGGTATAGGTTTGGACATTCTTTGCTTCAGGACCGGTCATAGGTTTTTTCTTGGGGACACATGACGGGTGGGTGGAGATAGCGCTCCGGAATTACGGCATCGACCCACGTGGATCGATTCCTGCTCAAGGCTATTAGAGTATCAAACTTTACAAAGCATACCCGCGATGCTTTCCAACAACCAACAGTTGTCTGAACCGTCGATGATCTTCTTTCACCGGGACACGGCCATACGGTACAGATCGCTGGCCGCCATTCCCAGGTGCCGGGCCAGCGGTTTGACGGCTTCACGCAGGGTCATGCCGCCCTCCCGGGCCGCGTCCAGGAAGCGCAGGGCCCAGGGTGGCAGCTCCTCTCCCTCCAGGCCCGCCTCCGGCGCGGTGACCGTGCGCTTGGCATCGGCGCCGGCCAGCACCAGCACCATCTCGCCCCGGTTCTCCCGGCCCAGCTGCGCGGCCACATCTGCCGGCGTGCCCCGGTACCAGGTTTCGTGCAGCTTGGTCAGCTCCCGGCCCAGGGCGATCTCCCGGTCCGGCAGGAGCTCCGCCAGCTCCGACAGGGTTTCGTGGATCCGGTGCGGGGTCTCGAACACCACCACGGTCTCTTCCTGGGCCCCCAGCTTGCGCAGGAAGGTCTTGCGCGGTTCGCTCCGGGACGGCAGATAGCCCCAGAAACTGAAGGCGTGGCTGGGCAACCCTGAGGCCACCACCGCCAGGGTCACCGCCGAAGGGCCGGGCAGTACCGTTACCGCCACCCCCGCCTCCCGGGCCAGGCGGGCCAGTTCGAAGCCCGGATCGTTGACCCCGGGCATGCCCGCGTCCGAGCAGTAGGCCACGGTCCGGCCCGCGGCCAGGGCCTGGGCCACCCGCTCGGCCGCATCCAGCCCGGCATGGTCATCGAAGCGCATGAGTGGTTTGTCGATGCCCAGGTGGGCCAGCAGGCCCCCCGTGCGCCGGGTGTCCTCGCAGGCCACCAGATCGCAGGTTTCCAGGGTCTGCACCGCCCGGTGGGTGAGATCGCCCAGATTGCCCAGCGGGGTCGGGACCAGGATGAGATGTCCAGCCACAGTCGGCCTCCAGAGGCTACAGTCTACAGGGAACGCCGCCAAGTCCCCGCAGGAGAGGTTGATGCCCACATCCGACCACCCCATCGGCCCGGTCCAGGTCCGGCGCCTGCTGCTGGCCAGCCAGGCTTTGCTGGGCCCTCCGCCCGCCGGCGGCCTGGAAGGGCTCATCCAGCAGCTGGGCTACGTGCAGCTGGACTCCATCCAGGTGGTGGAGCGGGCCCATCATCTGATCCTGGGCTGCCGGATGCCCGCCTACCATCCCGACCAGCTGACTGCACTCCTGGTCCAGCGGCGGCTGTTCGAGCACTGGACCCACGACGCCGCGGCCGTGCCGATCCAGTGGTACCCCCACTGGCAGCTGCGCTTTCCCCGGAGCCGGGCGCGGATCCTGGCCAGCCCATGGTGGACCGAACGGGTGGGGACCCAGGCGGAGGCACTGCTGGCCCTGGTGCTGGCCCGCATCCAGTCCGAGGGGCCCCTGGGCAGCGCCGATTTCCAGCATCCGCGCCCGGGCGGCGCCGGCTGGTGGGACTGGAAGCCCCAGAAGGCCGCCCTGGAATGCCTGTGGCACACCGGCGCGCTGGCCGTGGCCGGCCGGGTGCATTTCCACAAGACCTACGACCTGGCCGGCCGGGTGTTCCCCGAAGCCCACGCCCTGCCCGCCCCGGACCCGGAGGCGCACCTGGAGTGGGCCTGCGCCACCGCCCTGGCGCGCCTGGGCACCGCCCCCCCCCGGGAGCTGGCGGCCTTCTGGGACGCGGTGGCTCCGGCCGAGGCCGCCCGCTGGTGTGCCACCGCCCTGGCCGCCGGCCGGATCCAAAGCCTGCGCACCCTGACCGTGGCGGGCGCCGAGCGCATCCGCTTCGCTCCCGCCGACTGGCGCGAGCGCCTGGCCGCCCTGCCCGACCCCGAACCCCGCACTGTGCTGCTCTGCCCCTTCGATCCCATCCTCCGGGACCGGGCCCGCACCCGCGACCTGTTCGGCTTCGACTACCGGTTTGAGGCGTTCGTGCCCGCCGACCGGCGCGAGTACGGCTACTACGTCCTGCCGGTGCTGGAAGGCGACGCCTTGACCGGCCGTCTGGATGCCAAATTCCACCGCGCCACCGGCACCCTGGAGGTCAAGGGCCTGTGGTGGGAGCCATCGAGCTTCAGAGTGCGGCCCACCCGGACCCGGATGCGCCGGCTGACCCTGGCCCTGGAAGCCCTGGCTGCCCGCATCGGCGCCGAGCGGGTGGACCTGGGGACGAAGTAGCTGGGGGCGAAGTAGCCGGGGGCCGGAACCCGTCAGTAGCCTTCCCCCTCCCGGGGCGCCGCCACCTTGCCCTGGTGCAGCCAGAACAGGTGGGCGAAGTAGGCCAGGGCCAGCGGGAAGCCGATGAACCACCACACCATCCCGGCCCGCAGGCTGTAGGCGCCGGCGCTGGTGTTGTAGGCGGTGAGGCTGGCGGCCGGATCCAGGGTGGAGCCCAGCATCACCGGCCACACGCTGGCGGCCGTGGCGGCCAGGATGCCGATGATGAAGGCGCTGGAGCCCAGGAAGGCCAGCAGGAAGCGGTTGCGCTGGATGCCCAGGAACACGGCGACCAGCCCGCCGAGGAACAGGACCATCCCCACCCAGGCCAGGGGCGCGTGGGGCAGGTTGCGGTACAGCTGCGGATTCACCATGTCGGTGGCCCAGGTGGCCAGCAGCGCCACGGCGATCACCGCCAGCCACAGGGCCTGGGCCATGCGGTGGCAGCGGTAGTGCAGCGGCCCCACGCTCTTCCAGGCCAGGAACAGCGCCCCGTGGCCGGCCAGGGTCACCAGCACCAGCACGCCCATCAGCACGGTGTACCAGTCCAGGATGCCCACCGGGTTGCTGGTCGTGAAGTGGGTGAACAGCGGGATCTGGAAGTAGCCGGTGGCGTCCAGGGGCACCCCCCGCACCACGTTGCCCAGGGCCGCGCCCAGCAGGATGGGCAGCAGGGTGCTGGACAGGGCGAACACCACGTCCCAGAAGCTCCGCCACATGCGGTCCGCCACATGGGAGCGGAACTCGATGGCGATGCCGCGCAGGATGAGCGACCAGATCACCATGAACATGGCCAGGTAGAAGCCGGAAAAGCCCGAAGCCAGCAGCCGGGGGAAGGCCAGGAACATGGCCCCGCCCGCGGCCAGCAGCCAGACCTCGTTGCCATCCCACAGGGGGCCGATGGCCGCCAGCACTTCCCGCCGTTCGCTTTCCGTGCGGGCCACGAACAGGTGCAGCACGCCAGCGCCGAAATCGAAGCCGTCCATGACGGCGTAGATCGCGACCATGACGGAAACCAGCCAGAACCAGAGCATTTCCATCACAATCTCCTAGGCTTGGGCCACCGGGCCGTGGTTCACTTCCCGACCGACCAGGAACAGGAACAACAGTCCCAGCACGAAGTAGAGTCCCGCGAAGCCCAGGCAGGTGAACACGGTCTGCCCCGGATGCACCAGCTGCGAGGTGCCATCCACGGTGCGCATGAGCCCGTAGACCAGCCAGGGCTGGCGGCCGAATTCGGCCACCACCCAACCCGCCGAGTTGGCGATGAAGGGGAACGGGAAGGCCAGCATCAGGGCCCACAGCAGGGGCCGGTGGCGCAGCAGGCGGCCACCCGGAAGCATCAGCGCCGACAGGCCCATGAGGGCGATGAACAGGGTGCCCAGCCCCACCATGATGTGGAACCCGTAGTAGAGGAACTCCAGGTTGGTGGGCCACTGGTCCCGGGGGAACTCCTCCAGGCCCTTGACGTTGCTGGAGAAGGACCCGTAGGCGATGAAGCTGAGCAGCCCGGGCAGGGGCAGCGGATTGTCCAGCCTGCGGCCCTCCACGTTGGGCTGGCCGATGAGGTTCAGTTCCGCGTACGGGCCGCTCCGCCAGCGGCCTTCCATGGCCGCCAGGGTGGGCTGCTGGTGCCGGGCCACCCGCTTGCCCTGCTGGTCACCGGTGGGGAAGGCCACCAGGCAGCTTGCCACCAGGCCCACGCAGACCCCGGTCTTCAGGAACAGGGCGGCCTGCACCACGTGCTCGTCGCGCAGGGTCCAGAAGGCCCCCACCGCGGCCACGGCGAAGGCGCCGGTGACGCTGGCGCCCATCATGGTGTGCAGGTACTGGACGATGGCCCAGGGATTAAGCAGGTAGGCCCAGAAATCGGCCAGCTGCAGGGAGCCGTCGGCGGCGGTCAGGTAGCCCACCGGATGCTGCATGAAGGCGTTGGTGGCGACGATGAAGTAGCCGGAGGCCCAGCTGCCGAGGAACAGCGCCAGGGCCGCCAGGAAGTGCCGCTTCCGGCCCAGCTTGCGTTCGCCCCACACCAGCAGGCCCAGGCAGGTGCTTTCCAGGAAGAAGGCGAACATGCCTTCCATGCCCAGGGTCTGGCCGATGACCCCGCCGGCGTGAGTGGAGAACCGGGCCCAGTTGGTTCCGAACTGGAACTCCAGGGGGATGCCGGTCACCACGCCCACGGCGAAGCTGAGCCCGAAGATCCGGATCCAGAACCGGGCGGCCGTATCGAACCGCTCGTCGCCCTTGGCCAGCCCCAGCCCCTTGAGCAGCAGGATGACCAGGGCCAGGCCCATGGTCAGCTGCGGGAACAGGTAGTGGAAGGTGGCCGTGAATCCGAACTGGAGCCGGTGCCAGAACAACAGGTCGCCCATAATCACATCCTTCCGTACAACTTGCGTGGAATCTGGAGCGGGGACAGCGTATGGTGTTTACCATAACCGAAAACAGGCAATCCCATAGATGCAGCTGAAAGGTTCCCGACCGGAATCTCATCGGCAAGGCGTTCCCGCCCCACCCCCCGGCCCCGAGCCGGGCCACGCGAACGGAGGCAGTATGGATACGATGTCTGCGCCATCCCGGATGCAGCCCCAGCGGCGCCCCTTCTACCGGGTGCTGTACGTGCAGGTGTTATGCGCCATCGTCATGGGCGCCCTGCTAGGGTGGCTGATGCCGCGCTACGCCACCAATGACTGGGTCAAGGCCCTGGGCGACGGGTTCATCAAGCTGATCAAGATGGTGATCACGCCCATTATCTTCTGCACGGTGGTCTCCGGCATCGCCCACGTGCGGAACGCCAAGACCGTGGGCCGGATCGGCCTGAAGGCGCTCGTCTACTTCGAGGTGGTATCCACCTTCTCATTGGTGATCGGCCTGGTCATGGCCAACCTGCTGCACCCGGGCGCGAACTTCGGCGGCAAGGCGCCCGACGCCTCCGTGGTGGCCCAGTTCGCCAAGCAGGCGCACGAGATGAAGACGGTCGACTTCCTGCTGAACATCATCCCCGACAGCGTGGTCGGGGCCTTCGCCCGGGGCGACATCCTGCAGGTGCTGCTGTTCGCCATCCTGTTCGGGCTGGCGCTCATGGCCCTGGGGGAGAAGGGCAAGGCCCTGCGCGGGATGATCGACGAGGTGGCGCACGGGGTGTTCGGGGTGATCGGCCTGATCATGAAGGCCGCCCCCGTGGGCGCCTTCGGCGCCATGGCCTACACCGTGGGCAAGTACGGTCCCCAGGCCCTGGGCAACCTGCTCCGGCTGGTGGGCGCCTTCTACCTGACCTCCGGCCTGTTTGTCATCGTCGTGCTGGGCATCATCGCCCGGGTGGCCGGGTTCAACATCTTCAGCTACCTGAACTACATCAAGGACGAACTGCTGATCGTGCTGGGCACCAGCTCCTCGGAAAGCGCCCTGCCCCAGCTCATGGCCAAGATGGAGCAGCTGGGCTGCTCCAAGCCGGTGGTGGGTCTGGTGGTGCCCACGGGCTATTCATTCAACCTGGACGGCACCAACATCTACATGAGCCTGGCCACCATCTTCATCTCCCAGGCCATGGGCTTCAACCTGGGCCTGCACGATCAGCTGGCCATCATCCTGGTGGCGATGCTCACTTCCAAGGGCGCCTCCGGAGTGTCCGGCGCCGGCTTCGTCACCCTCGCCGCGACCCTGGCGGTGGTGAACCCGGCCCTGGTGCCCGGCATGGCCATCGTCCTGGGCATCGACAAGTTCATGAGCGAATGCCGGGCCCTGACCAACATCTGCGGCAACGGCGTGGCCACCATCGTGGTGTCCGCCTGGGAGGGCGAGCTGGACAAGTCCATGCTCCGCACGAACCTGCGCCGAGGGGCCTACGCCGTGGCCCAGGAGGTGGCCCAGGAGGGGCCCCAGGAGGGGGCCCACGAGGAGCTGGCTCACGCCTAGCCCTCCAGCAAGGCGACCGCCCGGGCGGTCAGCTCCGGGTCCGGGTCGCGCCGGGCCCGGCGCCCGGGCCAGTCCCGCACCGGCAGGGCGCCGCGCAGGGCGTTGCCCAGCAGCACCGCCTCGGCCCGGGCCAGATCCGGCCCGGTGAGCGGCGCCTCCCGCACCAGGCCGGCCTCCAGCAGGACGCGCCGGGCCACCCCCGGCAGCGCGCCGTCGGCCACCGGCGGGGTGTACAGGCGTCCGTCCAGTTCCAGGAACAGGCTGGTGCGGCTGCCGTCGGTGAGCCGGCCGGACTCGTTCAGGGCCACCACCTCGAACAGCCCGCGGGCTTCCGCCTCCCGGGCCAGGAGCCGGTTCTCCAGGTAGGACAGGGTCTTGAACCGGTTCAGGGGGCTGCCGCTGAAGCGCCGGAGGCCGTCGGCCAGGCCCAGCCGGAGCGGTTCCGGGCCGGGCGGCGTCCAGGGGGCGACCGCCACCCGGAGGGTGCGGTCCACCGCCAGCAGGTGCAGCACGCCGCTGGCCAGACCGGCGCATCCGGTGCGGGCGGCCAGGAAGTCCCGCAGCACCGGCGCCGGCGGCGGCGGTTCCAGGCCCAGGAACCGGGCGCCCGCGGCCAGGCGCTCCAGGTGCGCCTCCAGCCGGCACGGCGCCCCGGCGCGCACCCGGATCGTTTCGAACAGGCCGTCCCCGTGCCGGGCGGCGGAGTGCGCCAGATCGACGCGCAGATCGCTCAGGAGTTCAAGCATCGGACGATGGAACTCCCCTTGTGCACCGTTTCCAGGTACTCGGCCTGGGGCTCCGAATCCCACACCACCCCGCCCCCCACCCCGAACAGCAGGTCTTCGGCCGAGGCCCAGGCGGTCCGGATGCAGATGTTGAACTCGGCCTGGGCCAGATCGTGGGAGCACCAGCCCAGGGCGCCGGTGTAGACCATGCGCGGCAGCGGCTCCAGCTCCCGGATCAGCCGCATGGCGGTGATCTTCGGGCAGCCGGTCACCGACCCGCCCGGGAACAGGGCCGCGAACAGGGCGTCCAGGGTCAGCCCGGGCACCAGTTCGCCGGACACATCGGCCACCAGGTGGTGGACATTGGGATAGGTCTCCAGCCGGGGGAACACCTCCACCCGCACCGAGGGGATCTGGCACACCTTGGTCAGGTCATTGCGCATCAGGTCGGTGATCATGGCCAGCTCGGCCCGGTCCTTGGGGCTGGACAGCAGGTTGCGCTTGAGCAGGGCGTCGGCCACGGCGTTCTCGCCCCGTGCGGCGGTGCCCTTGATGGGGCTGGCCAGGATCCGCCCCTCAGCGATGCGGAAGAACCGCTCCGGGGAGGAGGACACCACCGAGAAGTCGGGCCCGGCGATGAAGGCCGAATGGGGCGCCGGGTTGGCGTCGAACAGCCGGCGTGCGAACAGCCTCAGGTCGCCCCGGAACGCCCAGCGCTCCTGGCGGGTCAGGTTGACCTGGTAGACGTTGCCCATGGCGATCTCGTGGCGGATCTGCTCCACCTTGGCCACGTACTGCTTGGCGGTGTCGCTGTCGCCAACCTTGCGGGCCCGGAACCCGCCGTCCTCCCGGAGCGCGTTCCGGAGCCCGTCCCCGGCCGCCTGCGGGCCCTCGCGGCGGGCCTCGTAGAGGGTCTCGGTCTCCCGGTCATACAGCCGCAGCTTGCGGTAGATCGCCAGATGGCAGTCCGGGAAGGGGAACGGCTTGGGCGCCTGCGGGGCCAGGAAGGGGGTGTAGCGGCTTTCCCCCTCGTAGCCCATGAAGCCCACCAGGTCCGGAAACACCGGCGGCAGCGTGCCGGACCGGGTGAAGCGCGGCAGCGGCTGCCTCAGGTCCTCCAGCAGCCACAGCGGCTCCTCCCCGAGCACGATCCAGCGGGTCTCGGCGCCATCCCCGTACAGGAAGGCGAACGGCTGCTGGTCCAGGGCATCGAAAAAGTCCACCGTTTTCAAACGGCAGGAACGGGCCGTCCAGGTTTCAGAAATCGCCTCTAAGGACATGCTCCAGTATCGCAGGCCCGTCGTCGGTGAGGAAGGAGTCCGGATGGAACTGCACGCCGGCCAGGCGCAGCCCCCGGTGGCGCAGGGCCATGGGGATCCCGTCCTCGGTCCGGGCGGTGATCTCCAGGCAGTCCGGCGTGTCCTGGACGCACAGGGAGTGGTAGCGCGCCGCCCGGATGGGCGATGGCAGGCCCTGGAACAGCCCCCGGCCATCGTGCAGGATCCGGGAGGTGCGTCCGTGCACCGGCTCGTCCCCCGGCGCCACCCGGCCCCCGTAGGCCACTGCCAGACACTGCATGCCCAGGCACACCCCGAAGATGGGCACCCGCCCCGCGAAGCGGCGGATGGCGGCGAGCGCCACGTGCGCGTCCTGGGGAGCGCCGGGTCCCGGGGAAAGCACCAGCAGGTCCGGCGGCTGGGCATCCAGGGCCTCCAGGTCCACCGCGTCGGCCCGGCGCACCTCCACCGTCGCCCCCGCCGCCGCCAGCCCATGGGCGATGTTGTAGGTGAAGGAGTCGAAGTTATCGAGGAGGAACACGCGACAGACTGGCACCGGAACTCCCAGGCCCCATTCTATCCAGAACCCGGCCCCGGACCGGCGGCGAGAATGGTCCCGCCCCCACCGGCGGGATCCCATGGAAGTGTTATGATTTGCTCTGACCGTCTAGTTTTCTCGAGAACCCCATGAGCCCCAAGCCACCCGATCCGACGATCCCCCATCCCGTGAACCCGCCGGTGCCGCAGCTCCCGGGAGCGGTCAAGATCCAGAAACGGGAAGTGAAGGAGCCCAGCAACCAGCGCGAGAAGGTCTGCGCCACCTGCGGCCAGACCTTCACCCTCACCCCGGACCAGAAGTTCTTCAACTGCCCCAACTGCTACCGCAAGGCCCAGCCGGTGCGCAAGCCGGTGCGCAAGAGCGAGGCGCAGATCCTGACCCAGATCACCTGCATGGAGTGCGGGGCGGTGGAATACCTGGACTTCGTCCCCCCCGACGTGCACACCACCTATTGCCACGCCTGCTTCACCAAGCGGCGGCAGGAACTTCAAGCCTCGCGGCTGCACCCAGAAAGCCGATGAGCCAGGCGCAGCGCAGGCCGATGAACACCCTGGAGATGCCCATGCCATTCCGTCCGACCGCAGTCCTGTCCACCCTGCTGCTGCTCAGCCCCGGCGCCCTCGGTGCGGCCCCGGCGGTGGCCCCGGTCCAGGACAAGAAGCCAGCCGCGGCCCCCTCCGCCAAGGCCAAGGAGAGCGCGGAAGCCCAGTTCGCCCGCCAGAACTTCAAGCAGGTGCTGGACACGGTCAACAACGCCTGGTTCGGCGCCCCCTACACCGGGGTCAACGCCGTGGACCTGCAGGGCACCCTGGTCATCAACCTCAGCGCTGCCGCCATCAACAACAAGATCGCCGCCTCGGGCCAGGGGGTGGTCAAGGGCGACGTCACCCATGGCGCCACCGTCAACGTCAAGGTCAAGGGCACCTACTTCGCCAACGGGGACTTCCGCATGGAGCTCACCGGCGAGTTCGGCAACCTGCTCTACTACCGGGTGGGCACCCGCGGGTTCCTGTACAGCAAGGAGCTGAACGCCTGGACCAGCCGGGTGGATCCGCCGCCGGCGGACGCCCCGGCCTCCTTCCTGGGCTGGTTCCGCCAGTGCGTCAACGACATCCAGGCGGTTTACGTGGACGGCTCCACCTTCAAGGCCACCCTGGGCCGGGAATCCGGTTCGGGTGGCCAGCAGACCCTGGTCTTCACCACCCCCACCGGCACCTACGACCCCAAGAAGCGCGAACAGAGCCTGGCCGACAGCCTCGGCTTCTGGAAGCGCGGCCGGCTGGAAGTGGTGTTCGACAAGGCCTCCCGGCTGCCCCAGCAGATGGACTTCAGCAACCAGAGCCAGGGGGTTTCCACCCATTCCAGCTTCAGCTACAACCCCGGCGGCAAGCTGAACGCGGTCACCATCGCCAACCAGAGCAAGGGGATGGAGGGTCCGGCCTCCCTGAGCGTCGGCTATGACGCGGGCGGCCTGATCAACCACGTGACCGGCCAGATGGGCTTCAGCCAGGGCACCCTGCGCTTCGACCTGGACCTGGCCTTCGCCAAGAACCGCAAGGTCAGCACCATCATCACCGTTCCCCCACCCACCGCCGTCAAGATGGGCCGCGAAGAGCTGGAGCCCCGGATCCTGCTGGTCCTGGCCGGCAAGGTCCTCGACCTCCAGCGGGTCGGCTTCAACATGCGCAGCGTCACCCTGACCAACAAGTAGCAGCAATCCCCTTCCCCAGGACCGGGGGCGCCTCCAGGTTTCCATCGCGCCGCATCCCCGGTCTTGCTATCCTCTTCAGTCAGTCGGGGCGTGGCGCAGCCTGGTAGCGCATCTGCTTTGGGAGCAGAGGGTCGTAGGTTCGAATCCTATCGCCCCGACCAACAAGAAAGGCCTGAGCCGTAAAGGATTCAGGCCTTTCCATTATCGTTTTAACAACAGTGATTTCTGAGGCCAGCCGGGTCAATGATCACAATGTGATCACGTCACGGGCCAACTAGCGCCACCGTGAAGAGGCCCCGGGCACCTGGTGCGCCAGCGCCTTCAGCCCAGCAGGTGCACCAGCACCCCGGCCGCCGGCACCACCAGCAGGGCCCAGCAGCACCCCACGGCGCGCCCGATCTTGCGC
>Ga0302270_10001196_pt1 | contig 26625 bp, 28 predicted proteins | sample III_Bog_E2_3_FD_198773 | JGI IMG/M metagenome (GOLD analysis project Ga0302270, IMG submission 198773) | Peat permafrost microbial communities from Stordalen Mire near Abisko, Sweden - III_Bog_E2_3 | ecosystem: Environmental > Terrestrial > Soil > Wetlands > Peat | place: Sweden: Abisko... | reverse complement strand
TACCCGTCACTGCGGAGAGGGTAATGATTGGAATGCCTAGTGCGCCAAAGGCCACCGGGGCGGTGTTGGCAATCAGCGAAAGGCCAGCCGCCTGGATTGGCTTGAAACCGAGACTGATCAAGATCGCACCGCAAACCGCAACCGGGGTGCCGAATCCTGACGTGCCTTCAAAGAATGCGCCGAGCGCGAAAGCGATAAGGAGGAGTTGCAGGCGGCCGTCCTCAGTAATGTTGGTCAGGCTTTCCTGTAAAGCGGTGAAGCGGCCGGTCTTGACGGTGAGCTGATAGAGGAAAATAACGGGCAAGATGATCCAGCAAATTGGAAACAGCCCGTATCCCGCGCCGTAAACGGTGGTGGTGAGCGCCAATCGTACCGGCATGTGATAAACAAGGATCGCAATCGTGAGGGCGGTTCCCAAGCCGATTACGGCGGCGACGTGTGCCTTGAGACGGAAGATGGCCATCGCACCGAGAAGCGCCACAACCGGGAGCGATGCAAACAGAGTGGAGAGCCACCACATGCCGGTTGGATCGTAGCCCTGCTGCCATAGTGCGGAGTGGGGATTTGTCTTGATCAGGTAAGTCGCACACGCGACAAGGGCTAGAGCTCCCGCAATCATCAGCGAAAGGCCCAGGGTGGCGGAAGAGTTCTTGCCCGCTGAAGGGGCAGAACTTTCCTTTGGTGGTGGAGCGGAAACAACTGTCATTGAAACCTCGCGAAGAAATTGACGCCCCGCCTTGACGGCTCTGTTTTTGAAAAGGGCGGCTTGTCGAATGTGATCGAGAGTTTGGCCTTGGGCAGATACGAGTGTCTGTGATCTTCCGCACAATTCGCAACGACTCAATGGTGATGACAATCACTGCCAAGTGTTCCTTCGCAATCAGAATGTCTGATTACCAACTTGTCTGACAACTTTCATTGTCTGCTCATAAAGGTTGTCCGGGCTGGGTGGTGGATTGGTTCTCTGAAACCGATGGAAGCGATGACACATTCAAGCCGCGCGAACCAGCTTTCCTCAGGTTGCAGCACCCAATTCTATCTCCGAGCCGGCTCAAGCACGAATCGCACTCCCGCACTTGAGGGAATGCCGGACAGGAAAGGGCTCGCTCGCACAGCCGGCAACGCAGGAATCAAACCCGGTCCGAACTCCGAAGTAATCGGGGATTGCCTGCGAGCAGCCAGTTTTATCAATCCGCGCCACCGCAAAGGCGCCCATGACGCGAACAGGATCGGAAAAAGCTCTGATGCCGATTCCGGCCCGATCGCAACCGAGACGACGAATCGCTGATGCGGATGCGATTCATGCCGCTATTAAAGGAAATGAGAGGCCCGATGAAACGCAAGTGCAACACATTCGCAATCGCAATCCTGACTGGAAGTCTGATTGCCTCATCCGCTTACGCCAGCGATGCAACGCCGCCGGTGAAGAAGCACTCCGTAACCAAGAAGGCGAAGGCGCCCGCGAAGCCCACGGTCGAAGACCAGATTCAATCGCTGCGGCAGGCCCTCGATACGCAGGGAGCGCAGATCACGGGTCTCAAGAGCGATCTTGCCGAGAAGGACGCACGGCTGAAGAAGGCTGAACAGGCCGCAGCCGATGCGGAGGCGTCCGCTGCGAAGGCACAGGCTGCCGCGGCAACTCAGAACCAGGCAGTTGCGGACAATGCCGCCGCAGTTTCCACGCTCCAAAGCTCGGTTACCGGCCTGAAGGCCAACCAGACATCTCTCGCTGTCACCGTGTCCGATGAGACATCCAAGATCAAGAAGCAGATTGAGAATCCCACGGTTCTTCACTTCAAGGGAATCACGCTTGTTCCTTACGGCTTCTTCAACGGTGAGTCGGTTTATCGCACGCATGCAACCGGGGGCGAAGAAGCGACGCCATGGAGCTCGATTCCATACGAGCACGCGGATTCCTACTCGATGAGCGAGATGATGCTCACTGGCCGGCAGTCGCGCATCGGCCTGAACATGGAGGGCAAGGTCAGCTGGGGAACGATTCGCGCAACGCTTGAAGGCGACTTTCTCGGTGTCGGAACCACATCCAACGACAACCAGTCTACGAGCTATTTGTTCCGCCAGCGTGTTGTTTCGGCAGAAGCGGAAACGAACAGCCATTGGACATTCTCCGGTGGACAGGGATGGAGCCTGGTCACGGAAGATAAAGCGGGCGTGACGACCGCGGCTGCCAACAAGGCACTGCCGATGATGATTGATCCGAATTACGTTGCCGGCCTGGTTTGGGCGCGCTCGGGTTTCTTCCGCCTGACCAAAAGCTTCGGCAAAGCGGCCTTTGCAATCTCGGCTGAAAATCCGCAGCTTCTTTACACAGCAACGCTTGCAGGCAACACACCCTACGCAGTTGTAGGCGGCGCCGGACTGAGCGCCAGCCTGCTGAACCAGACCATCAGCGCCTGCTCGCCGTCAACCTCTGTGGTGAATTACACAAACCAGAAGCAGACTGACTCAGCCGGCAACACGGTGAATATCGCGGTTCCTGTGTATAAGACGGTGAACTCCTGCGCCAACCTCGCGAATATCTCCTTCAACGAAGCGCCCGACATGGTTGTGAAGGCCGCATTCGATCCCGGGTTTGGCCACTATGAAGTCTTTGGCGTCTCGCGCTTCTTCCATGAGACCGTCTATCCCGGCGAAACCACGAACAGCAATCTCTACGGCGGATTGAAGGACATCGTCAGCGGCCTGGCGGTTGCGCCCGCGCTCACAACAGAGGGGGCTTACTCAAACAGCATCACGCTCGGCGGCGTGGGCGGCAGCATGCGCCTTCCGATCATCGCCAACAAGTTTACGTTTGGAGCCAAGGCGCTGTTCGGACCCGGCGTGGGCCACTTCGGCACCTCCACACTGTCCGACGCAACTTCAAATGCCAGTGGCGAGCTTGTTCCGATCCACAACCTCTCCGGTCTGCTGACTGCGGAGATCGCGCCGAGTCCGCGCCTGCAACTGTACTTCTACTACGGCGGGGACTACGCGGGACGAGAAGACGAAGCAAATGCGGGCGCTACCACGCTTGGCGCTCCCTCTGCCGCGCAGAGCACAGCCGGAGCATGGGGTGGAACTTGGAAAGCCCCTTCGCTCGCGGCAGTCGGCTATGGATCGCGCCTGCTGGGCAACTCCGGGTGCAACACGAACACCGCTCCGGGCTACAACGGCAGCTCGACTGGTTACTACACGGGAGCATCCTGCGGTGCGCAAACACGCGATGTACAGGAAGCTACGGGCGGTTACTGGTATGACCTTTACAAGGGCGACCACGGCCGCCTTCGTCAAGGCATCCAGTACAGCTACGCAGTTCGCGAAGGCTGGTCGGGCGCAGACGGGATTGGCGCAAAGGGCGTTGAGAGCATGATCTTCACGAGCTTGCGTTATTTCCTTCCGTAAACAGCGGATCGCTTCGGTAAAGCAGCACAAAGGGCAGCCGGAATTCCGGACTGCCCTTCGCTGCGAGAGGAAATGCTGGATTCATTCTGAACGAAAGGCCAACCGCTTTCGGTGCGACTACTATGCGAGCTTCACTTTTCATTGCTTGTTATAACGACTCGCTCTTCCCCGAGACGGGACGAGCCGTAACGCGGCTGCTGGAACGCCTGGGGGTGGAGCTTGATTTCCATCCGGGGCAGACTTGTTGCGGGCAGATGCACGCCAACTCCGGCTTTCGCGCCGAGGCATTTTCGCAGGCCAAGCGGCTTGTGCGGCTCTACGAAAAGGATGAGATTGTCGTGATTCCAGGCTCTTCTTGCGTCGCGATGATGCGTGAACAGTATCCAGGCATCTTCCAGGAACTTGGCAACGAATCGCAGCGACAGGAACTGGCCGCGTTCCTTCCCAAGGTCTATGAACTGAGCGAATTCCTCATCGATAAATTGCAGGTTGAGGACGTTGGAGCTTACTTTCCGCATCGCGTGACCTACCACGCGAGCTGCCATGGGCTGCGCGGTTTGCATTTAGGGGACCGGCCATTCCGTTTGTTGTCAAAAGTTCGCGGCATCGACTTTGTTCCGCTTGAGAACATGGACCGATGCTGCGGATTCGGCGGAACATTTTCGGTGAAGAACCCCGAGATCTCGCAGGCGATGCTGACGGTCAAGCTACATGACATTCTTTCAACCAAGGCGGAATTCTGTACTGCTCTCGATAACAGTTGCCTGATGCATCTGGGTGGAGCAATGCACAGACAGTATGCGGCCATGCGCACAATCCACATGGCAGAGATTTTGGCCAGCACGGAAGATTGCCCGACCGAGGTGTTGACATGAGCGCTGCAATCCTTGACCCTAAACTGGCTCCGCCCTTTCGCGATGCCGTGTTGCCGGTACTGCGCAATCCCATGCTGCGCAAAAATGTGGCTCACGCGACGCAGGTCATTCAGAACAAGCGAGCCAAGCTGGTTGCGGAAAAGACCGACTGGCAGGAGCTTCGTGCTTCGGCTTCGGCGATTCGCACGCACGTATTGGAGAACCTGGGCGCTTATCTTGAGCAATTTGAAGAACGGTGCACCGCGGCGGGCGGAGTGGTTCATTGGGCTTCCGATGCCAATGAAGCAAGGGCAATCATTCTCGACCTGCTGCGGCAGGAGAACGCGACCGAAGCCATCAAAATCAAGACGATGACCTCGGCAGAGATCCAATTGAATCCTTATCTGGAGACCGCGGGAATCACGGTTCATGAGACGGACCTCGCAGAGATCATCCTGCAACTGGGCAAGGAAGAGCCATCGCACATTGTTGTTCCCGCTTTGCATATCAACCGAAGCCAGGTGCGCGAGATTTTCTCCCGCACGATGCATCTGGAGAATCTATCCGATGATCCGAAGGCTCTCACCGCGGCTGCACGCCACTACCTGCGCGAGAAATTTCTCCGCGTTCCGACGGCGATCAGCGGCGCAAACTTTCTGATTGCAGAGACCGGCGCCGTTGCAGTGGTGGAGTCGGAAGGCAACGGCCGGATGTGCCTCACGCTGCCGGAAACGATGATTACAGTTGTCGGCGTGGAAAAAGTGCTGCCTCGCTTCCAGGACCTTGAGGTGATGCTGCAAATCCTGGCGCGTTCCGCTACCGGCGAGCGGATGAATCCGTATACGTCCTTGTGGACCGGTGTGACGCCAGGGGACGGACCGCAGAGATTTCATGTTGTGTTGCTTGATAACGAGCGCACTTCAATCCTCGCGCGACCGAAGGAGCGCCAGACGCTCAAATGCATCCGGTGTGCGGCATGCATGAATCATTGTCCGGTCTATCGACAGACCGGTGGGCACGCCTACGGCTCCTGTTATCCGGGTCCCATCGGCGCAATCCTCACACCGCAGCTCATGCGAATGGAGTACGCACAAACACTGCCATTTGCCTCGTCTCTTTGCGGTGCGTGTTTTGAAGTGTGCCCCGTCAAGATCGACATTCCAGCCGTGCTTCTGGATCTACGCGCCGATGCGGTCAACATTGAACGCAAGGAAGCGAAGCGCGCATTCGACCTGATGTATCTTGGGCTGCGCGTGGCCAACACGATCTTTTCTCGGCCGTGGATTTTCCACACCGCCCAGTGGTTCGGACGGGTGGGGCTGCGCGCGTTTACCGGGAAAGATGGTTGGATCAAGTGGTTACCGAGCATTGGTGGCAGGTGGACGCATAATCGCGACTTGCGCGGACTTCCCAGCCAGTCATTCCACGAGTGGTGGGCAGCACGCGCCAAGGAGACGAAATGACCGCTCCCGTACAATCCCGCGAACGCATTCTCAGCCGCATCCGCACCGCGACAGCCTCCGTATCCGCACCCGCAAATCAGCTTGCCGACGTTTATGGACGAGTTGCGCGCACCTACGTTCGTCAAGGGAAACTCAGCAACGAGAAGCGCCTCGAGTTAATGACGGAGCGCCTGCGCGAATATGACGCGGGAGTGGTTGAGGCAACGCCCGCCGAACTTGCTGCCGTCATTGCCGGTCAACTGGAATCAAGTGGGAAGCGCATTTTCGTCGCTCCCGCCGGCTTGCCGAAGGAGTGGCTGGCACCTGGATTCGATTGGAAGATCGACGAGCAGCTTACTTCCGCTGAAATTGAACTGACGGAGGGAGTCGTCACTGCCTCATCTTGCGCAATTGCCGAATCGGGAACGATCGTGCTGCATCACGGACCGGCTGAGGGCCGCCGGGTGATCTCGCTACTCCCTGACTGGCACCTTTGCGTGCTGCGGGCCAGCCAGGTGGTGGAGACGCTGCCGGAATATTTCGATCGATTTCCAAAGGCACCACCGCTGGTGACCTGGATCTCCGGTCCGAGCGCGACCGCGGATATTGAGATGACCCGTATCAAGGGCGTGCACGGCCCGCGCTTCCTGCACGTAATTGTTGTGCGGGATGACGTTTAGTCTCTGTTGTGTTGAAATGCTCGGTTTGCATTTTCTGTGGCAACCGAGGGAGCTGTATCGACTGCACTTGAAGTCATTCCTCGCGCAGCAGGGCCAGAGGATTGACAGAGAGAGCGCGTTGCGCGGGAATCCACGTGGAGAAAAGCCCGAGCAAAAGCATCACAAGCACAACGCCACCTAGGACCAGCGGATCGCGTGGATTTGCCTGGTAAACAATGTAGGCAAGCACTCGTTCTGCAAGCAAATTCACAACGGGTGGCGGCGATTCTCCAACCAAGGAACTCCAGCTTGTTCCTGGAGCCGTTGAAGATGCCCAGCGAAAACTGGAACAGGAAACGCCGACCCGTGAGCGAATCCGCCGCGTCGCCGATCTTGTAGATGGATTCGAATCGCCGTTTGGGCTTGAACTCCTGTCAACCGTATATTGGGTGGCCACGCACGGTTCTGGCAGCGCCGTTGACGAGATCATTCGCAGCACCTATGGCTGGGGTGAGCGCAAGCGACAGTTCTCGGAGCGGCAGATTCGACTTGCCGTCAGAGTCCTGAGCGACAAGCATTGGCTTCCTGCGGTTGCGATCCCATAGCACCCTACTTGATGGCTTCGCCAGAGTCGCGGCTCACACTCGTTTAATCCTTGCCTAAGTTTCTGATTCCAAATACGATCAAGCGAGACCAGTTTACTTGACGGGTACTTGATCGGGGGGAAGGCATGCCCACTGATATTTCTGAAACCGGGCTGGAAACTCTGATGGTTGCCGACATGACCGCGGCGGGATGGCGGACAGGCGATCCCAGGGACTTCGATCGCGCGTGGGCATTGGATTTAACCAAATTACGCGCCTTCTTGGAGGCGACCCAGCCTAAGACGGCAACAGCCCTGGACTTGGGAAACGACAGTCCAACGCGGCGTCAGTTTCTGGCTCGGTTGAGTGGCGAATTGGCTAAGCGTGGCGTTGTGGATGTATTGCGCAAAGGCATAGACCATGGTCCGCTTCATCTGACGTTGTTTTACGGCACGCCGTCTGAGGGAAACGCTAACGCTCAGCGATTATTCGCCGAAAACCGCTTCTCGGTAACGCGGCAACTCCGCTACAGCCTGGATGAGACGCGGCGTGCACTGGACTTAGGCCTGTTCTTGAACGGGTTGCCAATCGCTACCTTCGAATTGAAAAACAACCTGACCAAGCAGACCGTTGACGATGCCGTAGAGCAATACCGGCGTGATCGGGACCCACGGGAACAGCTTTTCGGGTTGGGTCGGTGCGTCGTCCACTTCGCGGTGGACGAGAGCGAAGTGAAAATGTGCACCGAGCTGAAGGGCAAGGCCTCATGGTTTCTGCCTTTCAACATTGGATGGAACGACGGCGCGGGCAATCCGCCGAATCCGGGAGGATTGAAGACCGATTACTTGTGGAAGCGCATTCTGACGCCGGCGGGCCTCACGGACATTCTGGAAAATTACGCACAGATCGTAGAAGAAAAGAACCGCAAGACCGGGAAGAAGAAAAGGAAGCAGGTTTTTCCGCGTTATCACCAGTTGGATGTGGTCCGGCGCTTGCTTGCTGAAGTGAAACATGACGGCGCAGGCAAACGCTACCTGATTGAGCATTCTGCGGGCAGCGGCAAGTCGAAATCAATCGCCTGGTTAACGCACCAGTTGATCAGCGCTCGTAAAGATGGCCGTGAGATCTTCGACTCGATTATTGTGATCACCGATCGGCGGATCCTCGATCAGCAGATCGAGGACGAGATCAAGAGCTTCGCGCAGGTGAGTGCGACGGTGGGCCACGCCGAGCACTCGGGAGATCTCCGCCGTTTTATTGAAGCGGGTAAGAAGATCATCATCAGTACGGTGCAGAAATTCCCGTTCATCCTAGACGAAATCGGGGACGCTCACCGCGATCGTTCGTTCGCGATCGTTATCGACGAGGCCCATTCTAGCCAGGGCGGTCGGACGAGCGCAGCACTGAGTTCGGCGTTGTCCCAAACGGACTCGGAAGATGAACCGGATCCGGAAGACGTGGTGAACCAGGCGCTCGCAGAACGGATGGCTGCCCGTAAGCTGTTGGCGAATGCAAGCTATTTCGCCTTCACCGCTACCCCCAAGAACAAGACGCTTGAGATGTTCGGGCTCGCAGAGCCTCAACCAGACGGCAAGGTCAAACACCGTCCTTTCCATTGCTACACGATGAAACAGGCAATCCAGGAGCGGTTCATTCTGGATGTGCTGAAGAGCTACACGCCCGTCGACAGCTACTACAAGTTGATCAAGACAGTGGAAGGCGACCCTGAATTCGACACACGAAGGGCCAAGAAAAAGCTCCGCAAATATGTTGAGAGTCACGACCACGCAATCGAAATGAAAGCGGAGATCATGGTCGACCACTTCCTTGAACAGGTGCTTGCGGCGAATAAGATCGGAGGCGAAGCCCGTGGGATGGTGATCTGCTCCGGGATTGAGCGGGCCATACAGTACTACCACGCAATTGAGGCGTACCTGAGAGAACGGAAGAGCCCGTATCGATCTATTGTGGCGTTCTCCGGGGAGCACGAATTCGATGGCGAGAAGGTTACGGAGGCCTTGTTGAACGGCTTCCCGAGCAACGACATTGCCGATCGAATTCAGGAAGACCCATACCGGTTGCTGATCTGCGCAGACAAATTCCAGACCGGCTATGATGAGCCGTTACTTCATACGATGTACGTGGACAAGCCCCTCTCAGGCATCAAGGCCGTGCAGACGCTATCACGCCTGAATCGCGCCCATCCGCAGAAGCACGATGTCTTCGTGCTCGATTTCATGAATGATGCGGACACGATCATTGAGGCGTTCACGGCGTACTATCGGACGACGGTTCTAAGCGAAGAAACCGACGCTAACAAGCTGCACGATCTAAAGCTCGCGCTCGATCGGTATCAGGTCTACAGTGGCGAGCAAGTCGACAGAGTCGTTGAATCGTACCTTTCGGGCGCAGGTAGGGATCAATTGGAACCCTGGCTCAACGAGTGTGTGGCTTCTTACTGCCTGCATCTTGATGAGGATGGGCAGGTCGATTTCAAAGGCAAGGCGAAGGCGTTTACGCGGACCTACGATTTCCTGGGCTCGATTCTGCCCTACACGAACGCAGCATGGGAGAAGCTTTCCATTCTCCTGAATCTGCTAATCCCAAAGCTTCCGGCCCCTCTGGAGGAGGATTTATCAGCGGGCATTCTCGAATCAATTGATATGGACAGCTACCGGAATGAGAAGCTGGCAGCGATGCGGTTGCTTCTTCCTGATGCGGACGCGGAGATCGGGCCCGTACCGACAGAGGGTGGTGGTAGAAAGCCTGAACCCGAACTGGATCGGCTTAGCAATATCTTGAAGACATTCAACGAACAGTTCGGGACGTTGTTTACGGATGCGGATCGGGTCGTGCGGCGCATCCACGAGGACATCGCCCCTAAGGTCGCGGCTGATCCAGCCTACCGCAATGCCAGAGATAACACTCCGAATGCAGCGCGGATCGAACTTGATGCGGCCTTGAAGCGCGTCGTTGGCCCGCTCTTGAAGGATGATACCGAATTCTACAAGCAGTTCGTGCAGAATGACTCTTTCCGGCGGTATGTGACGGACCTGGTCCATGACCTGACAGCCGAGTGAATTGCTGAACAGTTCAATCTCGAGCGAAAAGTCGGGACTGGCTCATGGATTGTTCGTGAAGACAGATCGTCACGGTCGGTCGGAACTCCACTTGTAAATTCGCTCTCCGTGCGTCCATGGCGGAACAATACGCGAATCATGATTGGCCTACTCATCTTCGCTTAGATCGAGCAGCTGCTTTTCGTTTTTCCACCACAGCATCGTCAAGATACCGTTGCGCGAAACCCGCACTGAATGCTCCACCACTTCGTACCACTGTGAGCGGAGATGATTGATCCATCCATCGGCCTGAATCGCGGCGGGGAAACTTATCTGATGCTCTCTGTTGATCAGATCCGCGGCATACGTGGCTGCCAGCGGGAAATCGTGAGGCCAAAGGCATTCCGGCACATCTTCTCCTCTAATGAACCACTTGCGCTTTCCATTCTCAATGTAGATGAGCATTCCAGGGAAGGAGCCATAACGAAGCAGATGGATTGCCGTGGCCGTGAGGCTGGTCCTGAATATGCCGCCCAATTCAGCTGCGGAGGCCAATGTTAGAGGCTTGTTCTTTGCGGCGGGAATGAACATGGATTTCGGGAGCAGAAGATCGGCCGCGTATTGATTCGCTCCATGCTCGGCATTGAAGGGGCCCCACTCGCTCTGCATCGCCTGCTCTGTACAGGAGAACCTGATCTTGTCCCGGTCTCTCATCCAATGTCCGAGTTCGTGTGCGGCTGAAAATCTGCGGCGCTCTAATGGAGACCGGTCGTCGACTGTGATGATCGCTTCATTGCCGTTCCCCAGGATCCTGGCGGCGCATCCCTCGAGATGTTCATAAAGCACCAGCGCTCCGCAGTACTGCGCGATCGCTTCAATCTGGATTTCGCAAGGTTCGGTGATTCCCAGCTCATCAAGGATCTTCGACGGCGATTTGTAAACGGTCATAAGGCGTGTTTCTTCCGGAATTCGCTAAGCGCCCCAAGCGCATCAAGCTGCCTGAGAGTGCTTTCCACATCGGCGTCCGACACCGATTTGAGGTCGCGAAACTGGGCGGTCAGGCCGGTCATTCCGGACGCCTGATACGAAGCCAAAAAAGCATCTAGGAGGCTGCGGCGTTCGGCCGCTGTGGCCGGAATGGCGAAGTCGCGTTCCTTCACGGATTTGCTGGCCTGCTCATATTGCGTCTGAGCGGCACGCAGCTTTGTTTGCGAATGCTGCTTGGCGGCCGCCCGAAAAATGTCTTTCGTTCGAGGAGCCGGGTCGGCACGGAACTCCGATTCGACGTCGCTGTCGGTCATCTCGAGTACGGATTCCGCCAACGCGTCCATTACGAGCCGGAGCTGCTCTTTATGAGATTTCGAATTTGCCACGTTATCTCGCCTTCACTCGGTATCGGATGCGCTTCACACCGGCATCATACTGCGGTTGTGGCATTCCCAGTTCTTTGACAATCTCAGGCCCCGTCATGCCTTCCGCCCATCCCTCAATGATGAGAACAGCGTCGTCGTCGTCGGAGAACAGCTTCAAGGTGGCTCCCAATTCTTCTTTCGCGCTAGCCCCGCGTTCCTGGTTAGGAGCTCCGGAAGGCGCCGCATCGAGTGGGCTGATGAGGTCTCCATCCTCCGATTCGATCAGCAGATCGGCCTCGGTATATTCGTCGTCTTCATGTGCTTCAAACCAATGAGAAGCAATACTGCGCATTGTCCCTGCCACAAATGCGACGAAGGGAACTTCGTCTTTTCTCCAATGCCTGCCGCAATCCGCAGATTCGGCACCCTCATATATAGAGACCATGGCCTCGTGCAGCAGGTCTTCATACGTCTGCCCCCGAGCCCTCCTGCCCAAGCCCCGGACTTTGTACTGGGCGTATTTCTCAAGCCGCCTCTCATCCGCAGGCGACAGAGCCGCTATCGCCTTGTCCAGATCTTCCCGGGAGGCGATCAGCGAAGTCACGGTTTTGGCCTTTTTCGATCTTTCCAAAGCGGCCCCTACATGTCTGAATGCCGGCACCACGGGCGTTTCGGAGATTTTTTCGAGCTTTTTCTCCGATTGTTTCCGCGGCTCGGCATTTGTCTATAGGAGCAGACCAGCCAGCCCGCTGTATGCCCCAATTCAATTGACAGGATGATCTTCATGAACAACGGCTCTCTTACCTTGAACGGCATCACCGACGCGCAGCTCGACACGATCATTCGTGTCAAGGAGCAGCACGAGGGTGTCATCGATTTCAACCCCCAGCAACTGCAACCGATCGGACGTACCCCGGCGTTTCCGCCCGGCCGTCCCGGCTTTCCGGGACAGCCATTCCCTGGCCAGCCCATGCCACCGCAGCCTCAGCAGGATGGACAAAGCATGTACAACAACGCCGTCGTCTGCTGGCATGTCGACGACGGGCTCGCAGTCATTCTGGAACTGATTCATAGGCTATACCCAAATGGACCGGTTCCGCCGTTCCCGGCATTCGCCTGATCACTACCTACTCGGCGCCTCACAAGAGGAGCCGGGTAGCGGCACACTTGGAACGTCGTCCAACATTCAGGACAACTAACAAAAGCAGCCGTATTGCTGCATGAGGAGATTCGACATGGTAAAAAACACGGGCCTCGACGGGAGGTCACGCGATGAAAATGGGCAGACGCGGGCGAAGAATGGCAATACCCGCATTGACACTCTTCGCGAAACGTACGGCGAAGGATTCGCTCCAGGTGTGAGAGGAGATGCGCATCTGAGCACTATCCTGGAGCGAACAGGCAGCACCTCCCTTTCCGAGTACCTCCGCAACCACAAGGAGTAGCATCCAGGCGCCGTTGTAAGGGGCCGCGAGTGAGGGGAGTTCGCGGCCATGGTTCGGATATCTAAACACATGCCGATGAGGGGGAATCATGGCGGTTCGGTTGTTTACGAAGGATTCGGAAGGGCTGTTGCAGGAGATTAAGCGGCAGATCAGGGCTGGTGAGATTCAAACCTGGTCGGTGGATTCAGAGGGTGACTTTACCCACGTAACGCACGACGGTCAATGGAAGAACAAGGCTTGGATGCGGCCAAAGACGTTCGACGACCGGCTGCTGCTAAACATCATCCGGCCGAAAGGCGGAAGCATCGCAAGACCTGTATACGCTGTCTACCACGGGCGGTTCATAGAAATGGCCATCGAGCACGTGCCTGATCTCTTTACTGCTGCTCGAGCGACTCCTGATGCGGATGATGGCGATCTGGTGTAGATCAGGCTCTAAGGATAGAGGTTTACCGGGCAGGTTCTTACTGGTCGGTACTCGTCTGCAGTTGACGTAACGTAAAGGACGTTAAGTTGTAGTAAATCAACTTTTCGGGCACACTAGGAGCAGAGAGTCGGTTGTACTCGGGGCCAACCCGATATGTCCCGGCGCAGTCGGAACGGCACATGGAAGCGCAGTACCGAGTGTGGCTGTAGCAGCCCCTAATCAAGCTTCAAAGGGGGATTCTATGGTTAATCGGGTATGTGGCAGGGTCAATCGAACAGTAACGGCAGTTGGTGATTGGTTGCAGCGGCAAAGTTTTGCGATAGTGATTGTGCTGTCGCTATTCCATGTCGGGCTTGCCTACATTCACACTCGGGCTTCGTGTACAGCCGACTTTTTAACCATGTTCAGCGCATGAACCCTGCACCGAAGCTGTCTTTGAGACGGTCTGCCGGGGCACATTGCCCGTAATAGCCGGTGCGGAGAACGGGCCGTCTGGCGTCTGCTCGAATTCGTCACAGTCAATATGCGCAACAAGAACACCCGCGCGGCCTTCGGTCGAGCGGGGTAGGTATTCCTTTTTGCCGCCGCCTCAAATCAATATCCGCTCGACCTCGTCGAGCGACATCTCGTCGCGCCGGCGATCATAGAGCTGCGTGGTGCGCGTGCTGGCGTGATTGGCCATGGCCGCGGCCTTCTCGAGCGTGCCGCCGTTCTTTAAGTAGGCCGTAATTCCTGTCGCTCTGAAGGAGTGGTTGCCGATCAGAGTCTTGATGCCAGCCGCCGCGGCGCGGCGGCGGATCATGGCGTGCGCGTTTTGCTGGGGCAGGGAAGTGCCGGTGAGCTGGCCGGTGCCGCGGCCGATGGTGCGGAAGAGCGGGCCCTTCGGATTGCCCGCGAGACCGGCGCCGGCGATGTAGGCCTCCATGATCTCCTCGAGCGAGTGATGGCAGGGCATTGCGTGGTGCTTGCCGCCCTTCTCATGGAGCCGCACCCACAGCCGGCGATTCTGCGTGTACACATCCTCGACCCGCATGGCCAGGGCTGCGCCGACCCGGGCGAAGGAATAGACCATCAGGCCGATGAGAGCCTTGTCGCGCAGTCCCGCCGGCGTCGACGCGTCGATCGAATCGAGAAGCCGCCGCGCCTCGGCCGGCTCGAGCACCGGCGTCTTGCCCGTGCGCACCACGTGGCGCGGCCCGTGCACCGAGGCCGCGGGATTGACGTCGATGGTATGTCCGGTTACGAGCCAATCGAACAGGTTGCGGATGGCCGCCAGGCGCTGCTTCACGCTGGGCGCCGATACTTCGCGCCCTTGCAGTTCGATCCAGGCGGCCACGTGCATCGGCTGTACCTGGGGCAGGGAAATGACGCCGGCGCCCTGGCACCACGCCAGAAACTCCGCGGCCGCGCGGGCGTAAGCCCGCCGCGTGTTCGGATTGCGGATCTGTGCTGCGAAGAACTCGAGGAAGCGCACACCCGCACGATCGCCGGTGGCCGTGACCAGGCCCGGAAGAACAGGCGCAGTGCTGATGGGAATAAGCTTGTTCATTTCTGTTTCCCAAACAGGTTCTCCATGATCTGGTCGAACGTGCAACGCTTGCCGAAGTCTCTAATAGGGATGATCTTTTGGCTGGGCCGCTTGGACTTGTAGCCCTTGGCGTTCCCTTTGGTGTGTCTGGCGGAATTCTTATCCAGGATGCTGGGCAGCTTCTCTCCTGGAGTGCCGCCAAGCCAAAGAAAAGAGTCCATCTTCATCTCCAACTGGTTAGTGACAAAGATCCAGATGATGCAGCCTCCGGGCTTCTCCATCAGCCTGAGGCTGGCATTGATACGGGCTGTTTTGCTGCCAACCGCCGCTGTCTTGAATTGGATATATCTCTCCACTTCTTTGCATCTCAGGACCAGGTCATAGCCGCCGGCATCGAACTCCGGACGCAGCACATCGACATCTCTCTCGCCATTTACCCACAGCCAGCGCAGGGCCTCGCCCACGAAAACGTGCTCCACGATCCGCTCGCGCAATGTTGAGTGGAGGTAATCCGTATTCTTCTCTGCCGTCAGACTCTTCGTTCCATCGATGTCAGACGCGGCCGCGATCTTAGCCGGAACCAGCTGGCCCCTTTGGTTCTGCGCGGCTTCCAGCCGGGCCCTGGTGCCGAGTTCCGCCGCATCCGGCAGGCCCATATCGGCAAAGACGTTGCCGCTGCTGCGAATGACATCCCGGGCGGCCGTGCGCCTAATGGCATTCGCGGTCACTTCTCCCTCGATGCCCTCTTCCCGGAGCCAGCTGTCGAACGTGGAACCCATGTTCTTCCTTTTCATGCTCGTCTCTCTCCGCCGGCCGTTACCGGTGCTTCTGTACGTATTCTCACGGCTCGCTTCTCGATATCAACCATGAATCCGGCACCAGCCGAGCTCTGGCAGGCACCGGAATTCGGTCCCGCCGATCTTCTGGCGAAATCGAGAGTGCCAGTGTCCGAATATCCACTTCCTTGGCCTGTGCGCCTCGAGCATCGCATTCAGCGCTCCTCCGGTGGACGTGCGAGTCAGTTCCTTGTGCACCGACTTGCCGGCAAGCAGAGACAGCACCGCTTCGTCCGGCCCGTCGTGCGTCAGTACAACTTCCGGTTTCACCCTTTCATACAGATCAACAGCGGCCTGCAGCTCAGCCACACGGAGTTCCTCGTCGCGCCACCAGTTCACGCCTTCGGTCCTGTGCCACTGATCGCACGACCAAGCGCCCGACAAATAGAAGATCCGGATCCCGTCGATCGTCCTCGAGCCGTAATCGCCGAGGTAGTTCCCATGGGATCGTGCAGCCTCCGGGTTGTCGTGGTTCCCGCGAATAAACCAGGCATTATCGGGCAGAGCCGGAAGGGGTTCGTCTCCCGGAAACCCGATGCCGAAGTCTCCTAGCTGCACGCTGGGCTCGTCGCGGTGACGGGCGAGAAGCTTAAGGTACCGATCCGTCTTTCCGTGGATGTCGCCGATGACGATCAACCATTGCTCCTTCCGTTTGCGCCTAAATAGGGATCCGCGACATCTGTCGTCCCAGCGAAATTACACATAACCGCTATAGCGTTCTTGTGTAATTTCAAACGTTCAGTATATGTGATAAAGGACATTATCACATACAGAGGCATCCCTTTCCGACCCTCTTTCGCCGCCCAAAAGCGTCTCACAACTTATCCGGAAAACTATGTCCGAAAAATGCCCCTAGCTTGTTAACGCCGAAACCTCATTGGCTTGCCGGATGATGGTGGCATCCCTGATTCCGATCTCGGCGATCCGTGCCCGCGTTGTTGCGATTGCGTTTTCATCGACGTCGATCCCGATGAATTTGCGCCCGGCTTTCAGCGCTACGGAAGCAGAGGTTCCTCCGCCAAGGAATGGGTCAAGCACCGTGTCGCCCGGTCTCGAGAAATGCTCGACTAGGTAGTCAAATCCGTCCTCCGATTGTCCCCAATCGTGAAATCTCTTATCTTTGCTGATTGCCGGGATCACATCGAGCGTTGTCGCCCCGGCATATCTACCCTTGACAAACCACAATACCGGTTTAAACCGCGTCCGGACCCGCCGCGCATCGACCAGGGCGCCTCTGCCTCCCATGATAAAGGCCAGCATCCACTGATATTTCAATTGTTTCCCGATTGCGGCGAGAACAACGGGCAGATGGTAGCAGGATGTCATGCACATCATTGAGGCGCCAGGCTTGAGGACCCGGGCGGCGAAGGCGCCCAAGGGAGCATGGACATCAAGATACTCGGTCAGATAAGGAGGGTCCGTGATGATGAGATCGACACTCGCATCTGGAATTGAAATCCCAATCTGGCGGAAATCGCCTTTGAGGAGTGTGCAGGAAGGGTTAAGAATGTGAGAACTTGCACTCAGGATGCGCCGCTCACGATCCAGTTGAACGCCTGCCTGGCGCGCATCGGCGGCTCGTCCATCGAGGACACGTTCCACAATTGCGCGCTGATCCGCCTCGGGGAATTTGATTATCCAGGCCAGATCCCGCAGGCTGCCTTCGAGCCAGGAGCCTTGTAATGATGCCCGCGCAACAGGCGCAAGCGAGCGTGCAATCTGAACGTAGGTTCGAATCGTTCTTATGGACCGGTGCTGGCGGCTGGCCACAGATTGGCTAAAGGCAACAATTGCCGTTTGCCTCCGTAGCCCGCCGACATATTGATTGCCCCGTTTACCCCCACGACGCGTCTCCGGGTGCAGAACCTCATAGATCAGCTTGCGCCGGTACAACTGCTCGGCACACTCCAAAACCGACAATTCATTCCGGGCCAGGTTTTCGTCGATCATTGCCATCTCGACTTGCAATCCCTCTGCATCCAGAATGTTCGCGGGTATTTCTTTCCAGCCGAGGCTCCTGCATGCCTCCAGCCGGTGCCGACCCGCAATCAACCGGAGGTCTACCGTGATCGTGATCGGATTGAGGAGCCCGTGTTCGGAGATGCTCTCTATCAAGGCTCCAATTTGACCAAGCGCACGCCGCTCCCCCTCCTGGACGTGAACCGATTCGATCGGGACCGATTGGATGTTCATTCGATGGTGCCTCTGCCTTTTTCATCAGTTCACTCCTTCTGGCGCAAATAGGCAAGCAAAAGCTTCATCTTTGGGCAGCCCGTGACGGCTCGGGGCGACACACACCGAAGGCTCGGGACCAAGAGGATTCCGGTTTGAGACCATGGCTTCCGCTTCACGCAGTACAAATCGCGGGTCCGGAAGAGGAATCGGGGAACACACACCGAAGGCTCGGGGCCAAAAGGATTCAGGTTTGAGATGAAGGCTTCCGCTTCACGCAATACAGATCGCGTGTCCGGAAGGGGAATCGGGGGGCACACCGAAGGTTCGGGGGCCAAGAGGATTCCGGTTTGAGATGAAGGCTTCCGCGTTACGCAGGTATAAATCGCGGCCTGGAAAAACGAACGGTAGCAAGGAACAAATTCAACCAACAAGAAACAGGAGATAACTATGAACATTTCGAGCAACAAGATTGCAGCCACTGGATTCGCAACCGTGACGATGGATGAGCTCAACCAACTCGTCACCGAACTGGGCCTCCACACGATCGCCGCAAAAGAGGCCGCAAAGTATGTGCCGCCCGCTCTGATCGACCTTGTCGCAACCAACGCCGCAAAACGTGCCGTGAAGCAGGCCATCAACAATCTCGGCAAACCGGCAAGTGCAAAAGAACTAGTCAGCTTTCTGAAAATCTATAGCCACCGTTGGGCTACCCAATTTGCAAAAAGGACTGCCAAAGGCAAGCCCCTGCCGGAAATCGATCTGCAACGTGAATTGCTTCTGCTTTCAGAACCCGGTATCGAAGCCCTGGTTGAGTCGGCCGCCGATGTCGAGCTGCCGGTTTCAAACGATAATGCCGAAGCCTCCGCCATCGCTGAGCAAGAGAAAACATCCGACCTCTATCTCGAATGCTTCGAGCAGGCTCTCCGTGATCACGAATTTGTCTACGAAAGGAACGGCGATTCCATCCGCCTCGACGTTCCTTGTGGCAAAGTGAGGGCCAATCTGCACGTCCACGTCTGCCCTGGTGGCATCATCCTGACGTCGCTTCTTCCGGTGTCCGTCTCCAGAGAATTCCAGCCTGGCGTATCGGCCGGCATTCACATCGCAAACTGGAAACTTAACCTGGGCACTTTTGAGTTTCATGAGAAGAACGGTACCGTTAGGTTTCGCAACTCGGTACCGCTGGCCGCAGTTCCCTGCCCCGCACAGCTCGCTGGACTGTTGTTCAGTTCCCTGTTCGCCATAAAGCAGCACGCCCTCGGCCTTATTCAACTGGCACTCGGCAATGGGAATCCGGGTTCCACTCACAACGAAAACGACAACCAGTAACGGCAGCGCCGCTCCGGCGGCGCTTGCACCCACAACTCCAGGCACGAGGAGCCGGAATATGAAACCGCTCGCACTATTCGATCTTGATAACACTCTCCGTGATACGTACCGCTTCCGGTATCCACGGGATCATCAGGTCAGCATCTACGATGGCGTTCCCGAACGCTTGAACGCCATCAGGAATCTTGGTTATCTGCTGGTCGGAATCACAAACCAGGGCGGAGTGGCGCTCGGAGCAATTTCGAACGATGAGGTAGCCGCCGCAAACAACCGCACACAGGCATTGCTTGAGGCAGCTGCATTGGACTCAATTCAATGCTGCCCCCATCATCGGGATCGCGACAAGTTCGATTGCGACTGCAAGAAGCCTTCGGTCGGAATGGTGCTGGACGCGCTGACAGCCATGCCCGATTCAACACTTGACGGTTCATTCGTAGTCGGCGACTCGAAGGCAGATCATGGAGTCGCCGAATCCCTGAACCTCCCCTTCCTGGACGCTCTTGAATTCCGCACGATGACAGTGCCTCGGATTACGGATTGGGTGACTTCCACGGTGCGTGAGACAACTACAAAGCCGGATTTGGACAAGGTGCAGGGCTGCCTGGTTGGCCTTGCGGCCGGCGATGCGCTCGGGGCGCCACTCGAATTCAAATCCCGCGATGCCGTTCGCGTGAAGTATCCCACAGGTCTCCGCGATTTCATTGCGTCTCCGCTCTGGTCCGCGGGCGAATATACCGACGACACCCAGATGGCGCTGATCATTGCCGACTCGCTTCTTGACCGGCAGAGATTGGATCCCGCCGGAATTTCAGAAGCTTTTCAACACTGGGCTCGTTCCGCAAAAGACGTTGGGTTGCAGACAAGAGCCGTGTTGCAAATGGATGGCATCGCTGAAGAACCGGAGGCGCGCTCGCGCGAGTACTATCGCTCGCACCCAGGTTCAAGCGCCGGGAACGGGGCGCTGATGCGTTGCGCTCCGGTGGCGCTGTTTCACCTGTCGTCCTCACCCATGCTGATCGCGGATTCGCGCAGAAGCGCCCGCATCACGCATGCGGATCCCAAGGCCCAGAGTTCATGCGTGCTCCTGAACCTTTGGATTGCACATGCCATTCTCCACGGGGTGAAAGATGCCCGCTCTGAAGCCCTTCAACACCTTTCTCCAGCTGAGCGGACAACGTGGAAGCGCCTGATGGAAGTTGAGTCGCTGGACGAAAGCCAGATATCGTCCTCCGGATATACGGTGCACACGCTTGAGGCCGCGGCATGGTCGTTCCTATCCACCGACTCTTTCGAGGACGCCATAGTCCGCGCGGCGAATCTTGGCGACGACGCCGACACCGTCGCGGCTGTGACAGGAGCGCTCGCCGGAGCTTACTACGGCTACGAATCCATCCCGCTGCGCTGGAGGTCCGGTTTACTTCATGAGACACGGATCAAACTCCTTGCTGTCCAGCTTGCGCAGTCTTCCAGTTGACCCTTTGGATTTTCTTTCCAAGGTGGATAGAAACAGTGCTTTCCAACCATGACACCGAGCTTCTTATTGCTCGGTGGCCAAACCCAAAAAGAGGACAACCAAAACAACCAACCAAGAAGGAGTCGTTATGAGTATCAAAAAGATCACCGGACCGAGTGGCGGAACAATAGGCTATATCCGCAAAGACAATATCGGTCACACAGTCACCGATGCCGCTGGACACGTTTTGGGACACACCTCCGATCACGGTGGCACTTTCACGCAAAACGGACATCGTATTGCAAACCAGAGCGTCCCGGGGATGCTGTTCAGCTTTAACAAGAAGAAATAGCAGGTAGGGGGTGTAATCCCAAACCGCCGAAAATTCCGTCACATCCACTGAGCCCTACTGCTGAGTGGCGGTAGGGCAACTTAATCAACGACTGGCGAGGCTGTGTTGCGTAAACGAGCGATTCTGCAACCAACGGCGTTCAGCGGCCTTTTCGGAGACTTACACGTTGCAAAAAGCTGTTGCGATTCCTTTCTCAATGGCAACAGCTTTTCACAACGAGGTTTCCGATAGAGCACCGGCCTGAGAAGGCCGGTGCTCTATGGTTTTTCCCTGGCGAGCACACTTCCTGCTTCCCGAGTTCGCTGAGCTGGCGCTCTATCCATTGGGAAGGCGATTATACGAGGCGCCGCATAATTATATGCGCCACATATAACGGCGTATAAGGCGGGCGGGGAATCATTGTTTTCCTTTCCAAAAAACGACCGATACCGGCGAGGTCATCTCTGCCGGCTATTTGCCGTTCGTAAGGGTGCTCGTCTTTGTTTGGCTTCGGCCGCGCAACGCCTGGTACTGAGGCTCGTCCAGTGTCAGGCTGATCGCTCCGCGGCCGTTGCCAATGGCATTGAAGAAGTTACGCTTGGCGACCCTCCCGGCAACTACAAAGCCCCTCCCCCTCCGCGCAAGCGTGTACAGACTGTCGGCATACTGGAACCACAGCCGGGCCAACAGCATCTTTCCCGCTTCGGCATCCCAGAATTCGCAGAGCCACCTCCGCTGCAGAAAGCGAAATTCCATTCGGATGCGGTGAGCTCCGGGGGGCGGACAATGCGCACAGTAGCTCTGCCCACGGGCAGCTCCCCGCGGAAGAGGCACCTCACAGAAGCTGCATATGCGGCCGTTCAGCTTCTGGCGCTCGGAGGGGTCCAACCATCGATTCGTGTTTTCGAACTGCGCGCTGGTCATGACCATATACATCTCGACAACTGTTTCGTTCCCCAAAGAATTTCTCCTTTCGGCCCGCTTCGCCGCGGACAGAGACGTGGCGGGCCGATCGTTGTTTGTGTTTGAAGGGGAGAGCAAAGCATGAACCGCCTACCGGCGGCGGGAAATGCCGCAGCGCCAGTCCGCGCGGCCGCAGACCGGATGATGTCCTTTCCGCGGCGCCCGGTTAGGCTGCGGGAAGCGCACGGCGGGCCGGCACTGGACCGGGCGGGGAGAAGGCTTCGGCGCCGGCATCGCGCGTCCCGGAAAATCATCAGGATTTTCGATGGCGAGCAGCTCGCGCAGGGCGTTCGGAAGCGCCTCGATCTCCGCACCGGGGTTGATCCAGGCGATGCCTCCAAACGGAGGCACGATGCAACTCTCGCCAAGAATGCTCACGCCCGGCGCCAGCTTCGCCGAACCCATCACCTTCATTCCCGCGGGCTGACGGAAGAAGGCGTACACCACATCTCCACGCCGCGCCTGAAGGGTGTGGCATTCGTCTGCGCCATCGAGGACGGCGGTGAACTGCTTCCTGCCGACGTGACCGTCCAGCTGAACAACGCAGAGCCGGCTGGGGCCTATTGCAATGCGAAATTCGCAAACCGGGTGAGCGGTCGGGGACGCCGCCAATTCCTCCAGTCGGAAGGCGTCGCACGTTGCCTCGCCGATCAGGCGGTCAGCGTGGCCATTGAGCTTCGCGGGTAAGCTGACCGGGAAGACATACAGACCACGGTTCATTGCCTCGCGCACTTCATCCGGCAGGTGGAAGGTGAAAGCCTCCGAGGACGGGCTTGAAGGGTGTCGTTGAAAAAACTGCTCTAAATTCATTCGCTTCTCCTGAAACAGAAACGGCCCGCCGCTCGAAGCTTTTAGGCAACGAACGGCGGGCCGCGGGGTGTTGGTTGTGAATTGAGACGACGCAGTCCAGACCAGCCGGATAACGGCATGGCGAACGGCGCCGTGAAGGCGCATTCCGAAAAAGAAGAACCGCCAGACGCCCTAAAACCATTCGGCTTCAAGGCAGCCAGCATTACGTGAGGTAGTCACCTCCTCTCCAAAAAGATCGGAGGCGCCGAAGCGCCCCCGATCCACATTCAAGCTGCGGCCTGATTGGTTGTTTAGCTGCCCTTTTTTCTGGCTTGAATCGAAGGCGAGCCAGGCAAGGAGGCCGAGGCAACCCCACGATTCGCGATCTCAAACACGATTGGGCGTTTCGCAATCGTGTAGTCGGATCCGGTAAGCGCCGCGTTTACGAATAGCGTGCCAGCGGAACGGACCATGCCGTAATGCTGATGGACATGGCCAAAGACATGTACGCACGGCCTGACGCGACGAACTGCGATTAGCAGCTGGTCGCATCCTTGGTGCTTCGCCTCCAGCGCGCTCTGGTCGAGAATTCCCCGCGGCGGACCGTGGGTGATCAAGATATCCGTGTCCTCGGGAATCCGGGAGAACAGCTCCTCCCGCTCCTTGGCCGTACGGGCCCCGAAAGCTCCCCGGTCACCGGGCGTGCATGGAGAGCCCCAAATCTTGAGCCCCTGCATCACGGTTCGTTCGTTAATCAGCAGCGTTGCCTCCGTAATGAGTTCGCGGAATGCGGAATCAACGAATCCGGAATCGTGATTGCCAGGGATCAGCACCTTGCTCCTGTGCGGTAATTGCCCCAGCCAGTCATTGAAATCCCGGATAGCAAAAGTGCTGCCGTTGAAAAACGTGAAATCGCCGGCGTGAACGAGCAAGTCCCCATCAGGAACCTCAACGTCGCGATGGTGGCCGTGAGTATCGCACATCAATACCAGACGGATGTGGCCGGTGTCGGCTCCTATCTTGGACTCGGCTTTGTGTGTCAGTGCTACCTCCTTTCTGACCGCGCAAATGCCAACTGCTCTGCTTGAAAAGAACAGGGGAGCGAGACGCTCTGCGGTCAGTACGGCCTGTTGGGTACATCTGGGTGCAAATGAAAGAACTGTTGTGGAAAGTAGAAGCAGGAAGACGCCTTTTAAAATGAGTCATTTAATAAGCTCACGTACCGACACCGCGAGGATGTTGGTCAAGCGGGTGCGGCGCCCTTCCCACAAGGTTACTTATCCCGTTGATTTGATGGACGTTTTGTTGCCCGCTTGCAAGGTCGTCTGACTGTAGGGAATTTGGGTGCATTGGGTACATCAGACGGCACATCGAATCCGACCCCGCACTTTTCAGCGGTTGCGAGCCGGAAGGGCCTATCGTTGGCGATTTTGTCGTACAACTCACCCATCGCATCCTGGTTTCCTGTGTCCTCGTCACTGTCGCCGTGACCCACCCAGAAATGGCGCACACCAACGGGACAAAAGACTTTGTTCCGGAGATAAGTGATCCGGAAGCGGCGGAAAATATGTGTGCCAGCCTTTGAACTGTGGTCGTAATCGTTTTCATAGCCAAGCCCCTTTAAGGCCTTGTGCAAATGGTTGAGCGCGGTGTGGCCGCTGATTGGCTTCCCTGCACATGCACCGGGAAACAAGAAGCCGGATTTGCGATCGCCGACGAACCATTTCAATACCGTCGATATGTCCGGATGCAAATCCACCTTGCGCAAGCTTGCTTCTGTCTTGAGCCGTTTTTCTATCACACCTCCGAGAAGCTTCTGCTCAATGGAAATTGTGCGGAAATCGGGAGAGATGTGTTTGTCTATCTCGACAGCCAGCATCTCCCCAATCCTCGCGCCCGTCGCTCCCAGCAGAATGAAAAGCACCCTATAGAAGATGTCAGCGATCCTCGCCAGACCGGTCATGATATCCGGAGTGATCGCAGGCCTCTTCATATCCTTCTTTCTGACTTTGGGCGCTTTGAGTTGCTTGTCGTTCCAGATGTAGGGATATATCTCGTTGAGATCTTCGTTTACCGCCGAAGCCCTAATCTGCTTCACCAGACCCACCGCGAACTTGATTGTCGTTGCGGCCAACGGCTTTCTCTCCTTTTGTGACTCAGTTTCGTCGTGCATCTTCACTCCCTTCCTGCGGCATCGGGCCGCCCTTCTTCATCCAAGCGATTAAGGCCTTGAGCTTGCCGTTCGTTACTTGGTCAAGAGGCAAATCTCCCAACATTGGAAGCAACCAATTATCGAGATAGGTATTGCGATTCTTTATCGTGGAGGTTGATGGGTTGTCTTCCAGAGCCATGATCATGAACATCTTGGCCTGCTCGGCGAATGTCGGCACGCTCGGCTTGGTTGGCGCGATTTCGACAGGAACGACAACGGTCGGGTTGACGTGGATGGGATTGACGAGTACTTCGTCGTCTTTCCCTTCGTCTTCGACCACTTCCTCGTTTCTCCCTTCGAGTTCCGCCATCATCTTGCTGGCCTTGCGATAACATTGCGAGGCGTTGAGCCAGCCGGGGTCTGCAGGATCAATGGGAGAAACCGGGAAGCGTCCTAATACGCGCTGCTGCTGACCCTCGACATCCACGCGAGCTCTGAACGTGTACCAGGCGCCGTGCGACTCAATCTTCACCTTCTGGCCTCTGCGTCGCGACATGCTCTTGCCCCTGTGCTTTCTTGTTGGGATTGGTTGATTCGAGAGCCGCTGTTTTAAAGCGCTTACTAGTTCCGAGGCTGGCCGCGATGGATCCCATCCTGGGATCATCCCGGTGAGGTCGCATAACAGTGCGGGGAGGTCCCCGGCGGCGTTCGTCGTGGTGGCTGAAGACTGTTGCATTGGCATAGAGCTCCTGATGTTCCCGTCGCGCAGAGATGCCCAGACCCTGGTGGGCCGGCGCGATGCGGGGAATGATTGTGGGTGGGGCGATGAGGGGGACCCGGCGGGAACACGCAGAGTCGTCGAATCCCTCCCGCAGTGAGGCGGACGGGGCGGAATGGCCGGAAGGCCGCGTGGGATCCAGCCAGGTGTCTGTGCTGGGTTGGAGGTTTGGGAGGCGCATCACTTGGCCGCATTCCTGGGCCGGTAGGCGCATCGCGCAAGATAGTCTTCGATGTCCCGGGCTTTGAAGAAAGGCGCGCCGAAGGACGAGTAGCAGCGGTGGATCTTACCCCTCAGGGCCAAACTCCGCACGGTCCTCTGGGTCCGGCCGATGATCTGAGCCACCTGGTCCTGGGTGTAGGCTTCGCAGTAGGTTAGACCCAGGGCATGGAGTGCCCGGCGCAGCTGCGGATAGTCGCAGATCCCCGCCAGCAAATCTTCTGGCGGCTCCGGCGCCAGTTCGGCCAGTGCGGGCGGCAAACCGGGAGGCAGCCTCATTCCATCGGGCAATGCCAGAGAATATTCCCGCTGGTTCCATCCTCTGCTGGCGCTCACATGCACTCCCTTCTTATTGCTGCCAATTACAAGTAAGCCGCACTTTTAGCGCGCTGGGAAGGTGAGCGGAAACATATTATTTTCAGTGATATAAATAATTTCAGGAAGCTTCCGCTCGGGCACGGGACCGCCGCAAAATCAAGCCCAAGGCAACAAAAAATGAGAAGAATTTAGGGCTAGTATTTGGGCAGAAAGGGATTGCCCCGCTAACTGGCGCACCTGGCCTCACGCCGGTTCATTGTTCCCCAGCGGTGGGGCCAAGGTGAAGATGTGGGGCGAAATTGCGAAGAGGTGGACGCGGTAGATCCGCCAATCTTCCGACCGTTCTTTCGACACCTCGAGCTCATTACGCGATAGAAAGAAGGGCAAATCAGGGCATGGTCGCTCTTAGCCCGCATATCTCACATGTTGATTGTCGATTTGGGTGATTCTGGGCGAAGGAAATAGGTGGAAAGGCCGTCATTTCTGTGTCATAACTACGTTATCGAGACGGGGTTATGGCCGAGGAAAGG
>Ga0302270_10001194_pt1 | contig 26636 bp, 27 predicted proteins | sample III_Bog_E2_3_FD_198773 | JGI IMG/M metagenome (GOLD analysis project Ga0302270, IMG submission 198773) | Peat permafrost microbial communities from Stordalen Mire near Abisko, Sweden - III_Bog_E2_3 | ecosystem: Environmental > Terrestrial > Soil > Wetlands > Peat | place: Sweden: Abisko... | reverse complement strand
CCCGGCCATTCGATGACGACCGCCATGGTCGACGAGACCGGCGTCCGCCCCAAGGGCGAGCGGGGCCGTTTCCGGGGAACAGATCCGAGGACCCGACTCGTCCAGCGCCTGGTCCTGGGGGCCTGCGTCGCCCTGTTCGCAGGACTCGGCCTCTACGAAGCGTGGGCGGACGGCCCTACCTTCGACGAGCCGGTCTACGTGGCGGCCGGGCTGCAGGCGGTTTTACACCAAGACCTCACCATGAACGAAGAGCACCCGCCGCTGCCCAAGGTGCTGTCGGTGCTGCCGGTGCTCTTCGTCGGACCGGTGGTGCCGCATGATTCGACGCCGAATTCCAACGACGAGCGTTCCTACAGTGCGAGGTTCCTGCAGGCTCAGGAGCGAGCCGGGACCCTGCGCGCGGTGACGTTTGCCTCGCGCGTGGTCGTGCTACTCGAGTCCATTGCGGTTGCCGTGCTGCTCTATTTCATCGCCCGTGAGCTCTTCGGAGAGGCTGCCGGCACGGTCGCAGCCTCGTTGTGGCTCCTCTCACCGCTCGTCCTCGGGTTGAGCCATCTCGATGCAGTCGACCCGGCCTTCGCTCTCGCCGTGGTCGGTTGGTCCTGGGTCATGCTTCGTTGGACGCTCCGCCCGACCTTTCCCCGCGCCGCAGCAGTCGGTTTGGCGAGTGCAGCCGTCGTTCTGAGCGATGTGACGGGCCTCCTGATCGCTGGGTTGGGCCTCGTGGTGATGCTGGTGTTCGGGCGCTCACTGCTCCAAATGTGGGGACTGCAACAGGTCTTGGTAGCCGGTGCCCTTGCCTGGGCCGCCACCTGGGCGTTCTACGTCGTACTCGACCCACGGGTCATCCTCGATCCGACCGTCGTTCTCCCGTCCCCTTACTTGGAGGGAATTCGCTATTTGGCCGAGAACGACACCCAGTCCGGTCCGGGGTACCTCTTTGGTGTTGCGTGGACCGGAGGGCGGTGGTGGTACTGGCCTGGCGCATTACTCGTCAAGACGGTACCCACGACTCTCTTGGTACTGGTGGTTGGGTCGATCGGATGGCGGACAGTTGACCGGCCGACTCGTCGGCATTTCTTCGCGGTCGTCGTGGCACCCGTGCTCCTCCTGACGACGTTCACCTTGACCATGCCGCGCGACATTGGGGTGCGCTACCTGTTGCCCGTCATTGCCCTGTGGCTCGTCGCAGGCAGTTCGATCGTCCGATGTGGGCGGTTCGGGTCCGTGCTCGGGGTTGCCGCCATCGCGGTGGCCGGGGTGTTCACTATCGGCTCGGTCCCCGATTCACTGGCCTGGGCCGCGCCACCGTTCGCTCCGGCCTACCGCTCCGTGACGAACTCGGACGTGGACTGGGGCCAGGGCCTTTACCAGTTGCAGAACTGGAGCAGGGGCAAGCATCCGTGGGTGGCGTACTTCGGGCCAAGAGGAATCGGGCAAGCAGACTTTCCGGGATCGCGCCCGCTCATCGGTACCCCACCGGATCGCCTGAGCGGTTGGGTCGCTGTGTCGGCCACCAATCTCACCAGCGCCAAGCGAGTCTCATTGGGCTGGCTCAGGGGCTACTGCCCAGTCGGCGAACTGGCTGGTTCGATCCTGCTCTACCGATTTCGGGTGCCTCCCGCAGGTTCGATCGGACCTCCGCGACCAGCGGCGAGATGCCTGGCGGCTGGGCGCTGGTCAGAGCCATGAACGACCGAGTAGCGCCGGGGCCCTCCGAGCGCTAATGTCCTGAAACCCGATGGGCTTAGTCGTCTTTGACGGAGAGGGAAGGGCAATGGAACAGGCCGGTGGAGGAGCCACTGAATGGGGGTTTCTGCACGCGGTGGTCACCGGAGACGTCGATACGATCCTCGGTCAGTCATCGGAGGACCTCTTGATCACGGTCTGGGGATCAGGATCGGCCCCGACCCGGGTAGGGCGGGCTGGTCTGGTGCAATGGTTCAGAGGTCGAGATGCCCTGACCGACGGGGGCGTGCGTACTCGAGTGCTCGGCACGCTGGACGCGGCGGGGACAACCGTCGCCCTGCTCTTGCACTCGCTCGAACGGCAGGGACGAGAGCGCTCCTACGAGAGCGTCGACAGGTGGACTTTCCGCGCCGGCAAGGCGGTGGCGTGGTTCTCTCGACCTGTCGATCCTCACCAATATGCCGATGCCTGGGGCCTCCGGCGCCCAGACCGCGGGCACCCGGCGCACAGCTCTTTGGGGAAGTTGAGGGTCGGCGATGTCTCCGCATACGACGGCTGGACCGGAGCGAATGCCGAGAAGGGTCGGCCATGAGGGCTGGCGAAGATTTGGATGCTGTCCAGGACGGAGGGCGGTAGGCGATCGGGTCGCCGAGAGGATGTCCGAAAACCCATCGGGTCCCATCTGCAATGGGCGGAGATGTCGGAGCAACCTTCAGATGCGCTGGGTGCGCTCGCTATCCGCGCGGAAGCGGGCGACCCAGTCCTTGGAGAGGTCATCGGCCTGGCGCTTCGGCGTCTTGCCCTCGGGCTCAGGCGGGTCGATACCGAGCGCGTCGAGTATCCGGCCGATGGTCGCGGCCCGGCTAATGGTGAACTCGTCGTAGAAGACCCGTATCGGCTCCCGACCGGTCGCGTGGAACCAGTCCTCCCAACGGGCGTCCCACCGGTGCAGCTCGTTGAGGAGATATTCGATGGCTCGGTAGTCGTACTCGACGTCGGGGGGTTCGTCAGCGTCGACCTCCTCGGAATCAGACTCCGATTCTGTGCGCCACTGCTGGGTTTGAATCGCCTTCCAGAGCGAGACGGCCTGCGCCACTTTGTCGCGCCTTCTGATGAAGATGATCTTGAGTCGTGGGAAGACAGCGTCGAGCCTCTCATTGAAGGAGAGATCACCCAGACCTGGGAGCTCCGCCATTCTCAGCCGGAAATCGTCGAGATAGTTCCACATCATTTTGGCGCCGAAGACCCCGTTGAGTGTCGTGCCCCGTTGCAGCACGTAGCGGAACCATTGCTCGAATTCCCCGGGCTGCTCCGGCCGACCGGGCACCGTCGGGGGCAGTCGCTCCGCGATGTCCAGTACCGACGGGTCTTCGAAGTACTGCCGGGGCTGGCGGGGCAGGCCGGTCTCGCGTAGCCCCTCGAAGTACTCGTCAGGCACGCCGGCCACGTCGGTGGCCCTCAGGAGCTCGCACAGGAGCGTGCTGCCACTCCGCTGGGTGGCACAGACCAGGTAGGAGATGCCCTCAACACGAAAGGTCGTTCCCACCTCCTTATCCTATCTTTCCTAGCGAAACAGTTGAGATTGCTACCATCCACATGGATGAGACCCAACGTCCTCTATCTGCACTCGCACGACACCGGCCGCTACGTCCAGCCCTACGGGTACCCCGTGCCGACGCCCAACATCCAACACATGGCCGACCAGGGCGTGCTCTTCCGGCAGGCCTTCTGTGCGGCGCCGGTCTGTTCAGGTTCCCGGGCCGCCCTGCTCACGGGCCAGTGCACCCATGCGACCGGAATGCTGGGCCTGGCGCACCGGGGCTATCGGCTGAACCACCCAGAGCGCCATATCGTGAACGTGTTGCGCGACGTCGGCTACTGGACCGGCCTCGTCGGTGAGCAGCACGTCTCGGAGGATCCCGGCGACCTCGGGTACGACCATGTCGTCGACCTCGACTCGACGCGGGTCAGTGAGGTCGCACCCGCGGCGACGAAGCTGATCGGTCTGCGGGCCCGCGAGGAGGCCCCCTTCTTTCTTTCCATCGGCTTCTTCGAGACACACCGGGAATTCTTCGAGCCGTCCTCCATCCGCGACGTCCTGTATTCCCGGCCGCCCGAGAACATCCCGGACAACGCCCAGACGCGCCGGGACATGGCATCGTTCCGGGCCAGTGCGAGAGCGCTCGACCAGGGCGTCGGCACCGTGCTGAACGCCCTGGAGGAGAACGAACTTGCGGACGACACCCTGGTGATCCTGACGACCGATCACGGCCTCGCCTTCCCCGACGCCAAGTGCACGATGTACGACCGGGGCATCGGCGTCATGTTGCTCCTGCGGGGACCTGGCGGGTTCGAGCGCGGACGCGTCAGCGACGCGCTGGTGAGCCATCTCGACCTGTACCCGACGATTTGCGATGTGGCGGGGCTGGACAATCCCTCGTGGCTCGAGGGCACGTCTCTTCTCCCTCTGGTGCGGGGCGATGTCACCGAGCTTCACGAAGAGATCTTCGCAGAGGTGACGTATCACGCCGCCTACGAGCCACAACGGGCTGTCCGGACAAATCGATACAAGTACATGCGTCGCTATGACGAGCAGCACCCCGGGAGGGTGCTGGCCAACCTGGACGACAGTTTGACGAAGGAGGTGCTGTTGGCCGCGGGCTGGGCCGACGTGCCGCCACCATGGGAAGCACTTTTCGATTTGTCCCTCGACCCTTCGGAGGGGCACAACCGGATAGACGATCCGGCTCTCGCCGCCGTCGCTGATGATCTGCGGGGGCGACTGCGGGACTGGATGGTGCGAACCGAAGATCCGCTGCTCCAAGGACCCGTGCCCCCGCAGCAGGGCACGTTCGTCAACACGGTCGACCAGGTCTCGGCCAGTGACCCGACGACGCCACCCTCGGCCAACAGCGTCACGCACTCCCGACGGGCTCGGAACGGAGACGAGACGACGGATTGAAGCGATCCAACGGGTGATTTCCCGAGTCCCGCTCCGGCTCGCTTGCATTACCGATGGAATTAGTCAACTATTGGACCTCCGACCATTCGAAGTACGCGTCATGAGGAGGATTCGACCGTGACGACCATCGCCCCGAACATCGACATCGCCGTGACCCCCCTCACTGGCTCCACGGGGGCGGAGATCAGAGGTGTCAGCCTGCGCGAGCCGTTGCCACCGGCGACGGTGGCGCAGATCCGTCAGGCGCTCTTCAAGTACAAGGTGATCTTCTTTCCCGAGCAGCACCTCTCGACCGACGAGCACTTCGCATTCGCCGCACAGTTCGGCGAGATCACCGAAGGGCATCCGACCTCAGCCGCGGACCATGGTCGGTGGGGATTGAACGAGATCAACTACACGGAGATTCGCGAGGCGTATGCGGGACGGCAGGATCCGACCCGGAAGCCCCGTCTCAGTGGCTGGCATACCGACGTGACGTTCATGGAAACGCCACCCATGGGCTCGATCCTCAATGCGCTGGCCATGCCCGAGCGCGGCGGCGACACCGTGTTCGCCAATACCGAAGCGGCTTACGAAGGGCTTTCCGCACCATTTCGAGAGTTCCTCGACGGGCTGGTCGCCATCCACAACGGCGAAGAGGCGTTCGGCGAGCAGATTCGAGCCAATGGATACGGCGAGTGGGAGGGCAAGCGGTTCACCGAACTCCACCCAGTCGAGCATCCTGTGGTGCGGACCCACCCCGAGACCGGGAAGCGAAGCCTCTTTGTGAACCCGGAATTCACCTCACACATCAGAGGCTTCTCCCGCCGCGAGAGTGATGGCATCCTCGAGCTGTTATACGAGCACATGGTCGACCAAAAATACCTTGTCCGGTACAACTGGAAGGCAGGTGACCTTGGCTTCTGGGACAACCGGGCCACCATGCACCTGGTGGTTATCGACTACGGCACCCAGCATCGATTGATCCAACGCGTGACGATCAAGGGCGAGCAGCCCTACTGATCACAAGCGGCGGACGTCAGCACTTTCATGTGGCAGGTCATTTCCTGGCCAACGGTCAGCTGCTCTGCGGCGCGGCAGACGTCCATGCGCTGGAGTCGAGTGTGTTGTCGATCGCGGCGTCGGCGACGTCCGTCAGGCGGAGGCCGTGACTACGGGCGTAGAGGCGCAAGCGCGAGAACGCTTCGGGGATGTCGATCCCGGCTCGTTCGGCGACAATGCCCTTCGCCTGCTCAATTCGTATACGACTGGTGAGGGCTTCGTTGAGTTGGATGTTGATGCGCCGGGACTCCATTGCTGCGTCATGCTGGAGCACGCTGATAGTGGCCAGGTCGGCGAATCCCTGGGCGACCAGAATGTCGCGGTCGTCCATTGCGTGCTCAGCGGCGCTGAACAGATTCAGTGCGCCGATGATTGTTTCGCGCAATCGGAGGGGAAGGGCAAGCACCCATTCGAAACCCGCCTCGAGTGCCACCGGTGAGAAGCGAGGCCACCGGTTTGTGCCGGGTTGGAGGCGCTCACGGCCGACCTGCATTCCGGTTCGGTAAGCGTCGAGACAGGGACCTTCCTGCGACTGGAGTTCGAACAATTCAACCACCCGCATGGCATCGCTCGAAGTGGCGACCAGCCGCAGGTGCTCAGTTGGCGAGGCGAACATGACGCCAACCGCGGAAACGCCGAGAATAGATCCACATCGGTCGGCGAGGCCGGTCAACAGGTCAACGGCGTCGAAGTCGGCCACGAGGTTGTCGGCCATTGTGATGAAGGAGTCGATGATCGTCTGTTCTCGGGTCACTTCCACAGAACTTCCTCACTTCTGATCACGTTGAACCAACTGCGTACCAACGCGCCCCGCATCTGCATCTTATGAGCCTCCTTCCCGACCTGGGAGACCGGCGGCTCGAGAGAACGGAGCGACCGGGACCGGGGGCACCGGGGCGGTCGAGGGAGGGGTGCGGCGCTCCGAGAAGATCCCCGCCTGTGCGTCAATCGAATACGAAGAACGCCCGGAAACCGATGTCGCCCGTCAAGCTGGAGCGAGGTCACAGCGGACAGCCACGAGCGCGTTCCGATCGGGAAAGCTGACAGCCCCTGCCAGTGAAACCGTCTGGCTCAGGTCGCCCACGGTGAAGGTGAAGGTGCCCGGCTCTACGCGATAGCGCAAGTCAGCTCCCGTGAATCCCAGCCGACCCGACGGCGCGCGAAATGTGAGGCGGGTCGACACGCCGGGTGCGCATTCCACCCGCTGGAAGCCGAGCAGCCGAGATGCAGGCAGGCCGACGCTGGCCACGTCGTCGCGGAAGTAGACCTGGACGACGTCCGTTCCGGCCCGATCGCCGGTATTGGTGACAGTGACGGCAACCACGACCTCATCGTCTGTCGTGGTTGCCGTGACGGTCAGGTCGCTCCGCTCCCATGTGGTGTAGGACAGTCCGTGCCCGAACGGAAAGAGAGGCGACGCCGGCGTGTCGACGTAGTCGTCCAGGATCATGCTTCTCCCTCCGCCTTGGTGCGCGCCTGAGTGCACCCCTACCTGGCCCACCGAGCGCAGCAGGGTCACTGGGAGCCGCCCGGCCGCGTCCACGTCGCCGCAGAGGACATCGGCCAGGGCGTTGCCACCCTCTTCACCCGGGAGCCAAGCGAGGACGAGCGCGTTGGCCAACGGTGCGACCTCGCTCAGTGAGTGGGCTCGGCCGCCGATCACGACGACGACCACGGGTACCCCTTGGGCGGAGACCGCGGAAATGAGGTCGAGCTGATCCGGTGCGAGGCGGAGGTCGGCCGCATCGCGAAATTCTCCTGAGGTGTCTGCTCGGGTGAGTCCGCTGCGGCCGCCCACGAAGACGACCGCAGCGTCGGCCAGCGCCACCTCGCCGACGATCTCGACTCGCTGCCTGAGTGCCTCCAACGGAGTGGGTGTCGGGTTCTGTGGTGGGAGCTGAGAGAAGGCACCGCCCACGGGTGAGAGAGCCCTCTCTTCCTGTTGCAGCTCCAGATGGGCGGGGAAGTGGTAGTCGCCCAAGAGCAGGCGTGCATCATCCGCGCTCGGACCGATGACGGCAACGCGGGCTCCGTCCGCCAGCGGTAGGACGCCGTCGTTGGTGAGGAGCACAATGGAGGCCGAGGCGGCTCTCCGCGCCAGAGCGCGGTCCTCCGTTGTGTCGAACATGGCGGCTGCGGTGGAGGTATCGACGTAGGGCTGCTCGAAAAGCCCCAGCTCGTCCTTTTGTGCGAGCACGCGGCGACAAGAGGCATCGACGGCTTCCAACGGCACCGCGCCCGAGCTGACCAGCGCCGGCAGTTGTCGGTAGCACCAGTAGGAAGGAAGTTCCATGTCGAGTCCGGCCAGCAGCGCGAGGCGTGCTGCGTCCGCCTCGTCGCCGGCAACATGGTGAAAGTCCTGCAGGCTACTGACGCCGAAGTAATCGGCGACGGTGACGCCGGTGAAACCCAGCTCGCCACGGAGCAACTCGGTGAGCAGCTCGGCCGATCCGTGCAGGGGCAGGCCGTCGATTTCGTTGTAGGACGGCATGACGGCGCCGACTCCCGCTTCGTTGATGACGGCACGGAACGGCGCGGCGATCACATCGCGCAGGTGTCGCGGACCCAAGGAGGACCATCCCCAGTTGAAACCCCCATCCGGCGCGCCGTAGGCGAGGAAGTGCTTGGCTGTGGCGACGACTCCTTGGGCTTGCACTCCACGGACGTACCCGACGCCGATGCGGCTGGCCAGCTCGGGATCCTCACCGTAGGTCTCTTCCAGACGGCCCCAACGGGCATCGCGGGCGATGTCCAGGACGGGCGCCAACGTCAACCGAGCGCCGACGGCGCGCATCTGGCGTCCGATCACGGTGGCAACCTGCTCCACGAGGGCTGGATCCCAGGTCGACGCGAGGTTGATGCCTTGCGGAAACTGCGTCGCCTCGCGGGCGCAGAAACCTCCAGTCGATTCCTCATGGATTACCGCCGGGATCCCGAGCCTCGTCTCCTCGACGAAGTAGCGCTGGATTTCGTTGCCCAGCTCGGCCACCCGTTCTGGTCCGGCACCCGCTTCGATGGCGATCCGGCCGACCTGGCCGACGCCGTGTGCCGCGGCGAGGGCGAGACGGTCCAGCGCCAGCTGATCGTCGACCAGCAGCCCGGAGAACCACACACAGCCGAGTTGCGCGCACTTCTCCTCCAAGGTCATGCGCGACATGAGTGCATCGATGTCTGTCACAGAGCTCCCTCCGCCCTCGGTGTGCCGTCGCAATAATGGCCTCTGTCAGCTACTCGTGCCGGTGTTCCTTGCGGCTGGAGGCAGGTCGTGGTGCCCTGGTTCACCCCATCAGGGAGTCGGGCTCGCCGGGCAATTGGAGCAGCGACCGAGGATGGCGAAGTGCGTGGGGTCGATCGTGAAGCCCAATGTCGAGAAAGCAGTGCGAGCTAATCCTCTGAACATATCCGGAGGAGCTTCGATCATCCGGCCGCAGTTCGCGCAAATGAAGTGTGCGTGGGCATGGGACGCCAAGACGTAGCTCGACGGGCCGTGGCCCAGGTGGGAATGGGAGATGATGCCGAGCTGTTCGAACTCCTCGAGATTGCGGTAGATGGTCGAAAGATGCACGTCTGGTGCCCGCTTCTGCACGGCGTGAGCCAGCGCTTCTGCGCTCATATGGCCATCAGTGGCGAACAGCACCTCTAACAGGATCCGTCGTGAGGAAGTGATCCGGCTTCCCCGAGCCCGCAGATACGCGACCACACCAGCGACTGAGGAGAAATCGGCACTCTTCAGTTCGTCGTGCCGCGCCACCATGTGCCGAGGATAGCGAGCCTGCATCCCCGGACGGTCTTATTGCAAACCATTCGTATCTGCTTTATGTTGACCGTAAGGCCGACCCGAGGAGCTCTCTCTTGCGCCAAGACGACGCTGCCTTTGGAACCATCTACCCCAGCAGGCTGTCCAAACTCCGCAACGGACTGAGTCCCAGGGAGTGGCTCACCATCGGGGGAATGGCCCTCACCATCATCGCCCTCAACGTGATCGGATGGGGTCTGGTCTCGGCGGCTGCGAACCACCATTTCCACATATCGAAGACGGGTCTGCTCGGTCTGGGAACAGGCGTGCTCGCCTACACCCTGGGTATGCGACATGCCTTCGACGCCGACCACATTGCTGCCATCGACAACACCACCAGGAAACTGGTCAACGACGGCAAGCGACCGCTCAGCGTGGGCTATTACTTCTCCCTCGGACATTCGACCATCGTCTTCTTGTTGGCTGTGTGCTTGAATTTCGGGATCAGGGCGTTCGACTCGCAAGTGTCCAACGACTCGTCGAGCCTCCACGAGGCGACCAACGTCATCGGGACGTCGGTCTCGGGGGGCTTCCTCTATCTCATCGGGATCCTCAACCTGATTGTCTTGGTGGGAATCGCCAGGGTCTACAAGTCGATGAAGCAGGGGAAGTTCGACAATGAGGAGCTGGAACGCCAACTGAACAACCGGGGCTTGATGAACCGGTTTTTTCGTGGTTACGCCGAGCGGATCGACAAGCCATGGAAGATGTACCCCGTCGGGGTTCTCTTCGGGCTCGGGTTCGATACGGCCACTGAAGTCGCCCTGCTGGTGTTGGCCGGAAACGCCGTCGCCGGAGGGTTGCCGTTCTGGGCGATCTTGTCGCTGCCGGTGCTCTTCGCTGCCGGCATGTGTCTCTTCGACACAATTGACGGATGTTTCATGAACTTCGCCTATGACTGGGCCTTCTCGAAGCCCATTCGCAAGGTGTTCTACAACTTGACGATCACCGGTCTATCGGTCTTCGTAGCCCTCTTCATCGGGACGATCGAACTGATTGGTCTGATCGGTACGGAACTCAATTTTAACGATCCCTTCTTCAACTTCTTTGCCAACTTCAACATCAATACCGCCGGCTTCATCATTGTGGGTGCGTTCGCCGCTACGTGGGCCATAGCGGTCATGTGGTGGCACTTCGGTAACGTCGAAGAAAAGTGGGAATCGAATATGATCCACAGTGATTCCTCCGAAGCCTCCGTGGCGAGCTAGTTCGTAGCCCTGCATTCCGTAGAGGACTTCTACTACCCTGCGTAGAAGGATAAAACGCGGGGTTGAGCTCCGGGGAGGGGCTTCGCTATGCCAAGCGGAAAAGGGGATTCAGGGAGCCCGGCCAAGAAGGCGGCAAGAAAGCCGTCCGACCGGACCCGTTCAGCCGCGGGTGGAAAGCGCTATGCCGATCGTCAGGCGGCGAAACAGCAGGCCGCACTGGAAGCGCGCCGGAGACGCAATCAGCGGGTGGCCCTCGGGTCGATCGCGTTGGTGTTGGTTCTCGTCATTGCACTGGTGCTGATCAAGGTTTCCGGTGGCGGCAATGGCTCGACGAGCGGGGTGGCTTCACCACCGGCCGGCACTCCGGTTCCGGCTGCGACCATGTCGCGGCTGGCGTCGATTCCTCTTTCGACGCTGAAGTCGGCACCGACGAGTCAGGTTGCCGCGCCAGCTGCAATACAGGACAAAGCCCTGACGGAGAGCGGCAAGCCGGAGCTCTTGTACATAGGAGCGGAGTTCTGTCCCATCTGTGCTGCCGAGCGGTGGGCGATGTATGTGGCTCTCTCGAAATTCGGCACCTTCAGCCCCGAGCCAGGAAGGATTCACTCGGCGGTGCGGGACGGCAACATTCCGACGCTGACGTTCTACAAAACGACCTACACCAGTCCCTACTTGACCTTCGTACCCGAGGAGATCGAAACCAACGACCCCAACGGCAATACGTACACCACGCTGCAGTCGCTGACGGCCGCGCAGCAGGCCATTTGGGAGTCCCATACGAGCCAGTCGTTCCCATTTGTCGACTTCGGAGGAAAGAAGGATCTGACTTCTGCGCAGTACGACCCATCTTTGCTGGAAGGTTCATCGTTCGACACGATCGCGGGTGCTATCGGCAACAACTCCACCACGATCGGGGCGGCGATCGACGCCTCGGCGGATCTGTTGGTCCGGACCATCTGCAGCACGCTGACGAACGGCCAGCCCGCCGACGTCTGCAGCTCCGCCTGACGTGTCCGAACGACCCTTCCCTCGGTGGCCCGGGCTGGTGGGCAGCATCATCTGTCTCGCCGGGCTCGGCGTGGCGGGGTATCTGACCTACGAGCACTACACGGGATCGAACAGCCTGGTGTGCTCTGACAAGGGAATCGTCAATTGCCTGGCAGTGACGACCAGTACCTATTCCAAAATCGCTGGTATCCCCGTCGCCGATTTAGGCTTGGTCTTCTTCGCTGTCATGCTGCCGCTGCAGCTTCCGTACACGTGGAGACGATCAGAGCCGATCATCCGAAACGTGAGACTGGCTTGGGCCACGGTGGGCCTCGTGTCGGTGCTCTACCTGCTCTACACGGAGCTGTTCCGGATTGACGCCATCTGTCTCTGGTGCACTGCAGTACACATCCTGACATTCATCGTCTTCGCCACAACCGTGTACGCCACCCTGGCGCTCACGCCGCTCGACGAAGACGATCTCGTCCATCGCTAGGCGCAGGAAGTCCGCGACCGTGACGGGAAGCACGTAGAAGGGGCCGGCCGACCTCTTGCATCACACCTGTGTGACGGTTCGGGTTCGTCGCCGCGGCACTCGCGGAGACGTCACAGAGTCCCGTCGGTCCCTGTCGCGATGGCCCGGAATGCGTCGATATCGCCGGAACGACCGAGCACGATGAGCTCGTCACCCGCCTGGAGCCTCGTGCTCCCGGTGGGTACGACGAGATCCTTGTTTCTCTGAATGGTGGTGACGATGATGCTGATCGGCAGGTCCGCGTTGTTGAGAGACTGCCCAGCCAGCGGGGAGCCGGCGCCGATGACCACTCGGTCAGCACCTGGCGCATCGCCGTCGGCGTTCACTTTCTGAAGGCTGGCCAGGAGGCCGAGGCGATATCCCCTCACGACGTCGGAGGTGGCGACGGTCCCGACCACGTTCCGCTCGGAATCGAGGACCGATACCCAGTGCTGGGTCGACGTGGTGATCGCATCGACGGCGACATCGAGGTGGGCCGAGTCGGACACGGTCGGTGCCGTCACATCCACGAATGACTCCAAGCGGTGGTCGCGTGTTCCTTTGCTTGCTTGCAGGCTCCCCAGGGAAATCGTCCCTTCGAACCGACCGTTGCTGTCCACGACGGGCGCTCCGGTGAGCCTCCCATGCGCGAGTGCATCCTGTGCCGCCTCGACCGAGGTCCCTCCGGGGATAACCAGACGCGGTGCTGCCATTGCCTGCCGGACTGGAACGTTGGCGAGAACCGGCATGCCGATCAAGAGTCGCTGGGCCGGAGCGTCAGCCCTGGTCCTGAGTTGGCTGCGGTAAATGGTGTCATCGCTGCGGCGCACGATGAACCATGCCAATCCGACCGCGATCATGGCGGGTCCCAGAATCGACAGACTTCCGGTCATTTCGGCCACCATCAGCATGACGGCCAGGGGAGCGCGGGAGATGCCGCCGAAGCAGCACATCATCCCAATGATCACGTACGGAGCAGGGTTATGGCCCATGGACGGGACCACCGGCTCAAGGAGCCGCCAGACCGAGGCTCCGATGAATGCGCCGATGATCATTCCCGGGCCGAAAATCCCCCCGGAACCACCCGAGCCGATGGAGAGGCCGGTGGCCAGAATCCTGGCGAACGGCAGCACCAGGACGATCCAGAGCGGCAGAGTCAGAAGCTGGTGGCCCAGACCTTCTTGAATCCATCCGTAGCCGGTGCCGAGCACTTCGGGGATCGCCAGGGCGATGAGTCCCACGATGACCCCGCCGATGGCCGGCTTGGCCCAACGGGGGAGCGCCAGGTGCCCGAACAGATCTGAAATTCCATAGAAGCTTTTGGCGTAGAGGATGCCGATGAGACCCCCCAGCACACCGATCAACGCAAACCACACCAGCTGCGTCGGATTCGAGAAGTGGTAACTCCCCGCGAAGCCGAACAGAGGTGTAAACCCCACGACCGAGCCGAAGATGATGTAGCCGACGAGCGAGGCCACAAAGCTCGGGAGCAGTGCCTCGGCATCGAAGTCATCCCGGTAGAGGATCTCGGTCGCCAGCACCGCTCCTCCCAGCGGTGCTCCGAAGATGGCACCGATGCCCGATCCGATGCCGGTGACCACAGCGATGCGGGCGTCGCCCGGACTGAGGTCCAACTCCCGCGCCAGGAGCGACGCGAACCCGGCGCTGATCTGGCCGGTCGGTCCCTCTCGGCCTCCCGATCCGCCGGACCCGATGGTGAGGGCAGATGCCACGATCTTGACGATCACGGCCCGGAAGCGGATGCCCCGGGGATTGTGATGGACAGCCGAGATGGCGGCATCGGTACCGTGACCTTCCGCCTCGGGTGCGAAGCGGAAGACAATGATGCCCCCGAGCAGCGCACCCAAGCCGACGACCAACGGCAACGCCCAAGGTCGGGTGAACGATGCCGAGGCCCTGTGCCCGCCCTCGCCGACGGGCGTCGGGACGTGGTAGCCGGCGAGCGTGCCAAGGAAGAAGTGGGTACAGGCCAACAGGGCCTCGTAGAACACGATGGCACCGACTCCCGCCATGGTGCCGATCAGCACACCGAGGATCAGCCACTTCTGGAGATAAGAGGCGCGCCCCAACCAACGCGAGGATCTCGTCGTGGTGGCCCGCCAGGAGGTTCGGGTGAAAACCCTCACGGTGCGTGGGTCGCCCGTCTCGGGCTGCCGTCCAATCGCCCAATGGCGCCCGGGAACCTCGCCGCGGCGGTAGTGCGATGTACCAGCCGATCAGTGCCCCGTAGTGGTCCAGTCGGAGAGAACCGTCGGAACGTCATCACTGCACCCAATCGGCCGCCGTGGCGCGACTCGCGACGAGTCCCCGAATCGACCACTCGTCGATGTCGAGAGCACCTGCAGCCTCGACGAAGGCGGGAATCGCCTCAGCGAGTTGCGCCTGCCTCGGCGGTGGGAGCCTGAGAAAAATCTCTCGAAGAAGATCGCGTCGCCGGGCTGAGATCTTCTCGAGCTGTTCGTGGCCCCTTGCCGAGACGATGAGGTAGATCGAACGCCGATCTGATCCGCGTCGTCGGCGCGAGATCATCCCCTTTTGCACGAGGCGATCGCACAAGGCGGTTGTCGTCGATGGGGTGACTCCGAGAGACCGTGCGAGATCTGCTGGCCGCTGGCCATCCCGCGAGGCGAGCAGAGCAAGCGCCCGATACTGCTGCAGCGACAACTCGTCGTCGTCGCCGACCAGGGAGTTGGCGGCGATCGCCACGAAAATCCGACTTGCTCTCATCAGGTCTTCGAGTACCTGCTCAGTTCGAGGCTCTCTCGGCACTTTGGGCCTTTCGACGGGTCGTTTTGAGGATTGTAGAGATCATACTAATAGACGAAAGTTCACATAGAACGAACTATTCGACTAATCTAAGTAAATAGCGACCTCACCCCGAGGCTCGTGCATGCAGGACAGGAGGAAAATCGTCATGTCGAACCCGTCAGCCGACGAAGTGCTCAAGGATCCGTCGGCGTCACAGACCCCACAGCGACCGTGGGACGGCAAGGGCAGCCGATGGGTCGTACCGGTTGTCATCGTGTCGCTTGTCGTCGGTCTCGCCGGTCTTGGCGTGGGCGCCTATGCGGTGGCGACCACACCCGCGAAGACGTCCGGTCCTCAAGGGCCCGTCGGCAAAACGGGGGCGACCGGTCCGCAGGGTCAACAGGGACTGCCCGGGGCCAAGGGGGCAACCGGCCCTGCCGGCGCCCTCGCTGCCACTTCGATCGTCGCCAGCACCGCCCTCAAATCTGCTCCCGACCCGGGGGTCGGCACCGTCCTCGTGGCCAATACCTCCTGTCCTGCCGGAAAGATCCTCTTGAGCGGGGGCGCCCAGGTCTCTGCCCCAGGCCTTGAGGCTGACCGCAACGTGGAGCTGCGCTCCTCTTTCCCCTTCAGCGCGACGCAATGGCAGACGGTTGCCATCGTCACCAGGTCGCTCGGGGCAGGAGTCGTCATGACCATGAAGCCCTATGTCGTCTGCGGAGAGGCAACGCCCACGACGTCGTCCCCCACCACGTCGTCAACCACGACGACCACGTGAGCGTCGCGACCGGTGAATGACGTGCCCGTCGCCGATGACGGGGAGTCGGTGAGGCACCGGCTCCTCGTCAGAGCGTTGAAGCTCTCATATTTCTCAATCGTCTGGGGCCTGATCGCCGGGGCGGGATCGGTTCTCGAGGGCGTGCTGGCGGGAAGCCTGGGTGTGCTGGGGCTCGGCCTGAACGTCCTCGCCGATGTCGCCGGCTCCATCGGACTCGTGTGGCGCTTCGGGGTGGAACGACGTGACTCCACCCGTGGTCTTCGAGCAGAAGCCCGGGCTTCCCTCGTGGTCGCCAGTGCTCTCAGCCTTGTGGCGGTCAGCCTTGCCGTGGCGGCAATCAATGACCTTGTCTCGGGTTCAGTTCCTCGGCACTCGCTCTCGGCGATGATCGCGGCAGGTGTCTCGGCCGTGGTGCTCGCCCCGTTGGGATACTTCAAGTACCGGACCGGGAGCGAGCTCGCCAGTCACGCTCTGATGGGCGACGGGACGCTGAGTGCGATGGGCGCGGCGCTTGGGGTCCTGGCACTTCTCGGGCTCTTGACCGACCAGCTCTTCGGCTGGTGGTGGGCCGATCGGGTTGCCGCCCTCGCGGTGGCGGCGGTCGCGGCGGCCGAGGCGATACGGGTCCTGCGAATGCGTCCGGACTGAGACAGGAACGGGCCAGCTGCTGCTTCGCCATGACGATGCGTAGCCGATCCTCGGCGTGCACGCGCTGATCCTCCGCCAGCTCGTCGACGTCGATCTGCACCCAGCGCACCTTCACTGTGAACTCGTTCCCCGTCGATGCGTAGTCGTTGCTCACCGGGGTCCCACCCGCCGACGAGCCGGTCAGCCGTGGGGGTGTCCACGGGGCCCCCGGACGTCGCCGAGGCGCCGAACCCGACCTCGTCGAGCAGGATCAGCAGGACATTGGGTGCGCCTGAGGGTGGCCGGAGCGGTGGCAGGCCGGGAACGATGTGTCGGGGTCCTTGGCGTCGTAGGTGACGGTCCCGACATGCGTGAGGTCCGGAACGGGCAAGACGTTGCGCGCCGAGGCATCGCGCCTTTGGACAGCCGGACGTGTGTCATCGGTCATTCGAGTGTCTACTCCTCACTTGGTTCGGGGACTGTCGAGCGCCGACGCGAGCGTTGCAGCGTGCGGATGGCGATCGGCTCCACCTCGGAATTTTCCGCGCCATTCTGCGGGCGAGTGCGGGTGGCGGCGGCTCCGTAACGGGCGGCCAAAGGGGACGCGGTGACGCCGTGGAGCAGGACGGAGCTGGCGACGGTGACCGTCACCACGGCGAGCACGACCTTGGACTGCTGGGGAGCCAGCGCATCGACCGCGATGAGGCCGAAGACCACCGAGGCGAGTCCACGCGGACCGAACCAGCCCACGAAGGCCACGGTGGCCCGGTCCAGACCGCTTCCGGCGAGAGCGAGTCCGACCGGGATCATGCGCAGCACGGTGAGGGCCAGCAGAGCAAAGACGACGTCGCGCCAACTGGCGTCCTCCATTCCGGGGACCAGCATGACGGCGCCGAAGGCGAACCACACCAGGAGTGAGAGGAGCGTGCCACCCTCCTCGGTGAGGCGCAGGCCCTCCTCGTCGTTGCGGTGGGCGATGGTTCCGAAGGCCATGCCCCCAACGAACGCGGCGATGAACCCGTTCGTCCCGGCCACGACGGCACAGGAGTAGGCGCACAGGGCGAGAGCGAGGATGGCCAGTGGGCGGAACCCGGGAGAGCCCCAACCGTGGCGGCGGGAGAACGCGAGCAGCGACCCGCCCACGATCCCCACGCCGGCGCCGATCCCGGCCCCTCCCACGAGCTCGACCACAGCCGAGCTCACGCTCTGCGCGTGTAGCACCGCCTCGCTGGTGAGCGCTCCCGCCAGGAACAGGTTGACGAACGGTGTCGCGATGCCGTCGTTGAGCCCACTCTCCACGTTGATGAGGCGACGGATGCGGGCCGGCACACGCTCGTCACTCATGACGGACGCTCCGAGCGCCGCGTCGGTCGGGGCGACGATGGCACCCATGAGGGCGGCCACCCAGAGCCCGTTCCCGCCGAAGAGGAGCGCCGCCACAGCCGCGCCGGCCGCGATCGTGAGCGGCAGCCCGATGCAAAGCAGCCGCAGAGGCTGAGCGGCCGATGACCGTAGCTGACGGGCGTTGACTCGGGAGGCATCGGCAAAGAGCACGAGGGCAAGCGTGACTTCGGCCAGAGTCCGCAGGGTCGATGAGTGCAGGTTGACGTGAATGAGCGTGGTCGGACCATGGGTGACCACAAGTCCCGCCACCACGAAGGCGATCGGCGCCGAGACATCCCAACGCTCCAGCCGGGCGGACACGAGACCCCACAGGACAAAGCAGGCAGAAATGACGGCAAGGGCCGCGGTGCCGACGTCGTGGTTCACAGGTAGCTCCTGTGTCGCAGCCAGACCAGGGACATCCAGCCCCACACCGGCGGGAGGTAGGTCGTGCAGATGCGGTACAGGAGAACGGCCGCCACCGCTTGGTCCTGGGGCACGCCGACCAGGGTGAGCCCGGAGATGTAGCAGGCCTCCATCACGCCCATGCCTCCCGGCACGGGGGCGAGGCCGCCGAGCAGGGCGGTGAACGTGCAGATCATCACGAGCGCGGCGAATCCCGCATGGGCGCCGACGGCCCGCAGTGCCACGCCGAGTCCGGCCGCCATGAGGAGCTGGGTGGTGGCAGATCCGGCCAGCAGGCGGAGCAGGCGGCCCGGCTGGTGGAACAAGGCCATGACGTTGGCCCAAGCGGAGGCGAACTGGGGCTTGAGCCGTGAGGCCACAATGCGGCGGAACTTCGGGACCATGAAGACCACCCCGCCGATCAGGCCGGCGCCGGTGAGCACCCACAACAGGATCTGCAGGATTTCGGGGCCCGACCCGGACGATCCGGCTGCCGTCAGGTGGAGATCGCCCCAGACAAAGGGCAGGATGAGCAGCGTGAGGACGATCTGAATGAAGAATCCCCCGAGGCTGTAGAGGATGCCCGAACTGAGGGCGACCCCCGGCTCGAGTTCCCGTTCCCTGAAGAAGCGCACGACCGTGGCGGTGGTCGCCACCGTGCCACCGATGAGCCCGGTGAAACCCAGAGCGAAGCGCAGCATCGTGAGCGGCCGTAAGGGGATCGCCACGGGCGAGGCGCCGAGCATGGCGACCGCTTCGGTGATCGCCGTGGCCTGGGTGACGAGGAGGACCACGAGAATCCAGGCCCAGGTGACATCGTCGAAGACGCCGCGGAGCTCACCGAGACCCAGAAGCTGCTCGACCACGAGCCACAGTCCGAGCCCGGTGAGGGCGGGCATGAGCAGTTTCGACGGCTTGAACTTGGGCACGTGGGGCAGGTGGATTCGGTGCGTTGCTCCGTCCGGGGTCGCCGAGGGTGATGGTGCCTCCTCCTGTGCCGGGTCCACGGTCACGCGGTGCCCCCTTCGGGCCCGGCCTGTTCGCCGCTGCACCACGCCACTGCTTCGGCCACGGTGAGGAAGAAATGGGTGGTCGTCGGCGCAGCCACAAAGGATGCCTGCTTCCGAGGCCGGAAGGGTGAGTCCCCGTCGTAGGTGGATTCGTCAGCACTCACGTGGCGTTCACTCACGAGGGCGTTAGGACAGCTGGGGCCCTTGGACAACAGGACGGGTCCGGTCGTTTGCGTCCGAGCTGGGTGCCGTCAACGGGGGATGCGGACTCACAGAGCAGACGTTACTAGTTCGGCCCCTAACTAGTATGGGCAGTGCGTGACGGGCGGTCGTCCGAAGCGGAGGTCATGGGATTGCCAGTACGAGTTGCAGCGGACTTTGAAGATGAATTCCCAGGTGCCAACGCTCTCGCCACCGAATGCTTCTTGAATCTGGCGTACCTCGGGACGGCGATGCTGGCCTCGTTGAACCGGTTTCTCAATGGCCACGGGATCCCTTCCTATACCGGGTTCAACGCCATGGCGGTGCTGGCCGGCGCAGGTGAGCCGGTTCCCCCATCCGTCGTGACCGATCGGATGATCGTCACCAGACCCACCGTGACCGGGATTTTGGGCACCCTGGAGAAACGCGGATTGGTGGACCGCAGGGCCCACGCCACCGACGCACGCATGCACCTGGTCGGGCTGACAGCAAAAGGGCAGGAACTGGTCCGCCGGGTGCTCCCCGAGGTCCATCGGTTCGAGAGGGACTTCTTCGGCCAGCTCGACGAAGCACAGATGCAAACCCTCATTGCCACGCTCCATACCGTGCTCCAGCGCGTTGAGCAGCGCGAAGTGGACGGAACGGACGCCCTGGGGTGAGGAGGACGGCAGATGGCCCGCGACAGATGACCCCGAATAGGGACCATGGTCCTCAGGCGTCCACACCATTGCCCCTACCTGTGCCCGGCAGCCGATCCGTACCGTCAGGGGGTGTACCCAGGCAGCTGTCGTTGACGTGAAGAAGCGGACCCGTGGCCGGCGCCACGCGGACATCCATGCCGTTCCTGCCGACACGATGTACCGACAACGCCAGTCCTGAGGTGTACGCCGACTTACTCTCCCGCGTCGTTGGCAACTGGGTTGACGAACTCAGCGGTGAGGCACTGATCACCTTCGCCCGGGAGTGTCGGGCGCAAATGCTCGAACCGTCCCGCGACACTGCCATGGCCCTGGCGGCCGAACTCTGGTACGACTGCGCGCTCATCAAGGTCTGCGAGGCAGAGGGAATCGGGACCTCGACCATCCGCTTCTCTCAGCGCAGAGAAGAGCGTGCGCGCCTCGAACGGGAACTCGGCGCCGTCGGCATCGATCTCGCGTCGTCGCCAATGGACTGGACCGACGGCTAAGGCTGGGCCTCGGGCGTGTCCTTCCCAACCTTCAGTTTCGTGGCATAAATGGCCGCCTCGGTGCGGCTCGACATCTTGAGCTTGCGCAACAGGCCGGTGATGTAGTTCTTCACCGTGTGCTCGGCAAGGAACATGGTTTCAGCGATCTGCCGGTTGGTCTGCCCTTCGGCGATGAGATCGAGGATGCGCCGCTCCTGGGGAGTCAAAGCCTGGAACTCAGGGTCTGCCTTTGGCGGATTCGAGATGCGCTCCACGACCCGCGCCACAATGCGGGGGTCTATCAGGCTCTCTCCGGCCGCGACGCGGTGCACATCGCTGATCAGGTCGCGGGCCTTGATCTGTTTCAGCACATAGCCCGCCGCCCCGGCCATCACGCTGGCGCACACCGCCTCGTCGTCGGCGAAACTGGTGAGCATGAGGCAGATCAGGTCGGGCATCATCGATCGTGCGTCCCGGCAGACCTCAATGCCGCTGCCATTCTCGAGCCGGACATCGAGAAGAGCGACGTCCGGCTTCGCCAAGGGGATCCGATCCATGGCTTCGGCCGCCGTGGCCGCCTCTCCGACGACCTCTATGTCGTCGTCGGACTCGAGAAGCAGCCGGATCCCCTCTCGGACCAGCTCGTGGTCATCGAGGAGAAACACGCGGATTGTCACTCCGCCATTGTGCCAGCGTCTGCCCCTCTCGACTTTCTTTGCCGATTCGAGCGGGTTCCCGTTCAATGACCCTGAGCAACCACGAATGCAATCGCAGCGTGCTTTGGATGCGGGCCCCGAATCCGGGTCGCCGGTCGTCCTCGGCAACAGGACCCCCGTCCCTTCCCTCGGGGACCTAGGTCCCTAGCTCTCGCCTGTCCTGATCAGGCAGCATCGGGTCATGTCCACATTGACGAGTGGCGGGAGCGCGCGGAGCCACGAAGGTCAGGTTCGAATTGTGGTCGGCGTCGACGGCTCCGAGTGCGGGCGAAGGGCCCTTGCATTTGCAGCCCACGAGGCGGCGCTGCGCGGTGCGCTGCTCGAGGTCGTGAGCGCCTATGAGGAGACCCCCTACGAGATGGCATGGCCGGTTGTGCCCCTCGGGCCCGACCAGGTGACTGCCGCGGCCATCGTGGACGAGTCCCTGGCCCAGGCCCATGCGCTCGAACCCAGCATCGTCGGCAAGGGTGAAATTCGGTACGGCCCGGCCGGAAGCGTGCTCGTCGAAGTCAGCCAGGGTGCGGACCTGTTGGTCATCGGAACCTGCGGGAGACGGCAGTTGGCGAGCCTTCTCCTCGGATCGGTGTCGGAGCACTGCGTGCACCATGCCGCTTCGGACATAACGATCGTTCGCTGACGTCGACTGGAGAGGTGCCGTCAGTGTCAAACGTTGAAGAGTCCACAGTCACCCCCAGAATTGTCGTTGGCGTCGATGGATCTGAAGGTTCCTCCAAGGCGCTCGACTGGGCCATAGCTGAGGCGATTCGCTCCGGGGCCACCCTCGAACTCGCGACGGCATGGATGTTTCCGATGGCGTTGGGATATGCCTTCGCCAGAACGCCGGAAGAGGTGCGACGGGAGGTGCAGCGCATCGCCGACGAGTCCCTGTCTCGTGTGGCAGAAGTCGCACCCGATACGGCCGTCACGTCCATTGTGCGTGAATCGGAAGCCGGACCGGCACTCGTCGAAGTGAGTACCGGGGCCGACCTCCTTGTAGTCGGTTCACGAGGGCATGGTGGAATTCGGGAGTTGTTGCTTGGTTCGGTCGGCACCTACTGCTCCCGGCATGCCTGCTGTCCCGTCGTGATTGTCCGCGGGGGCGAGGGGTGATTCCCAGCTGATCCGGGCGTCGTGCTCCGCCGGACCTCCTGATTGATCATTTCCCCCGAATCATCCAAGACCAAGGTCATGGCCCATCGGGACTTTCCTCCCTATGGGCGGTCGGAATGAGCACCCACAATGAGCGGTATGACTCCCACCAGCCACCCAGAAGGATCAGCGGCCCCCGGAACTCCGGGCGATCTGGCCCGGCGCGTCCTGCACCGCCAAGGTGAGGTAGGCCTCAGCACCGAGGAGCTGGCGCAGCAAGCCGGCATCGACCCCACCTACCTCAAATACTTCGAGAGCAGTGCCGATGCCCGATTGAGTGCCGGCACCCTGAACCTCATCGCGCTGGCTCTGGACACGAGCCCGCTCGCGCTCGAGGGTGCGGATGTGGCGCGTCCAATGGCCCAGGGGAGAGGGGGCCGACACCCTGCGCTTGCACCACTGACGAAGAAGCACTGCGAGGCCCACTTGGCCGCAGGAGGGGTAGGCCGAGTGGTCTATTCCACCGAACGGGGACCCGTGGCCATTCCTGTGAATTTCGAGTTCACGGACGGGAACATCATCCTCAGCACCGACCTCGAAAAAGCCAATCACCTCGAGGAACAAGCGATGATCGGGTTTGAGATCGATCGCGTCGATGAGGCCGTGAGCGAGGGTTGGAGTGTGCTGGTCAGCGGGCAGGCACGACGAGTTGACGATCCCGAAGAAGTCGTGCGGCTTTCGTCACTCGACCTCGAGCCGTGGGCGGGCGGAACGCGTCACGTACTCGTCAAGATCGCTCCGGTGACCGTCACTGGCCGCGTCATCGTCCACGAGGCTGAACTCACCGCGGACTGAAGTATCGAGCGTCAACCTCGAGCAATAACGGCCTGCACGGCGTCGAAGGCCTCATCCACATCGTGAAGGAACTCCTGTACGCCTTGTCGCAATGTGTCGGCTGAGCCGGCGGCGTCCTCGTAGGCGACGCGGAGCTGCGACGCCGCGACGTGGTTCACGTTGCGCGCCAGATCAAGCTGCTTGGCCGCCTCCTCGCGGAGGTCGAGCTTCGCCAGATCGACCTGGACCTTGAGCTCGTCGATCCGTGTCTTCCACGCATCGATCCCACGCATCACTTCATTGACCCGGGTCGTCTCGTCCGGTGTCACCTCGGCCTCCGTCGTGGCACTTTTCGAACTGTCGGTGGTGTTGGACATGCTCAATCTCCTCGTCTGCGTCGTGTCGTGGCGGCTTGGTTCCTTGCACGGCGTGCTGATCCTCGGACACAACGACGAATGCTTTCATTGGACTCCGGGTAAGTACCGCCAGGCTAGGGAGAAAGGCCCTGATCACCTGGGACTTTGGTCCTTCCTGCGGGACCAGAGCATGTGGCCCCCCCTCCACGCAGGTGATGCCACGATCGGGTCCGCCACCACGCCGATTGCAGACTTTCGAAAGAGGACCCGCGACCTGACGCGGAGGGGACCATCGTCCCTACCCGAGAGGAGTCACCAGCCGTGAGAATTGAGTATGCGCACGCAGACAAGTCCGGGCCATCCATCGGCTCGGGCGTTTCGGGGGAGGAAGCTGTGGGTGCTCCCGCGAGGCAGTTCCGAACCAGAACGTCCGTGTTGACGTCCCCACCGAGCTATCCGAGCGACCTCGCGGCAATGGTCGTTCTGCCCGACGGCACCTGTTGCAGCCTGCGTCCGATGCGGACGGATGACGCGCAGCGGCTTGTCGATTTCCATCAGCATCTCTCTCAACGGTCGACCTACCTGAGGTTCTTTTCCGTTCATCCGACCCTTTCTGCGGACGAAGTCAAGCGCTTCACCACGGTGGACTTCGCGGACCGCTTGGCGTTGGTGGTCGAGAGAAGCGGGCAGATGCTCGCAGTGGGTCGCTTCGACCGGGTCATCGGTACCTCGGATGCCGAGGTGGCCTTCGTCGTGGCCGATGAGTACCAGCACCACGGGCTGGGGTCGCTGCTGCTCGACGAGCTGGCCCGAGCCGCCAGAGCCCGAGGTATCACGGCATTCCTGGCCGAGACGCTCTGCGAGAACAAGCCCATGCTGGACGTGTTCCATCATTCCGGCTTCGACGTGTCGACGAAGATCGAGTACGGAACCGTCTCGCTGCGCTTGGGAATCGAGACGACGGATGCCTACCGTGCTGCCCTCGCTGCACGCAACGAGAATCGGCTTGTCAGTCGTCTGCCATCGGTCGGACCCGGCGACGGTTCTGACGAATGCTGATCGTCGCCGGTCCATGTGGTGCAAGTGCACATGATGGGGGTGCGGCTCACCCTGAACAGCAGAGCAGGATCTTCTCGGTCATGGATGGAGTGCGTGACCTCCACCTCGAAGACGCCATCACCTATGTCGGCTCGCCTGAGGCGGAACTCGAGGCGCTGGCTCGGGTGCACACGACCAAGTACCTCGACGAGCTCGAGGATTTTTGCCGGCAGGGCGGCGGAGATATCGATCCCGATACGTATGCCCGATCGGACTCCTTTACGGCCGCGCGGCGAGCTGCGGGTGCCGGCCTCGAAGCGATCAGGGCGCTGGAGCGTCAGGGTGAAGGCGTCGCGTTCGTCCCGGTGAGACCACCGGGCCATCACGCTGAAACCGACCGCGCAATGGGATTCTGCCTCCTCAACAACGTTGCGGTGAGTGCGGCGGCGCTGGCGGCGAAGGGCCAGCGCGTGCTGATCGTCGACTGGGACGTCCACCACGGCAACGGGACCCAATCCATCTTCTGGGATGACCCTCGGGTGCTCTACGTTTCGATGCACCAATGGCCTCTTTTCCCGGGCACTGGAAAGGCCCAAGAGGTCGGAGGTCCGAACGCCGTCGGTCTCACGGTGAATCTTCCGCTCCCGGCAGGCGCGACCGGAGACGTCGTCCGCCGGGCATTCGAGCAGGTCGCGCACCCGGTGATCGATGGCTTTGCGCCGGATTGGGTCCTGGTGTCGTGTGGCTTCGATGCCCATCGGGCTGATCCTCTCGGTGAGCTCGCCCTCTCGACGGGAGACTTTGCCCAGCTCGCTCGGCTGGTGAGGTCATTCGTCTCTTGTCCGGGTCGTCTCGCGTTGTTCCTCGAAGGTGGCTACAGCACCCGAGCACTGCGTTCGTCGACGACCGCCGTTCTGGGCACCCTCCTGGGTGTAGATGTCGGTCTGGAGCCCCCCACAAGTGGAGGCCCCGGGCAACAGGCGGTGGCATCCACCGAGAGCGCGCGACGGTTGGCCGTCGCTGGCCTGGAAGAGGCGAGGTGCCAACGGTGAAGGCAATCGACAAGGTCGCGGTGGGTTTCGATGGCTCGCACGACTCCCGAGCAGCCCTCCTCTGGGCCGCCAGACTGGCGGCACCCACCGGCGCAACACTGAAAGTGGTGCACGCCGTGGGTCTCTTGGAGCATGCCCGACCTTCGGGACAGGAGAATCCGTATGGAGACGTGCGCGCGTTGGCTGCCGGCGCCGGAATGGACCCTTCCGGGGTGGAATGGCTCGAAGTCGATGGCAATCCCTGCTCTGCTCTTCTTCGCATGATCTCTGCGCCACATTCGGTCGACTTGATCGTTGTCGGCACTCGCGGCGCCGGAGCGCACTCCGGCTCCTTGCTGGGCAGCACCAGCCTGGAGCTGGTGGAGCACTCCAGCATCCCGGTCGTGGTCGTCCCACGCCAAGAGCCCTGAAGCGAGCCGGCCCACTCCCCCCGAAACTGACCTTGCCTGGTCCTCACTCCTCCACGCGCCGTTCGTCTCCTCGGCGGTCTCCCGGGCATCGAAGCGTCGAAATCGGCGCGCGGCCAATCGATCGTTGGGGACCTGACATGGCGTCAGAAGTCAAAGACCTGCCCCAGCGGATGGCCATTGTCAGAGCGCGCGTTGGGGCTGAGGGTCGCCGTCCTGCGGTCGCCGAGCATCACTTGGCGGCCGGAAAGTGCAACCGCTGACTGACACGGTCGTCAGGGTCTGGCTATATTCCCGCCATTGGGGTTGGGCGCGCCGGCACCACGACACGTGGGCCGGACAGATCGGGAGATGACGTATGAAGATCGTCGGGCAGGGGTCGAGTGGATCGAACCGAGCAGGAGCGCGGGCAAAGCGGCCGGCGCCGCGAGGAGCTCGGATAGGGCTGCCCGTCCTCCTGGTGGCCGCGGCGGGGGTTTTTGCGACGCCGCTCGCCGGAGTGCTGTTGACGAGTGGGCCGGCCGCGGCCGCCCCCTCCAATGCCGACCCCAACGGCGTGCTGAAGTACGGGTTCGACCTCAACAACGAGTTCGACAACGATTTCGCCCC
>Ga0302270_10001188_pt1 | contig 26748 bp, 18 predicted proteins | sample III_Bog_E2_3_FD_198773 | JGI IMG/M metagenome (GOLD analysis project Ga0302270, IMG submission 198773) | Peat permafrost microbial communities from Stordalen Mire near Abisko, Sweden - III_Bog_E2_3 | ecosystem: Environmental > Terrestrial > Soil > Wetlands > Peat | place: Sweden: Abisko... | reverse complement strand
CCGCCCAAGCCGCTGCTTGAGAAACCGCAGATCGACCAGAAGACCCTCGATGCAATCAAGCGGCAAACGCCGCCCGCGCCAGTCCAACAGCAGCCGCAACAGCAACCGCAGGTGCAGGCTCCTCCGGCTCAGCAAACACCGCCTCCTGTGCAGCCGCAGCAGCAGTCGCAGATTGAAGCGCCCCGGCCGGCCGCCGTGCCCGCCAAGCCGAGTTTCGCCATGGGCTCTGCCAACCCGCTCGACTCGCTCCGCGACGCCATGCGCGGAGCTGCCCACAACCGCGGTACCGGCGGCGGCGACCAGGGTCAGGGCCAGGGCGGCCTGCGCATGCATCCCGGCGCCGGTTCAGGCGGCGTTGAAGTGCTCTCTGACACCCAGGGCGTGGACTTCAGCGCCTGGCTGCACGCCTGGCACTTCGAGACCGAAAAAAACTGGGACCCGCTCATTCCCGACGAGGTTAACGCGCCCATCTACAAGTCCGGCATGGTCGCGGTCCGTTTCAAAGTCCTGCCCAACGGCCGTCTGATGGATGGCAGTCTGGTGCTTGAAGGCCGCTCCGGCGATGTGGCTCTGGATCGTGCCGCCTGGGGCGCTCTGACCGGCTCAAACTATCCGTCCTTGCCGCATGATTTCCACGGCCCCTATCTCGAACTGCGCGCCTTTTTTCTCTACAACATGCAGAAGCGATAAAGGGTCCGGGTTCCACAGGCTGCAGGAAACACCATTTGAAGATGTTTTGTATCAGGGCACGGCTTCAGCCGGGCCAAAAGAGCACAAAAAAGGTTCGTGCTTCAGCCCCTGCCGATCCTTTCCCATCCATCAATGTGGGCCCTGGTAAATACGAATTCACCCAGTCACGGAGCTAGCGTTTCAACTGCTCTGGCGGCGTCAGCACAAGATCGGCAACCACCTGCGCCTTGGGCTTTACGTGCAGATCGATGCCGTCCTGTTCGAGCAGCGCTTCGTAGATGGGTGTGTGCCGCCAGTGCCGCGCCAGCGCAAAGGCGCTCATGTTGGCGATCATCAGCGGCAGCACCAGGCCGTAGCCGCCCGTCATCTCGAAGATGATCAGGATCGAGGTCATGGGTGCGCGCACCGTAGCCGCAAAGACGGCTCCCATACCCACCACGGCAAAGGCGCCAATCGAATCGGTGGGGTGGTGGAAGACGGCCACGTCAATGTAGCCAACCGCCCCGCCCAGCATCCCGCCCATGTAGAGCGAGGGCGCAAAGATGCCGCCCGCGCCGCCGCTCGAATAGCTGCTCACTGTGGCTGCCAGCTTCAGCAGGCAAAGTACGGCCATCGCCGTCACCGGCAGCAGGGCCGTCGAGCCGTCCAGCGCCAGCGTGAGCGTCTTGTACGGATCGCCCGCGATGCCGTTCACATGGAAAAACCAGATGGCCGCCACCGCGAAGCCGCCCGTGGCCAAGCCGCCGATCGCCGGCTGCAACCACTTTGGTACGCGTTTCAGGCGGCGAAAGCTGGCGCGCGTCCACAGCAGCGAATCGGTAAACGCAACCGAGACGATGGCCGCCAGCAGCCCCAGCAGCGCATACCAGACCAGCGAAGAGGTGTTCCCGAGCGAGTAGTTGCGCGGCACACGGAAGACGGGGTTTGCGCCCAGGATGGTGTGCTCCACAACGGCGGCCAGCGCGGCGGCCACAATCACGCCGGAAAGCATGGTCTGGTCGAGCGAGCCAATCAGCTCCTCCAGCGTAAAGGTGACGGCGGCAATGGGCGCATTGAACGCCGCGGCGATGCCCGCCGCCATCCCGACTGACGTCATGCGACGCTGGTTGACTGGGCTGAGCCGTGCAATGCGCGAGAGAAAGCTGCTGACGCCGGCGCAGATGTGCACCGTGGGGCCTTCTATGCCGAGCGAAGCCCCGGAGCCGAGCTGAATGACGCAGAGTACGAACTTTCCAACAGTTTCCTTGATGGGAATTTGGCCGTTGCGGAAGGTGTACGCTGCTTTCACCTGCGGGATGCCGCTGCCCGCCGCGGTAGGCACAATGTAGTAGAGGCCCAGGCCCGCAATCAGAGCGCCAACAGCCGGTGTGAAGATGGTCCAGAAGATCCAGCTGTGGCCAGGCGCGGCTGTAGCCCGCTCAATCAGCACCGATTGCAGCAGCCCGATGCTCAAGTGAAAGGCCACGGCCGCCAGTCCGCACACGCCGCCCGCGACGATGGTGAAGGCCAGCAGACGCTGCCGCTCGTTGGGCATACGCCGGCCAAGCCAGGCGAGAAAACGCACGAAAATACCCTGCAAACCAACCCAATAACTCAACGGTGTGGATGCCTCAACGCGGGAAGAGCCGCACTTCAAGTATAGGAGCGAAGGAAGAACTGGGTCCGAGGCTCTGCACCTACGGCTTGGTCGCAGGCTCCGTCTGTCGCATGAACTCGGCCAGATAGTCCTTCCACACGGCAGCGGCGGTGTGCGTGCCATGGCCGCGAGTCTGGTCAGTGATGGGCAGCAGGATGAACCGAGCATGGGGAATCTGCGTGACCATCTTTTCTGCAATCCCCAGCTCCGGCGGATTGATGTAATCGTCGGCTGAGTTGATCCACAGAACCGGTGCGGTGATCTGGCCCAGCTTCGCGCTCGGGTCATAGTTCCGGCTGGCGTTCAGATAGAAAATCATGTCGTTAGCGTCGGTGGAGGCCGTGGCGTGCTCCAGGTAGCGGTCGGCGTATTGTTCGGCGGCTTGCCGCGTGGGGGCCTGCTTCTGCATTTGCAGCGGGCTCGAACCCATTACCAGGATCAACTCGGTGGCGTTGCGCAGCCCGGCTGCGGGTTGCGCAGTGTACTCACCGTTCTGCCACGCCGGGTCCAGCTTGATGGCCTGGATGCCCATGTAGCGCATCATGCGGTTGCGCCCGGCGATCGGCACAGGCAGGCAGGCGAAGGGAGCCAGCGCATCGGCAAACTCCGGATAGGTCTCGCCCCACACAAAGCTCTCCATGCAGCCCATCGAAGTGCCGAGGATCAGGCGTAGGTGGTCGATGCCCATTGCATCCAACATCTTCCGCTGGCTGTGCACCATGTCGTCGTAGTCATAGGCTGGGAAGCGCGCATGAAGGCCGTCGGAGGGCTTGGAGCTCTGTCCGTGGCCGATGTCGTCGGGCAGGATGAGGAAGTACGTCTGAATATCGAGTGGCGCTCCAGGGACGAAGAGAACGCGCGAAAAGATGGGGTTCAGTAGCGAATGGGCGTCCCCGCCTGTGCCATGCAGCAAAAGGATCGCGTTATCCACGTGCCCTGCGGCGTTGCGGTGCACCGTGCCCAGCGTGAGGTAGTGCAGTTTGAGCGCGGGCAGGGTCTCGCCGGCGCCAAAGCGGAAGTCCTTGAGCGTCTGCACGCCGTCGGTGGTGGGCCAACTTTCCAGAGCCGTCTGCGGTGCGGGCATGGACATGGTCTGGGCGGTGGCGAGCGCGGCGGAGAGAGCGAAAACGGCGAGTGCGGCAATGGGCTTCATGGGGAATGCCTCCGAGCAGCAGGGTTGACTCCAAAGATCGCCTGTTACGGAATAGGCGTCAAGTGGGAAGCGCAAAAACCATCGCGCGAGGTGAGAGTGCGGTAAAAGTACCGCGTGAGCCGCGCATGTCGCTTCCGCCCGAGACGGCGTCCACGATAGAATTTCAGCGGAAACCCATGCCGAACCGCACTTCCCAATCCGGTATGCTGCAGCTCAAGCGGTTCCGCCACGGACGCCCCGACCGTGGACGGCGCACCTGCTGCTGAGTAATCTATCCAGTTGATTGGTTTTCTGCCGGAGCTGATGAATCGCCCGGCTGGCCGGTGGGATGCGCTCTCCCGGCGCTCCCCAGGCCGAACTCCTCCATTGATCCGCCCGCGTGCGGATAGAAAGGTCATTCCCCGATGAACAGCTTTGAGAGCCGGTCCACACTTCAATCCGGCAACCGTTCCTATACCTATTTCCGGCTGCCTGCGCTGGAGGCGCGCGGCCTGAACCTGAGCCGGCTGCCGTTTTCGCTCAAGATCCTGCTGGAAAACCTGCTCCGTCGCGAGGACGGCGTCAATGTGACCGCCGGGGACATCGAATTTCTGGCCAAGTGGGATGCCAAGGCCGAGCCCAGCCGCGAGATCGCCTACATGCCGGCCCGCGTCCTGATGCAGGATTTTACCGGCGTTCCCGCAGTTGTCGATCTTGGCGCCATGCGCGACGCCATCAAGACCCTGGGCGGCGATCCGGCCCGCGTCAATCCGCTCATCCCCGCCGAGCTGGTCATCGACCACTCCGTGCAGGTGGACGAGTTCGGAACCGCCGCCGCGTACGGCGCTAACTCGCTGCTTGAGTTCCAGCGCAACCGCGAGCGCTACGCCTTCCTCAAGTGGGGCCAAACCGCCTTCCGCAACTTCTCCGCCGTGCCTCCCGGCATGGGCATCTGCCACCAGGTCAACCTTGAGTACCTGGCCCGCGTAGTGTTTACCGACGAGTCTGGCAGCGAGACGGTCGCCGGGGCCCCCGACGACAGGTCTTCGTCGACGGGGTGGTTGGCGTATCCCGATACCGTCGTCGGCACCGATTCGCACACCACCATGATCAACGGCCTCGGCGTGCTCGGCTGGGGAGTGGGCGGCATTGAGGCTGAGGCGGCCATGCTCGGCCAGGCTGTCTCTATGCTGGTGCCGCAGGTTGTCGGCTTCAAGCTCACCGGCAAACTGCGTGAGGGCGCCACGGCCACCGATCTGGTGCTGACCGTAACCCAGGCGCTGCGCAAGCTCGGCGTCGTCGGCAAGTTCGTCGAGTTCTACGGCCCCGGCGTCTCTGAGCTGGCTCTCGCCGATCGCGCCACCCTCAGCAACATGGCCCCCGAGTACGGCGCAACCTGCGGCATCTTCCCCGTCGATGCCGAGACCCTCCGCTATCTCAGGCTCTCCGGACGCAGTGAAGAGCAAATCGCCCTCGTCGAGGCCTACTACAAGGCGCAGGGCATGTTCCACACCGTTGGCTCGCCTGAGGCTGAATACACCACCACTATTGAGCTCGACCTGGACAACGTCGAGCCCAGCGTGGCCGGACCCAAGCGCCCGCAGGACCGCGTTCTGCTCAGGAACGCCGCCGCCAGCTTTGCCGAGCAGTTGCCCGCCTTGCTTTCGCCCACCGCCAAGCCCCTGGGCACGCGCACGGCCGAGGTGTGGGACCGCCATCCGCTCATCGATACCTTTGCCACCGCCGATGCCGTCTCTCACCGCACCACCACGGTGAACGAGCGCTTCGGCGTCGAGCCAGACAAGTATCTCGATCATGGCTCGGTGGTCATCGCCGCCATCACCAGCTGCACCAACACCTCCAACCCCAGCGTCATGCTGGCCGCTGGCTTGCTCGCCAAGAAGGCTGTCGAAAAGGGCCTCACCGTTCCGCCTTGGGTCAAAACCTCGCTCGCGCCCGGCTCCCGCGTCGTCACGGACTACTACCAGAAGGCCGGCCTGCTGCCTTACCTTGAAACGCTGCGCTTCAACGTGGTCGGCTACGGCTGCACCACCTGCATCGGCAACTCGGGGCCGCTGCCGACCGACGTCTCGAAGTCGATCGAGGAGCATGGTCTGGTGGCTGTCAGCGTGCTCAGTGGCAACCGCAACTTCGAAGGCCGCGTCAACGTGGACGTCCGCGCCAACTACCTCATGAGTCCGCCGCTGGTGGTGGCCTACGCCCTGGCCGGCAAGATCGGCCACAACTTCGACACCGATCCGCTGGGCAAAGACAAGGACGGCCAGCCGGTCTATCTGAAGGACATCTGGCCAACGCAGGCCGAAGTGGCTGCGGCCATTGAGAAAGGCGTCTCCAGCGAAGGCTTCCGCCGCGAGTACGCCACTGTAAGTCTCGGTGACGCGAACTGGCAAGGGCTGCAGTTCCCCACCGGCGACGTCTACCAGTGGGAGCCCGACTCCACCTACATCCGCCAGGCGCCTTACTTCGACGGCATGGCCAAGACCCCTGCTGCGGTCACTGACATCCTTGGCGCGCGCGTACTGGCCGTGCTGGGCGATTCAGTCACCACCGACCACATCTCGCCCGCCGGCTCCATCAAGGCCAACGGCCCCGCAGGCAAGTATCTCGCGGCCAACGGCGTCAAGGCGTCAGACTTCAACAGCTACGGCTCACGCCGCGGCAATCATGAAGTCATGGTGCGCGGCACCTTCGCCAATGTGCGCCTCAGGAACAAGCTCGCTCCCGGCACCGAAGGCGGCGTCACGCGTCTCTTGCCTGAGGGCGAGCAGATGTCCATCTTCGACGCCAGCGTGACCTACGCTGAACGCAATGTGCCTCTGGTGATCCTGGCCGGCAAGGAGTACGGCTCAGGCTCCTCGCGCGACTGGGCCGCCAAGGGCCCCAAGCTCCTCGGCATCCGCGCCGTGATTGCCGAGAGCTACGAGCGCATCCACCGCTCCAACCTCGTCGGCATGGGCATTCTCCCCTTGCAGTTTGCTCCCGGCGAAAACGTCGAATCGCTCGGCCTCACAGGCGAGGAGGTCTTCGACTTTCCCGGACTCACCGCACTGTTGTCATCGAAGTTCGCCGGAGGCAAAACCCTCGAAGTCACAGCCACCGCAGCCGACGGCACCAAGAAGACCTTCAAGGCAGTCGTCCGCATCGATACCCCGCAGGAGATCGAGTACTACGAGCACGGCGGCATCCTGCTCTACGTGCTGCGGCAGTTAGCAGAGAAGTAGGCTGCGGATCTGTGGTTCGTCGAGCCCCTACGGGGCGCGACGTTCTGCCTGGGATGCTTTCCCAGGATTCCCCCTTCGCCTTCGCTCAGGGGCCATCCATGGACTATTCTCGTCACCTTCCTCCGGGTCGTTCAGATGCCGCAACCGTGCCCCGTACGGGGCACCGTGCCAATAGCCCAGTACGGAGCGTAGCGACGTGCTGGGATGCGGTTCAGCAATAGGTCTCGCGCCCCTTGGGGGCGCGGTGCAGTCCGGGGATTCAACCACGAACAAGACAACCCGGATGCGCCCATCCCCTCCCCCTTCCGGCCACCCCGCTCTCGCGATCCGCGCTATACTCCCCCATGCGGAACGAATTCACGGCAGTCATTGAGCGCGACGGAGAATGGTACGTTGCCTGGTCGCCGGAGATTCCCGGAGCCAACGGGCGGGGGCGCACGATGGACGAGTGCCGCCAGAGCCTCAGCGATGCCATCCGGCTGATCCTCGATGAACAGCACAAAAGCAAATAATGTAAGTTCGAAAATCTGTTACGCCACCTGTTCCAGCCGTGCATGATGCCGGGTGCCCCAGGTCCCTCGCGAGGGACCTGGGGCACCCGCACCCAGAACTCTATACCAAGTGGATAACGCCTTAGATGTCGAGGTTCTTCACATCCAGGGCATTATCCTCGATGAACTTTCTGCGCTTCTCGACGTCTTCGCCCATCAGCGTGGTGAAGATTTCGTCGGTTGCCACCAGGTCTTCGAGCTTGACCTCGAGCAACGTGCGGTGCTCAGGGTCCATGGTGGTTTCCCACAGTTGCGTGCTGGTCATCTCGCCCAGGCCCTTGTAGCGCTGCACCTGATAGTCCTTCTTGCCCTGCTCCACAATATAGGAGAACAGCTCGCGCGCCGTCTGTTTTTCCACCGGATCGCGAGGAAGGCGAGAATTGCCGCGCTTCTGTGTCTGCTTGGTTTCAGCGACCTCTGTGCCCGTGCCTGTGCCCTCTGCATCTTCGGCTTCCTCGGCATCCGCAGCGGCTACGGCCGCGGGCGTCTTGGTGGCGAACTCGATAAGGAAGGGCGGCTCCAAGAATTCCTTGATGAGGTTGTACTTGGCCATCATCTGGCGGAACTCGGGGCTCGAAGACAGATTGCGATTGATAATGCGCGTAGCGCCCTGCGCATCGGTAAAGCTCACAGACCACGTGTGATGCTCTTCATCCTCAACCGGATCGGCTACCTTGAACTGAAGGTCGTCGGCCATAGCGACGATCTGCGCATGGAGCGCAACGATCTTCTCGGGAACTTCGCCTTCGATCTTCGACTCGAAGTCAGCGCGACTGGTGAGCTCCATGCGGGCCAGCATCTCAGTAATCTTCTCATTGCGGATGTGGTGATCGACCTTGTCCACAAAGCTGAGGTACTCGTTAAGCGTGCCCATGAAACGGGAGAGCGCGGAGCCCTCGATTATTCCGGCGGCCTCACCGTGGGTGACGACCATTCCATCGGCGGCGCGGTTGACCATCACCTTCAGGAACTCGCGCTCGTCCTTGATGTACTGCTCGCTGCGTCCCTTCTTGATCTTGAACAAGGGAGGCTGTGCGATGTAGATGTGCCGTTGCTCGACGAGCTGCCGCATGTGGCGGAAGAAGAAGGTGAGCAGCAGCGTGCGAATGTGAGAGCCGTCGACGTCGGCATCGGTCATAAGGATGATCTTGCCGTAGCGCAGCTTGGAGATGTCGAAGTCGTCCTTGCCGATGCCGCAGCCGAAGGCGGTGATCATGTTGCGGATTTCTTCGTGGCCCAGCATCTTGTCGTAGCGGGCCTTCTCCACATTCAGGATTTTTCCGCGCAAGGGCAGAATGGCCTGGAAACGGCGATCGCGGCCCTGCTTGGCGGTGCCGCCTGCGGACTCGCCCTCGACCAGGTAGACCTCGCAGCGTTCTGGGTTACGCTCAGAGCAATCGGCCAGTTTGCCGGGCAAACCGCCAGAGTCGAGCGCGCCCTTGCGACGGGTCAGGTCGCGAGCCTTGCGTGCGGCCTCGCGTGCGCGAGAGGCTTCAATCGCTTTGTTGATGATGCGCTTTGCAATGGGCGGGTTCTGCTCAAGGAAGGCGCCCAAACGCTCGTTGACGAAGGCCTGCACGATGCCGGCGATGTCGGAGTTGAGCTTGCCCTTGGTCTGGCCCTCGAACTGCGGCTGCGACAGCTTGACGCTGATGACCGCAACAAGCCCTTCGCGCACGTCGTCGCCGGAGAGATTCTCTTTCAAATCCTTGAACAGGCCCAGCTGCTGGCCGATGGCGTTGATGGTGCGGGTGAGCGCGGTGCGGAAGCCGGAGAGGTGCGTGCCGCCGTCCACCGTATTGATGTTGTTGGCGAAGGTGAAGATGGTCTCGGAGTAGCTATCGTTGTACTGCAGCGCGATCTCGATCTCGACGCCGTCGCGCGGAGCTTCCATCACAATGGGCTTGTCGTGCAGGACGGCCTTGCCGCGGTTCAAGTGCTTGACGAACTCGGTGATGCCGCCAGCGTATCGGAACTCAGACTTGCGGGGCTCGCCGGTTTTGGCATCGGCCGTGCGCTCGTCCGTGAGCGTGATCTCGAGGCCCTTGTTCAGGAAGGCCAGCTCGCGCAGGCGCTGGGCCAGCGTGTCGTAGTTGTACTCGGTGGCGGTAAAGATGCTCCTGTCGGGCAGGAAGTGGACCTTGGTGCCGCGGCGCTTGCTCTTGCCACCCTTGCGCAGTTCGCTGACCGGATCGCCGCAGCTGAAGTCCATCTCCCAGGCAAAGTCGTCGCGCCAGATCTCGACGTTGAACTCCTGCGACAGCGCGTTGACGCAGCTGACGCCGACGCCGTGCAGGCCGCCGGAGACCTTATAGGTAGAGGCGTCAAACTTGCCGCCGGCATGAAGCTTGGTCAGCACCACCTGCACGGCAGGCATCTTCTCGCCATTAGGTAAGGTCTTCAAATCCACCGGGATACCGCGGCCGTCGTCGATGACGGTAACGGAGTTGTCAACATGGATGATGACGTCGATGCGGGTGGCGTAGCCTGCCAGCGCCTCATCGACTGAGTTGTCGACCACCTCGTAGACCAGGTGGTGCAGGCCCATGTCACCAGTCGAGCCGATGTACATGGCCGGGCGCAAGCGCACCGCCTCAAGGCCTTCGAGGATCTTGATGTTGTCGCTGGTGTAGCTGTCGTTGTCGCCGTGTCTAACGGGGGGATTCAGGGGATCAGTCGCCATGGGAGAAACCTAACCTGGGTTGGAGCAGTGGAAGCCTCCGCACGGGCCCAAAATTGCGGGCGCCGGGGCGAGGCTGGAACAGGGACTAACTTCGTGGAAAAAAGGCGGTTTGCATACATCGAAACCTGTCTTATTTTACCACGCGCGAGGGGTGTAAAAAGCTGTTTCAGGAGCAGCGACTCCGGAAGCGGGGGAAGGAGAAGTTGGGTACCGACGAGGGATTACCTTGCGGGGATATGACGATGGTAATCAAACCTATTATTAGTTAGTAAGTATATGAAAAATATAGACTTATTTCTATTACGAGAGTACTATCCGAGTATGCTGGTTTACCGGCAAATTGTCGAAGGATTTCCGAGAGGTTACTAACTATGAAACTCATTGTGCGCGTTCTCGCCCTCCTGGTCGTTGTTGCTGGCTTCGCCGCTGCCTCGCTGTCGTCTGCCTCCACCAAGCCTCTCGCCAGCCACCAGTCGGCAACGTCGCATTTCCCTATCGCCCTTTGCGGGCCTGGAATTCCGGGCTGCAATCAGTAAAGTTTTCGCCGCAACGAAAAACCTTGCCATGTCACACAAAAGTGTCACGAGTCGTGGCACTTTCCGGTTGAGATCGCAGGCTGTGAGCGCTATTCTGAGAAAGCTTTCAGGAGCGTGCAGGCGGCTTATGTCTTCAGACCATGCAATGACAGTTCTGGGCGGCGTCGAGTTTATCCTCACGACGATTCTTGGCCTTCTGTTCTGGAAGAAGGGGCTCCACCGAAAGTTTCGGGCGATGGGGACTTACCTAGGTTTGCGGGTCTTCTCCGCACCGATCTTGTTCGTGCTCATGACCGGGAGCCTGAGGACCCACTCCGCATCCTGGTACATTAGCTATTTTTTGTTCTCTTGGGCGGTCTACATCTCCAGCGCGGGGCTGATATTTTTCATTTGCATGGAGGTCTTTCGCACTGCTTTGGCTGGCTTGTCCGGTCTGATGCGGTTTGGTCTGGTGATCTTCCGTTGGGCAGTCGTGGTTTCTTTGATCGTGACCTTTGCAAATACATCGTTTGCTCACCGGGGAATGATGATTCTTCCCGACATTGGCCTTGGGTTGATGCGCTCAATAAGCATTCTTGAATTGTGTTTGTTGGCCTTTCTTGTATTGAGCATGAATGCATTGCAAATACCGATGCGGAGTATGGCATTTGGTATCGCCTTTGGCTTCGGCCTCATATCAGCCGACGAATTCATCGCTTCTTCATTGTTCTCTCACAATGCGGCAATGACAGCTCCGTTGCAGTTTGTCTATGAAGCGGTAGTTCTGTTGGCCTTTGGGCTTTGGATCGCCTATGCATTCCTGCCGCAAGTCGAGCGCAAGCCTATTGTTGTTCCTGTTAATTCGCCCATCTATCGCTGGAATGAGATCGCTACCGCATTGGGCTATACCGGGACTCAGGTGGCGGTGCAGCAGCCGACCAACGGCTTCTTCCTTACAGATGTGGAGAATGTTGTGGAGCGGGTGCTGGCCAGGAATCTGAAGAAGAATGAGTCGAAGACGTAAGGGCAGGAATCAGGGAATTGGGAATGCAAAAGGCCACGGCTCGCGCCGTGGCCTTTTCTTGTGATCTGCTGCGAGCCTACTCTGCTGCGATGGGCTCGATTGCGGCAAAGCGACCGCGGTTACCGTGGTCGCTGAACTGGACGCGGCCTGAGACCTTGGCGAACAGGGTGTCGTCAGAGCCAATGCCGACGTTGAGGCCCGGCTTGATGCGGGTGCCGCGCTGACGCATGATGATGGTGCCGCCGGTAACGATCTGGCCGGCAAAAGCCTTCACGCCGAGCCGCTGCGCGTTGGAGTCGCGTCCGTTAGTGGAGCTGCCTCCGCCTTTTTTGTGTGCCATAGCGAATTCCCTTCTGAAGAAAGAGTGTGCGCGCCTTAGACGGCGGCGGTGTAGGTCACGCCGTCGGCCTCGATGGCCTTGATGCGCACCTCGGTAAAGTTCTGACGGTGCCCCTGCAGCTTCTTGTACTGCTTCTTGCGCTTCAGGTGGAAGACCAGAATCTTGTCGCCGCGGCCTTCGCCGAGGATCTCAGCAGTTACCTTGGCCGTTGCGGGCTTGGCGATGGAGCCGGGCTCACCGCTGACGGCCAGCACGTCGCTGAACTCAACCGTCTGGTCGCCGGACGGGATGGTCTCGATCTTGACCACATCGCCGGGTGCGACGCGGTACTGCTTGCCACCGGTGCGAATCACTGCGTACATGAAAAATCCTCCAGCACGCTGGTTCGAGCCAGGTGCATCAAACTCGTATCGTGTGCTCGGTTGGGCCGGATACAGGAGAAACTGCATCGGGAGGGGACGCACACACGCCAGAGGCGGTCAATCCACAAAGCTCCCGCACACCCCCATAAGGGTGCATCGCCAAACTCTACGATTCTATCGTTAAACGGAGGGCGGGGTCAATCGAACTGCAGAGCGGACGACATTTACCACGGATATGAAACCAAATCGGTGCAAATCTGGCTTTCATGCGGCCACGAACCATCGGGACCAGCGGGCCTTAACCGTCAGAACTGCGGCCTTTATTGACCCGGCCCTCAAATAGAAGCACTGTGCCCCATCCATTTCGCAGGTTTTTTTGCGAAATGGGTGGGAAGCCGACACACTATCTAGGGACCGGGTCTATAACCGTCAGAACTGCGGCCTTGAGGCCCCGAGGGACGGCTCTAAGAATCGGTCTAATAACTTGCTGTAAGAGATCGTTCTTGAAAGGGCATGGCCTCAGCCATGCCGAAAATGTCCAACAAAATCAACGCGGGCTTTACATGTCGCGGAAAACTCGAATTCAGGGATGTTCGAAAGGGCACGGTCAGGCATAGACCGTAGTCAGAGGCCCTCTACGCTTCAACCAATACCGGAGCCGCCGCGCTCGGTTGCTGCTCATCCTGTGGCGGCTGCACACGCACCAGTTCCCAGGCCGAGCGGTCCTTCAAGAGCCGCGAGACCAGCGCGGTGTGCATGGCGTGCCCGGCGCGCTCAGCCACCACGTGGCCCTCAATGCGGCGGCCCACCAGCGCCAGATCACCGATCAAATCCAGAACCTTGTGGCGCACATACTCGTCGGGAAAGCGCAGTGGCCCGTTTTCCGGCCCGTTCGGTCCCAGTACGATGGCGTTTTCCGGGCTCGCGCCGCGGATCAGTCCCATGTCGCGCAGGCGGCTCTCGTCAGCCTTGTAGCCAAAGGTACGCGCGGCGGCAATCATCGCGCCGTAGGTCTCCGTGGCCAGATCGATGCTGGTGTATTGCCGCCCGATGGGCGAGGGAAAATCGATAGCATAGGTAATACGGTAACCGCTGCCCGGATATACACCGATGAACTTGTTGCCTTCCCTCACCTCGACCGGCTTGAGCACGCGGATCAGCTCGCGACGGCGGCGCTGCTGGCGGATACCCACCCGCTCAAACGCTTCCACGTAAGGCAGCGAACTGCCGTCCAGAATAGGCAACTCCAGGTTGTCCAGCTCCACAATTACGTTATCGACGCCCATGCCGATCAAGGCTGACAGCAGGTGTTCGGTGGTGGAGATCAGCACGCCCTGAAGCATCAGGCTGGTGGCGTAACTTACCTTGGCCACGTTGCGGCCCGTTGCCGGAATCTCGAAGTTGTCCAAATCGGTACGCCGGAAGACGATGCCGGCCCCGGCCGGCGCAGGCAGCAAGCGCATCGTCACCGGGGCCCCGGAATGCAGGCCAACTCCAGTGAACTCAATGGGCGCGGCCACCGTCTGTTCCGTGTGTCCTACTCTTCGCAAACACAATCTCCGGGAAACACCGCAATCGGGCTGAACCCGCAACCTGATTAGACTAGTCGCTCGGACCAAACTCTGTACTGTGGCATTTTTGCCACACTCTGCGGATGATCGGCAAACTGCTTTTCCCAAATTCGCTGCTGTACCCTTTTGTTAACCGTCGTAGAATCAAAACGACCGTGCGACCTCTCATGCACTGGAGGCGTTCGATCGAGGTTTTCATGCCCAACACCGAAGTTGCCTCCATTCCCATGCGCGCCTTTCTTGCCGGTGCTCGTCGCAAGCAGTTTGAACTGCTCAAGTTCACTGAGGCGCTGGTGCGCGCCGAGTCGCCCTCATCGGATAAAGCCGCTGTAGACGCCTGCATGGCTCTGGCATCGGACCGTGCCCGCGCGCTCGGAGCCCGCGTCAAGCTCCATCGCCAGCGCCAGCACGGCAACCTGCTGGAAGCCCGCTTCGGCCCGCGCCGCAAAGATCCATCGAACCGCGTGCTGCTGCTCGGCCATCTCGACACCGTTTGGCCCATCGGCACGCTTGCGCGCATGCCCTTTGTCCTCAAGGATGGCCGCCTCTCCGGCCCCGGCGTGCTCGACATGAAGGCCGGCGTCGCCATGGCCTTTGCCGCTCTCGAAATCCTGACCGAAGCCGATCTGCTCCATCGCGAAATTGTGCTCCTGCTCAACTCCGACGAGGAGATTGGCAGCCCCGTCTCGCGGCCCGTTACCGAAGCGCTCGCCGCCCAGTGCTCGGCCGTCTACGTGCTTGAAGCGGCTCAGGGCCTGGCCTGCAAAACCGCTCGCAAAGGCACCGGCATCTTCCGCATCGACATCTTCGGCCAGGCTGCTCATGCTGGCGTCGACTTCGAAAAAGGCGCATCGGCCCTGCGTGAACTGGCCCGCATCATCGAAACCGTCAGCGGCTGGACCGACCTGAAGCGCGGCCTTACCGTGAGCGTGGGCGTGGCCGGCGGAGGCGTCAAAACCAACGTGATTCCCGCCCACGCCTTTGCCGAGATCGATGTCCGCATTGCGCGCAAGGCTGACGGGCCACGCATTGAACGCCGCTTTCCAGGCCTCAAAGCTACGGACCGCCGCTGCGCGCTCACCATCACAGGCGGCATCAATCGCCCGCCCATGGAGCGCAAGGCCGGCACCGTCAAGCTCTTCCGCCGCGCCCGCGCGCTGGCCGCGGAACTGGGCTTTGTCCTCGATGAGGCTTCAACCGGGGGAGCATCCGACGGCAACTTCACCGCCGCGCTCGGCATTGCCACCCTCGACGGCCTTGGCGCCGTAGGCCAGGGTGCGCACGCCGCCCACGAGCATCTGCTGGTGGAACATCTGGCCCCGCGCACCGCGCTGTTAGCGGCTTTGCTGGCTAGCTGATCCGGCCCGGCAGCCTGATAAACTCCGAAAAGACGCACCAACCAAGCTGGAGACTGCACCAACCATGAAATTTCATCCCTTTTTGCTCGTAATGGTAGCTTCGGCAGCCATCGCCGTCGCGCAAACCGCGCCCAAGGCCGCCCCCCACGCCACAACCGCCGCGCACCCGGCAGCTTCCGCGCTTCCGGCGGGCATTCCTCCGGTCGCGGGCATCAAGAAGATCGCCTTTGCTCTCTGCTATCAGGAGATCAAAATCGGCACTGGCCCGGTGGCCGAGCCCAACAAGGTTTACAAGGTGGCCTACACTGGCTGGCTGGCCGCCGACGGCCGCAAGTTCGACGCTTCAGCCGACCACCCCGAGCAGCCCGTCATGGGACACGATCTGCAACCCGTCAAGAACCCCGACGGCTCCATCAAGAAAGCTGCCGGTCAGCCCATCCTCTTCCCGCAGGGCTATGGCCGCGTCATTCCCGGCTGGGACCAGGGCTTTGAGGGCATACGCGTGGGCGGCAAACGCCGCCTCTTCATCCCCTACCAACTGGCGTACGGCGTATTGGGCCGCCCGACCGGCGATCCCAAGGACCCAGGCATTCCAGCCAAGGCCGACCTCATCTTCGACATTGAGCTGCTGGACGTCATCGACATGCCAGCCATGCCCGCCGGCCACGCGGGAATGGGCGCAACGCCCGGTGGACATGTCGGAATCGGAGGCACTCTGCCGGCCGGTCATCCGCCGGTAACCACGCACGCTCCGCAGCCCGTGGCTCCAGAACAGCCTGCCGCACCGGCAGCCCCTGCAACTCCAGCAGCACCGCCAACTCCGACAACACCGGCCAGCGCACCACAGGCCAAGTAAGCAGCGCAATCAACCCACCCGTGCCCCACAGGCTCTTTCGCACATTGCGAAAGGACATGTGGGGCACAGCTTTTTGTGTCCAACCGGACTGTCGTCTGCCTGCTGTTACGCAGTCCTCTCCTTTGCGATCACGCTTCCGGCGCCCGCCCAGCCCACACCGCACCGTGCCCCGTCCTCGCGCCTTTTTTTGGTGCGAGGGCGGGATAGCAGAACCCCTGACCGACGGCATTGCTTTCCCACCCTTGCCGCGATGAAACTGCGGCAAGGATGGGGCACGGGAGAGGGTCGGCACGGACGCACTGCGCACCCTATTGATCCGGCCCTCAAGTAGAAGCATCGTGCCCCATCCATTTCGCCTGTTTTATCGCGAAATGGGTGGGATGCCTACAGACTATTGAAGGGCCGGATCAATAACACACCCCATGAAAGACTGCCGTCTATCAGCCGTTCACCGCGCTCAGCTCCGGCGTCGCCGCCAGGAGCCTTTGCGTATAAGGCTCACGCGGCGCGGCGCACAACGCCTCAGCCTCACCTATCTCCACCAGCCGTCCGCGTTCCATTACCGCAATCCGCGTGCTCAGGTAGCGCACCAGCGGCATGGAGTGCGAGATAAATAGATAGGTCAACCCCAGCGTCTGCTGCAACCCCTTGAGCAGGTTCACCACCTGCGCACCCACACTCACATCCAGTGCTGAAACCGGCTCGTCCAGGATCAGCAGCCGCGGCCGCAGCGCCAACGCGCGCGCAATGTTGATGCGCTGTCGCTGCCCGCCGGAAAACTCATGCGGATGCCGCCTGAGAGCCTGCTCGTCGAGGCCCACCTCAGCCAGCAGCTCCACGGCCTTGGTGCGCAATGCAGTGCGGCTCGTATCGAACCCAGCGTCGCGTCCGTGAATGATGAACGGCTCGGTAACGATGTCCAGCACCGTCATACGCGGATTCAGCGCGCCATAGGGATCTTGAAAGACCGGCTGCATCTGGCGGCGCAGGCGCTTCAGTTCAACGGCTGAGGCGCGCGCCACATCCACACCGTCCACGCGAACCAATCCCGCGCTCGGCGTCACCAACCCCAGAATCATCCGCGCCATAGTCGTCTTGCCCGAGCCCGACTCGCCGGCCAGGCCCAGCGTCTCGCCCGCTTCCATCGCGAACGAGACGCGGTCCACAACCGTCTGCTCCACCGTACGGAGCCCCATCCTGCGCGGATAGGTCTTTGTAACCGCGTCCACCTCAACCAGCGCCATAAATCGATAGTAAACGCCGCAGCGTATCTTAGAAGCTGTCTAAAAACTCAGCTTCGGTCGAAGGGTACGGGCTTTAGCTGGAGGGTACGGGCTTTAGCCCGTACATTAAAGGTCGAAGTAGAACAGGGCTTTAGCCCCCGAGGGAATCGATTTCAGACCTTTGCAGTCCCTCGGCGGCTAAAGCCGGATAGCTTTTTGATCCTACAACGGACGGGCTGAAGCCCGTCCCCTTCATCGTCCACAAGTTATTAGACGGGCTCTTACCGTGCCAGCACTTCGGCAGCAGCCAGGAACCAGGGATCGAGCGGCTTGTGACCCGTCACCACCGTCGCCAGTGGTGTGGTAATCGCTTCGCCGCGCGACATTCCCACCAGTACGCCCGTGTTGCCATTGATCAATTGTTCAACGGCCTCGCTGCCCAACCGCGTTCCCAGCAACCGATCCGCACAGGTCGGCGTCGCGCCGCGCTGAATGTAGCCCAGAACCGTCGAACGGAACTCGTATCCGTGCAGCAGCTTCTTTTCGCGGAACTGTTCGCAGAGCCCTTCGGCGTTGTACTTCGCGCCTTCGGCCACCACGATGATCGCGTGCGGCTTGCCGCGATCGTACGCATCCTGAATGCGCGCCGCCAGTTGCTCCGGCACCACTTCCACCTCAGGTATCACAATCGCCTCAGCGCCGCCGGCAACGCCAGCCATCAGCGCCAGGTAACCACACTTGCGGCCCATCACTTCCACCAGCAGCGCTCGCCGATGCGACGACGCGGTCACCTTCAAATTGTCTATAGCATTCAGCGCCACATTCAGCGCCGTATCCACGCCGATCGTCACATCCGATCCGTACAGATCGTTGTCAATTGTCGATGCCACGCCCACCACCGGAAAGCCCATCTCGTGCAGTGCATTGGAGCCGGTCTGCGTGCCGTTGCCGCCAATCACCACCAGGCCGTCGATGCCCGCACCGCGCATCCGGCGCAGAGCCAGCTCACGGCCCTCTTCGCTATGGAACTCCGAACTCCGCGCGCTGCCCAGAATCGTTCCGCCGCGCTGCACAATGTTGCTTACATCGCGGGGTCCGAGCCGCTTGAAGTTGCCCTCGATCAGCCCCGAGTAGCCCTGATACACACCCCATACGCTCAACCCGCGCGACACGCCGGTTCTCACCACGGCGCGGATCGCGGCATTCATGCCCGGCGCATCTCCACCACTCGTCAAGACTGCAAGATTCTTCATGCAAATTTCTCCTTAAGGCGATCATTTTCAGAATATCGAAGATGGCGCAACTCAGGACGTGATTCGTGTCACCAACCGGCAACGAGACAGCGCTGGATTCCTGAATTGGCGTAAACGAAACGCACGCACCCAACTGGCTTCCGGCTCAACAAAACACCATCGCGCAATGCCCTGCGATGCCCCCTGTGAACTTCGGAAAGAGAGCGACCAGGCATTCAAAGAGATCCGCACTCATTGTGAAAATTTGTCGGCCACAGCACCCGCGCCCCGGAGGGGCCGCGCGAAAATAGCCCAGGGTGAAGCGCAGCGAAACCCTGGGAACAGGCCCTCCCGATCATCCCCGCCCTGGAAGGGCGGACGAAACATGCCGCAAAAGATCGCCCACGCCTATTGATCCGGCCCTCAAATAGAAGCATCGTGCGCCATCCATTGCGCAGGTTTTTCGCGAAATGGGTGGGAAGCCCACACACTACTCAAGAGCCGGATCAATAATCAGCCAACCGCACCCTCATCCCTCCAGCTTCGGATGCAGCTTGTGGAATCCCGTCGCCTCCTGATACGCGCGCCCCATCGCCACCAGATGCGCCTCCTGGTAGAGACCTGCCAGAAACGTAATCGAAACCGGCGTGCCCGGCCCGCCAATATCGTCGTGATCGCCATCGTCAATCGCTGGTGGCCTGGGCGCATCGGCCCCACGCAATCCGTTGGGCACAATCAACGCCGGATGCCCAGTAAGGTTCGTCGCAATCAACTGCGCGTCCGTCGATGGCGTAACGATAACGTCCACCTTCTCAAACAGCGCAGAGAGCTGCCGCACGGCAACAGTGCGCAACCGGTTGGCCTGGATGTACTCCACCGCCGGATAGAGCCGCGCCACGCGGAAGGCATTCGGCCAGTCCTCCGGCCCCTGCTCGGTCAGCAGATGATCGCGGCCCGTCATGGTGAGTTCATCGAAGGCTGCCGCAGCCTCGGCCGTCAACAACCCAGACATCGCGGCCCAGGGCAACTTCGGCAGCTCGACAGGAATCAGCGCAACGCCCATCGCGCGCAGCTTGTCCAGCGCAGCTCGCTCATAGCGCTGGTCGTAGAGCCGCCGCGCGCGACTCTCGCGGGCCTCCTGATTTTGCCCCTCGCGCAGCTTGCGCGCCGCATCGCTCTCGCCCTCTTTCTCTTCTTCGAGCTTGAGCAGCGGAGGCACATCGAACTCCGACTTCAAATAGCCCACGCGCAGCTTCTTCCAATCCACAGACTGACCGCCAAATGCCGCTCCCGGAAAAACAGAAATATCCTTGCCGTCGGGCCCGGCAATGTCTGCCAGAATCAGCGCGCAATCTTCCGCGCTGCGTGCAATAGGACCGAGCTTGTCCATCGTCCAACTCAGCGCCATGGCTCCCGTGCGCGGCACCAGGCCAAAGCTCGGGCGCAACCCAGTTGTACCGCAGCGCGTCGAAGGTGAACTGATCGAGCCCAGCGTCTCCGAACCCATCGCGAAGCCCACGCACCCCGCCGCCACCGCGCAGGCCGCGCCAGCCGACGAGCCACTCGATCCCTGCGCCGGGTTCCACGGATTGCGCGTGCGCCCGCCGAACCACTTGTCGCCCATGGCCAGCGCCCCCAGTGAGAGCTTGGCCACCAGCACAGCGCCCGCCGCATCCAGCCGCTCCACCACCGTTGCATCCACGTCGAACATCTGATGTTCAAAGCCGCCCGCGCCCCACGTGGTCGGGTAGCCTTTCACCGCCAGCAGATCCTTCGCGCCCCAGGGAATCCCGTGCAGCGGCCCACGATAGTTACCCGCCGCAATCTCCTCATCCGCCTTCTTCGCCTGCGCCATAGCGCGGTCTTCCAGCAGCGTGATGACGAAGTGCAGCTTCGCGTCGTAACGCTTGATGCGGTCGAGGTGCATGCGGGTAAGGTCTACGGACCTGATCTTCCCGAAACCCACAGCCTTTCCAAGTTCGAGCACAGACCAGAACGCCATCTCCTCAATATTCGTGGGGATGGGCCGGTGTCCATATCCGCCATCGTCGGTAATCGTAATCGCCTGCTCGCCACGAACCGGCGGAAGCGTGCTGCACTCAGCGGCCTTGTGCTCCTTCGCCGCCGCCTGCGGATGAAAAACAAACGCCGGTGGCACATCGTTCGGCAGGTGAAACGCGCGCACCGCCTCAAACCCGCCGCGCTGATCGCTGAGCCCGCCCATCATCATCGCCTTCTGCTCCGCCGTGAAAGGCCCAACCCCAGCCATCTCCGCAGCGCGATCGATCATCTCCTCGGTAATCTTCGCCAGCTCATGCGGCTTGTCCGCCGGCTTCTTCTCCTCAGCCTGCGCCGCCAGCGCGTACAAAATTCCCGGCAGCAGCGGCGAAGCAATCCCCGCCCGCGTACACGCCGTCAGAAATACTCGCCGATCCAGTTTTGGTGCGCCCATCGTGATCGCCTCCAGTAGAGCATTTCTCCACTTGATATAGAGTTCTGGGTGCCCCATCCTCGCCGCGTTCTTGTTCTTGCGGCTAGGGTGGGATCACAAGGAACCCCTCTACAGCAATAGGAGAACTGCTCTAGAATTCCATGTACTCCGCTTACGCCTCTCAGCACAAAAAGAAAAAGGCAAACGCCGGATGCTGCCCCGGCGTTTGCCTCCGATTCTACTCGCAGTTGAAGCTCCTTACTTCGTCGCCTCTTCTGTCAACCGTACGGCGCGCGCCATTGCGTCTGCACGCTTCTGCTTCTGCGCAGCCTGCTCTTCCGGCGTCAGCGCCGAGGCGCGCCCCGCGTTATTCTTCACCCGCTCAGCGAACTCGCTGTTCAGCGCATTCACCGCCGCTTGCGCCTGCGCTACGGCCGCAGGAAACTTCGCCAGTTCCGCCGCCGCCGTCTCCGGATGATAGGTGAGCCGGTCGCCGGTCTGCATGGCGTCAATCAGCGCATAAGGCGGAGCCGCCAGCGAGTGCGTCGACCAGATAGCATCGTACGCCGCGCGTAGCCGCGTCATGCTTCCCGCAAAGCCGTCGAGCTCGCCACGCCGCGCCGTCAAGCCCTGCGCACGCCGCACTTCGATGACGACCTTCGCTGCCGTCGAAGTGGCCGCTACAGGCACCACCGTCGTCAGCGCGTTGCCCTCAAAGCTCCATCCGCCTTTGCCCGCAGCGTCGGCCTTCTTCACGGCCATGCCGTTCACCGCGACTGCTTCCGGCGGCCAATCCGCTGGCAAGCGCAGCTCAAAGCCGCGCGACTTCAATAGGCCCGGATAGCTGCCCACGACAGGCCCAATCTCCACACGCAGAACGTCGCCCGTTTGCGCAGCATTGATGGGCGTACGCGTAAACACGCCCTTCTGGTACTCCACCGCCTTGTCGGAATCTTCGTAGACCGAGTAACTCGAAGTTGCGCCCGCAGCCAGCGGCCACACATTCACGATCAGCGGATCGACCGGCTTTTCGCCCGTGTACAGCATCGGCGGCTGCATGGGAACAATCGCGCCCGCCTTCAGGTACACCGGCGTTTGGTCGATGGAGAAGCTCCGCTCAAGCTTGGCCGGGCCGGCAATGTGCTTGCCCGTCGGCCACTCAAACCAATCCCCCTTCGGCAACCACACCTGCTCAGTCGCCAGGCCCGAGGTCTTGTCCGAAGGAGCCGTGACCGGAGCCGCGATCATCTGCTCGCCAAAGGCGTACTCATTCTTCGCCGTGTAAGCCTCGTCCTGCTCCGGCCAGTCGTAGTAGAGCGGCCGCAGGAAGGCCACGCCCGTATCGTAAGTGCGGCGCGCCTCCGTGTAGAGATAAGGCTCAAGCGCGTAACGCAGTTGGAAGGTAGAGCGCAGAATCGACGAGTACGGCTCCGGATACGCCCAGATGCGGCGCTCTGCCTCGGCGTTCTTCGTGGTGTGCGTACGCAGAATCGGCGAGAACGCGCCGAACTGCACCCAGCGCGTGAAGATCTCCGGATCGACCGCGCCCGGCATGTGGCCGCCGATGTCGTGGCTCCAGTACGCATAGCCCACGTTGGCCGCCGTCGCCGTGAACCACGGCTGAAAAGCCAACGACTCCCACACTGAGATCGTGTCGCCGGAGAAGCCAATCTGGTAGCGATGATTGCCCAACCCACCCCAACGATGGAAGAGCATCGGCCGCTTGCCCTCGCGCTGCTGATCCGTGAAGTGCACGTAGTTCAGCCACCAGGTCGGCATCACGCCGGCCAGCGCCGTCTTCTGCTCCTGCTGCCAGTCCAGCCACCAGAAGTCGATGCCCTGCTTTTCCAGCGGATGATGCAGCAGGTTCATGTAGTTGCTGGCGTACTTCTTGTCGGTAATGTCGAAGGGCACATACTTACGCGTGGCCGGATCGATGCCCATCGCCTTGGCCATCTCCGGATACGCCTTCTCCCACGGCTCAACACCCGAAGCCGGATGCAGATTCAGCGTCGCCTTCAAACCTTCCGCATGAATCTTCTTGAGAAAGTCGTCAGGATCGGGAAACAGCGAGGGGTCCCACGTATAGCCGCTCCAACCGAGGCCATGGTTCGACTGATCCACTTCACCCCGCGCCTTCAACTGCGAGTTACCAATGTGCCAGCCCATGTCGATCACCAGCACGTCGAGCGGTACATTGTTATCGCGGAAGCCCTTCACCAGTTCGTCCAGCTCCTGGTCGGAGTAGTCCCAATAGCGCGACCACCACGAGCCAAACGCAAAGCGCGGCGGCAGCGGAATCCGCCCGGCCACCTTGACGTAGTCGCCCAGCGCCTTTTTGTAATCGTGGCCGTAGCCGAAAAAGTAAAGGTCCTGCCGTTCGCCCGCCGGACGCAGCACCACCCACGGCCACGGGCTCTTTTCTCCCTCTTTGAAGCTGAAGTCAGCCGAGTCAAACAAGGGCCGCGTAGAGTCATCCACCAGCGCCCAGCCCGCGCGCGAAACCAGACCCGGCTCGATGGGCTCCTTTGTCTTGTCACCGCGCGCGCCGTCCAGCGTACGCGTCGTGCCCTGCAAATTCTCGGGATCGACGAGGCCGGGATGCCAGACCACATCCTTGCCATCGACCTTCAAAGTGATGGAGAGATTGTCTGACGTAAACTTGCCATCGGCAGCCGGTGCATAGTTCAGCGTCACTGCGTCCGTCTTGAGCGTGAGCTTGCCGTCGGCAGCCAGCGCCTTTTCAAACTTCGGCACAGCCAAACGCCGATTCAGAAACACAAACGAAGCATGATCCTCGAACTTGCCATCCGCCGCCCACTCCATGCGGATCAACTCGGGTGTCAGCACCGAGAACCGCGCCTTGCCCACCGTGACCACCGCCTTCGGGTCGGCCACCGGGTTGTAACTGCCTTCCACTTGCACAGCCGCCGCAGCTACGGGCTTCTCTCCCTGCGCCAGCGCCATCGAACCAAAGCAGCATCCAGCGATGGATGCAATCAAAACAAAGTACCGCAAAAGAGAACGCACTGTTTCCTCCTGTTTCTAGCTCACCAGAAAGCCTATCACCGGCGCTCAGACACATCTCAAGAAAATCCCACAGCAAACAGAAAAGCACGCAACGACGATTGCCGCTGCGTGCTTTTTTCAGATGCGATCGGCGTTACTCTTCTTCCACCTTGTTCGCCTGCTCGGTTGCCAGTCGCTCCAGTTCGTTGCGCCAGTCCAGATGCTCGATAAAGGCCTTCGACTCGCGCCAATTGGGCTCCACAATCACGTGCAGCTCCAGATAAACGCGCGTGCCGGTCAGCACCTCAATCTGCTTGCGGGCACGGGTTCCGATCTCTTTCAGCTTTGACCCGCCCTTGCCGATCAGAATCGCTTTCTGCCCCACGCGTTCGCAGTAGATGGCCGCGGCAATGCGCGTCAGCGGCAGCTTCTCCGGTACGGCGCTCTTCTTCTTCGAGGGCGGCTGTGGCTCCGGCTCTTCCCAGCGCTCGATCACCACCGCCGTTGCGTAGGGAACCTCTTCGCCGGTATCGATCAAAATGCTCTCGCGGATCAGCTCAGCCGCCATAAAGCGCTCCGGCTGGTCGGTGTACTGCTCCTTGGGGTAGTAGCGCTCGCCGGTCGGCAGCACATCCACAATCTTGTTCACCAGAATGTCGAGCCCATCCTTCTTGCGCGCGCTCACTGGAATAATCTCCGCAAAGGCATGTTGCTTGGCCAGCCGCTCGATCAGCGGCAGCAGCTCCTCCTTGCGCACCAGGTCGATCTTGGTCAGCACCAGAAACACCGGGCAATCGATCTTGCTGATCAGGCCAAACAGAAACTCGTCTTCGCTGGCCCAGTTGGCGCGGCCACGCCTGCTTTTGCCTTCGCCGGCTGGCACTTCCGCGCTGGCCGCCGCATCGGCTTCCACGGCAGGCGCGGTCAGTGCAACTTCGGTTCCCGCTTCCGCCGCTGCGTCTGTTGCCAGGGCTTCTGTCTTCGCGCCGGCAAGCTCTTCCAACTCCAGGCGCCGCGTGGCGTCGGCCAGCACCAGCACCAGGTCGCGCGACTCGAGCGCGTCGTAAACTTCCTGCAACATGCGCCGGTCCAGTTGCGTGCCGGGCTTGTGCACGCCGGGCGTATCCACAAACACAATCTGCGCAGCCGGCCGCTTGCCCTTGCGCGCGGGCGTCTCCACCACGCCAATCACGCGATTGCGCGTGGTCTGCGGTTTGGCCGTCACAATGGCCACCTTCTCGCCCGTCAGAGCGTTCAGCAGCGTGCTTTTGCCCACATTGGGCCGGCCAAGAATAGCTACAAATCCTGATTTCAAAGCGTCGTATACTCCAGCCTTCTATTATCGCGGATTTTTTGCATTCTCAGCGCCTGAATCGCTCCGCGTACACCCGTCTTTGGTGCATTCTGGTCCCGTTTTCAGACCCGTGCCCACAGCTTTTCCGCCTGGTAGCGCACATACGCCGGCAACGCCTCAACCAGCGCGCGCCGCTTCATCGCCCGATAACTCAGCCTGCCCACGCCGTACTCGCACAACAGCCGCCGCGCCGCCGGGCTGCGCTTCGCAAAGCGCACCGCGCTGTCAATCAGCTTGGGATCGCGCATCAGCCGCTCCTGCAGCTCGACGGACTTTCGCAACTCGTACCCCAACTCCGCCTCGCAGGCGCGGTCGTAGCGCTTGAGCGACGCCGCCGACAGATCGCCTTCCCCGAGCGCAGCCAGCGCGGCCTTGCCAGCCAGTTCACCGCTCACCATGGCGTAGTAGATGCCCTCGGCCGTAAAGCCGTTCACAAAGCCCGCCGCATCGCCCGTCACCAGCACCCGGTCTGTCGAGAGCCGCTCCATGGGCCCGCCCACCGGCAGCACCCACGGATGAAAATTCTCAGGCTGCGATGCGCCTTCAATCACCCCACGCTCCTTCAGTTGATCCAGAAACTCCTCATGCAGTACGGCCGGCTTTTCCTTGAAATGTTTGTGCATGGAATCCAGCCGGTAGCCGATGCCGAAGTTCACATGCGTCGCCTTGGGAAACAGATAGCCGTAGCCATACGCACCTCCGCGTCCGTAGTACACATACATCGTGTCCCGATCCACGCTGAGCGCGGTCTGCGGGCTCTCTTCGGTGCCGTCGATAGCCAACCGATGGTGCGGCCAGGGCCCACGCAGCCCGGTCTGCACCGCCACCAGGCTGTTCACGCCGTCCGCTCCGATGAGCAGCTTGGCCTCGAACACTTCACCCGCGGTCGAAGTAAGCCGCACACCCTCGGCCAGCACCTCGACTCTGGCCACCGTCACATCCTCGCGCAGTTCCACGCCGCCTGCCACGCAGTGCCTGATCAGCGCGTGGTCGAACTCGATGCGCCGGATCATGGCGTACAGCGGCTCTTCCGATGTAAACTCAACCGCCTCGCCGCAGGGCGCTTCAAACACCAACTTGTGCACGTAGTTCGTCGGCACGCTGCGCATGGTTTGTTTGAGATACGGGAAGCGCGTATAAGCACGACAGCCGATGCCACCGCCGCAGGGTTTTAGCCGCGGAAACCGCGCGCGGTCCAGGATGCACACCTTCACACCCGCGCCCATCAGGTTCGCCGCCGCCACCGATCCCGAAGGACCGCCGCCCACAATCAAAACGTCAAATTTCATCTGTATTTTCTTGACCGCCGGGGAAAGGACTCAACTGCAAGCAAAGTATATCGGGTTGCCACTATTGATCCGGCTCTCAAACAGAAGCACCGTACCCCATCCATTGCGCAGGCTAAATCGCGAAGATGAATATCAAGTTAGCTCCGGCACCGCTGTCCAAGGGACGAACGGGCAAGGTTTTGTAACAGGGCACGACTTTAGTCGGGCCGATTGCAGTGAAATGAGAGAGGGGCTTCAGCCCCTGCTGTCT
>Ga0302270_10001182_pt1 | contig 26831 bp, 31 predicted proteins | sample III_Bog_E2_3_FD_198773 | JGI IMG/M metagenome (GOLD analysis project Ga0302270, IMG submission 198773) | Peat permafrost microbial communities from Stordalen Mire near Abisko, Sweden - III_Bog_E2_3 | ecosystem: Environmental > Terrestrial > Soil > Wetlands > Peat | place: Sweden: Abisko... | reverse complement strand
TTGTCGGGGAGGTGGGAGCAGAAGCCGATGCCGACGTAGAAGGGGGCGTCGAAGGGTAGGTGGATGGGCGGGCCGAACGGTCGCATGGGCTCGCCGTCGAGCGAGACCCAGAGGGTGAAGGCGTCGCCGTGCTTTTCGAGGCCGATGCGGCGGGCGTTGATGGTGACGAGGCTGTCGGGCGATTCGCCGCCGGGACGGCCACCACGGCTGGCGATGCGGTATTCAACGTCGTTGACGCGGAGGCCTTTCTGAGGCCGCTGGGCGATGGAGATCATGCCTCCGCCGTGGAGCGAGACGACCACTTCTTTGGCGTCGTCGTCGAGGCTCTGGCGAATGACGAGGACGGCCTTGCGGTCGCCGTAGCCGTTGGGATCGGGGAAGCGGACATCGGCGGCGAGGGAGACGTCTCCGGACGCGCGACGCCAGAGATAGCGGAACTCGTCGCGGACATACCAGACGTTGTAGCCGGCAGAGTTGATGGTGTATTCGCCTTTGGCGGGGTCGAAGGTGGCGCTGCCGGGGACGAGGGCGGAGCCGACGTCGGACTGGCCCTGAAAGATGCCGATGGGTGTTTCGGTGGTGGTGGCGGGGCGGTGAAAGTCAGAGGGCGGAGCGACCTGGGTGTGGGTGGCGGAGCCGGGCTGTGCCCAGGCGGGGGGAGCGGGTGGCGTTTGGGCCGGGGCTGGCGATTGGCTGAAGGAAGCGATGGGCGCGGAGGAGAAGGCGAGCAGAGATGAGATGGCGAGGAGGAGTGAGTGGAGGCCGCGCTTTTTCATAGGAGAAAACTTTAGCAGAGGGCGACGAGGCGGAGAACTGCGCAGGCGGGGTCAGCAGGGGAATTCAGGAACCTCTGCGCAAGCGCTGTTCACGAAGGTGCCATCTTTAGCAGGGGCTAAAGCCCACAGATTTTGTGGCGTTTATCGGCACGACTGAAGTCGTGCCCTGACACAGAGCGGAACGAAGGCGGAGAACAGCTCGGGCGGAATCAGCGAGCGGGGTTAGCGTTCGGGGCGGGAGTACAGATCCGCGGGCGGGTTGGAGGATGGGTCAAACTGGGGCGCGGACTTTTTCTTCATGCGGTTGAAGTCTATGCCGAATTTGGGATCATCGCGCGTGCCTGATACGTGGAAGGGGAGTTCCGTTCCCGCACCATCTTTCTTAAAGAAGCGATCGGCGGGTTTGGCGAGAGCGCCGAGGAAGCCGCCGATCATTTGCGAGACGGTGGCCTCCATGTCGGCGGTGCCGGTGAAGTTGATTGCGCCGGCGTCGATGGCGTAGGTGCCGCTGACCTTGATGGTGGAGCCGGGGACGGTGTAGGTGAGCTCGGGGAGGGTGACAACGCCGTTGGAAAGCTGAAAGTTGCCGAGCATGGTGGAGCGAATGCTGTCAGCGTCAGTAGATTTGATTTCTTTTGGGTGTCCCAGGCCACGCAGGCTGAGCTGGCGGATGCCGTCTTGAATTTTCTGGCTGGTGAAGGTGGCCTGGTCGATGAGGAAAGATCCGTTGAGGGTGAGGCGCTTTTCAACGGGTTCTGTTCCGGGAGGAATGTGGAGGCGCGCTTTGGTGGTGACATTGCCGGTGAGAACGGGTGGGCCGGAGTGGCTGGTGAGGCGCAGGAAGTCTTCGATACGGGCGCGATCGATGTCGATTTTGAAGTCGATGTCTTTGCCCTGGCCGAGTGGAACGGGAGCCGGGGAAGAGGAGCCGGCGTCTCCAGTAGAGGAGAAAGAGGCTGAATCAGATGTGGGCTGAGATGGCTTTACCCGAACCACCTGGCCGTGAAGGGTGAAGTGGGAATGACCGAGAGTAGCGTCGACGGGATCGAGGACGGTGTCGCCATTGGTGGCGTCGATAAGAGCATGGAAGGTGGCGGTGAGGGGGAGCGGGGGGCCGAAGTCGGTGAGACGGAAGTCGGGAGTATTGGTCTGGCCGTCGGCAGTGAGTTGGCGCAGGGTGCCCTGGAATTGGCCGGTGGAGGAGAGGATTCCGGCGATGCCTTTGAAGTCAGAGAGGTCGGCGTGGTCGAAGGTGTATTGGCCGGCGACGGGGCTCTCTCCGGGGTCTGCGACGACCCACGGACCGAAGCTACCGGTGGTGTGGACAGCGCCTCGTGGGAGCGGATTGGTGAGGTCGGCGACAAAGTCCATGGGGCCGGTGGAGCTGACGTGGGTGAGGGTGAGGTGAGCTATGGGGATTTCAAGGGGAAGCTTGCCGGGCTTGTCGGTTTCAAGAACCAGGTTGGTGCCGGTGCAGTTGATGGTTTCGATCTCAAATGACGCGGGAGAGCCAGATGTGGCTGAATTGGGCACGGCAGCGCGATGGATGAAGTGAGAATGAGGCGGGAGATGGACTTCGAGGCCTTTCAACTCGACAGTGGAGATGTGAAAGGGCTTGCCGCGTTCAAAGTGGAGTGGCGCCTGAAAGCGGAATTCGGCCAGGGAGATGAGGGGCCGATCCGGCGGGTTGTCGGCGGGGACGTTGACACCTTCAACCTGAGCCGGAGGCCAGATTCGCAGGCCGCGGCCTTCGGCCTTGAGGCCGTCTTTGAGCGACATGTGAAAGCTGTCGAGCTCGACGCGGGCATGGAAGTGCTGTTGGAGGGCCTCTACGATGCGTGCGCGGACGAAGGGCTCGGCTCGATGGAGGAGGAACGCAGCGACGCCGGCGAGCACGATGAGGACAAGGACAATCGACAATGCGACCAATTTGAGACCTTTGTGCCTGCGCCAAAACGGGGTGGGTGGTTCCGTCAAAGAGTGAGCCTCCCGCGCTGGAACTATTCTCGCAGAGCCGGTCATTGGCCCTCATGAGGTTGGATGCCGTGTGATGCAGTCAGTGGCTTGTTAGACGGGGAATGCCGTAGACTTCGTGATACGGATGCAAGAGCACATTGAAAACCTCGTGAAGCTGCAAGGCGTGGAATTAGAGCGCGCACGACTGGGCAAAGAGTTGCGCGAGTTGCCAGGTGAGATATCTCAGGCTTTAGGCGCATTGGCCGGGGCCGAGAAGCAGGCTGCGGAGACGAGCGACTCGCTGAGCCGGGAAGAGACACTGCGCACGAGGCTGGAGCGCGAGATTACCGGGCACAAGCAGAAGGCAACACGATTCCGAGCGCAACTCGACGACGTGAAGACGCCGGAACAGGCCAACGCGATTGAGCATGAGATCCGGTTTGCGACCGACGAGATAGACCGGCTGGAGAACGAAGAGCTGGCCAGCATGGAGCGGACTGAGACGCTGGAGGCAACGCTTGCAGCCAAGCGCGCGCAAGTAGAAACTCTGGCCGGGGCGCTGGAGAAGACGCGCGAGCGGATCGCATTACGGCAAAGGGATTTGAACGCGGAACTGGCTGCGCACACGCGCGAGCGCGAGGCGCTGCGGAAGCTGATCGAGCCGGAGTGGCTGACGCGCTTTGACCGGCTGACCGGATCACGCGGGACGGCGATGGCCAAGGCCGTGAATCAGCAGTGCAATGGCTGCCGGATGGGGGTAAGGCCGCAGATGTGGAATCAACTGCGCGAGGGCGAACTGCTGACCTGTGACAGTTGCGGCCGGATGCTCTATTTTGATCCTGCGTTGGCAGCCCCACCCAAGGAGCCGCTGCCTGCCGCCGCACCGCAGACCGGACATTCGGTCCGCAAATCGCACGCGGGAGACTAGCACGTGTTGCGGATCTGCGTTGACATGGATGAAGTGATGGCCGATACGCTGGCCGAGCACCTGCGCCGCTACAACCAGGCTTTTGATGAACAAGTAACGCCTGAAGATCTGGTGGGCAAGGGGTTGTGGGAAGTTGCTCCCGCCGACCGGCAGAAGGAGCTGCGTGCCTTCCTGGATGCAGAGGACTTCTTTGAGGTTCTCGACGTGATTCCAGGCTCCCAGGAAGTGCTTGAAGAGCTTTCGGCGCGATTTGAGATTTTTATTGCGACGCAGGCAATGACAGTGCCGAATTCGCTGGGGCCGAAGTACAGATGGCTGCAGCGGCACTTTGCATTCATTCCGCCGCAGCATTATGTCTTCTGCGGCAACAAGAGCATTTTGCGGGCGGATTACCTGATCGACGATCTGCCGCGCAACCTGGAGCGGTTTACGGGGCAAGGGTTGCTGTATACCGCGCCGCATAACTTGACTGCGACCGGGCATGCGCGCGTGAACAACTGGCTTGAAGTGCAGACCTACTTTGACCATGTGCAAGGGTGAGCGGGAAGCCGGATGTCGCTGCGGAGTTTTGTCAGGTTTGCGCTGCGTGATGATGGCGCTTCGGATGTGGCCTTGATTTCGGCTTGAAAGGCTCCTCGGGCAAAGGCGGCAGCCCGGCAAGGTCGAGCAGCATGTTGTTTGCTTCCTTGAAGACGTTTTGCTTCCAGCCGGCGCCCTCAGCGAATGAAAAGAAGATGGCCGTGTGATGGGCTGGAATCATAGCAATGTAGCTGGTGAAGCCCGCGCCGCCGCCGGTCTTCTGGATGATGTGGGATGGATCGTTGGCCGGGAGCAGATGCATCCAGCCAAGGCCAATACCGCTGGGTTTGCCGGCATGGTCGAGGCCGATTTGTTTTTTGAGGTTTGCCGGGTCGAGGTAGACGGCCTGGGCAGCGGGGTCCTGCGCCGGGACCGCGGGAAGACCTGTGCCGAGCAGGTATTTGAGCCAGGTGGCCATGTCGGCCGATGTGGAGTAGAGGCCTGCGCTGCCCTCGGTGGCTTCGGTAATGGCGCAGAGGCCATCGTCGTGCGTTGCCTTGAGAAGGCGATCGCACTGGACGGCATTGGGATAGTAGGTGGTTTGCCTCATGCCTAACGGGTTCAGGGTTTGCTCGGCGAGAAGCGCCGCATAGGGTTTACGCGCGGCGGATTCGAGGGCGTCGCTGAGCAGGTCGAAGCCGACGTTGGAATAGACGGCCTCAGAACCGGGGACCGCGGCGAGGTTCTGGCGCGGAAGCCACTGCCAGCGGGCGGTGAAGTCGGGATAGGCAAAAGGCGGGATCTTGCGGGGGCGGGAGCCGAGTTCGCGAGGAAGGCCGGAGGTGTGGGTGGCGAGGTCTTCGAGCGTGATGGACTGGTGGTTTGTGGGGACGAGGGTGTGCTTTGGCGCGTAACGCTGGAGCGGGTCGTCGAGCTTGACTACCTGCTGCTTGACCAGCTTTGTGAGCAGGTCAGTGGTGAAGATTTTGGTGAGCGAACAGAGGCGAACGACGGAATCGGCTGTTGGGACGATGTGAGAATCGGGGGCGATTTCGCCATAGCCGTGGAAGAAGACTTGATCATCGCGGACTACGACTACGACCATGCCGACCGCGCCTGAGTTGGCGAAGAGATCGGCGCCGAGGGCCTCCGCGGTGGAAAGATCGGGCAACGCAGGTTGAGGCGGAGCCTGCGCTGAGGCGGGGACAAGAAGGCTGAGGAGGAGAACGGGGAGAAGTAGGCGCATGGGGATAGGTCTTGGTTGAGGATACCGCGCCGACAAGAGCGTTTTCCGCGTTCTTGCAAATGTGAGAAATGTTGATCTCCCACCCATTCGCAAAGAGCGCGAATGGATGGGGCACGGAAATCTGTAGAAAGACCGGCATTCCCTATTCGCGGGGGCGAGCGGGGCGGGCTGGCGTGGTGGGGGCCACACGGCCGGGAGTCACGACGCCGACGGGACGGAGGGATAGCGGCTGGACGGCTGGGGGTTGGTGCATGGTTACGATGATGGCTTCAGCGGGCTTTTTGCCGACGCACTCGTAGGAGTGAGGCGTACCGGCATCGAAGTAAACCGCATCGCCTTGCTCGAGTTCGCATTGGTGTTCGCCGTGATGGAGACACAGCTCGCCATTGAGGAGATAGAGGAACTCGAAGCCCGGATGCATGTGGGCTTTGGGGAGCATATCGCGGGTGAGGGGAATGAACTCGGCGAAGTAGGGGTCCATGTGGCGGTCGGGGACCATGTAGCCCAGGCTCTCAAAGAAATATGTGGGCAGATCGACGCCTGTCTGGGGAAGGCGGACCCGCTCCTTGCGGCGATGAACGCGGAAGAGGGCGGTGGGCTCGGACTCGAAAAAGTAGGACAGGTCCTTGGAAAAGACCATGGCGATGCGGGCGAGATTGCGGAGGGTGGGGACGACGCGGCCGGTTTCAAGCTGGGAAAGAAAGCTGGCGGATAGGCCGGTATGCTTGCCGAGTTCGACCAGGCCCATGGACTTTTTGAGGCGGAGGCGCTTGATGCGCTCGCCAATGTGCTTTTCCGCAATGAAGCGCTCGGCGGTCTCGGGATCGACCTGGGTTTTCTGAGTTTCTTCGGTCTTGATCAACACCGGCTCGACCATGGGTTCCTCCTGAGGTAGGTATAGGATGCTCCTTTGAGGCAAAAGTTGCCAAGATCAAAAGTTTTTCTTGTGGGGCTAAATCGGTTTGGTGGATAGCGGCTATTGTATTCATCAGGGGGAAAAGACAATCGATCTCACGAATAAGGACGGAGCCGGTATGGGAAGTTCCGGGGCGCGGGTGCTTTGCTCGGGCAGCTCCGGGATGGTGGGGACGGCGCTGCGGGCGGCGCTGGCTGAAAACGGAGTTGAACAAGCTTTGGAAAGGCTCGGCGGGAGAAGCTCTGTATCAGGGCATGGCTTTAGCCGTGCCGATAGCACCGACAAAATGAACGGGGCTTTAGCCCCTGAGGGATGCTCTTCGCGAGTTGTGCAACTGGTGCGGCGGGCTGCGCGAGGCCCGAGCGAGATCGAATGGGACCCCAGCCAGAGTCCGCCGATCAGGGGACCAATCGATTGCCTGGAGGGCTTGGAAGCCGCCGTTCATCTTTCTGGGGTCAACCTGAGTGAGAGGCGCTGGACGGCGGATTACAAGCGCGAGATTGAGACGAGCCGGGTGGAGAGCACGCGGGTGCTGGCCAAGTTGCTGGCGGGGCTGAGGCGGCCGCCGAAGACGTTGCTGGTGGCTTCGGCGACGGGATTCTACGGCGAGCGCGGGGATGAGGTGCTGGATGAGGGGGCGAGCGCGGGCGAGGGGTATTTGCCGGAGATCTGCCAAAAGTGGGAAGCAGCTAGCGAGGCGGCGGACAGGGCGGGGATTCGGGTGGTGCATCTGCGGCTGGGGGTGGTGCTGGGGCGGGAGGGTGCGCTGAAGAAGATGCTGCCGGTGTTTCGACTGGGGCTGGGCGGGCGCCTGGGGTCGGGGCGGCAGTGGATGAGCTGGATTGGGCTTGGGGATGCAGTGAGGGCGATTCTGTTTGCGATGAAGACTGAGACGCTGAGCGGGGCGGTGAATGTGACGGCGCCGAATCCGGTGACGAATGCGGAGTTTACGCGGGCGCTGGGGCGGGCGTTGCATCGGCCAGCGGTGATGCCGGTGCCTGCATTTGCGCTGCGGTTGATGTTTGGCGAGATGGCCGATGAGGCGTTGCTGGGGAGTACGCGGGCGGTGCCGGGGAAGCTGGTGGAGGCGGGGTTTGGGTATGAATGCCCGACGGTGGATGAGGCGCTGGCGGTGGTGGTAGGCGGATCTTAGGTGCAATCACTTGCTCGCGTTTTCTGGTGACGTCACTTTCGCAAGTTCGATCCGGTAGTGGTTCGTCCATCCGTGGTGCGTATACTCTTCGGCAACCAGACCGACACCGGGACAGACCGTTCGTAACAAGTGATCTGGGATCGTCCGATAGATCATTTGAAAGCAACCTTCATATTTGCCTGCGGGAACTTTGGCCTTTCTCCTCTCCTCTACAGACCATTCATAGAAGGTGTCCTCTCGTTTTGGCGTGTCAGGGTCTGCGCCCCATGTAGCGCCAACTTGAAATGGCAACACATACTCGGGACCGTCTACTGAGTTGAGGCCGGAAGGAGAACTTTGCAGGTTGCGTTCCAGCGCGTCCACACCCTCACGTGTGCACACCTCGAACACGCGGTTATCATGCGCTACGTACCAAAGAATCCATGCGGGCCGTTTTTTATCAGCGGCATCATTGATGCAGTCCGTATGGTAGGGCCCGCTCCCAACTATTTTGACCTCAACAATTCGTATCGAAGGTGCGATTGTTCGGACTGACAGAACGGTTTCGGTGTAACTGCCTTGGATCGGCTCCAAATGGACATTTTGTCCAGAGCCAACCCCCGATTCGCCGTGGACAATGTATGAGCGCGCTTGGCCGGCCCGAAACGAAAAGTAGCGATCAAATTGAGTCAGTGGGCGCTGCGCTTGCAATGGCGCAGGGGGCCTGTGTTGTTTTGCTGGAGTTTCCTGGGCACTTCCGCGTATCCCTTGCATTGCCGCAGTAGTAAGCAGAGCAAGTGCAAGTGCAGTCAAAACGGTCTTCATTACAAGTCTCCGAACTAGATCAGGAATTGTACCTCTATTCAGAATTCGCGCGGGGCTGCTTCCTGAAAGCGGGGAGTCCTTGACGGTCGGTGTTGTCGGAGGGCAGTCAACCGCGAGCGGCCCCTCAGCGCAGCGGGGCGGTTTATGCTGGAGAGTCCGGCTGGCGGTGGTGATTGGGCTGGCTGGTTGAGGAATTTATCTATGTCTGATTCAGTGCCAGAGACTTCAGTGCCAGAGACCTCAGCAGGAACACCTGCGGCAGAGGCGAACACGCAAACAACCGTAACAGCGGCGGCGTCCGCTGCCATACCAGTGGCGACCATTGCCACGCTTGGCCAGCATGAGGGGCAGACGGTGAGGCTGCGGGGGTGGTTGTATAACCTGCGCGAGAGTGGGAAGCTGGTGTTTCCGATTTTTCGCGATGGGACGGGGACGGTGCAGGGGGTGGCGCACGTGAAGAGCGTTGCGCCGGAGGTGTTTGCGGCGCTGAAGGGGCTGACGCAGGAGTCGAGCGTGATTGTGACCGGGAAGGTGCGGGCGGACAAGCGCGCGCCGGGCGGCTACGAGCTCGACGTGGAAGGCGTGGAGGTGGTGCAGCGGGTTCCGGAGAGCGATCCTTACCCGATCACGCTGAAGGAACACGGCGTGGATTTCCTGATGGAGCATCGACATTTATGGGTGCGGACTCCGCGGCAGTCGGCGATTTTGCGGATACGGGCGGAGATCATGCGGGCGGCGGCGGAGTACTTTGACACAAATGGGTTCATCCGCACCGATCCGCCGATTCTGACTCCGGCGGCGTGCGAGGGGACGTCGACGCTGTTTCCGGTGGACTACTTTGGGGAGCCGGCGTTTCTGACGCAGAGCGGGCAGCTCTACATTGAGTCGACGGCGCTGGCGCTGGGGAAGGTCTACAGCTTTGGGCCGACGTTCAGGGCGGAGAAGTCGAAGACGCGGCGGCACCTGACGGAGTTCTGGATGATTGAGCCGGAGGTGGCGTACTGCGACCTGGATGGGCTGATGGAGCTGGCGGAGCAGTTCTTGTCGCACATTGTAACGAGCGTGCTGAAGAATCGTGGGCCGGAGCTTGAGGTGATTGGGCGCGACAAGGCGAAGCTGGAAGCGATTTTGCCGCCGTTTCCGCGGCTGCGCTACGACGCGGCGGTGGAGATGCTGAACCAGGCACACAAGGATGGGCACCTGGAAGCGCCTTTTGAGTATGGCAACGACTTTGGCTCGCCGGACGAGACGTGGCTGAGTTCGCAGTTTGACCGGCCGGTGATGGTGAACCGGTATCCGGCGGACGTGAAGGCGTTTTACATGGAGCCGGACCCGAAGGACGCGAAGTTTGCGCTGTGCGTAGACGTGCTGGCGCCGGAGGGGTATGGGGAGATTATTGGCGGGTCGCAGCGTGTGTCGTCGTACGAGCTGTTGAGCCAGCGGATCGAGGATCACAAGCTGCCGAGGGAGGCGTTTGAGTGGTATCTCGATCTGAGGCGATATGGCAGTGTGCCGCACTCGGGATTTGGAATGGGAATTGAGCGGGCGGTGGCGTGGATCTGCGGGCTGGACCACGTGCGGGAGACGATTCCGTTTGCGCGGACGCTGCATCGGATGTATCCGTAGGGAGCGCGGCGAAAGCCAGTCCAAGAGGCAGGAACGTGAACTGCTTGCGCCCGATCCTTTCGCGATGTGGCAGCGAAAAGATGGGGCGCTCAGGTCGTCGTGTCAGGACGGCGGGGGTTGGGACGTGTTGGCGGCAGGCCGGAATCAGAGCCACTTATGGGCTGAGGTTGATTCGAGGCCGCGCAAACCTCCGACCTTGAGCAGCAGCCCAACGTTCCCGGATTCTTTGTCGATCCTGATCAGGTCACGGTGCGTGTTTTCAAGAAGCGCGGCCGTGAGCAGGCTGGTTACGTTGTTGACGTAGCGCAAGCGGATGGTAATTCCGGGGCGCGCGGATTTTTGCAGATGAGCCTGGATCTCGGTCCTTCGTCTGTAGCCGACAAGGCGAGGTCCATTGGGTGTGTCTTCCACGGGTGCAGTGGCTAGAAAGAGGAGCGCCTTGCCTAACCTGCGGGGCAGGTAGAAGGGCGTTTGCATGTTGAAGGAGAAGGTGAGCTTGCCGCTGGGGCTTTCCCATACCTCGAGGTCGCTGGATGGGCGGGTTCCCTGGGTGCCAGGGCCTCCGTCGGGAGGAGACTTGTCAGGCGGGAGCGACCTGGCGATCCTCTCCAATTGTTCCTCGATATCGGATTGCACGTCATGGATCTTGTCGATCAAGATCGAGTGCTGGCGCATCTTGTTCTTGAACCTGTGAACGATGATTTCATCTGGGGTCATGATGTCGGGAGTCCTTTCTCGTGGGTTCAACTGGGCGGCGAGCGGAGGCTCAGCCGACGGATACCGCGCGGAGCTTTGAAGCAGCCTCCTCGGGCAGTACGGGATTGACCATTACGTTGAGTCCGAGCTCGACACCAGCGAGGGTGGTGATGCGCGGAACAATTTCGAGGTGCCAGCAGAACCAGGGTGCGCTCGCGTGCTCGAAGGCAGCGGTGTGGAGCTCGATGTTGAAGGCCAAATCCGGAATGACTCCGCAGAGTCGCGCGACGGCATCGCGGAGCGAGACGCCGAAGTCGATCAGCTGGTCGCCGGTCATCCGGGAGAAATCGGCCGTGTGCCTTTTGGGAACGATGCGTATCTGATAGGGCATGCCGGCGGCAAAGGGGACGAAAGTGAGGAAGTGGGGCGAGGCAGCAACGATGCGTTCGCCCGAGGCAACTTCGGCGGCAAAGCGGTCACCGTAAAGGCTGCGCCCAGTTCGATTGAAGTACTGGGCGGCGCGCTCATAGCGCTCCTGGATGGCGGGCGGAACGAAAGAGAAAGTGTAGAGTTGCCAGTGTTCGTGGTCGATGGTGCCGCCAGCAGCCTTGCCGAGATTCTTGAAGCCGTACCAGAACCTGGCTTGAGGGTCTAACCGGGCGGTCTGGTATCGATTGACGATTGCGCGGATGCAGAAAGCCATTTCTTCTGGAGAGCGGGAATGGATGGGATGCTTGTGATGCTCGGTCTCGAAGACGACCTCGCATGCGCCAGCGGGGTCCTCGATCCCTCTCAACCCGCCAGGGAGCTCGTAATGCAGATTGCTACCTGCTCGCGAGAAGCAAGAGAATTTGTTTGGGACGACGCGGATTGTCCACCCCGGCGCGTTCAGGGCCGCACTCTCGGGGCACACATAGACAGCCGGGGGAGTGAGGTCTTCGTGGCCCCCAGGGCAATCGGGCGGGCAAGCCGAAGAGACCGCCGGAGGTGGGGATTGCAGCTTTCGATCTCCGGAGGATGCGGGGGAACCATTTGGACGTTTGGATCGCTTTGGTGCGACGAGAACCACCTTGTCGGAGAAGGGATCGAAGCGAGCTTCGCAACTCTGAAGGGACGTGGTTGAATTCATGTTAGCCTCCATGGCAGGTAGCGTTTTAGGGGGTGCACCGTGTCCGATCTTGGTGGAGGAATGGCGACTTTTTTAGCGCAACTCCCGGAGCAGCCTGCCCAACGCAGAAGACATATTGGACCCAAAAATGGACGATTGCGAATGTTTTTTTTGGGACATAATCGGAATATTCAACCCATTTTGGTATTTTGAATTTATGCATTTCCATATGTCGTGGTGGATTATTCTATGATCGAACTGCGCGACGGGAGGCAGGCATGCCCAAGAAGGTGGATCATCTCGAAATTCTTGCAACCGCATATTTATACGGACAGCAGCAAACACAAGAAACGATTGGCCGCAATCTCGGCATGAGCCAGCCGGTTGTATCGCGGATGGTGCAACGCGCCAAGCAGCGAGGATACCTCGAAACCAGGACAAGATTCGTAGAGGATCGAGTGACGAAGGAGGAACTGGCGAAGATTCAAGCCAGAATTCGCCCGGCGCCGCTCAAGGAAATTCTGTCGAAGGTGGCGGCGCAAGGGTCCAAACTTGCGGGCCCAGTGGTTCACGTCTACCCGAGCCACAGCCGGAACACGTCGGCAGCGGCATGGCGGCATCGAGTTGACGAGTTCGCGAGCGCGTGCGTGGACGATGTACTGGAGGTTCTGGAGTCGGCGAGCGTGATCGGTGTTTCGTGGGGCGACACGGTGGCGAGTTCAATTGAATCGATGAAGAGGGTGGCGCCAGCATCGCAATCGGACCAGCGCGTGCGAACGGCAGTGCCGTTGCTGGGCGAGCCGCTGGGGAAGAACATCACGCAGCACTCATCCAGCGTGTTGGCGGCAAGGCTGGATGAGGTTCTGAACCCGGGGGTGGAGCCGGGGCAGGGCCACACCCTTTCCCTTGCGGCGGTGCCAGCACTGATTCCGGCAGACATGTCCGAGTCGGAAATCGCTGCGATCCATAAGCTCATTGACAAGATCACAGCCTATCGGGAGATCTTCGGCGCGAAACGACGGAAACCCGCGGGGACGGAAGTGAGTGTGCCCTGGATTGAGCGTATCGATGCAGTGCTGACCAGCACATCGACGCATGAGCGTCCACTTGGCTTTGACGATGACAGCCTGATCAAGACGGCGGGTGTGGAGAGAACGAAGCTGAACGATTTGGTGATCGGCGATTTGTGTGGCGCGGTGATTCCCCGCCCAGACCTGAATGAGAAGGCGATGGGCGAGGTGAAGAGCATTCTGAGGCGATGGACCGGAGTGAAGATCAAGCAACTTGAGAATTGCGCATTGCGCGCGCGCGACGGCGGGCCTCCTGGCGTGATTGTGCTTGCAATTGGGGCCAGCAAAGCGCCGGTTGTTCACGCGGCAGTGCGGAGGGGGCTAATCCAACATCTGTTTATGGACCAGGATCTTGCGGACCGGCTGGAGCAAATCTGCACCGCATCCGACCGGACGCCTTGAGCGGGCAGTGGTGGCGCCGTTTGGAGTGGGCTGACAGGCTCGCTTTGCTCGAGGAGCGATGCACCGCTCAGACCTGCATGACTTCGGCTTCTTTTTTGCGGCAGAGTTCTTCCATGCGGCGGATTTCTTCGTCGGTCATCTTCTGGATCTCTTCCTGAGAGCGCTTTTCTTCGTCCTCTGAGATTTTCTTGTCGCGGGCCATTTTTTTGAGGGCATCGTTGCCGTCGCGGCGGACGTTGCGGATGGCGGTGCGGTGTTCTTCGAGGACCTTGTTGAGGTGCTTGCAGACGTCGCGGCGGCGCTCCTCAGTCATGGGCGGAACAGGGATGCGGATAACTTTGCCATCGGACTGAGGATTGAGGCCGAGATCGGCGACGAGGAGAGCTTTCTCGATCTCCTTGACGATGGTGGGGTCCCAGGGCGAGATGAGTATGAGCTGGGCCTCGGGCGTGGAGACCTGTGCGAGCTGGGTGATGGGCGTGTGGGTGCCGTAGTAGTCGACCTTGACCTGATCGAGCATGTGAACGCTGGCGCGGCCGGTGCGGGTGGAGGCGAGGGTGGCCTGGAAGGTGGTGACTGCGCCGTCCATACGGTGGCGGAGGTCTGCGCTGAGCGATTTAGTTGCGGGATTACCATCCATAAACGATGCCATTTGGTCTTCCTTGTGTTGCCAAGGGCTATTGTAATCAAACGCGACGGTTGGGGTGAGCGATCAAGCTTAGGCGCAGGATGAGGACGTGGATGTCTTTGCCGCGTGGTGGCTGGAGACTCGTAATGGAATCCATTACAATGTAATACAGGAGATCTCCAATGCCGACGACCCGCCGTTCCCGAGTTTTTACGATTTCGATGCCGCCGGAGATGGCTGCCGCAGCAGAAGCACTCGCCAAGCAAGAGAACCGAACGATGAGCGAGCTTATGCGCGAGGCGTTCCGCGCCTACGACGAGCGTCAGGTTGCAAGGTTCATCGACGACATGGGCGCGTATGCCAAGACGAGAAATCCGAGGGGATACACCGAAGAGGACATCCCTCGTCTGGTTGAAGAGGTGCGCGCGGAGATGCGAACTGAGCGGGAGGCTGCCCAGAGCCGTAAACTGGCCTGATGATTGTTGTGCTGGATACGAATGTGTGGGTATCGGCGATGCACTTCAACCGGCGACAAGGTTGGCCAATTCTGGCTCTTGAACGCGCGCGTATTCGGCACACACTTGCGACTTGCGACGAAATTGAGGCTGAGATATCCCGAATTCTCGCTGACAAATTTGACTGGGATCCCGCAGAGATTCGATATCGATTAGATTTCTTCCTCGCCAAGGCTCATCATGTGGAGATCACCGGAACGCTTCATGTGTGCCGGGACCCCAATGACGACATGATGCTTGAATGCGCTGTTGTTGCCGGCGCGAATGTGGTTGTCACTGGGGACAAGGATCTGCTTGCGCTGAATCCGTACGAAGGAATTCAGATCGTGACTCCGGCGGAGTTTCTTGCAATTGACGCTCTGTCTTGACGGAATCGTTGAAGCCCTTCCTTGTCGCGTCCAGATCAGTCGGGCTAGAATCGCGGCGAGGTTGCAGCAAACTGAGATTGTGGAGGACTGCTGAATGGGCGAATTCTTACAGCCATGGCATCTGATGGTGCTGTTTCTCGTTTTCGGCGGGTTTTTTCTGGTCCCGGCGATCTTCTATATTCTCACGCTGCAGAAGGCGCTGAACCAGTGCTCGCCTGCTTCGCGGACGATGGAGCCGGGATTGGTGTGGCTGCTCGTCATCCCGTTGGTCCACCTTGTGTTCAGCTTCTTCGTAGTGCTGGCATTGTCGAAGTCCCTTGCGAATGAGTTTGCGCGGCGAGGAATACCGAATCCGGATCCGCAGCCGGGGCAGGCAGTGGGTTTGGCGATGAGCATTTGCGGATGCTGCACGGTGATTCCGCTGGTTGGGTTTGTCGCAGTCTGGGCATTTCTGGTTTTGTGGATCATCTATTGGGTGAGGATCGCAAACTACTCGCGGCAGCTCACGATGCTTCCCGGAGCCATGCCACCAGCGGGAATTTAATCGCGACTAAGCCGGGCCCAATCGCATGGACGCGGCCTGCTCGTGGGCGTGGTAGCTGGAGCGGACGAGGGGGCCGGACTCGACGTGGCGGAAGCCCATTTTGAGGGCTTCGCTTTTTAGCTCGGCGAACTCGCGCGGCGTGTAGAGGCGGGCCATGGGCAGGTGATCGCGCGAGGGGCGCAGATACTGGCCGATGGTGAGGATGTCGCAACCGACCGCGGCGAGATCGCGGAAGACTTCGAGGAGCTCGCGGGTCTCTTCGCCGAGGCCGACCATGACGCCTGACTTGGTAAGCCCTTCGGGCCTTAACTCTTTGGAGTAGCGCAACAGATCAAGAGAGCGCTCGTAACGCGCTCCGGAGCGGACTACGCGGTAGAGGCGGGGCACGGACTCGGTGTTGTGGTTGAGGACTTGGGGGCGGGCTTCGACGACGGTGCGGATGGCGTCGTGATTGCCTTGAAAGTCGGGGATGAGGACTTCGACGCGGCAACCGGGAGCCTGGCGCCGAATTTCTTCGATGACCATGGCGAAGGCGCGGGCGCCGCCCTGGAGATCGTCGTCGCGATTAACGCTTGTTATGACGGCGTGTTCGAGGCCGAGTAGGGCGACGGCTTCGGCGACGCGGCGGGGCTCGTCGAAGTCGATGGGCTCGGGGCGGCCCTTGGGCACGGTACAGAAGCCGCAGCGACGTGTGCAGAGGTTGCCGAGCATCATAAAGGTGGCGGTCTTGTGGTGCCAGCACTCGCCGATGTTGGGGCAGTGGGCGCTCTCGCAGACGGTGTGGAGGTTGAGGGAGCGGGCGAGGCGCTTGAGGTCGTGGAAGTTTTCGCCCATGGGCGCGCGGGCCTTGAGCCACTCGGGTTTGGGAGCGGGGGCTTGGCGGGCGGGGGCGATTTGGACGAGGTCAAGCATAGGTTAAGCGAGCACAGGTTGATTGTAGCGGGAGGGATGATGGGGCGGTCGATACAAGATGTCGAGTGTCGACCATAGTATATCTCGACCATAGTCAAATGACTATGGTCGAGATATACTCAAAACAGGCGAGGTGGGGTGATGAAGACGATGGCGGCAGGTGAGTTCAAGGCGAAGTGCCTGGCAGTGATGGCGGAGGTGAACTCCACGGGGAAGCCGGTGCTGGTGACCAAGCGGGGCAAGCCGTTGGCGCGCGTGATGCCCCTTGGAGAAGTGATAGGGGAAGAAAAGCCGGAATCCATTTTCGGCTTTATGCGGGGAATGGGAACGATTACCGGCGACATCGTCTCGTCCGAATTTACCGATGAAGTGTGGGAACAAATGGCGGACAAAGGTTGGGAAGGTATTGAGTCCGAGGACGCCCGGTGATCCTGCTCGATACCCATGTTGTAATCTGGCTCGCGCTCTGGCCTGAACTGATATCCACGAAGGCTAAAGCTGCCATCGAAAATACCGAGTCGTCTGGTACGGTCCCCTGGATATCCGTCATGACGCTGTATGAGATCGCCAACACAATACGTCGCGGCCGAATCGAACCGAACGTGCCGCACGAGGTATTTCTCCGCCTGATAGGTAGTCGATTCAGAGTAATCCCAGTCACAGAGGAGATCGCGGTCCGTGCGGCGACATTCCCCGCGCCGTTTCACGGAGACCCAATGGATCGCATCATCGCGGCAACCGCCGTCATCGATGGCTGTGTATTGGTTACACGCGATGAGAAGATTCGCGAAGCTGGCGTATGCAAGACGATTTGGTAGGACGCTAGCGGAGCTTTTCGCGGACTTCGGGGCGGACGAGGTAGAGAAAGAAGACGAGGTTCATGAGGCCCTGGATGATGAAGGGGAGTTGCTGGTCGGTATAGAACTTGAAGAAGAAGAGTCCGGCGAGAAGAACGACGGCGGCTAATGTGAGAGCCCAGGCCCAGCGAAAGAGCAGGAGAAGGCCACCGGCGGCGGCGAGGAACAGGGCGGCGAGAACAAGGTAGATGGGGCGGAATTGGCCACCGACAACGCCAACGACGTCGACAATGGCCAGAACGACCATGTAGAGACTGATGGCGGCCAGGGCAGGGAGCGGGAGCAGATCGCGGCGAAGGAAGGGTTGCGGGGTTGGGGCCGCAGGCTGGCTGGCCGGGTCTGGGCTGGAGTTTGAGCCGGGGCCGGGGCCGGGAGAGTCGGCGCGGTTGTCTGTCGTCATAGCGTCTTGAGGTAGGCGAGCAGGTCGCTCAGCTGGTCGTCGGTCAGCGAAGTGGCGGGCATCATGCCGCGGCCGTGGAGGATGACGGCGGTGAGGCGCTCGTCGGTGGGCGGCTGGCCGGAGGGCATGGCCGAGACCTTGGTGATGGCCTGGAGTCCTGGGCCGTGGAGCGAGTTGGTGTTGGTGGGGTAGTGGCAGCGGGCGCAGGCCTGGCGATAGACAACTGCGCCGCGGGCTTCTTCGACGGTCCACTGGGACTCGGGCTTGGATGGAGGCAGGTTCCGACAGCCGGCGAGAGAGGCGGCGAGGCCGAGGGCGCAGGCGAAGATAGCGAAGAGAAACGAAGAATAACGGTATCGCATTTCGTTCTGATGATAACTCGCTACTCTGCGGCGGCGATGGCTTCGGCGATACGGTCGATGGCGTGGAGCTCGGCTTCGCTGGTGGGGCGGTGGCCATTGACGAGGATGGAGAACACGAGCAGACGGCCGCTGGAGGCGGTTAAATAGCCGGAGAGCGCATTCACGCCGGTCATAGTGCCGGTTTTGGCCCAGAGTTTGGACTTGAGCGGAGAGCTTGTGAAGCGGTTGATAAGCGTGCCGTCGACGCCGGCGATGGGAAGGGACTCGCGGAAGCTGTTGCCCCAACCCTGGCGGCCGGCCCAGGAAAGCAACTGGGTATAAGCGCGTGGGGCGATGCGGTTGTAGGGGCACATGCCGGAGCCGTCGTAGATGTAGAAGTCGGCATCGTTGACGCCGGCGGCGAGCATGAACTGGCGCTCGACGCGCAGGCCCTGGGCGATGCTGCCGTCGTCGCCCTGAACCTTGCCGAGGAGGCGGAGGAGCAGTTCGGCGTGGAGGTTCTGGCTGACCTTGTTGACGACGGTGATGTCCTCAGCGATGGGTACGGAGTCGTGTGTGGCGAAGATGCGGCGGCCGGCGAGAGGCGGGGTGACGGTGGGCGCGTAGGAAAGAGCGAGGCCTGGGATGGGCTTGGAGCGCTCGGCTTCGAAATCGCCGTTGCCCTCGGGATAGCGGTGGCTGTAGGTGGGGGTGCCTTTGACCTTGATGCCGCGGCGGAGCAGGGCAAGTTCAAATGCGGTGGCGGTGAACTCGGCGGGGTCTTCGACGGCGATGTTTACGTGGAAGCCGGGGTCGACAGTGCCCCACGCGCGCACGAGCATGGCGCCGGGGCGGCGCTCGATGCCGGGACGAGCGGTTTTGCCAGCGGGGTTGGGGACCATGGAGTTGTCGAGGGTGTAGTAGTCGACGTCGGGGGTCCAGGAGGCAACAGTGGTCTCTGGCTTGGCGGGATCGGGGCCGATGGCGAGGCCGATGGCGTTCTCGTTGAACGAGAGGGCAGAGACTGGAGCGCCATAGGCCCATTGCAGGTCGTCCCATGCCCAGGCCTTGCCGTAGGGCTCGTAGAGAAAGAAGGAGTCGTCGCCGACGATGTTGCCTTCGACGGTGCGTATTCCGGCCTGCTCGACCTGCTGGGCGAGGAGGTCAAGCGCGCCCAACGGAGAGAGTGGGGCTTCGGGTGCGGGTGGTGTGGACTGGGGAGTGGCTTGTGTTGGGGGGGTGGAGGCCGGTTCGGCGCTTGGCAGCGACGCGGATGTGGGAGGCTTGTAAGGGTAGCGACGGGCGCTGAGTGTAGGGTCGCCAGAGCCGACGATTGTGAGGTCTCCATGAAGGATGCCTTCGCTATCGAGAACGCCGCTGGCGACAACATTGGTGGTCCAGGTGAGCGAGTCGACGGGGAGCAGACCGTAGGCAGCGGCTGTGGTGAGGAGCTTGGTGTCGGACGCTGGGATGAAGAGTTTGGCTTCGTTGAGGCCGTAGAGGGGCTTGCCATCGAGGGTGACCACGCTGATGCCGAACTCGGCCTGATCGAGTGCGGGGTCGGCGAGGATGGCGGCGATGCGGCCGGCGAGCGGACTTTTGGCGAGCGCGGCGTGGGAGGCGGCGCTGGTGGCCGGGTGATGAGGCGGCGCCGTGTGCGATGGGGATTGGGCGGAAAGAGCGACAACAGCGATTGTGGCCGCGAAAATGGTTAGGTAAAGACGCCGAGGGAGAAGCATGATCGGAAGTGTAGCAGCAAGGAAACGAGGCTTGAAGAAGCTGACGCGGGTAGGATGTAGGGGCGGTTGGGTTTGGGATTGATCGTGGAAGGAATGGAATTGATTCGAGCGGCAACAATGTGGGAGCTGCGGACGCGGACGCTGGAGTTGGGGCGGCGGACGCTGGTGATGGGCGTGGTGAATGTGACGCCGGACTCGTTCTCTGATGGCGGCGTTTTTCAAGATGCGGAGAAGAGCGTTGCTCATGCGATCAGGCTGCTGGACGAGGGTGCGGACATTGTAGACATTGGGGCGGAGAGCACGCGGCCTGGGGCCCGGGTTGGCGGGGACGCGGGCGCTGAGCCGGCGGTGAGCGCGGAGGAGGAGCAGGCGCGGCTGTTGCCGGTGGTGGAGGGGGTTCTGCGGGCACGGCCGGGGACGATTGTTTCGGTGGACACATACAAGGCTGAGACGGCACGGGCGGCAATCGACGCGGGTGCGGAAATTGTGAACGATGTGAGTGGGCTTTCCTGGGGTTCTGGAATGGAGGCCGTGGCGGCAGCGACGGGGTGTGGGCTAGTGCTGATGCACACGCGGGGCCGGCCGGATGAGTGGGGCGCGCCAGTGAAATTGGATCCTGATGAGTTGATGCGCCAGGTAAAGATGGGGCTGGAGGCGAGCCTGGCGAAGGCTGCGGCTGATGGGATTCAGCGGGAGTCGATTGTGCTGGACCCTGGGTACGGGTTCGGCAAGCGAGGTGCCGAGAATTTTGCTTTGTTGGCTCGGCAGGCAGAGCTGTTGGAGTTGGGAAGGCCGCTGCTGGCGGGGGTAAGCAGGAAGTCATTTCTGGGCCAAGCGCTGGCGCCGCTGTATCGAGGTGCTACTGCGCCAGTTGATGCGCGAGAGACCGCAAGCATCGCGGGGATGGTAGCGGCGATTCTGGCGGGGGCGTCGATTGTGCGTGTGCACCTTGTGCGGGAAGCTGTGGAGGCGGCACTGGTGGCGGATGCGGTGATCGAAAAGCAGGGTATAGGGTCTGGGGTATAGGGTCTGGGCTTTTGTGTTCGCGGTGGTCCAATGTGAGCATACACAGGATTGTTGCGCCGCTAGGATCAGCCTTAGTAAAGCCCGGTGGAGACAAGGATTGGTCGGGCTCGAGCAACGCTCCCGGAATAACTCCTTCCCATTCCAGCGAACGAAATCCCTGAGCGCCAGCAAGGCATAGGTAGCCCTTCCCACCATCGAGCACTTACCCAAATAGGAGGTCGGTCATGAAGAAGAAAAGCCGGATTGAAATGGCACGAGAGATTATTGCTAACTTGAGGCGGGAGATGGATAGACCGCGGATGACAGAGTCGGTGCGCAACGGGTTAAGCGTTGCGGCGCCGCTGGCGGCTGTGCCTTCGACCCGATTCAAGAGATCGCGCGCGCAGCAAAGTTCGAGCGCCTAGCTATTCGCCATTAGCTTTTTATATGCTGGCGTGTACGGATCGTGGCGCGAGTCGCGTAGGTCAGAATAGCTCTGACAGGAGCTATGCGGCGCGGGACAATAAGTTATGAAAAAGACTTTACTCGGATTGGTTCTTCTTTTCTGCTTCGCGATACCCTATGCGGCGCAGGCGCAGGTGGTTGTGGTTATACATCACCGCCATCACCACCACTACCACCACCATCATCACCCCCGCGTGGCTCAGTAACAGATTGAGCCGTTGAGCAAAGGAGAACTGGTGTGGCCGGATGGGTTGAGATGCCAAGCATCAAACCCCATTTCTGATGAACATGTAACTCGGGTCAACAAAATCAGCAAGTTAGCCGCGTTTTCGCCGCGATAGTAGGTTGGCGAGTTGGCGGGGGCCAATGTTGAACAACTGTTGATTTCAGCCGCTCCTCGCCGCCGCGAGTCAAGATGCTCAGAATGAGGAGCGCGAGACGACGGCGACTCCTTCTTGCCAGCAATCGATAGGCAGTTTCTATAAACAGGCAGCCCATTCACCACTTAGGCTCAGAACTTAGGCGGTAGAGCACGTGCGGACTGAGGGGATGGCCTTCGGGCATGTTGGGGTGGAGGAAGTCGGCAGAGGGGTCGTGGACCATGCCGATCTTCTCCATGACGCGGCGCGAGCGCAGGTTGGCGGGGACAGTGAAGGAAACGAGGCTGGGGAGGTTTAGTGTCTCGAAGGCGTAGCGGGTAATGGCGCGAGCGCCTTCGGTGGCGAGGCCCTGGCCCCAGGCGGAATGGGCTAGCCGCCAGCCAATTTCGACGATTTGATTCTCGGGGACCTGAGGGGGATTGGGGTCGGACATTGCGGCGGGCGGGACGAGAAAGGCCGCGTCGAAGTGGGGGACGGCGAGACCGATAAAGCCGATGAATGTGCCGGTGGCGCGGAACTCTGCGGCGAACCCGCCGAAGCCGTGTGTGGCGAAGTGGGCTTCAATGCGATCGGCGAGGGCGTCGGACTCTGCAGCAGTGAGGGTGGAGGGAAAGAACTCCATCACGCGCGGGTCGGCGTTGATGGCGCGGAATGGCTCGCGGTCAGCGGGGCGCCAGGAACGAAGCAGAAGGCGGGGAGTGGTGATGAAGTCGGTCATGGAAGACAGGGGTTAGTGATTAGGTGTCAGGGGTTAGGCCTGGCGACCGCGGTGGAAAACATATTGAGGCGCAGAGGTACCCGCCTGCTGGGGCCGACTACTTTTGAAGAGTGCGAATGTAGGCGACGAGGGCGGAAATTTGGTCGTCGGTGAGCTTGCCCTTATTGGAGGGCATCTTGTTCTTGCCGTTGGTGACGATGGCGATGAGGTCAGCGTCAGTGGCGCTGATGACGGCGGGGTCTTTGAAAGAGATAATCTTTGCCATTTTCCCGACCGGGGTGTTGCCGAGGCCGTCTGCACCGTGGCACATCATGCACTTGGCTTTGAAGGTGTCAGCGCCGGAGTCCTGGGCGACGGCAGGGACGGTGAAGACGGCGAGGCAGAGTACGGCGACGGATGCGAGGGGGAATTTCACCAGACGACTCCTGATCGGGCATCTGGATGCATGCCCGATCTATTTCCAGTTTACCGAGTTGGTCTTAAGCAGACGAAATTGGGCGAGAATGCGTCGTGGCGGGACTGGCGGCGAGCAGGAAAAGAGCATCCAAAGAGGTTTGAAGAAGTATGCTGTTGAGTCCGCTCTGAGGTGGAGTTGCTGGGGCGTTTGTTGGAGGGTTTGGTTCTGAACCTGGGGAGGATCAGATGAGAGGTGTTGGTTTGGTGGGGATGAATTTTGGGCGTGACTGGTTGGTGGGGATGACGATGGCAGCCGTATGTGCGGCGGCGGGAGCAGAGAAGCTGAAGTCGCCGTGGGATGGGCAAACGGTGTCGCTGACGGATGCGGCGTATACGTGCCCTTATCCGCCGCCCTTCGCGAAGAGCATGGACGCGGAGAGCTACTACACAGACGCGAATCACTCGATCATCGACGAGGCGAAGCGAGATGCATTTCGCAAGGCGACCGAGGCTCCGACGCACCTGGGCCAATGGGCGGGCGAAGCGGCGGATGCATATCGCACGACGGGAAGCAGGGCGGCGGCGGCTTGCGTGTACTCGCTGCTGGGAGCGGCGGCGGAAGCAAAGGCGTGGACCGCTACGATGCCGACGGGCCAGGCAACCTACGAGCAGAAGTGGATGCTGAGTGGGACGGCGATGGCGTATCTGAAGGTGAGGATGAGCGGGCTGGGGACGCCGGAACAGGACAAGGCCATTCAGAGCTGGCTGGGGACGCTTGCTGACCGGATCAAGGATTATGTGGACGACAAGCGCAAGAACCCGAACAGCGATGCGTGGAACAACCATCTCTACTGGGCGGGGCTGGCGGTCGCCGCTTCGGGTGTGGCGCGAAACGATGCGCGCGACTTCAAGTGGGGGGTGGATGCGTACCAGACGGGTGTAGGGGAGATTCAGCCGAGTGGCGTGCTGATGCGCGAGTTGGGGCGGGCGGGGATGGCGCTGCACTACCACCTTTACGCGCTGGCGCCGCTGATCATGATTGCGGAGCTGGGCGAGGCGAACGGGATGGACCTGTATGCGGAGGATAAAGGAGCGATCCATCGGCTGGTGACGATTTCAGAGGCAGGGCTGAAGGATCCGGGGATCTTCAAGAAGGCTACGGGCGTGGAGCAGAACGTGCCGGATGCGATTTCGGGGGCAGAGATTGGCTGGGCAGTGCCGTACGTAAAGCGGTTCCCGGACGCGCAGCTTTCGCAGTGGATTGCGCAGGCGAAGACAACAAGGTTTTGGCAGTGGGGTGGGCTGCCGCCGGAATAGAAGCAGTGGTTAGTGATTAGTGGTTAGTGATTAGGGGTTAGTGGTTAGTGGTTAGTGGTTACACGGGAGCGACGGTGAGGGGTGATCGAATCTGTATTTTGATGTGGAACGTTGCTATCGCTCTTCAGACGAAGCGAGGTAGACGGCTACGCCGCCTAACAGGGCCAACATGGCCGCCAGGGGAACGAGTACCCAGAGCGCTGAGCCTTCGGTGGAGGATGGCCAGAGCTTAGCCATGTCGATTGAGGGCAGGCGGATGAGTTGGGTGAGATCGCTGATCCAGCCGATACCCTGCGCGGCGTGGGAGACGGAAAAGCCGACGGCGACAACAAAGCAGATGAGGAGGGCGAAGATTTGCGCGCCGAGGATGGGGCGGGTAACGCGTTCGATGGCGGCATTGCGGCGGCGGAGCTGGGCGCGCCACCAGAGGATGCCGGGAGAGACGAGTGGCGCGGCAGCGGCGGCAGTGGTGCGGGCGGAGCGAAATGCGGTAGTGACCAGGGCAAGCTCGGCGCAGGAGCGGCAAGTGGCGGCGTGGGCGCGTAGATCAGCGGGGGCTGCCTGGGGCCATTGGCCGCCGGCGAGGAGCGCGGCGATTTCTTTTTCGTGCGGGCAGGGACCGAGGGTCATTGGCGATTGCCTCCCTGCGTGTCTTGATCGCGAAGGAGAACCGCGATTCTTCGGCGCGCGCGGAAGAGGAGAAGACGGATGCTTGCAGATGCGAGGCCGGTGACCTCGGCGATTTCGTGGTGGGAGTAGCCTTCGGCGTAGGCGAGCCAAAGGAGCTGACGGTCGCGGAGAGTCAACCTGGCAAGCGCGGGACCGAGGACGATTCGGGAGTCGGACTGGGCAGCAGTGGAGACTGTGGCGAAGAATTCTTCGGGGATTTCTTCGATGGAGGCCTGGCGCGGCCTGCGCCAGTGGTCGCGGAGAAGATTTGTGGCGATGCGGAAGAGGTAGCGACGGGCAGCGACTTCACCATCGTCGGGGCGCGCGGCGCAGAGGAAGCGGACGAAGCTCTCCTGCATGAGGTCGTCGGCGAGGGTGGGGTCGGCGGAGACGCGGGCGAGATAGGCCCAGAGCGGGCGAGCGGAGCGGGAGTAGAAGCCGGCGAAGGCTTCGTTGCCCATGAGGGTTTCAGGGGGCAGCTCCGCGGGGATGGCCGCGGCGCGGAAAGCTTCGCCGGCGAAGAGACTCGGAAGTATGGATTCCAGGGGCATGGGCAAAGACATGAACAGGGGCACCGATTCTCTTACGATTCTGGGTTACTGCTCGTTCCGCGAGTCGAACGGTGCGGCAAGGCTGTTGTGCGAACTCTTGGGCATCAGGCCGAGACGCCCGGCGAGCACCCAGGTGATGCCTGCGGAGATGATAAATCCGAGGCCGGGCATGAGGGTGATGGTTCCCAGGATCAGCATCGGCTGGTGGGCTTCGGGGCGAATGTTGCGGAGCATAAAGAAGCCGATGCCGAGAAGAACGAGCACGATGCCGACCTGGAGCGGGGTGAGGACGCGGGCAATTGCGTTGGGGACGCGCTGCTCGGGCTCGAAGCCGACGGGGATGGGCGCGGCCTCAAGGAAGCGGCGGCCGGCTTCGGTTTCCATGTAGGCGGCGAGCTCCTGGGTGGAGCTGAACTTGTCGATGAGGCGGCCGTGGACATCACTTTGCAGCTTGAAGATGCGGCTCCAGCGGCGGTTCTCAAGGAACTGGCGGATGAGCCAGACGACTGCTGCGAGGAAGCAGGCGAAGCCGAGGCACACCAGGATCGGGATGAGCGCTTCGCCGGAGGCCCAGCCATTTTGGCTGGGCCGTTGGAATTGCGGCCAGACGGCGCGCTCGAGGGCTTCGTCGGGGCTTCCGTCCTGAGAGTGGACGTGGGTGAAGAGGTAGAAATCCGGATTTCGCCCGATCTCAGGGTGTGCAGCCAGGAACTGCGCTAGCTGCGGGTTGTTGCGGGCGACGTAGTCCTGATTGGCGAGCAAGGAGGGGTCACGGGCGACGACGGTGGTGAGGGTTGGGCTGAGGCGGAGGAGTTGCATGAGCTGCAACTGGATCCCGTCGAGCTCCTTCTCGGAGATTGGAGCACTCGGGGGCGGCGAGGCGAGGGCTGCGGGCCGAGCGGGCGAGGCCGGTCGGGTGGGCGAGGCCGGTCGGGTGGGCGCGGGCTGGGTTTGTGCGGAGACGGTGGCTGCATAGAGGGCGGCGGCGAATGCTGTGAGGCTGAGAAGCTGGGCGATGCGGGGACGACTGAGCATGGGGTGTTCCCTCACTGTTTTTGAAGGGCTCGTGACCCTTCTGCATACACAACGAGTGAGGGGGTGGGTTGGTTAACAGGGGGTGGGCGTTTTTCTGGCGCGGATCGGTTGGGGCTGGCGGGTGCTCTGCGATTCCAAGCCTCAGGCAACTGCAGCGGTCTTCCTTTTGGGGCGTCCGCCGTTGCGACCGTTGCGTTTTGCGGCGGCGGTTTTTGCGGCGCTGGTGGATTGGCCTCCCTTTGCGCCGAGGCGGCTGGCCATCCATTGGCGCGAGCCCAGAAAGCCTTCGAGGAGTGCGGGGAGATAGAGGTCGGCATCAAGACGGGGAAAGTGAATACCGAAGCCGGACGGGGAGATTTCGATCGCGGCAAGCTGCGCGGGCGTTGCGTTTTCGAGTCCCTGCGCTATGTGAGGCGGAAAGGCGAGATCGATGCCGGTGGAGAGATGAATTACCACGCGGTCGTTGCGGCGGTCGTATCGGGCGGAGAGAGCGCGGGGCGTGGCCGACTGCATCTCGCGGCCCAGACGATTTGCCAGGGCGAACTCAGCAGGGCTGATGTTGATTTCATTCCGGTCCATGAATTTCCTCCCAGGCGCGCATCAGGAAGCCCAGATTTGACCCCAATGCTCGTGCGATTGCAGTGAGCTCGTGGCGAGCGAAGCCATAGTTCTCGCGCAACGAAACGCTGCCAATCGGAATGTTCAATACGAACACCGCTTCATTCCCTTGCCCGACAACGTGCGCATGCGGCGGTCGGTGATCGTTCGGGTAAATGCCAACCCGGAGCGCG
>Ga0302270_10001179_pt1 | contig 26852 bp, 28 predicted proteins | sample III_Bog_E2_3_FD_198773 | JGI IMG/M metagenome (GOLD analysis project Ga0302270, IMG submission 198773) | Peat permafrost microbial communities from Stordalen Mire near Abisko, Sweden - III_Bog_E2_3 | ecosystem: Environmental > Terrestrial > Soil > Wetlands > Peat | place: Sweden: Abisko... | reverse complement strand
GAAGGCCTCATCAAACATATATTCGGCGTTCTGCCCTTTGAATTTTCCCGCCCTGGCCACGGCGTCCGCCGTGCGTTCTTTGCTGATCAAGCCCAGCATATAATACAACTCTGCACCCTGCTTTTGATTGTCACCCAAATCATTGTTCACTTCGGGAATATCATTGGTTATGCCCATGAATGACGCGAGGTTGTTGGTCAGATTGCCGAAGCGCTTGTCCATTGCCTCATAAAGCGCCACCCCATCCAGTGAATTAACCAGTCCCCATTGCGGCGTTTTCAGTTGATCTACCAATTCCAAAGCCAGCTTTTGCGCGAGCCGGGAAGTTTCATTGGGCGCGTTGAACTGCAACGCCACATTCGGGGCCACCAGCGCCTTGCGTAAAAAGGCTTCGGTCTTCTCTGCGCCAATCAGCGAAACCAGATTTGGCACCTGCAACTGCTGGACACTCTGACTATTGCCGTAAGCCAGTTGATAGCCCAGCGATTTCAAAATGTCTTCCGGGTCGTCGGACATCGCCAGCGTGGCCTGACCCAGCTCCTGTAAGATATTGTTGTAAAAATAACTGTTCTGCATGTCTGCCGTCTTGGCCTTGGCCTGCAAATCGGCAATCTCTTTATTTCTGCCGGCAATATCCCCCGTCAACACCGCCGCCAGCAAACGCAATCCGCCTTCCCGGATCTCTCCCCCGCTTCGGGCTGGCGGCCGCGCGGCAATGGTTTGGGCCAGTGCGTTCCAGGCCAACGGCGGCGGCAGGGCCCCGAGCACCTCATCGGGCTGAATCTGGACGGAAAATTGATTATTGTTTTGCATCTGCTGCTGCTGCACCTTGACCGCGCGGTCCGCCAAATCCAGCCAGCCCTGGGCCGCGTTGGTTGGGGCAAGGTTCGTCACGCTTTCACGGAATGAAGCCAAGTCGTCCCGTAATTGTGCGGAGGCTTCCTTCTCACGCTTGGCGGCGGGCACGGTGTTGCGCTCCTCGACCTGATGCAACACGTTGCTGGCACCGAGATAGTCCTGGGCGCGGATCCTCCCCGGCAGCCAAACGCTCAAACCCAACACTGCGACCAGTGCCGGAATGAACCGGATCAAGTTCACTTTATGTTTTGTTTTCATGTTGTTTCTGGTTAGCGGGATTGTGAATCCAATCGAAATTGATTTCAGTTCTTACGCAGATACTTTTTGATGAACAGCAGGTAGCCCAGGAACGGCAGCATGCACAGGACCGAGATCCAAGCCATGCGGTTGCCCGTGAACAGTCCCATCTTTTGCATCTGGTCAATCTGCGCCAGCGGCAGGCCCTGCAATTGATATAGCTCGCTGATGTCATGGTTTGCGTAGGTCAGCAGGCTGGACACCGTGAACAGCCCCATCGCCACGAGAATGAGCCACCAGCCCCGCGCGTCCAGCCGGTATAACCACCAGCCCGCCACGCCCCAAATGGCGGCGACGACCACACAGAACAGCGCCGCCGGCAAGCCGGCGACGAACATCCCAAAGCACGGCATCACTGCGTGACCGGTCAGCGGCCAGAGCAGCATCATCGGCACGGCCAGCCACGTCCACAGCACAAAACCCAGCACCGGCAGCGGACAGGCATCCGTCCAGCGCGGCACCGGATCGCGCGCCTCGCAGGTGGCTTTCACCTGGCGGCTGTTGTAGAAAAATATCCAGACCGCCGGCACCAGCACAAAAAACCCGAAGAAAAAAATGGTCAGGCCGATGACCATCCCCGTGATGGCGGCCGGCGGCATCGCTGGCTGGCCGGTCTGGGCGTTGGGCGGCAGGCTGGCAAACACCTTGCCCATGAAGAACGGCATGATCGCCGTCATGAAAATGCCCATAATAAGCCAGCTCCAGGAGAAGATCAGCAGCAGCGCCCGCGCCCAGCGCCGCGCCTGAAGGGAACCGATGCCCAGACAGATCAACGTCGCCGCCAGGCCGCCATATATGCCGAAGGCCATCAGGATGCCCGAGACCGTCGGCACTTTGGCGGGCTGGGCTTTCAGCAACGAGGCGGCCATCAGCAGCGCAAACAGTCCGGCGAGACCGCCGAGCAGTAACGTCAGGATGCCAAAGATGACCAGGCCGGTGGAACGGTCTTTGTAGGCCGGCAAGGCGGCGGCTACTGCGGGCGGGGCGGGGGGATTTTGTTCGTCGTTCATTTGGAGAATTCCCTTGGATGGTTTTTAGCGCCGTCCCGTTGGCATTGATTGATGTTTCCCGATTGATCCGATTTTGAAATTGGCTGGCTGGGATTTATTTTTATCGGCCAGCTCGCCGGCTGTCAAGGGGACAGTGGCCCGATTTGGCCAAGCGCGGCTGGGTCTGCCAGAACGATGCCGCTCAAGCGAGAACGACGGCGGGCTGCGCTGCGACGCCCTCGTTGTCGCGGGGCGGACGGTCTCCCGGGATGCCGGCGCTGTAAAACTTGCCCCGGACCCCGGCCGGAATCATAGTGGCCGTGATGCAACTTCAGGATTTCTTCAACGCCGCCGGCGGCGGCTTGGCGGATTCGGTTAAAATTGTTTTCTTTAAAATGTTGCCGCGCCCGGCCCAGATCGACAAGGTCCGGGCCGAAATCAATCGCACCCTGCTGAAAAAGTATGGTCGCATGACCCGCCTGGAAATTGACCGGATCCAGCGGACCATCACGGTGGAGTTGGATTTAAAAGGAGAAAAAGCCTCCGTCCAGATCCGGCTGACCAACTATCGGCTACATGAGGCCGCCGGCCAGCCGCCCCGCTTTGAGCCGGGGACTATCACGGCCTCCCGCGAATGGCTGGACGCGCTGCTCCAAACGCTGACCGCCAACGGGGCCATTCCGGACCGGCTGGAAATCAAAAACCCGCTCCATCAAGCCGTGGTGAAATCTCTGCTTTAGAGCCTTTAGAGCTTATTAAAAATTACTGTAGCCGGAACGCGGCGTTCATGCCGCTTGGACGTCGCCATCCAAATTCAAGTTGAAGCGGGCTGAAGCTCGTGCTCCGTCGGCGGTTTACCTACGCAAGTGGGCTGGGCCTGCCCTTCAAAACCTACTTCAACGGCGCCAAATGCGTACCAAACCAATTCGTCACTGTGCCTTCCAATTGACTGATGCAGATGCCAGTGACCAAATGATTGGCAAGGGGCACTTCTTTGAACCGCGAACCGTTCGGAGCCGCCGCCAGTAAGCGGCTTAAATCCTCCCCGCTGCACAATTCATCACGCCCGCCCCGCACCAACAAAACCGGCTGCTTCAACCCGCGCACGGCAGACACCGTCGTCAAGTCCGGCCATTTCGCGGCCAGCTGGCGCGCCACTAGGCCTGCAGCTTGATGGTCTGTGTTCGTGGACAATTCCGGTTCAAACGTCTTGAGATATTCCTCCATGCCCGTGCCCGGATCCCAATAAGGCGAGATGGCCGTCACACATTGCACGCGCGGATCCGCCGCTGCCCATTGCAAGGCCATGACCGCCCCATAAGAAATGCCCAGCACCCCGACCGGCCCCGCGCAAACCCGCCGCTGCTCCAGCGCGTCCAGGCATTGCCCCAAATCCGTCCGCTCAATACCGCCAAAATAAATGCGGTTCCCGGTGGAATGGCCATGCCCGCGCAAATCCACCAGCACCGCCCGGTAGCCCGCCTGCGCCAGCACCATCCCCCACGGCAACATGAATTCCTTGGTCAACCCGTAACCATGCAATAGAAAAACCGTGCCAAGAATGTGATTCGTCGCCAGCTTTGGTTCAAGGGGGAGCTGCGAAAAATGAAAGTCCAAAGTGAACAGATTGGTATGCGTGTCGCCTTTGTGCTGTGGCAACCGGTTGGTAAATTTTGAAATGCTGATCGCCCCGTAATCTCCCGGCTCGATCACCATTGCTTCCAAAACGGCCGCGGGCGGCCCCACGGCCACCCGCGTCACCGAAAAATTAGTCGCTACGCACGCAAACTGCTGGAATATATTAACATTGTCGAATTGATGATTGGGCGCCTCGAACGCATGACGGGCAATCGTGCCGGGCGTCAGGCACCCGGCGCAACCCAGACACAAAAAAAGCGTCGCCAGCCAGATGTGCACGCCGAATCCTTCGCCGCGCCGGTGTGAAAATGCCCGAAACATTGTTTCTTCCAAGCTTAAGCGGACGCCCCGTCGAGAACAACCCGACAATTTCGCAGTTCGCGCATTTCACCTCGACGCCTACCTAGAGCTGATTAAAAATTACTGTAGCCAGAGCGCGACGCCCATGCCGCTTCGACGTCGCCATCCAAATTTAAGTTGAAGCGGGATGTGGCTCACGCTCCGTCGGCGGATTAGTTGGCAAAAATTGTTGCTGACAATGCGCGGCCATCTGCTAAAAACGGGGTGAAGCCGTTCGCTCTAAACCAAACGTGAACCCGTAATCCATCATCCCACCCAGGAAAAATTATGAGCAAATTCCAACGCAGCTGGTGCCTGTTCAAAAGTTCACTCTCCATCATGGCCAAGCACAAACAGTTGCTGGTCTTTCCCATCGTGGTTTTTCTGTTCACGCTGCTGATTGTCCTGTTTTTTCTCGCCCCCGTCGTGCTTCGCCCCACCAGCCATCCTTACGCCTCGACCCAACACTGGGAAGCCATTAGCCATTCCTTGTTCACCCAGACCGTGGATGCGCATGGCCACCTTGCCGTCACCAGCCTCAGCCCGGCGGCCATGGGCTATCTGGCCTTCATGTATCTGGTCTCCATGGTTTTCGCCACCTACTTCAACGTCGCCTTCTACCATGAAATCCTGTCCGCTTTGGGCGGCGGAACCGTTTCCATCCCCCGCGGCTTGAAGTTTGCCTGCACGCGCTGGAAGGCCATCCTGATGTGGTCATTGTTCGCGGGTTTGGTGGGGCTGATCATCCAGCAAATTGAGCAACGGCTGAGTTTTATCGGCCGGATCATCGGGCGCTTCATCGGCATGGCCTGGAGTATCGCCTCGGTGTTTGTCATCCCGGCCATCGTGCAGGATGAACAGAACGTCAACCCCATCCAAATGCTGAAGAACTCCGCCGGCATTCTGCAACGCACCTGGGGCGAAGCCCTGATCGGTTACGTGGGCCTGAGCCTGGCCAGCGGACTCGTTTTAATCGCCTCCCTGGGGCTCTTGATTGGCGCCTTTGCCGCTTCCATGCATTTTAACAATTACTGGATCATTGGCGTGGTGGGCGCGTTCTGGATATTGGCGATGTTTGTCCTGTCCTATTTGACGAGCGTGGCCGGCCAGATCTACAAGGGCGCGCTTTACCTTTACGCCGCGAACGGCATGGTCCCCGAACCGTACAGCCAGGAGCTGCTGGATTCGGCGTGGAAATTCAAAAAAGATTAAATCGCGGCCACCTTCGCCCCGGCGGAACCGGGAGTGAACGCGTAAGCGAAAAACCTGATTCTGGTGGTGGTGCCCCGCCGCCCAAATGTCCCGTTGCGCGCGACTGGCTGCGCAACGAAAAGATGAGGTGGCGCAGGGCCCAACCAACGAACTGCACGAGGACGCCCCGTGAAGAACCTCAAGACAGTTCTGGAATGCCGAGTTCCTTCAAGTAGTTAAAGGTTGAATCATAGAACTCTGGTGAACGTGTCGGATCGCTTGGATTGCCCGGGGGAACGAAAACCACCATGCCCTGTCGGGCGCGGGTGAGCAACACACGATAGGCATTCCGCAAATAATTGCGGTTGTCAGAATTATTGATGTTACACCAGCTTGAGCCGCGGAAGTCGTGATAATTCCAAGTCGTGCCATTAAAGCGATAATCGGCGTCCCACGTAACACACGTCCAATCGAGTTCCAACCCTTGCACTTGAAACTCCGTGGCCGCGTCTTCAAGATAGTAGCTGGAGCGAACATCATCACGGTCGTTGAGGAAGTAATGCACGGGGTCAACATCCACACGAATGTCAATGGCATGCGGTTTGAGGCGCATTGCTTTGGACGATGCTAGCAAGCCGAAACGTTCTGTGCCGCGCGCTTTTGAGCGAACCCAAGCTTTGGCTCGATCCAAGTCCCGTGCGAGAACGATGGGAAACCGGTTGCGAAGTTGGGCAAAGGTCTGTTGGGCGATGTTCTTCTCACAGTCGAGCAACGCCTTCACGAACGCCGAAACATTCTCTGCGCGGAACGACCTCATCGATACGGCGAGATGCAGAGACTCTTCCTGCTGTGTCTGGGCGCAGCTTCGAGCACGTTCGAGGGTGTGGTTAGCGGCATACTCGCTGTCGTGCAGTCGCGACGAAATGAACATCTTCCACTTCGGGAAATGTTCAATCACGGCATCCAACCAAGCTGAGATGCCAGCCTCGCCGGTGTTGATCTCTTGGCCCCCGCCCACCAGACAAATAATCACCGCCCAATCTGGATGTCGATCCATGTAGGAAATCAAAAACTCCGGCTCGGATTGGGTGAAGCCCGGGCGCCCCTTCTTCCGCTTCATGAAGTTGGCCGTCATTTGCGAATTCCAGGCCCGCTGCGCTTCATCGAAGATGACGACGTGTTCCGGTGGTGGTGCTTTTTCATCGGTCAGCCCAGCATCACGAAAGTGGTGAACGTTTTGAATGAAAGCTTTCACCGGAGTCGCAACTTTCTTCTTGGTGGCCTTTTTGTTTTGAGCTTTCTGCCGGAGGTATTCATCCCGCGTCAACGCCTCGCGCAATACGGCAACCAGCGGTCCATTGCCCGATAGGAAGACGGCGTGCGTTGGTGCTTTCTCATCGCGCCGCTGGGTGGCGATGTTTAATCCAACCAAAGTTTTTCCGGCGCCGGGAACACCGGTCACAAAGCAAATGAACTTCTGTCCAGTGCTGCGAGCCTCATCCACCAATTCCTCGATCCGCTTGGTTGTCGTGTGGAGATTTTGAGCGCCAGCGTCAAAACGAGCTATGGCTTCAATGGAGTGCTGCGCATAGAGCGACCGTGCCGCTTCGATAATCGTTGGCGTCGGACGATACGAGGCGCGCGCCCAGGCTTGAGCGTCGAGGGCGGACCCCTTGGCCATGCTAAACCCCCGATCCAGCGCCTTCCGAAAGTTGTCGGCGTTGGTCAAAATTGGCCGATAAACCTTGTCTGCGTCCGCCTCATACTTGGCGGATAAAGGCTTGGCTTCGGTTGCCACGAGAATCGGAGCGATAGCGACATTGTGGCTGGCCTCGTGAAAGTTTTTTAGATCAAGCGCGTAGTCCCAAACCTGTTCGATCGCCGAGCGGTCGTAGCCGGTTTCGCCAACTTTGAACTCCAATGCAAAGATCACCGAACCCAAAACCAGAATGACGTCCACGCGCCGTCCCATGCGCGGGATGTTGAATTCAAAGAAAACCCAACCATCTAGGCCGGTAAGTTGTGCTTGAAGGAGGTCGATTTGCGCCAACCAAGCATCGCGCTGGTCGGAGAAGTGCCCATCGCCGGCATGTCGGGAAAGCTTGCCTAGAATATCGTCAGCATCGCTAGCTAGAAAGTCTGCAATAGCAGCCGCGTACCAGAACCGCGCCAAACCTGAGTTGTTGACTACACTGGCCATTCCAAGCGGAGTATGCGTGTAATTTTTCTGAATTGAAAGCTTCTGAATCGGATTCCACTTGCCAAATTTGTCGGACTTGGCCATCCGCCATCTTCGCTGTCGCTGCTCCCCATTCGTCCGACAAATGCGGAGAGGGAGAAACCTTTGCACGTTTTGTGCTTTTTTGCGGCCAAAGCATCTGTGTCCATCCGTGTTAATTCGTGGTTAATAAAAAATCGCCGACGTTTTTTCCAAAACGAAGCGTTTGTAGGTGATAACGCGCTGCCGCTCGCGCGGGATTCAGGACGCCGGCCGGTCCGTCGCTGGTGGTGGCGAGGCGGGCACTTTGGAGCGTTCGTTGCCGCTGGGCTCCCGGAAATCGCTGAGGCGTCCTTTTTTCACGGAGCCATCCGTCAGCTTCAAGCTGATCTGCGGCGGCCAGCCGGCCTGGGCCTCGGTCAAGCTTTCCACCACGCCCACGGCGCGGGATAGTTTGTGGACCATGATTTCGCCGAGAAAGCCTTCGCCAGTGGCGGGATTTTTAGATTTGCCCATGCCGCCAGTGTGGGGCAGCCGTCCCGCGCGTTCAATTCTTAACCGCTAAAAACGCCAAACCCGCGCAACTGAATTAGAAATTGTGTGTTCGCAGGATTTGGGGTTGAACTCATGGTTGCGGCAACTCAGTGCCTCAACTCGTCTATTCCCTCTTCCCCTGGGCGTCAGCCGGGCGGTAGGGAGAGCACCACGACGCGCACGGTTTGGCCGAGGTTGCCTTGGGCATTATATTTGCCGGGCGTGTTCAGATCAGGGGTTGATCAAGCGATAAAACATCGTGCTGCTACCCGTGCGGTTGGTGACCCGGTTGAGATTGGCGCTGGTCACCGGCAGATTGGTGATGGCAATCCAGTTGGCGGGTGACAGGTTGGTGGATGCCAGCAGCCGGAAGACGTTGGTGGGCACCGGCCAGTTCAGGCTCCAGTTTGGGCCGGGCCCGACGATGGTCAGCGATGGAATGGTGACTTGCGCCACATGGCCAACGCGGATGGTATGATTGAAGGTGTCGGCAATATAAATATTTCCAAAGGGATCAAGCGCAATGCCGTAGGGGAAATTGAAACCGGCGGCGGTATAGAAACCATCCGCGCTGCCGTAACTGCCGGCCAGCGTGGTGACCGCGCCATTCGTTGAGATGATCCGGATCTGTCCATTGTTGCCCTCGGTGACATAAATATTGCCAACGGAATCTGAAGCCAAGCCATAGAGGTCGCTGAAGAGAGCGTTGGTCTCCTGTCCGTCGTTGTTCCCAAAATTGCCAGCTTGTCCGGCAATCGTCGCAACAACCCAGTTGGTTCCGGTGGCATCCTTGGAAAGTTTGCGTACGGTGTAATTGGCGGAATCCGCCACGTAAACATTGCCCGCGGGATCGCAGGCTAGACCGGTCGGCTGATTAAAACGGGCCTGGCTGTTGGTGCCATCGCTGCTGCCCGGCTGGCCCGGCAGCCCGGCGATGGTGCTGACCGCCCAGTTGGCCGTGGAACCGATGCGGGAGATTTTGCGGATGACGTTGCTGTTGCTATCGGACACGAAGACATTGGTGAGGCTGTCCACGGCAATGCCCCAAGGGGCGGAGAACACCGCGGTGATGTTGGTGCCATCCGCCCAGCCCGCCGCGCCGGAGCCGGCCAGGGTGGTGATGGCGCCGCCGGGACTGATCCGTTTGATCTGGTTATCGCCGGTATCACAAACATAGAGATTGGTGGCCGCATCAAAAGCCAGACCCTCTGGACCGGAGAAGGAGAAGGCCGGGACAAAATTGTTCACGACGCCGCCCGGAGTAATCTTCCGGATGGTGCCGTCGTAGTATTCGGCCACATAAATGTTGCCGGCTGGGTCACAGGCAATCGCCCACGGATAAGCAAAGGTGGCATTCGTGCCGGTGCCATTGGCGGTGCCAAGATTTCCGGCTTGCCCAGCCAAGGTCGAGATGACCAAGACGGCGTTGACGGTCAACGTTGCCGGCGGGGCGCTCGTGACGGAGCCTTGGCTGTTTGCGGCCACGCAGCGGTAAAGCTCCCCGGACAGGCTCAAGGCGGTGAGGGTCACCGTAAGATTGGAGGTGGCGGCACCCGCAAAGGTGTAGTTGTTGGCTACCGGCGTCCAACTCGTGCTGCCGGCCGGCTGACGCTGCCATTGATAGGCCGGTGCGGGATTGCCGCTCGCCGTGGCGCTGAAATTGACGGTCTGGCCCAAAATTCCGGACTGGCTGGCGGGCGTGAGCGTAAAGGTGGGGGCCAGCGGCGGGGCGGTGCCAAAGGTAATCTGCACATCCCGATATTCATTGGGCGGTGTGCCGCCCCGGTCCACCGGATGAATCGTCACGCCTAGCCCGCTGGCCGCCGCGGCGTCGGTGAAAATTCCGCCGACGTAAAGTCCCGCGTCCTGGTCGCTGACGCCGGGAGTGTTCAGGTCCAGCAAATCACTTTGACGCGTGTAATCATAGCCCCATTGCACATAGACGCCATTGGTCATCGAGTAGTTGTTGGTGAAATCGGTGCGGCAGGAAACCCAATAATTGTAGGTGCTGTCTTTGACGATTTTGAGCGCGAGCATCTCGCCCGGCGCAGCGGCGTGATTGTTCTGGTCAAAGGCGTAGATGCGATAGGTGCCGCTGGTGGTGACCGTGTTCACCTGGGCATTGGAAACCCAACCCAGTATGTTTTTGAACCAGGGACAAAAATCCGTCCCCAGGTTGTTGACATAGTTGGCCCCCATGGTGTCAAAATCGTCGCCGTATTCGGTGTCCACGCCGGCCGGGCTGATGGGGTTGCCATCGCTGACCTGCCAGAGATTGCCGTGGTAAAGACCGTAGGTGTGACCCAGTTCATGGGCGACGACGCGAAAATCAAATTCGCCGTTGCTCCAGACGCGATAACCGCCGATATCCGCCAGGCCGCCGTAGGTGATCTGGGAACTGGTGAGGCTGCCCAAGCTGGCAAACAAGACGATGACGCGGTCGTAGTTGGCAATCGTATAATTGGCGGCGGCGGCATTTTCAGCGTCGGTATGCAAAAGATCGTTCAAACCGCCGGTGGCATAATAAGCCGCCGTTTGCGGCAGGCGATAAACCGAAGTCGTCACGGTATTCGTCAGCGAGGTGAGACCGTAGGAACTCTTGAGGTAATACGGGGCGATTTGGGAATCAGCGATATTCTGGACGGTGGCGGCGGAATAACCTTCGGGCGCGCCCGGGAGATCGGAAAAATCCACGCGGATGATCAAAACTTTTTTCCCGCCCGTGGTCCATGCGCTTGAAGTATTCGGCTGCGGAGCTTGCGGCGTGGCGGCAGGTTCCGCCAGCACGGCTTCGTTGTTCAATGTGATGCCGCTCAAAGGCACATTGTATTGGCTGACCCCGCCCCGGCGTTGGCCAAAGACGTGCGCGTGATAAAGCCGGGAACCGAGGCGCACCCAGCGGCGGAGCGGTTCCACCGGCGGCCCGCCTTTGGCCGCCATGGCTCCCTGCACAATTAAATCACCGTGGTTGGTGAAAGCCGTTTCCAACTCAGCGCGGATTTCCGGCGGCAACCCGGCGGCATTCGTCAGGGAGCGGCTCCAGGCCAGTGCCGACCGTGGATCGGATTCGATCAAGGATTTTAGCCGGTCGCGGCGCTGGCGGGCGGCGGTGACGCCTTCGGCCACCATGGCGGTCCGAACCTGGCCGTTGGTTTGGGCCTTGTAGTTCTCCGCCCAGTTTGAAAATGCCGTAAAGGCGGGCGCGGGCAGACTTTGGGCATGAATTTGCCAGTTGGACCGAGTCAAAAGTAAGCCGATGACCATCCCAATTGCCACGAAGGGTTTATTTGCAGGCCGCATAAACGCCGAGCCTTAATGTTCCCCCGACGATCGTCAATAAAAATTGTCCGGTGATATCCCTCACCAGTGAATTTTCGCTGGTGCTGAACACCAAAAAATACCGCCGCGCGACTTGTAGTGAACGGCGGCTTGACGCGTGAGGGCGCTTCGCGGATGCTCTTCCCACTTCAATAAATAAAGCCAATGATTATGAAAATTTCACGCTTCATGGTAATGGTGGCGGTCAGCCTGTGCTGGTTCGGTTGCAGCCAGAGCACGCCCCCGAACGCGACTTCCAATGCGGGCACAAATCCGCCCGCCGCCGCCCCGGCCAGCGACACCCAAGGCACCAATTTGATCACCACCGCCAGCGGTCTGAAATATGCGGTGTTGAAACACGGCACGGGCACGGTCTCGCCCAAGGCCTCGGACACGGTGAAGGTGCATTATGTGGGCACACTTCTCGACGGCACCGTGTTCGACAGTTCCATCGCGCGCGGCCAGCCCATCAGCTTCCCCTTGAGCGGCGTCATCGCCGGCTGGACCGAAGGGCTGCAACTCATGAAGGTGGGCGACAAATTCAGATTTGTGATTCCTGCGAACCTGGCCTACGGCGCAAACAGCCCCCCGCCGATTCCGCCGAACAGCACCCTGGTGTTCGAGGTGGAATTGCTCGGCATCGAATAAACCGCCGGGGTTAGTTTTGCCCTCGGCGCCACTGCCAGCTTTCAGCGTTTCAGCTTTTGCCTGCTACTCTGACGCCTCCGGCCAGAGTAACACCCGCAATGGACAAACGCGGTCCAACCTGCATCAACCGCGAACCACGCCAACCACGCGAATGCAAATTCGAATACGCTGAAGGCGTAATGGATATTAGCCCAGGGTTGGTGCGCCCGCACCTACCCCGGGAAATCGTCCCAAAAAATAATTCCCCCTCTCCTCGCCCAACGAGGAGAGGACTGGGGTGAGGAGTCAGACGAAATTCGAATCGGCCAACACCGGGCCAATTTCCGTTTAGCCATCAGCGCATACGAGTTGGTTTCGCGTGGTTCATGTGGTTCGCGGTTCAAAATCTGTGTTCATCCGTGTCCATCTGTGGCTAAAACTTTTGCCCCTCCGTTTCATTAAACATCCAGTTTCTGGTTGCCCAGCCACCCGCCTTAAATCGATAGCACCAGTCCCCGGCGGATGAGTGATCCAAGGCCACGCTGTTGGATTAAATCAAACTATCAGCCGATCCGCAAAAGCCGCTTGACATACATTGCATCGCAATGTATCGTGCAGCTATGATCAGCAAAGAGCTCGTGGCCGCCTCTACCGAACCGTTGATTTTATCGCTTCTGGCTGGCGGCGAGAGCTATGGGTATGCGCTGACCCAGGAGGTGAAGCGGCTATCCGGGGACAAAATTGAATGGACGGACGGGATGCTCTACCCCGTGCTGCACCGGATGGAACACCGCGGCCTGATCAAATCACGCTGGGGCGAAAGCGAGACCGGGCGGAAACGGAAATACTACTCGCTCAAAAAAAGCGGCAAAAAGGCGATGGCCACACACCACGAACAATGGTCGCTGGTGCATTCCGTCTTGGCCGGCTTAAAAAAGGAGCAATGTGTTTGACCTCGACCAAGCCATCGCGAATTGGCGGGAGCAAATGCTCGCCGCCGGCATCAAAACTCCCGTGCCGTTGGAAGAATTGGAAAGTCACCTGCGCGAAGAGATCGAGCGGAAGGTAAAAGCGGGAGCGAACCAGCAGGAAGCATTCACTTCTGCCGTTCAGAAGCTCGGATCAGCGCAGGTGGTTCGCGCAGAATTTGAGAAAGCCGATGAAACGCACGAGGCCCGCAAGTGGAAGCTGACGAACGCTTTCTTGATGGTATTCACGATCGTGCTGCCGTTGTTTATGAGTGTCATCGTAATCAACAGGGCCAGTGTTATTGACATGACTGCCACCCAAGAGTTGTCCAGCCTGGCAGCGATGGCTGTGTTTTTTTCGCTCGCGTGGGCCGGGAGATTGAGCCAAGGAATCTTTCCGGTGATTGCCAACCGCCGGATCCGCGATGCCATCAGTGCTTTGGGAAGTTTATTATTGGCGGTATGGTGGATTGTTTTCATGCGCCTGATCGTGCCGCGCCATGACTTCGTGATGAGCCAATTTTTAGTGGCGTTCGTGTGGGCATTTTTTTTGCCGGCCGGGATGTGGGTCGGTTGGTTATGGGGAATGGAAGCGGCAGCGCGGAGAAAATTCGTACCAGTGGGTGTTTAAACCCAAAGATACCATGTTTAACCTTGAAGAAAATATTTCGGACTGGCGCAAACAAATGCTTGCCGCCGGCATTCAATCGCCCGTGCCGTTGGAGGAATTGGAAAGCCACCTGCGCGAGGAAATTGCGCAGCAGATGAAATCAGGAACCAGCGCTCAAACAGCCTTTGAAACATCTGTTGCGCGAATTGGCGGAGCCGGCGCACTCAAACAGGAGTTCAAAAAAATTGGGACGACCAAGAAAAATATGCTGCGAACTGTTGTCCTGCTCGCAGCGCTTTTCGGCACTGTATTCGGCACTGTATTTGGCGGCGCCATGATTTTGCCGGCACTCGGCCACTGGCGGGACCGGGGAGTGCTGCAACTCGGGCCGTTGCTAGCCGGTAGCGCGGTGGCGGTCATTGCAGGTTGCGCGGTCATCTACGGCGTCAGAACGTATCGCGAGGCACGAGGAAGGAAAAAAGGTCAGCGCTTTTATGTTCGCTTCCGGCAGCTTTTATGTCGTGCCACTCGTCCAAACGTTCTTCATCGCAAAAACCGATTGGACGGGTTGGGTGTTTTGTGCCGCTCTTGCCGCGGCTTCCGTTTTGTTTTATGGCGGTTGTTTGTATCGCCTCTGGCGTTCACCCGCACCGCCGATTAGCGAAAGCTGATGGAGAAACTGACGGAACAATATGTTCAACCTCGAACAATCCATAGCCGACTGGCGACAGCAAATGCTAGTTGCTGGAATCAAAGCGCCAGTGCCACTCGATGAGTTGGAGATTCATTTGCGCGAAGAGATTGAGCGTCACATTAAATCAGGATCGGACGAACAACGAGCCTTCGAAATTGCAGTTCAACAAATCGGCCCGCACCAGGTCTTGCAAATGGAATTTGCGAAAAACACTTGCTCTCCGTGGGAAATTGGCGATGGCAGAACTTCAATAACCCATCACATATTGGGCGTGCTTTGGCTTACCCAATCCATATGGTTTTTTACCAGATATGCGACGTCACCAGCAGCTGTTGCGATCATTTTATATTTTCCTCATTACTGGCAAATATTCACAGTTTGTTTAACCTTTTTGGCTATGGCGGGCATCATTGGAAGTTTCTATTTATTTCGCGGGGCAAAGTTTGGAGTGAACGTTATCCAAATTATCGCCGCTCTGGAATTTTCGCTATGTACGATCGAATACGCCACAGATGATAAATCTTTTGGCGATCTTAACTATTGGTTCGGAATATTTTCCGTTTTCAGTTTCATTACGATTTACCTTTTGCGGTCGCCAAAATACATAAAACCGAAACTGGCTGTGAAATAACTTTCCATGTTTGACCTCGAAGAATCCATCACGAAATGGCGCATGCATATGCTGGCCGCCGGCATCAAAATGCCCGTGCCGCTTAGAGGAATTGGAAAGACATCTGCGGGAGGAAATTGAGGGCTACGCAAAAATTGGCTTGAGCGAAACGGAAGCATTCAAAGTAGCGGTGCAGAAAATCGGGCCGGCGCAGGCGGTTCAAAACGAATTCAGGAAAGTTGAAATTATCAAAGCAGATCGCCGGTGGCAACTCATGCAAATCATGCTCTAGCTTCGACCGGTTTGCTTCCGCTATCATTCGCCTGTGCTGGATTTTCCAAACACGGTGTTTATTGGGAAATGATTCCCGGCCAGATCATTGCCGCCTTGGCGGCGGTGGTGGCTATTTCTTTGCTCTGCTGGAGCGGCCGATTGAGCTACCGGCTATTTCCAGTCATTCCGACCAAGCGCACCAGAGACACCATTCATCTTATCTACGTCCTGCCGACCGTAGTTTGGTGACTGGCCTTCATATGCCTGATCTTGCCGCGTTGCAACTTTACGGTGAGCCAATTGTTTGTGACAATACTTCGGGCATTATTTCCCCCGCTGGGAGCCTGTATCGGTTTATTCTGGGGAATGGAAACCGCCGTGCGGAAACTGGATGCGTTGGCCCGTTTGTAAATTGGAATCTGCTGCCCCGGCGGCTACTGCCTTTCCCCGAATCTGGGTCGCTTTGGCGGAGGCAAATTGTTGTGGACAAAACGACACACCGGGAATATAACGCCTTCATGCCTGCCAAGATTTAACGCATTTTTCAAAATAATCTATCGTAAGCCATCGTTCACCTGCATGAGACGCTTGAAGCCATTTGTTATTTTAGACGCTTTGGTAACATTGCCATTATTAGTATATGCGACATACGACACTTTCAAGCTTCGCGAAGCCGGGGTGTTTTGGTTTGAAGTGTTTATTTTAGGTTGCGCGCTGGCTGTGATGTTTCCATCTTTTGTCTGCGTTATTGGCTTGTCGCTCAATCAGTCCGTGGCTGTAGTCTGTTTGCTATTTTATTTGGCACTCTTGGTTTTTATGTGGTTCAGGCTTCTGTCCGGCTGGTACGAGCCACATCATGCCACGCTGGTTCGGGTTGGAATATTTCTACTGATTGCCAAGAGCATTTATGGAGTTATTAGTGTCACAAAAACCAATGCCTAAGCACCGGAGCCAACGCCTATTGCCCATTGCAGTTCCGCTGCCGGGGTTAACACCGCGAGTCGGCGGCGGCTCAGCTTTTTTGTTGGGCGGCAACTCTCCACATTATGAAACACATTGTACCCCTGCTTCTTTTTTGCGCTGTCATATGCGGTTGTTCGACTGCGCCACACTCACTACCGTGCAAGCTGGTGATTCAGATTCCTTCAGCGCTTGATTTTAACGCTAGCGTCAGTGATTTTCGTGTCTTGGTGGACGGTCGCTTTGTTGGCAACTACACACCAGATGGAACCACCCTTGAGTTGCCGGCCGGCATGCACAGGATTGTTGTCGAGTTGCCAAGCGCCTACCAGCGGCAAAAACTGACAAATGGTGGTATAGAAATCAATAGGTTTTCCTTGAGAGGCGAGGAGCGCATTGAGGTATTGGGAGGGGTCAGTCAACAGATTCTCATATTCAATGGCGAAAACTTGAAAAGTCGGGAGGTGAAAAAAGGGGTCGGACCGGATGATATGGGGTCTTAATGACCAGTCGTCGGATCCAACCGCCGTTGGCGCGGGCCATTCCGCTGTCGCAGCAGATGCAAATTAACCTGCTCATGGCGCTTTTGCGTTTAAGATTATGATCATTCTACTGTTACTTTTTTTGTCTGCTTACTTATTGGTGCAAACCATGGCCATTATTCGCCTGCGCAGTGGCTGGCGCTGGGCGTGTGCGTTGCCGGTAATTCCCATGGCATATATGCTCGTGATCTCCGGCATTGCTGCGGGTGCTTCCGGCGGCGATTGGCCGCTGATGGGGCTATTCCTTATTAGCCCGGTATCCCTAAGTTATGTATTGTGCGTCTGGGGTTTAAACATACTTTTCCAAAAAGCTTTTCAAAAGAAAACGCTCCCTTGACACACGAGCCGAGTCGTGTAAAACACAATAAACCAATGAAAACAACGGTTAATCAACCACTGGAACCAATTGCCGTTGGCGTTGCGAGCCCTGCGGTCACGGTTTACATCGCGAGTTGGAGGTGGAACAGCTTGCCAAATGAGGATGCAAACCAGCGCACACCATGAACAAGTTCATACAATGTTTGATTGTCCTGATATCTTTAATATGCTTGCCAGCATTTATTGTTGCTCAAGGTGTTATTTTTCCACACAACTACAATATCGTAATTCTGAACAATGGAAATGGAAGCATTCAAACCATAGCCACGAACTGCGAGTTTGGACACCGGGTTGTGATCGAGTCTTCAATTGACCTGATCAACTGGTCAGCGATTATTACAAACGAGCCAGCCAGTTTTTCCGGCCGAGTGACAAATGTTTTCCCAGCTACCAACTTTAAGACATTTTATAGATGCACAATTCCATATTGATTTTGATCGTGAAGCGTTTGCAACCTAACCGACCGCCAGAGGCGAGCGCCGTTGGCGCTTCGGTCGCTAGTCACGCCAGGAGTCAGCTGTGGCTCAGCCGCTACGTAAGAAATTAAATTATGCTCCGTTTATCTATCGCATTTGTTGTTTGGCTTGCCCTCGTTTCACCCGCGTGCGCGTTGGTGGCGGAAGATCCTGTCTCACCTAGATTCTTGGAAACCGATTCCTACCTGCTTTCAGTTTCCACCAACGCCGCACAGAATGGCGTGGCTTTTCATGTAACCATCACAGCCAAGAAATTCGATATAGAAGCTAATTCCTGGGCCCGTTTGGAAATTATCACCAACAAACTCGTTACAATGATACACTCGAAGCCAGCGATACCGTTCACATTGGAGAAAGCGGAGCGCGTTTGGAAGGCGGATTTTATCATCCCGCGTGAGGCTTTAAATAATCCCGACCTTTACTTTGTCTTTGGTGTTCCTTACGACCCCCTAAATGGCAAGCAAATTCCTTTGCCGGACGCATACATTTACCAGATTCGATTACAGGATTCCGCCAAACCATGACACCTAATGTAAGGACAGGCTGCAAGGGCTAGGCAAATTCACCCAAGCCAAAGCAGACCAGTCCCCTGCCCTCCCTAGCGCGTCATCCGCCTTAAATTATTACCACCAGTCCCCGGCGGATGAGTGAGCCGAGCGCCAGGCAGACGGCTTCCCGATCCAGGTTCCGGCCCGGTGCCTGCGCCAGCAGTTCCACAACCGCCACCGGCTGCTCCAGCCCTACGAGCAGTTCGCGTTCAAGCGGATCGAGTGTTTGCAGGATGGGCAGGCCTTTCCCCAATAATTCCGCCTGGGCATTGCTCCGCACTTCACTGCCCAGCACGCGTGCATCCAGCAAGGCGATCGGTCCGGCCCGGCGCACCCGCCCCTGCTCCAGCCGTTCGCGGAAATTTGTTTGGCGCACCAAGCCCTCGGCCGCCAGCGCGGCCGCCACCTCGGGGCCGGCGCGGCCATGGAGAGATTGCGCCCGGTCGCTGCGCGTCCACGGCAAACCCGCCTGCGGATCACTCCATTGGAAGGCCAGAAGCACCGAAACAATCCGCGTATACCCTTGCGTTCGCAAATTGCCGGCCCAGTCCGCCACCGAATCGAGGAAAGCCGCGTAGGAATCCGCCCCGTCCGCGTGGCCGATGGCGTAACTGGCCGCCGGATGATCCCGCAGCCGGATAATGTAGATGTCCATCGGGGCACCGCCCAGCCATCCCCGCAGGCGGTCAGCCAGCGGTTCGTCCCCGCGCTCGCCAAATTCCGTGACGATTTGCGCCCGGCCTCCCGGGGCCAGATGCCGGGGTAAACCGGCAATGATCCGGCGTTGTACCTCTTCCCCGGAGCGTCCCCCATCGCGGTACTGGAGCGAGTCCCGGGGCGAGGGCACGAATGGCGGATTGGCGGTGATCAGATCAAAACGTTCGTCCCCGGCCGGTTCGTAAAGATCGCCGACCGCTACCTGCAGGTTGCCGGCCCCGGCGGCGTGGGCGTTGAAACGCGTGCATTGGGCGGCCCGCGGATTAATGTCCACCGCCAGCACCCGCCGCGCGTGGGCGGCGGCCAGCAGGGCATGGACGCCTGATCCGGTGCAGAGATCCAGCGCGTTATCCACCGGTCGCCGCACCGTGGCTCGCGCCAGCCAGCGGCTGTCCGTGCCGACATACATCACCTGATCGGACGGAACCACGGCGCAGCCGGGATGCGGCAGCGAAGGCCAGGCATGATCGGAAAAAATCAGGTTGTCCCCGACCGGGTAGAGCGAACAACGCGCTCGGGCCCCGCCCGCCTCATCCACCAGCAGCACTCCCGCCCGGACGAGAACCGCCCGATCTGCCGGGTCCAACAGACGATTGAGTTCGTCGGGCGGAACCGCGCCTTGCAGCAGAAACAAATCAATGGCCGAAGCCAGCCCGTCGCGGACGGCCAGTTGTTCCGCGCGGTAAATCGGGATGGCTCGCCAGAGCAGATCCGCCAGGTCGGCCAGGCCCAGCCGATGGCAAACCGTGGTCTCACCGTAGCCGATGCTGGTGAGGTGCAGCATCACCTTGCGCAGGTTCGGCCCATCCGCCGCATCAACCGTAAAGGTGGCCGAATTATTTAAATTGGTGGTGATAAAAATTGGCTGGTCGGGCCCGGCCGCCCGGGGAAATTGGGATTGGGTCGCACCGGCTGCCATTGGCAGCGGAATGAGGGTGACGTAACCAGCCATGAGCGTCCACTGCAAAGTCTGACCAAACCGGCGGCACTTGAATCGCGGCGGGCGGAACTAATAACCGATCTGGTCGGAAACCGGCGCCCCGGCTTTGCAGGGTTCAGGCCTTTTCGCTCCATTTCAACGGTTCGGGCAGCGTGAAACCGGCATATTCCAGGTGTAGGACGCGGCGCTGCCGGAGCCCCTGGGACCGGCCGGAGGAATGCAGCAGCAGCGGACGCATGAGCATCACGTCGCCAGCCTTGGCGGAGCACCGGTGTTCCTGATGTTTGGCGATCAATTCTTGAATTTGATCCGCCGACAAACGGCCGAGCCGGTGGGTGCCGGCCGACACGAGCAGCGCGCCGTTGGTTTCATCGCAGTCGTCGAGATGAATCCGCAGCGTAAGCATGTTTTCCAGCAATTCCACGGGCGGCTGGACATGCGGCACCCCGTCCTTCACGCTCCAGCCGGTGAATTCGGGAACCGCCCCTTGCGCTTGCACCGCGATGGTCAGGTCTTGATGCCAGGCCACGAACCAGTTCGCCTCGGCGGTTTTGTTAAAATAAATCGCCCGCACGGGCCGGGGTTCGGCGGCCAGATTCGGTCGGACGAGTTCGAGCATCTTGGGCAAACGGGCAAGATTGTAAACCGCCGGCACGGTGAGCAAACCCCGTCGTCCCGCCCCCGTCACCCGGCCCAGCGCGACGATCAATCCCTCCACCTCGTCCGCCGAAAGCACGTTGGGAATCAGGACGAATCCTTTTTGTTCGAGCTGTTGATGCATCGGGTCAACCGGCGCTTGGCCGTGGCCGAAGCATAGCACACGTTGTCCGCCCCCCAAACTACAGCGCTCCTAAAGATTTGATGGAAATGCTCTCAGTATCAAGCCACGCAACCTGCCATTTTCAATTGTGCAAAAATAGTTTGTTTGCTATTTCCCAGTCGGTTTATGAACAAAACGTCCATTTACGCAGCCGGAAAAAAACTGCTTTGGGGTGCGCTTCTGTTCTTAAGCGTATGGGTTCCTCCAGCCGCCAAAGCTGCCGGCGTGACCATTATCACGCATGGTGCCGACGGAGATGTCACCGGCTGGGTGTCGGCCATGGCCGACAGCATTCCGGCCTACTTTCAAAATCGTTATCCTGGCTTTAGCACCAACTTTACGGTTTATACCCTTGTCCTTACCACCGACGGCAAGGGCAACTATTTTTACCAATGGTCGCGCGACCGCGGCGGCTCCCCCACAAACACCGACACCGGCGAAATCATCGTCAAACTTGACTGGAGCCAGATGGCTCAATTGGGTTCAGCCTACGATACCAGCACCTACAAGGTTGCCTCGATTGCTAGCTACGTCATCATGCAAACCAACGCCATCGCCGATCTCAACGGACACGCCCTGGCTGAATATCCCATTCATCTCGTGGGGCACAGTCGGGGCGGCTCGCTGATGTCGCAAATCAGCTATTTGCTGGGCACCAACGGAATTTGGACGGATCAACTGACCACCCTGGATCCGCATCCGCTCAACAATGACGGCAATAATGATTTTCCCTTTACTACAGTGGACGCGCCCGTCCATACGTACAGCAATGTTCTGTTCCATGATAATTATTGGCAGAATCAGGGGTTTCTGATTGATCCTAATGGTGAGCCGGTCGCCGGCGCCTATGTCCGAAATTTAAATTCCGCAGTCATAACCGGAGGCTATAACGCCACCTCCAGCATCTCGCCGTATCATTCGAACGTGCATCTTTGGTATTATGGCACTATCAATCTCGCCACGCCCAACACCAACAATGATGACGGAGAAGTCGTAACCATTGATTCAACCACGCGGGAAAACTGGTGGGCGCCCTACGAATCCTACGGCACCAACGCCGGCTTCCTCTATAGCCTGATCGGGGGCGGCGACCGCACGAGCCTGGATTACCCGCTCGGTCTGCCCAGTGATCCAGCCGTACGCGACGGCTACAATCAAAATTGGGATTTAGGCGGAGGAACGAACGCCAATCGCACCGCGCTGGCCGCAAATAATGGCACTTGGCCGAACCTCATCAAATTCGACATTACCGGAACAAACCCCGTTACCCAGGGCAATTTGGCCGGGATTAAATTTTATTATCAATATGGCGGCCAAACCAATGTTACGGTTCAAATCTATTATGACCGGGATTTCAATCCCTACAACCCCAACCGCACGCTGGTGCTTCAAGGCTCGGTCGCCAACACCGGTCCTGGTTCGGTTTATTATTATTCTAACCTTGGCCTGTCGACCACGAATGTGGCGCCGGGCACTTACTCGATTTACGCCAGCATCAGCGACGGCCTTCACACGCGTTACCTTTACACCCCTGAATTGCTGACCATCGTTTCCACCAACCAGCCGCCGGTTCTGGATATTTCGACATTGAGCAGCACGCAATTTCGCATCCGCGTAAACGGGGTTGCCAGCCAGAACATCCTGCTACAAACATCAACTGATTTGCAAAACTGGCAGCCTCTGGCCACGAATACTTTGACAACCAGCCTTTGGATCTACACGAATACCGTGCCCAATAATTTCAGCCGGCAGTTCTATCGCGCGATGCTTTCGCCGTGATTTGCGGTCTTCAAGAAGATTGGCATTTTATGCGCCGCACCGCACCGGAGTGACAGCCCGCTTCCTTCAAGCGCTGGCGGCGGTTTGGCTTGACCGAAAATCCAACGCCCGCGACCGCTCCCAATTCAAGCTGACCAGATGCGCGCGGGGAAACGTCACCACCCGGGCTTTGCCGGATGCGGGGTTGGGCGCGGCGGGTTTCGCATCATTAAAAAACTCGGTTTCGGAAGTCATCAACAGCCGTTTAATCCCGCGCGGCAGCGCTTGGAAATCTGGGTACGTTGAGGCAATTGAATTCATGTTACCGGCTCTAACAGCCACGGAATTGGACGGCGGCGGAGTCCGGCGGGTTACGGATGAATCGAACGATTTTACCACCCTCCCGCGTCGGTTTAATTTTGCCAGGCGTTTGCTTTAACCTCAGGATTCGGTGACGATCAAGCTGCCTTCAAAATAACCGGCAATATCCATTAAGTTCCGATAGGCGTGGTCATGGCCGCTGGTCTGGGATAGGTCAGCCTGCAGCTCCTCCGGTTCGCCTAAAGCGCGCCAGCAACCAACCCGGATGTCGTTGAGAATTTGCAACAGCGTCTCCCGCTCCTCGGAACTCAGGGTCAGCCTCACGCCATCTGCCTGCCGCTTGAACTTATCCGGCCCAACCAGGTTTTGGGCTAGTCGTTGCAGTTCTTTACGGTGCTCGGCCAAAGCTTCATTCAGCACTTTTTCCCTTTCCCGGGATTTCGGATCCGGGTCATTCCGGGTGATTTTGACCGGATCAAGGTTGGTGAAGGGAAACTTTTTCAACAGGCCGGCCAAAACCTCGGCTTCATTTGGGGGGAGCAGATATTGCCATAGCCCATCCTTGCTTCCCGCCAGTTTCATTCCGCCGGCTCCATCGTCGCCTGAAGTTTATAGTGCTGGAGCTGGTGCACGTAAAATTCAGCTTTCTCCGCGCCTTCCCGGACCAGCACGCTTTTGCCCTGTTCGTGAACCTCCCGCATGTGCTTTTCCGCCTTTGGCTGGTCCCACCCAAAAATTTTCATAAAAACGTGCGTGACATATACCATCAGATTAACCGGGTCATTCCAGCAGATGACGTAAAAGGTGGGCGCTAGGTCATCATCCGACTTGGGCTTTTTCCGGATGATTGGCCGCGTGACTGGTTCTAAAATGGTGGGCATTTTCGTCGTTGATTAATGTGTGGTCCGGCACGGGGTTTGGCCAGAATTTTTAAATCCTCCCAACTCATCCGCCCCACTGGCGCTTCGGTTTTGCCGTGGTTTCATATCAAGGAAAATCCCACGGGCGATTCTGCACTTGGTCGGGCCGGTTGGCTCTGGTTAAATTGCCGGCCGTGACATGAGCGAAACGAATCCATTTGCCCGGCCGGTGCCTCGGCCCAACCGCGGGCTGAACCTGGCCCGGCTTGGCTGGTGGGTGGCCGGGGTATTGGGCCTGCTGCTGGTGGCGGCCCTGCTCTGCTGGGCCACGGCCGTGGGCCGGGAACGGGGCCTGATCGCGCTCCGCCCGCAGTTGGACGAGGCCAATGCCCGTCTGGCCGCCGCCTTGGAAGCCAACCAGACGAACCAGGACCAGATCACCGCGCTGTCGGCTCAGGTGGCCGATTTGGAAAAGGAAAAAGCGGACGCCGCGCAGATGGCCAAAGGCTTGGAGGACGAAATGCGGTCCGACCTGGAATCCAAGGATGTGACCATCTCCAATTTGCAGGGCCGGCTCACGGTGAACATCCTGGACCGGGTGATGTTTGATTCCGGCGAGGCGCTCCTCAAACCGGGCGGGCAGGCGGTGCTGCGCAAGGTCGCCGCCCTGCTCGCCGCTCATCCCGGGCTCAAGATTCATGTGATCGGCCACACGGACAATGTGCCCGTGCGCGCGCGGTTTGCTAGCAATTGGGAGCTGTCTGCCGCCCGGGCGCTGGCCGCCGTGCATTTTCTCACCGAACAGGCCGGGGTGGATCCCCGGCGCGTCGGGGCCGTCGGCTATGGCGAATACCGGCCGATCGCCGACAACGCCACCGCGGAGGGCCGCGCCAAAAACCGCCGCATCGCCATCACCATTCTTTCGGATGAACTCGCCGGGGTCGATGCCCTCGCGCCCCTGAAAATTCCCCTGCCGGGCGAGGTGCCGCCCCCGCCGGGGGTGCCCCTGCCGCCCGACCGGTAAAGCGCCGCGGCCTTCACTCAAAATAGTTGATCCAGTTGGTCATCGTCGTGTAACCGAATGTCATCTCGGTGGGGACAAAACCGTTGTACCATTTCGAGTGGCCGTCCGCGAACAACACGTTCTGGCCGCCATGGTGGATCTGCCAGATTTCAAACGGTGAACCGTTGTCCGGTCCGCCCACGCAATTCTGGGTGTAATCATCCTTGTCCGCATCCAAGGGGTCGAAGGGATTCACGGCGTCGGGCGCCGTTTCAATCCCGGCCGTGTCACCCCCCAGGACAAAGTCCGACGTGAGCACAATTTCCGTGCTCTTGACGGCCGCGAAGCCGCCCTTCTGGATATAGGCGGCATTGCAGCCGTTGAAGTAGTTAAAGGGGCCCTGCTCGGCCGGCGGCAGCTGCACATTGCCCGGGCAGCGATAAACGTTCGTGCTGCCCACGAAGGGAAAGATCTGCTGCATCCAACTGGATTTTTTGGTCGTTGCGTCCGTGGCGTTCCAGTAGATGTCCGCCCCGGATTCGGGATAAAATTCGCTGTTATCGTCGGCGAACATCCGCATCCCGAGACCGATCTGATGGAGATTGGAGTTGCAGCTGATGGTCCACGCCCGCTGCTTGGCCGTACTGAGCGCGGGCAGCAACAAAGCCGCCAGGATTGCGATGATGGCGATGACCACCAAAAGTTCAATCAGCGTGAAGGCCGCCGCGCGCTGCCCGGGCTGGGCCGGTTTGGGCATATTCTTCATTTGACGCTCGGTCTGGGGCAAAGGTTCAACCTATTTTGCCCCGCGCGGCCGGCGCGCGGCATCCCTACCCGGTTGCGGACCTGACGGACATGAATAAATTAACTTGACTATCCGGTCAAATCCGTTATGGTGAAGCCGCGTTCGCGGACACCCGTTGGGCCGCGGAAGGTCGACACCGACCGACGCGTGAACCTAATTTTTATCATGGCCAAACCGCACGACACCAAAGAAAAACTGCTGCAAGTGGCGTTTGATCTGATTTGGGATCAAAGTTACGGCTCCGTGAGCGTGGATCACATCTGCGAGCGCGCCGGAGTAAACAAGGGCAGTTTCTACCATTTCTTTCCGTCCAAGTCCGACTTGGCCGTGGAGGCTTACGAGGAACATTGGCGGGAGAAGCAGCCGGAACTGGACCGGATCTTTTCCCCGTTAATTCCCCCGGTGGAGCGGCTGATGATCTGGTGTGAATACATCCGCGACCGGCAGTTGCAAAAGGCCAGCCAATATGGGCATGTCTGCGGTTGTCCCTACGCGAGCCTGGGCGCCGAACTGGCCACGCAGGATGAAAAAATCCGGGCCAAGACCCAGGAGCTGGTGGACCGTAACCTGCGGTACATTGAAAGCGCTATGATGGATGCCCGGCAGCAGGGGTTGGCCGTTTTTGAAGACTCGCGGTCCGCCGCCCGGCGCGTGCACTCGCAGGTGCTGGGCATGTTGCTGCATGCCAAAATTCACAATGACCTGAAAGTTCTCGAGGACCTGGAGTCCGCCGTGCTGGAGCTGATGGGTGCCCGGGAGCTGGCCGCCTGATCCTTGAACCGGACCCGGCCAAAGCTGGGCTTATTTCCATACTGACCAGTCAATTTTAAAACCGTTTTATGTGGATTGTCCTTCTCGCTTTGCGCCGGCCGTACACGTTTGTGGTCGCCGCCTTGCTGCTGGTCCTGCTCACGCCGCTGATCCTGCTGCGGACCCCGACGGATATTTTCCCGGCCATCAACATCCCGGTGGTCAGCGTCATCTGGCAGTACACCGGGCTGGACGCCAAGCAGTTTGAACAGCGCGTCACTTACACGCACGAACGCATCCTCACCGTCACGGTCAACAATATCCAGCACATCGAATCCACGTCCTACAACGGCATCGGGGTGGTGAAAGTGTTCCTCCAGCCGGGCGCGTCCGTGGATGCGGCCGTGGCGCAGATTACGGCCTCGGCCCAGACCGTCCTGCGGCTGATGCCGCCGGGAATGCAGCCGCCGTTGATCATTCAATATAACGCCGCGTCGGTGCCGATCCTGCAATACAGCTTCAGCAGCTCCAAGCTGTCGGAACAGGAGTTGTTTGACGTGACGGCGAACCAGGTGCGGATCGGACTCTCCAGCGTGCGGGGCGCGATGATTCCGTGGCCCTACGGCGGCAAGACGCGGGTGGTGTCCGTGGATTTGAACCTGCCGGCGCTCAAGGCCAAGAACCTGCTGGCCCAGGACGTGGTGAACGCCATCAACGCGCAGAACCTGATCCTGCCGAGCGGCACCACCAAGATCGGCGCGACCGAATACAGCGTGGCGGTGGACTCGAACCCGCGGCTCATCGACGACC